>ERZ1740070.292-NODE-292-length-35212-cov-5.493813_pt1 | contig 35212 bp, 29 predicted proteins | sample MGYA00581734_ERZ1740070 | MGnify/ENA primary metagenome ERZ1740070 (study PRJEB43018, sample SAMN04849744) | marine metagenome | isolation source: floating plastic debris | place: Pacific Ocean | collected 2008-09-01 | study: EMG produced TPA metagenomics assembly... | reverse complement strand
TGATGGCTGTGGGCGGTGGAATCATCGGCGCTTGTGACTTCACCCGTGCTCCGTTCTGGATGATGTCGGGCGCTCTGGCAGGTCTGATCTCAACGGCCTCTGGCCTTGATATCTACTGGCCGTCGCTCACGTTCCTCATCGCGATCAGCGCAGGTCTCTTGCTGAAGCCTGCCGCACAGGTGCTCGAAAATATGGGCATCGACGACGCGGTTGGCGCGGTGACAGTGCACGGCACAATGGGTGTCTATGGCATGTTGCTCTTGGGCATCTTCGGTGCAGGCTACCCGGCTCTGGGTGAAGCGGCCGCCTTCTCAGGTGAAGAAGTGCCGGTGATCTCCTTTGTGGGTCAGCTTGTGGGCATCGTGGTGTTTGTCGCCATCGGTTTCATCACCGGATACGTGCCGTCGCTTGTCCTCAAGGGGATGGGCATGTTGCGCGTGCCAGAAGCGGCAGAACTCGCAGGTCTCGACACGGTCAAAGTGCCGGCACAGGCCTATCCCGAAGGCATCCCGGCATCGCCGCCGGCCTCGAACTAAAAAGGAGAGACAGATATGGGTTTTCCATATGACCAAGGCACCTGGGAAGGGGTGTCCGGCGCGATCTTCATGGGCTTCGGCACATCCGCGCCCGGGATCTACACCGCGATTGCGATCATCGTAGCGGTTGCACTGCTGGCCATCGGACAAAAGACCGAGTCCAGTAAGTATCGCGACCACAAGTAACGCTGTGTGACAGAAAATGAAGCGCCCCGCCGGGAAACTGGCGGGGCGTTTTTTCTTGTGCCGACCTCAAGCGAGACTCGACCGAAGGGAGGGACGAGCCGTCTCCAAGACATCACCCCGCGCGGCGGTTCTCCAACCGATCCACAACACTGCGGTACCAGGCATCGGCGGCATAAAGGAAGTACGGCCGCTTGAACGGGTGCAGCCAATGCCGCGTCAGATTAGTGGCGGAATAGGCCGTTTCCCCACGCGCATCGCCCACCGCTTGCCAGGCCGCTTTGGCCCCCAGATAGGGCGCCATCACCGTGCCGGACCCGGAAAAGCCCATGGCATAGTGCAACCCGCGATCCGCGCCCACATGGGGCATATGCGTGAAACTGTAGCCGGTGTTGCCCCACCACGCATGGCTCAGCTTGACCCGTTCCAACTCGGGCCAGATCTCAACCATCGTCTGTTGCAGGCGCCGCGCGGCCTCGGCTGTCTCCAAGCTGCGCATGGATGCGCGCCCGCCCCAAAGGATGCGGGTGCCATCCGGGGAGATACGAAAATAGCTGTGCCGCGCACGGGTCTCGACCATCATCCGCCGCCCAGGTGCCAGATGCCCGATCAGGTTTTCTGGCAACGCCTCTGTCGCGATCAAATAAGAGGGCAGCGGAAAAACCCGCGCCATGTGCCAGCGAAACGCGCCCGTGGTGTAGCCATTGGTGCATAAGATCACCTTGTCCGCCTCGATCCGGCCTTTGGGCGTGTGGGCGCAAAATCCGGTGCCGACGCGGTCAAGCCGGGTCACGGCCGCCTGTCCTGTGATCGGGATGCCGCGATGTTCGACACGGGCGCGCAAACCCCGATGGAACTTGGCGGGATGCAAGCCGCAATGCTGTGGGAAAACCAGCGCGCCGTGATACCGCGCTGTGCCGACCTCCTGACGCAAGGCCTCTCGATCCAGCGTGTAGGCCTCAACGGACGACTTGTCCGCGACAGACCGCGCCAACGCCCGCTGACCCGCGGCATGATCCGGCGTCCAGGCCAGTTGAATGCGGCCGGTGTCTTGCAAATCACAGTCAATCTGTTCTTCGCGGATCAGCGCCTTGGCCCAGTCGAGCGCAGGCGCGGCCTCAGCAAAGACACCATCGGCCAAATCCGCGCCAAAACGTTGCCGGAGCTTGTCCCAACTGAGACGGGGATGGGCGCCAAACATGCCCCCATTGCGGCTGGAGGCCCCTGCACCAGGATCGCCCGCATCGACAACCGCCACGCGAGCCCCGGCATCATGCGCCGCGATGGCCGCCGACAGCCCGGCATACCCTGCCCCAATCACCAGAATATCGCATGTCTCAGGAAGCGGGTCGCGCGCAGGCTGCGGTGCGGCGGCGTCCCACCAATAGGGGCGCCCCAGTTCTGCCTCACCTGTCCACTGGACCATCTCGCCCTCCGCTGATCACAGGGGAACTATCGGCCTGCTGAGGGCGGGTGTCCAGCGGTGTCAGTACCCTTCAGTCGAGATCGGCAGAGGCTCAAACACCGTGCCGCCTGTGCGGGCTTTTTCGTCTTCCAGCGCCTGGGCCAGTTCCTTGGCCCGCTTGTTCTTTTCGCGCTCTGCGGCCGTCACGGCAGCTTGGGCTTCGGCCTGGGCTGCGGCCGCTTTGGCCTGCTCTGCGGCCTGGGCCTCGGCGATTTTGGCGGCCTCTGCGTCACGCTCGGCCTGCTTTTCGGCCTCTTCTGCGCGCACAATCGCGGCCAGACGGTCGGCGGCTTGTTCTTCCGCCAAACGCGCGGCGGCGGCGGCGGCGGTCTCGGTCACGGGCGCGGGCGCAGTGTCTTGCACCTCTGTCTCTGCGTCATCAAGGGATGCCACGGCCACGTCGGGCACGTCGATGCCCGCATCCTCAAGATCGACCTGCATCAGCCCCATCTGGCGCGCGGCGGCGAGCGAGAGAAGCCCGGAATCAAGCCCTTGCGGCTTTTGATACGCGCGAATGGCGGCTTGGGTGCGGCCATCCATGCGGCCCGTGATCGGCCCGCGATAATGCCCGCGCGCCTGTAGCGCCCGCTGCACGGAGGCGGTGAAATCGGGCGTCATCACGTCATCGCAGGGCGTTTCAAACCAGGTGTCTTCGCGCGGTGTCACGATCTGTTGGGAGGTCTCGGTCTGATAGACCGGGCTTTCGGCCTCTTCGAGGATCACCTGTTCGGTCACTGTCTCGATCACCGCAGGCGTGGCGTCGCGCCCCCAACAGGTTCCGGGGGCCGCACCGGGAGGGGCGACATTGCGCGATGTCACCTCCTCAGGGATCAGTTCATAGACATTGGGCGCGCAAGCACCCAGCAGGGATGCCGCCATAACGGCGGTGACAAAGGTTTTTCTAGACATGCTCAACTGCCTCATGACCGCCCTTTTCGGGCGTTGTTATGAGGGCAGTTTACCCGGTTTTGGCGGATCTGGGAAGCCTGTCTGCTTATCTGTCTGCTTATCTGTCTTCGGGCGCAAGCAACCGGTCGAGCATGGGGGAGATATCTTCGATCTCTTCGGCCACCACATGGACCACGGCATTTTCACGCTGCAGCCGCCCGGTGACGCGCAAAAGCCGACCTGCAATGACCGCGCGGCGGAACCGCTCATAAAGCGCGCGCCAGACCACCACGTTGATCACGCCTGTTTCATCCTCCAGCGTGAGAAAGATCACCCCCTTGGCGGTGCCCGGGCGTTGGCGCAAGATGACAAGCCCCGCCACGGTGATGCGCGCGCCCGCAGGCGGATCATCCAGCCGGTCGGCTGGCAAGGCCGCGGGTGGGCGCGGCCAAGGCGGTGGGCGCGTGGGATTTGAAGGCACGAAACTCATAAGAACAAAAATAGAACATTTAAAAAGTTCCGCAAGCCTCTCTGCGCTTGGCACAATGACCATTTAGAGGTTTTGCAAAACCCCGCGAATGGCTTAGATACCCATGGGTTCAAGCAAGGAAGGTTCCATGGCCAGAATTACCTATATCGAGCATGACGGCACCGAGCACACCGTCGACGTCAAAGACGGGCTGACCGTGATGGAGGGTGCGCGCAACAACAACATTCCCGGCATTGAAGCTGATTGCGGCGGGGCCTGCGCGTGCTCCACCTGTCACGTCTATGTCGATAAGGCCTGGGTTGAGAAGATGCCACCGGTGGGGGATCTCGAAGAGGATATGCTTGATTTCGCCTACGAGTCGGATCCCGAACGCTCTCGTCTGACCTGCCAGATCAAGGTCACGGATGCGTTGGACGGGCTGATCGTGCACATGCCGGAACGCCAATTGTGAAGCCTCTCTTCGCGGGTCTTGTCTTTGTCGCAATGACATGGCCCGCGATGGCGCAAATCCTTGATCCGGCCCGCGCGGCCGAGGACGGGTGCGATGCCCCTGCCCCGCCGCCGTTCTCTGACACAGCCACATCCGCGCAAGGCCCCGTTGTGGCGGCGCGCTATTCTGGCACGACCACGGCCTATGCCCATGGTGTTCTGGGCGACGCCGTTGAGGCCCGCGCGCTGCTCGTACGCTACGCGGATGGCACGCATGTGTTTTGCAACCTGATCGAGGCCGGGCCCGACCGCGTGTTTGAGGACACCGCCCCGCGTCTTGTCGATCTTGACGGCGATGGGATGAATGAAGTGATTGCCGTGGCCTCTCATGCGGGCCAAGGCGCGCGGCTTGAGGTCTATGGCTATCCGGGCACCGGTGAGGCGTTTCAGCTTTTGGCGCACACATCTTACATCGGCACGCGCTATCGGTGGTTGGCGCCGGTGGGGGCGGCTGATCTTGACGGCGACGGACACATGGACATCGCCTATATCGACCGGCCGCACCTGGCCAAAACCCTGCGCATCTGGCGCTACCGCGATGGCACGCTGACAGAGATCGCCTCGCAACAGGGCTATTCCAATCACAAGATCGGCTGGCCGTTCATTGCAGGTGGTCTGCGCGATTGCGGCGCGGGGCCTGAGATGATCCTTGCCACCGGGAACTGGTCGCGCGTGATGGCGGCTAAACTGCGAGAGGGCGTTGTGGTCGCCCGGGATCTCGGGGCCTATTGGAGCCCCGAAAGCCTAGATGCCGCGCTGACCTGTAAGTGACCGACATGTCGGGGAAAACTAGCTTTGGTGAAAAGATATGACCAATTTAAGAAAAACGCTTTGAAGTTCTTGACGCATCGGACTATGTACTAGCCTGCCGAAAGGCGTGCGACCAGGACACGTGACACCTCAGGAGGGGGTGATCACGCAGCGTCCCCAAATTTGGGACGAAACACCGATGGGAGGTAACATGTCCAAAACTTTGAACCGCAGAAACTTTCTGCGCGGCACCGCTGTGGCCGGTGCTGGCGCTCTGGCCACACCTGCGATTGCAGACGGCCACACAACTCTGAAAATGCAGGCTGCTTGGGGCGGCGGTATTTTCCTTGAAAACGCGCAGTCTTATGTGAACCGCGTCAACGAAATGTCCGGTGGCTCACTTGTCATCGAACTACTGCCGGTGAACGCCGTTGTGAAGACATCGCAGATGCAGGACGCGGTCCACCGCGGCGTGCTTGATGCGTGCCACTACGTGCCTGCTTACTGGTACTCCAAGTCGAAAGCGGCCTCGCTCTTCGGTACCGGCCCTTGCTTTGGCTGGTCCTCTCAGGAAGTTCTGGGCTGGGTCCACTACGGTGGCGGTCAGGAGCTTTTTGATGAGCTGATGGCTGAGCTTGGCCTCAACGTTGTGTCCTTCTTCAACTCTCCGATGCCGGCGCAGCCGATGGGGTGGTTCAAGGAAGAAATCAAAGACGCATCTCAAATGGACGGGCTGAAGTACCGGACAGTTGGTCTGGCCGCTGACGTTCTGCTCGAAATGGGCATGTCCGTTGTGCAGCTGCCTGGCGGTGAAATTCAGCCGGCGATGAAGTCTGGCCTGATCGACGCGGCCGAGTTCAACAACCCGACCTCTGACCGTGACTTCGGGATGCAGGACGTCTCCAAGCACTACCACCTGGCGTCCTTCCACCAGTCTCAGGAATTCTTTGAGGTGTCCTTCAACAAAGAGAAGTATGAAAACCTCACGGATGCGCAGAAGGCGATCCTGAAATACGCCTCTGAGGCTGAGAACTCCAACTTCTACTGGAACAACACCAAGCGCTATTCCGAAGACCTCGCCACTCTGCGCGATGAGCAGGGTGTCAACGTCTACCGCACGCCCGACAGCGTGATGCAGGCGCAGTTGGAAGCTTGGGACATTGTGGTCGATCGCATCGCGGCCGAAGACGCATTCTTTGCCAAGGTGATCGATAGCCAGAAGGCCTACGCGAAAGAGGTGATGAACTACCTCAACCTCAACCAGCCTGATTACAAGCTGGCCTACGCGCATTACTTCGGCTGATCCGGTCAGTTGAATAAAACAAGCGGAGGCGGCTCATCGCTGCCTCCGCGATAAACGATAGTGACGGCAAGGGGGGCGGCCGGTCGTGCAAAAGACAATTCACGCCATCGAAGGTCTGAGCCAATGGGTTGGCAAAGCGTTCGGGTGGTGCATTCTCATTCTCACCCTGTCTGTGTCCTACGAGGTGTTCGTGCGCTACGTGCTGAATGCGCCGACTGTGTGGGCCTTTGACATGATGGTTCAAATGTATGGCGCGCTGTTTTTGATGGCGGGGGCCTACACGTTGGCGCAGGACGCCCATGTGCGCGGCGATGTGCTGTATCGGCTCTTTCCCGTCCGCTGGCAGGCGCGCGTTGATTTCGTGCTTTATCTCATCTTCTTCTTCCCCGGCATGATTGCGCTTTTCTGGTTCGGCTGGGAGATTGCCTCCGACAGCTGGCGCTACAAAGAGGTGAGCTGGAACAGCCCGGCGCGGATCCAGATTTACTTCTTCAAAACGCTCATTCCTGCGGCGGGTCTTTTGATGATGATCCAAGGTGTGGCCGAGCTCATGCGCTGCTGGATTGCGATGCGCACCGGCGCGTGGCCCGACCGCATTGACGACGTCAAAGAACCCGAAGACCTGCTGGCAGACAGCGACGTGGCCGACATGCTCGGCAGCGGCTCAGATAAATCCTGAAGGAGCTGAATAATGACTGATCCTCAGGTGGCCATCCTGATGCTGTGCCTGTTCATCGTGCTGGTGCTCTTGGGCTTTCCGATTGCATTCACCCTCATCGCGATGGGCGTGGCGTTTGGATATTATGCCTACTATACCGGCGCGCCCGACAGCATCGGCGACATATTCAACAACAACATCTTCTACCTGCTGAACCAGAACACCTATTCGGTGATGGAAAATGATATTCTGGTCGCGATCCCGTTGTTCCTCTTCATGGGATACGTGGTGGAGCGGGCCAATATCGTCGATAAGCTGTTTTACTCGCTCTATCAGGCGGCCTCGAACCTGCCTGGATCGCTGGGCATTGCGGCGCTCTTGACCTGTGCGGTGTTTTCCACCGCCTCGGGCATCGTGGGTGCGGTTGTGACGCTGATGGGTCTCTTGGCCTATCCGGCGATGAACAAGGCGGGCTACAACAAAAGCTTTGCCTCGGGCATTATCTGCGCAGGCGGTACGCTGGGCATTCTGATCCCGCCGTCGATCATGTTGATCGTCTACGCTGCCATTGCGGAGCTGTCGCCCTTGCGGCTTTACGCGGCGGCGGTGTTCCCGGGGTTGATCCTGGCGGGGATGTACATTGTCTACGTGGTCGCGCGGGTGACGATCAATCCGGCCTTGGCGCCGAAGCCCAACCAGGATGACATCCCACCGCGCAGTGTGGTCTATTACAATCTTCTGGTGTCTTTCGTGCCGCTGACGGTGCTGATCATGCTGGTGCTTGGCGCGATCCTTGGCGGTCTGGCCACTCCTGCGGAAGCGGCGGCGATGGGCGCTTTGGGTGGTCTCGTGCTGGCCGGGCTTTACCGCTCGCTCAACTGGACCAAGGTCAAGGAAAGCGTGTTCCTGACGGCCAAGGCCACGGCGATGGTGTGCTGGCTTTTTGTGGGCTCCTGGACATTCGCATCAATCTTTTCCTACCTCGGTGGGCATGACGTGATCGAGACGTGGGTCGTGGCCATGAACCTGGAGCCGTGGCAGTTCCTCGTGCTGGCGCAGCTGATCATCTTCCTTCTGGGCTGGCCGCTGGAGTGGTCAGAGATCCTGATCATCTTCGTCCCGATCTTTTTGCCCATGCTGGAGACGTTCGGGGTGAACCCGTATTTCTTCGCGATGCTGGTGGCGCTGAACTTGCAAACGTCCTTCCTGACGCCACCCATGGCGATGTCGGCCTATTACCTCAAAGGCGTGCTGAAAAAGCAGATTGAGTTGATGGAGATCTTCAGAGGCTTGATGCCGTATCTGGCGATCGTGATCACCTGTATGGTGCTAATGTACCAGTTCCCTGGCATCGCGCTTTGGTTCCCGGATTACCTCTTCGGAGAGTGGGTGCCCTGATGGACGCCGATCTGACAACTCTTTCGGCGGTCCAGGCCGCCGAGAGCATCAGGGAGGGAAAGCTGACGTCTGAGGCGTTGGTGGCGGCCTACCTGAAACGGATCGAAGAGACCGATGGCGCGATCCAGGCCTGGGCGTGGATTGATCCAGACCACGCGATGTCGCAAGCGCGCGAGGCCGATCGGATTCGCCGGGCGGGTCGTGGGCTGGGCGCGCTGCACGGCGTGCCGGTGGGGCTGAAGGACATCATTGATACGCGCCTTGGGCCGACAGAGTGCGGCTCGCCGCTTTATGCGGCTCGCTCGGCTGATCGGGACGCGCGGTTGGTGGAGCGGTTGATTGAGGCCGGTGCCGTGATCATGGGTAAAACCGTCACGACCGAACTGGCCTATCTTGCGCCCTCCAAGACAACCAATCCCCATAACGCCGCCCATACGCCCGGGGGGTCCTCATCCGGGTCGGCCGCAGCGGTGGCGGCGCGTCATGTGCCGCTGGCGGTGGGCAGTCAGACCGGTGGGTCAGTCATTCGGCCCGCGTCCTTTTGTGGGACCTTCGGGTTCAAACCCACACGCGGGCTGATTTCGCGGACGGGCGTGATGTCGACCGTACCACACTTGGATCAGATGGGTGTGTTTGCCAACACGTTGGAGGATGCCGCCCTGCTCACGGATGTGATCGCGGGCTATGATGGGGCCGACGCGAGCTCCCTGCCCCGACCCAAACCATCCATGCTGGCGGGCGCGCGGGCGGATGTGCCGATTGAGCCGGATATCGCGTGGTTCGACCTGCCCTATCATGACCGGCTGAACCGCGATGCCCATGACGGTTTGGCGGCGGTGTTCGAGGCGCTCGGCGCGCGGATTGAACGGTTTGATGCGGCCCCGCAATTGGCCGGGCTGCTGGACGTGCATCGCACGATTTACGACTACGAGCTGGCGCAAGCCTTGGCCCAGACCGTGACGGATCATGGCGATCAGATCAGTGATGAAATGACCACAGCCGTGACGCGCGGACAGGCAATAAGTGCTGCGCAATATAGGGATGCACTGGGCGTGAAGGCCTCAGCGGAGGCTTTTTTTACAGAGCATTTCAACGATTTCGACGCGGTCCTGTCGCCGTCGGCCACCGGGGAAGCACCGCTCTTGAGCGAAGGCACCACCGGGGACGCGTCTTTCTGCCTGATCTGGACGCTGGCCGGGCTACCTTGTCTGTCGATGCCCGCGCTGGTGGGCGACACGGGCCTGCCCATCGGGGTTCAGCTGATTGGCGCGGCAGAAGAAGATGACCGCTTGTTGCGGACCGCCGCTTGGGTGCAAGCTGCATTGACCCAAGCTGGTGCAGATTTGGAAATGGAAGGGTAAGCGATGTCAAAAATGACCACCATCATCATGGGGCTCATCGGCACGGGGTTGATGATGACCTTCGTCCTCGGCCTGTCGCATTCCATCTCGACCGGATTTGCGGGCTTCTCAGGCGGGTTGCCCTTCATGATCATCGCCTTGGTTGTGATTGGCATGGCGCTCTATAATCTCTGGGAAGAGACGATCGGAAAGAAAGACAAATGAGCGGCAAACCTGTCGTTTGGATGCCGCGACGGTTGTCTGCGGCGACGATTGAGCGATGCGCCCGCGACTATGACCTGATCCTGAATGAGGCCGACACGCCCGGCACGGCGGATGAAATCATCGCGATGAGTGCCAAGGCCGACGCGGTAATGCCCTGCCATTCGGAGCATTTCAGTGCCGATGTGGTGGCCGCGCTTGATCCTCGGCTAAAGATCGTGGCCAACCATTCTGTTGGCGTGGATCATTGCGATCTCGATGCGCTGCGCGGTCGGGGCATCGTGGTGACGAACACGCCCGATGTCCTGTCCGATGCGACCGCCGAGATTGCCATGCTGCTGATGCTCGGCGCTGCACGCCTCGCGGTCACTGGGGACCGACTGGTGCGCACCGGCGCGTGGGACAGCTGGAGCCCGTCCTTCATGGTGGGCAAACAGGTCACCGGCGCGCGGTTGGGCATTGTCGGCATGGGCCGCGTGGGGCGCGCATTCGCCGAAAAAGCGCGCGGCTTCGGGATGCAGATCCATTATTACAACCGCACGCCCCTGCGCCCGGAATATGAGATGGGCGCGACCTATCACGACACAATAGAAAGCGTGCTGGCGGTCTCGGATTTTCTGTCGCTGCACTGCCCGTCGACGCCTGAAACCCAGGATTTGATGAACGCGGACCGCTTTGCGCTCTTACCTGATGGGGCCATCATGGTGAACACGGCGCGCGGCGCGCTGGTGGATGAGGACGCGCTGATTGCGGCCATTTCCTCGGGAAAGCTGGCGGCGGCGGGCCTGGATTGCTTCAAGGTGGAACCTGGCGGTAGTCCCGCGCTTTCTGAGCACGAAAACATCTTCATGCTGCCCCATATCGGCAGCGCCACAACGGCCACGCGCGACGCTATGGGTTTTCGCGCGCTCGACAATCTCGATGCGTTTTTCGCGGGCAAGACACCGCAAGACGCGCTTTAGGAAAGGACTTCATCATGGCAAAAGCAGCATTCCTGGGACTGGGGGTCATGGGCTACCCAATGGCAGGGTATTTGCAGAAGGCGGGCCATGATGTGACCGTCTACAACCGCACGACGGCCAAGGCGGAGAAGTGGGTCGAGGAATATGGCGGCAGCCACGCCACCACCCCGCGCGCGGCGGCAGAGGGCGCGGATTTCGTCATGTCCTGCGTGGGCAATGATGATGACCTGCGCTCTGTCTGCACGGGCGATGATGGTGCCTTTGCGGGCATGTCCTCTGGCACGGTGTTTGTGGACCACACCACTGTGTCTGCTGCGGTCACGCGGGAGCTTTACAGCTTGGGCAAAGAGGCGGGCATCGCAATGGTCGACGCGCCCGTGTCCGGCGGTCAGGCCGGCGCTGAGAACGGCCAGCTCGTCGTCATGTGCGGCGGTGATGAGGCGGCGTATGCCAAAGCGGAACCGCTGATTGATGCCTATGCCAAGAAATGCGTGCGGCTGGGCGAGAGCGGCGCGGGCCAGTTGACCAAGATGGTCAATCAGATCTGCATTGCGGGGCTGGTGCAAGGCCTGAGCGAAGGGTTGCATTTTGCCGAAAAGGCAGGCCTGGACGGGCGCGCCGTGGTCGATGTGATCGGCGGTGGGGCCGCAGGCAGCTGGCAGATGGTGAACCGCTACGAGACCATGCTGGATGATCACTTCGAGCATGGTTTTGCCGTGGATTGGATGCGCAAGGACCTTGGGATTTGCCTGTCGACCGCCAATGAGAACGGCGCCAGCCTGCCGGTGACGGCACTGGTGGATCAGTATTACAAGGACGTTCAGAAGATGGGCGGCGGACGGTGGGATACGTCGAGCCTGTTCAAACGGCTGCGCAAGCTGGACGGGTAAAGATTTCAGGCCTCCGGCGGGGATATTTTCAGGCCAGAAGAAACAGGGAGCCTGTGCTTCTTCTGGCTAGAAATATCCCGGGGGAGTCGCGGCACGCGGCGGGGGCAGCGCCCCCCTAACCCGGCATTTGACCACCACTCAATTGCGTGATTTCGCGCGCGGCCTGGGCCACTTCGGCGCCTAGGTCTTGCAATCGGTCCGGGCTGAACCGGGTGCTCGGGCCTGAGACAGAAATGCCCGCATGAGGCACACCACCCGCGTCATAGATGGCCGCCCCAATGCAGGACATGCCAGCGTGGCGTTCTTCATGATCATGCGACCATCCCCGGGCGCGGATTTCGTCAAGATCGCGCAAGAGCGCGTCACGGCTGGCGCGCGTTTGCGGGGTGTAGCCTTCCAACGGCATGCTCGACAGCACACGGTCCAGGGCGGCATCTGACATGGCCGCAAGGATTGCCTTACCCGTGCCAGAGGCATGCATCGATGTGCGCGTGCCGGGGGGAAAGAACGCGCGGATCGGATTGGCGGCCTCAACCTGACCGACAAAGACAACGTGGCCTGCATCGGGCACGGCCAGATTGGCCGTCTCCCCGGTGTGCCGCATCAGTTTGCGCATGAAGGACTGACCGATCTCAATCACCGAATTGCCGCGGAGGAACGCAGCCCCTGTGCGATAGGCCTCCACCCCGATGCGCCATTCCTGGCGCGCCTCATCAAAGCTGACAAATCCGTGGTTCTGCAGCGTGGTGAGGATGCGGTGCGTGGTGGCCGTGGGCACGTCCAGTTCGCGGGAGAGATCGCTGAGCGTTGGGCTGTCGCCGCGGGACACGTGCACGAGGACCGACAGTGCGCGGTCAAGCGCTTGGAGCGTGCCGGCCGAGCTTTCCTTGAATTGCGATTTGGGGCGGCCGCGCCCGCGTTTTTCGGGTCGAGTTTCGGAGCTCATGGCATGCACCTTTTTTGTGAAGCTTTTTAAGCGTTGAAAAATGAAAAAAGAAAAACCTTGTGATATGAGCGGTTTAGTATTTTTTCGCCAATAATGAAAATATTTTTCAAGAAAATTGCGGGCGCGGCCAAATTGGTCAATATTCCAAACCAAATGAGAGGAAGCCCCATGACCGATCAAAACCCAGTTTTTATTCCTGGCCCCACCAACATGCCCGACCGCATTCGGCGCGCTATGCAAGTGCAGACCCAAGATCACCGTGCGCCCGACTTCGTGGACACGTTTGCGCCCGTTCTGGAGGACACCAAGCGGGTGTTTGAAACCAAGGACGGCACCGTGATCACCTTTCCAGCGAGCGGAACAGGCGGTTGGGAGGCTGCGATCTCCAACACGCTGAGCCCGGGCGATCGGGTTCTGGTTGCGCGCTACGGCATGTTCAGCCACCGCTGGATTGATTTGTGCCAAAAGCATGGGCTGGACTTGCAGGTGATTGAATGCGCTTGGGGGTCTGGCGCCCCGGCGGCGACGTTTGAGCAGATTTTGAGCGCGGACAAAGCGGGCAAGATCAAGGCCGTTTTGGTCACGCATAATGAGACCGCCACAGGCGTGCGCTCTGACATAGGCGCGGTGCGCGCGGCCATGGATGCGGCGGGTCATGAGGCGATGTTGATGGTGGACTGCGTCAGTTCGCTGGCGTCCATGCCGTTTCACTTTGACACCTGGGGTGTCGATGTGGCGGTCAGTGGCTCACAAAAAGGCTTCATGCTGCCGGCGGGTATGGCGATCTTGTGTGCCAGCCCCCGCGCGCTGGAGGCGATGGACAGCGCCAAGCTCACCCGGGCGTTCTTTGATTTTCGCGACATGATCGCGGCCAACGCCTCTGGCGGGTTTCCTTACACGCCGCCTTTGCAGCTGATTTACGGGCTGCGCGAGGCGCTGGATATGCTGTTTGAGGAAGGTCTCGACACCGTCTATGCCCGCCACACGCATCTGGCCACGGGCGTGAGAAAAGCGGCGGATGCCTGGGGGCTGAGCCTCGCCGCCGCCTCGCCTGAGCTGTATTCCGACACGGTCAGCGCGATTTGCGTGCCCAAAGGGTTCGACAGCAACGCCCTCACAGATCACGCGTTCGATGCCTATGACATGTCCTTTGGCATCGGGTTGGGGGAGATGAACGGCAAAGTATTCCGCATCGGGCATCTGGGCAGTCTGACAGAGGCCATGGTGATCGCAGGCCTTGGCACGATTGAGATGGCTATGGCCGATCTGAACTACCCCATTGAACTGGGCCAGGGGGTGGCCGCCGCACAGGGACACTTTCGCAAAATGAAAACGGCCCACAAAGCCGCAGCTTAAGGGAGACGACAAAATGCTCGACATGACCATGATCGCCTCGGACCTGACCATCGAGGATATGCGCGATGCGCAAACGCGGATCGCGCCGCATGTGAAACGCACGCCGGTGCTCACCTCAGAGTATCTCAACGACCTGACGGGCGCGGAGCTGTTTTTCAAGTGCGAGAATTTCCAGGAGGCCGGTGCCTTCAAGGTGCGCGGGGCGTGTAACGCGGTTTTCGGGTTGGAAGAGGAGGCCGCGCGCAAAGGTGTGTGCACGCATTCATCCGGCAATCACGCGCTGTCGCTGAGCTATGCCGCAGGGCGCCGGGGGGTCCCGTGCAACGTGGTGATGCCGCGCACGGCCCCTCAGGCCAAGAAGGATGCCGTGCGTCGCTATGGCGGGATGATCACGGAATGTGAGCCCTCGACCACCAGTCGCGAGGCGGTGTTTGCCGCCGTGCAGGCCAAAACGGGCGGCGAGTTTGTGCATCCCTATAATGACCCGCGCGTCATTGCGGGTCAGGCGACGTGTTCGGCGGAGATGCTGGAGCAGACGGGTGGCGTGGACATTGCCATCGCGCCCATTGGCGGGGGCGGCATGATTTCGGGGACATGTCTGACGCTGTCGAACCTGGCGCCGGAAACCCAGATCATTGCGGCCGAACCCGAGCAGGCCGATGACGCTTATCGCAGTTTCAAAGCAGGTCACATCATCGCGGATGATGCGCCGGTGACGGTGGCCGACGGGTTGAAAGTGCCACTGAAGGAGAACACCTGGCATTTCGTGAGCCGCCATGTGAGCGACATTCAAACCGCCTCTGAGCAAGAGATCATCGAGGCGATGAAGATCACTTGGAGACATCTGCGCATCGTCATGGAGCCCAGCTGCGCCGTGCCGCTGGCGGTCGTTTTGAACAACCCTGAGACCTATCGCGGCAAGCGCGTGGGCGTCATCATCACCGGCGGCAATGTCGATCTCGACCTGCTGCCATGGCTCAAGAGCTAAAGGAGCACGGCCATGAAAGATCTGAATTTCGATATCTATGACGTTGGTTTTGACATCCCCGCCGTGCCGGGCATGGCGGAAAGCGAGATCCAGACACCGGCGCTGGTGCTCGATCTGGATGCGCTGGAGCGTAACATCAAAAAGATGGGGGATTATGCCAAGGCGCATGGGATGCGGCACCGGGTGCATGGCAAGATGCACAAATCCGTCGATGTGGCCAAGCTGCAAGAAAGCCTTGGTGGCGCGGTCGGCGTGTGTTGTCAAAAGGTCTCTGAGGCGGAAGTGTTCGCGCGCGGTGGCATCCGCGACGTGCTGGTGTCCAACCAGGTGCGCGACCCGCGTAAAATTGACCGCTTGGCGCAATTGCCCAAGCTTGGCGCGCGCACCATCTGCTGTGTGGATGACGTGACGAATGTGGCGGACCTGTCAAAGGCGGCCACGCATCACGGCACCACGATCGAATGTCTGGTCGAGATTGACTGTGGCGCGGGCCGCTGCGGCGTGAACTCCACCCCCGCCGTGGTCGAGATCGCCAAGGCGATTGACAGCGCAGAGGGCCTGAAATTCGCAGGCATTCAAGCCTATCAAGGCGCGATGCAGCACATGGACAGCTATGACGATCGCAAAGCCAAGATCGATGTGGCCGTGGCCATGGTCAAAGACGCGGTGGACACGCTGCGGACGGAAGGTTTGGACTGTGACATCGTCGGCGGTGGCGGCACCGGAAGCTATTATTTTGAGAGCAACTCCGGCGTCTACAATGAGCTGCAATGCGGATCTTATGCCTTCATGGATGCCGATTACGGTCGGATCCTCGACAAAGAGGGCAAGCGGATTGATCAGGGCGAGTGGGAAAACGCGCTGTTTCTATTTACCTCGGTGATGAGCCACACGAAGGCGGACAAGGCCATCGTGGATGCCGGGCTGAAGGCGCAATCGGTGGACAGTGGCTTGCCGGTGATCTTTGGACGGACGGACGTGGAATACGTGAAGTGCTCGGATGAGCACGGCGTTGTGGCCGACCCGGACGGCGTGCTCAAGATCAATGACAAGCTGAAGCTGGTGCCGGGCCACTGTGACCCGACCTGCAATGTGCATGACTGGTATGTCGGTGTGCGGGGCGGCGTCGTGGAATGCGTGTGGCCGATCACGGCGCGCGGCAAAGCCTATTGAGGGGATTGAAATGAAGGACGTAGCAATGACCGGAACCGGCCCTCTCGTGGTGAGCGAAGCAATGTGCCAACAGCTTGTGGGCCGTGCGGAGGCGTTTGAGGCCGTCGAGGCCGTGTTTGGCGCGATGGCGCGGGACGATGCCTATAATTTCCCCGTGGTGCGCGAGGCGATTGGCTATGCGGACGCGCTTTACGGGTTCAAATCCGGGTTTGACCGGGCGGGTAAGGTGCTGGGCGTCAAATCTGGCGGCTACTGGCCGGGCAATGCCGACAAGGGGCTGACAAACCATCAGTCCACGGTGTTTCTCTTTGATCCTGACACCGGGCAGTTGGACGCGCTGGTGGGCGGCAATTACCTGACAGCCGTGCGCACGGCGGCGTCGTCTGCGGTTTCGATTGCCCATCTGGCGCGCAAAGATGCCAAGGTGCTGGGCATGGTGGGGGCTGGGCATCAGTCGACCTTCCAGCTGCGCGCGGCCGCAGAGCAGCGCGATTTTGAGCGCGTCGTCGCGTGGAACCCACACCCGGATATGTTGCCAAAGCTCGGCGCTGTAGCCGAAGAGCTGGGCTTGCCCTTTGAGGCGGTAAGCGCTGAAGAGATGGGCGCGCAGGCGGATGTGATCATCACGATCACCTCGGCGTTTGAGCCGCTTTTGATGAAAGACTGGATCAAGCCGGGCACCCATATCGCGTGCATGGGCACGGACACCAAAGGCAAGCAGGAGGTCGATGCAGGCCTCGTCGCGGCGGCCACGGTCTTTACCGATGAGATCGCGCAGTCGATCAGTATTGGTGAGGCGCAGCACGCGATTGCGAGCGGTGCGATTTCCGAGGTTGACATCACGCCGATTGGGGCGGTGATCAATGGCGTCCATGCCGGGCGTACACATGACGACGAAATCACGCTGTTCGACGGCACAGGCGTGGGCCTTCAGGATCTGGCGGTGGCCTCCGTGGCGGCGCGTCTGGCAGAAGAGCAAGGCTTGGCGACACGCGCAGCGCTCTAGAGGCTGGCGCGGGATCAAGGCCGCAAGGTCGCCGCGCCTTTGTCAGGCCCCACCCAGGGCCTGGCGAATGAGGTCGGTCAGGTGCCTGGCGTCGGTTTAACGTGGTGGAACGATAAAGTGTCCTTGAACCTGTGATGGATCGCCATGCCGGGGCCTGACAAAAGCGCGGCTAGGTTTGCTGCACCCCTGTTAGAAACGCCGTCAGGGCCTCTGCGAGGGAGGGAGAGACATATCCGCCCTCTTGCACACAGACGAGCGGCAGGCCAAGGGCCGCGATGGCCATCCCGATACGCTCAAACCCCTCTGTCGTCACCTTGAGCGCTTGAAACGGGTCGGTCTCATGGGCATCAAGCCCGAGCGCGACAACTATCACATCCGCGCCGAACGCTTCGATTTTGGCAAAAGCCGTGTCGAGGGCGGACAGCATCGCATCCGTACCTGACCCCATCGCGAGCGGCAGGTTGAGGTTGGCCCCCTGCCCCGCGCCCGTGCCGGTTTCCCCGGCATAGCCCCAGAAGAACGGGTAGAACGCGCTGGGATCGGCATGGATCGACACGGTGAGCACGTCGCCGCGGTCATAGAACACGCCTTGCGTGCCATTGCCGTGATGCACATCAACATCAAGGATCACGGGCCTGCGCCCGGCCTCCAACAGGCGCTGCGCGGCGATGGCGGAGTTGTTGAGAAAACAAAACCCCCCGGCCTGATCGGTATAGGCATGATGCCCCGGCGGGCGGCAAAGGGCGTAAGCTGACCTGCTGCCACCCAGCACTGCGTCCGTGGCCGCAATGGCCGTTTGCGCCGACCAATAGGCCGCGTCCCAGGTATCTGCGGAAATGGGGCATGCGGTGTCAGCCTGATGATAACCCGCCTGACCGACCGCGCCTGTGGGGTATCCATCAGAGCGCGCCCGCGGGTGGACATTGGGGATCACCTCTTCGGCAGCGCCGGGGATCTCTTGCCACCTTGCATGAATGGTTTGCAGAAATGTGAGGTAGGCCGCGTCGTGCAAGGCCTCAATGGGGGCGATACCGGCGTCCTTGGGCGTTGAAACCTGACACCCGGCGGCCTCGGCCCCGGCCTTCAGAAGGTCCACGCGCGCAGGCGCCTCGGGGCTGGGGCGTTTGACACCGGCCGCCATAAAGGTTTTCGGCGCATGCGCCCGTTGGCGATCATCCAGAAAGGCGAGCATCCCAGGCCCCTTCATCGTTGTCTTGGCGGTCAGGGCCAGTGTACCCTCGCCCGGACCAGACGCAACGAAAGAGCCGCCCCATGAATGAGATGACGCCCAGCGGATCAGCGGCGCGCGCCCTCACGGTTCTGGGGCTGACGCTGGATCATGGGCCGGTCACACCTGCGCGGCTCACGGAACTCAGCGGGCTGAGCCGCACCGCGGTGCATCGGGCGATCCACGCGCTGATTGATCAGGGCTTTCTGCGCTATCAACTGGGCAAAGCGCATGTGATCGTCACCGCCCGCTTGCAGACCAAGCTTGAGGCGGCTTTCTTTAGCCCTGCGGGTCTGGATGCTGTGGCGCGCGCGATTGATGAGGCGCTCAAGGGGCGTAGGCTGCATTGCGAAATCGGGCTTTTGCTTTTGGAGGGCACGTTTCAGATCGTGGAAACAACCCAGACCGACCAAGACGCGGGCGAGAGTTTCTTTGAAAGTGAGCTGGTGTCTGTGCTGCTGTCCCGGTTTGAGCCGGTGGATGTGACGCGCATCACCGCCCGCGTGCTGCGCGACAGCCCCCAAGGCACGAGCGTTGAGCCTGATTTTCTCGATCGGTTTCGCTTGGCAGAGTATCAAGGCTATCTGTGGAACGCCGATCTGGGCTCTTTGTCCGTGCGCCTCGCAAGCCCGGAGGGCAGTGCGCTGGCCATACGTCTGGCCCCACGCCAGGACCGACGATTGAGCCGCAAAGAGGCAACCGCGGCGCTGAGCGCGATGCATGAGATGTTGCCGGATGTGTTCCCCAAAGCCGAACAGTTGGGGTTATAGCCTGTAAGGCCATTGATACGGCATCAGTTGGCCTTTCTGGGACCACAGGCGTGCGATGACCTGCAAACAATGTCGCGACAATCTCGCAAATTGAGGCGAATTCGCGGCGAATGTTTCAAAACATGGCCACAATTCACCACTCATTTCATTATACGGAATGATGTGTTTGTGCGTGCTGTGCCGCAATGCTACCGGTGGGTCAAATCTAGTTTTATGGGTGGAATCGGTCTGCCGTTCCGCCCACCGCTGAAAGGGTAAAGTTATGGCGAGTTTTGATCGTACGGGTATCACCAACCTCATTGGTCTTTGGGAATTTGACAACGGCGCGACGACGGCGGACACAGGGCTGGACGATGGTCTGGCGCAAAACGGCACGTTTGAATCCGGCGCGACAGCTTCTGGCGGTCAGGCGAATTTCAACGGCACCGATGACCGGTTTGATGTCGAAGGCGACAATGGCGGCCCGCTCGAAAGCGAGTTCGACCTCTCCAGCGGCACAATCGAAGTGCAGTTCAACCAAGATCAGCAGTTGGGCAGCAGCCACGACACCCTTGTCAACCGGGGCGAATTTGACGACCGCACGACCGAAGGTTTCTTCGCCATTCAGGTGACAAACAGCGGCGCCGTCGAAGTGACGCATTTCTCGGGCAATGGCGAAAGCGTTGTCCTGTCCACCTCCGACAACTTCTTTGAGCCGGGTGACACGGTCAATGTCCAGTACACGTGGGATGAAGCGGAGGGCGTGCAGCTGACCGTGACCAATGGCACGGAAGTCGAGGTTGTCTCGGACGACATGACCGGCCTGACCTTGGATATCGGCGACAACGACGATGAGATCTTCACCTTTGGCGCGCGCGAAGACACAGATGGCAGCTACGATCAGGAATTCGATGGCTCCATCGATTACGTGGCCGTCTATGAACCGACATTGCCCGAGCCGGAGCCGAACCCGGATTTTGAACCCACCACGCGGGACGATCTGGTCAGCCTCTGGGAGTTTTCCGAGAACGGGGCAAATGTGGCCATCGACACCGCTGGCGCAGAGCAGACCGACGGCACGACCGAAGGCGACGCCTTCATGGACAACAACGAATTGCAGCTGGACGGCAACGGGGATTACCTGCTGATCCAACCCGCTGAAGAGCATCAGCTGAGCGAAGGCACCATCGAGCTTGTCTTCAACCAGGATGCCCATGTGGGCGGCAGCCCGGACACGATCCTTTCGCGGGACTCGACCAATTTCGACGATGGCGGCCACTTCACGCTGCAAGTGACGCAAGCCGGTGCTGTGACAGTGCGCCATCAGACGGATGCCGAAAGCATCAACTTCTCGACGCCGGACAATTTCTTTGATCCCGGTGACGATGTCCGCGTGACCTACAGCTGGGACGAAGGCGGCGACGGCGGCATCTTCAAGGTTGAGAACCTGTCGAACGGTGACACCTATGAAGAGCCGGTGCCGAACACACTGACCTTCGATATGGGCCCCAACTTCAATGAGCCCTTCACCGTGGGTGCCAGCCAGATCGTGTCGAGCGACAACACGGCAGACAACCTCAATGAATTCTTTGATGGCGAAGTCAGCTATGTCGCGATCTATGACACGGCCAATCCGGGCGTGAGCGATCCCGATGGCATTGTCGACGGCGAAGCTTTCGATGAGGTCATGGAGATCGACTATGACGACGCCAACAATCCAACCGATGGCGGCGGCGACCTGATCACCGAAGACGCGGATGTGATCCTTGGCAATGGCGGGTCGGACACGATCGACGGCGCGGGCGGCGACGACACGATCTTTGGTGACACGCCTGACACCCCCGGCGCGGGCGAGCGCGAAATCTTCCAGTGGGGCGAGGCGCCCGGCTTTGGCAACAACGTCACGGCAGGGGATTTTGACCAAGACACTGGCAACGCGAACATCTCATTCGCGATCACCAACGAGAGCGGCAACGTCACCAATGAGTATGAGACCAACACTCAGGTGACAGACGGGCTCGACCCCGAGGTGGCCGAGAACGAGAGCTTCGAATCCCTGCTGACCAATGAAGGCGCCACCGCGACCTATGAATGGTCCTCTGACGTGCCGCTGGAAAACGTGGAGTTCCGCGTCAACGATATTGACGGCGACGGCGTCGTGCGCATTCGCGCATTTGATGAAAACGGCGACCCGATTGAGGTGGTTCTCTCGGATGTCGGCTCTGACCTCACGGCGTCGGACACCGATGGTGTGCCGGGCAATGATCAGGTCGACAGCACCGACAGCGACTACACCGAGGATGACAACCCGATCCACTCGGTCCTCGTGACAATCCCCGGCCCTGTGAGCCGTTGGGAACTGATCCATGAACAGGATGGCCCGAACGCGTCGGGCATCAACGTCACAGACATCGCCTTTGATATCGGCCAGAACGACATTGGCGAGCCGGGCGATGACGTGATCACCGGTGGTGCCGGTGCCGACGTGATGTTCGGCCAGGATGGTGATGACACGTTTATCGTGGACAACGCGGCCGATGGCGACGGTGACGTGGTCGATGGCGGCAATGGCCCCGATGACACCGCCGACAATGACACGCTCGATCTGCGCGGTGCGGGTCAGGTGAGCATCGATGACGATGTGGACCCCAATGATGACGGCGCGCGCGCCGGTACAGTGACATTCGAGAACGGTGAGGTTCTGACCTTCTCCGGCATTGAGACGATCCTGACCGATCCGCAGAACGAAGCGCCGGACGTGATCGCGATGGATGTGACCATCGATGAAAACACCACCGATGTGCAGGATGTGGATGCCGTGGACCCCGATGGGGATACGGTTGAATTCTCGATCACTGGTGGGGCTGATGCAGCCCTCTTTGAGATTGATCCGGTGACAGGGCAGCTTGATTTCATCAACGCGCCTGATTTTGAGAACCCGGGCGATGATGATGGTGACAATGTCTATGAGGTTGAGGTCACTGCGACCGATCCGGGCAACCTGTCGGACTCGCAGCTGATCAATGTGACGGTTGCGGATGTCAACGAAGCCCCTGACGTGACGGGCCCGGCCACCATCGATTTGGATGAAAATGTCACCGGCGTGATCGGCGACTTTGACGCGACGGATCCCGATGCGGGCGACAACGTGACCTTCTCGCTCACAGGTGACGATGCAGCCCTCTTTGACATTGATCCGGTGACGGGTGAGCTGAGCTTCATTAACCCGCCGGACTTTGAAAACCCGCTCGATGATGATGGCGACAATGTCTACGATGTGACCGTTGTGGGCACCGATGATGGCGGCCTGACTGATGAGCAGGACGTTGAGATCACCGTTGCCGACGTGGATGAGACCGATGGCATCGTGGACGGCGAAGAATCCGGGGAACTGATGGGCCCCGGCTATGACGACAGCAACGCGCCCACCAACCAGGGTGGCGACATCATCGACGGTGCCGATGGCATCGACGACACGATCGAAGGCAATGGTGGCAATGACACCATCGACAGCGGTCTGGGTGATGATGATGTGGATGGCGGCTCTGGCGATGATGTGTTCGACATCAACGAAGAGGGCAACGGCATCGATAACGACACCATCGCCGGTGGCGAAACGGGTGAAACCGATGGCGACACGATCGACACCTCGGACATCGACGATGACCTGACCGTTGATTTCACCGGCGTCGAAGAAGGCACCATCACCGATGGCGACGACACGACGGTCTTCTCTCAGATCGAAAACATTCAGCTGGGCGGCGGTGATGACACTGTCACCGGCTCCGATGGGCCTGAAAACGTCGATGGCGGCGCGGGCAATGACGATCTGATCGGTGGCCAAGGCGCGGACACGCTGTCTGGCGGCGAAGGCGATGATGAGATCCTCGGCGGTCTGGGCGGTGACAGCCTTTCGGGTGGTGACGATAACGACACCATCGAAGGCAACGAAGGCATCGATACGCTCGATGGCGGCGATGGCAATGACAGCCTCGACGGCGGCGCAGGTGTGGACAGCCTCGACGGCGGCGACGGGATGGACACACTCGACGGCGGCTCCGGCAGCGATACGCTGGATGGTGGCGACGGCGACGACGAGATCAATGGTGACGGCGGTGCGGACCGTATCATCAGCTCGGACGGCAATGACGACATCGACGGTGGCGCAGGTCGCGATACCTACGCCGAGGAAGGCGATGATGAAACCATCGAGGTCACAGTCGATGACGAAGGCGACGGGACGGTCTTCAAGGTGGGTGACAACACCACCGATACCGTCGACAGCGTTGAGAACTTCGTGGCCGGTGAAGCGCCTGCTGAGGCAGATGTGATCACGCTGACCACGCCGATCCCGGTCGACGACATCGCGACTGAGATCCAAGGCCTCGACGACAACGCAGTGGGTACGTTCGACCCCGCCGATGGCGGCCCTGTCGTCAGCTTCGGCGGCGTGGGTGAGCCGACGCTGAGCGAGGTTCTGAATGGTGCACAGCCTGCGGGTGATTACCAGATCACCGATGGCGATGAGAGCGGCCAAATCGGCGACATCTCGTTCGAGAACTTCGAGACGATCAACTTCTCCATTGTGGGTGTGAACCCCGATGGCGTGGTCGACGGCGAAGAGACCGGTGAGCTGATGGGCCCCGGCTATGACGACAGCAATGCGCCCACCGACCAGGGCGGGGACATCATCGACGGGCCGGACGGTTTGGATGACACGATCGAAGGCAATGGTGGCGACGACACGATCGACAGCGGCCTTGGCGATGACACGGTCGACGGTGGTGCCGGTGACGATGTCTTTGACATCAACGAAGAAGGCAACGGCATCGACAATGACGTGATCACAGGCGGTGAGGCGGACGAGACGGTGGGTGACACCATCGACACGACCGACATCAACGATGACCTGACGGTTGACTTCACAGCCCCAGAGGAAGGCACGATCACCGACGGCGACGACACCACGACGTTCGAGGAAATCGAGAACATCCAGCTGGGTGGCGGCGATGACACGGTGACCGGCTCTGACGGCAACGAGAATGTCGATGGCGGCGGTGGCAACGACACCATGGACGGTGGCGACGGTGCCGATACGCTGTCTGGCGGGTCCGGAGAAGACAACATCGACGGCGGGGCAGGCGACGATGTGCTCGACGGTGGTGACGACAATGACACCATCATTGGGGGCGCTGGCGCCGACACTGTGACCGATCTTGACGGCGACAACGTGATCGACACCTCCGATCCTGACTTCCTGACGGCGCTGCCCGATGACAAGAATGGTGACGGGTTCGGCTTTGCCGGTGTTGGCCCGGTGCCGCCGGTCCCCGAGGACGCCGATGAAGACAACGACCGCGACTTGGTCACCACAGGCGATGGCAACGACTCCATCACCACGGGCGACGATGCGGACACGATCTCATCCGGCGGTGGCAACGACACGATCGACAGCGGAATCGACAATGACAGCGTTGATGGCGGCGGTGGCAATGACCTGATCACCACGGGTGAAGGGGCCGACACCGTTGATGGCGGATCGGGCAACGACACCATCTTTGGTGGTCTGGGTCCGGACTTCCCCGACAGCCTCAACATCCCCAATGACGGCTCCGGCCCGTTTGGCGCAGACCCCGACACCGAAAACGGGCGTGACTTGCTCGACGGTGGTCTGGGCAATGACCAGATCTTTGGTGAAGACGATGACGACACCCTGATCGGTGGCGGCGGCAACGATACACTGGATGGCGGCATCGATGACGACGATCTCTCCGGCGGTGTGGGCTTTGACAGCTTGATCGGTGGTCAAGGCGACGACACGCTCGACGGTGACAGCGGTCGCGACACCATGACCGGTGGCGATGGCGATGACGTCTTTGTCGAAACCGCCAACCAAGGTGCCGACATCATCACCGACTTTGGTGAGGGCAACTCCGGCTCGATCAATGACGGCGATCAGACCAACAACGACTTCGTGGACCTGAGCGAGTTCTACAACTCGACCACGCTGGATGCGGTCAACAACTCGGACGCAGATCCCTCCAATGACTTCTCATCCGCCCTCGGCATGCTGCGGGCAGATGCAGAGGATGGCCGGATCGACGGTGTGATCGACGGCACGGACTTCTCCGCGGAAATTGGCGGCGTGGACCTGACGATCGAAAACGGCGGCACTGCTGTCACCGGCACGGACCTGACATTCGACAACACCAATGTCGCCTGTTTCGTCCGCGGCACCCAGATCGCCACGCGGCGTGGGTCGGTGGCCATCGAGGATCTCAAAGAGGGCGATGAAGTCATCACCATGGATCACGGCTTCCAAAAGATCCGCTGGATCGGCTCCACCTCGGTCCCGGCCACCGGTTCGCTGGCTCCGGTCGTGATCCGCAAGGGTGCGATGGGCAACGAACGCGACCTGCGCGTCTCGCCCCAGCACCGGATGCTGGTCCGCGGCTGGCATGTGGAACTGATGTTCGGCCAGAAAGAGGCGCTCGTGCCTGCCAAGGCCTTGATCAACGACGAAACGGTCTTCCCGCTGGAAGGTGGCACAGTGGATTACTTCCACATGATGTTTGACCGTCACGAGCTGGTCTATGCCGAAGGCATCCCGTCCGAGAGCTTCCACCCCGGCCACGTGGGCCTCGGCAGCTTTGCTGAGGAGACGCGTGAGGAAATCCTGACCCTCTTCCCGGAATTGCGGGCAGATGCGGCGGGCTACTCCGAACACGTGCGCCCCTCCCTCAAGGTGCGCGAAGCCAAGGTGCTGGCCGAGAACCCGGAACTGATGAAAGAGTGATCTTTCTCGCTACAACGGCAAACGGGGCGTCCTGTGGGGCGCCCCTTTTCTATGCACAGTGCTGCCGGTTCGGGATGCGAGGCGCGGCAGCGACGAGCCGCCCCTTTCCGTCCCTTACAAAAACCCGTTAAAAGGGCACAGCTGTCAAAAACCGCCTTCTCTTTCCAGGATCTCGCCTGTGACCAACACCTCTTCTCTGACCCGTCGCCGTCTTCTGACGGGCGTGCTCTCTGCGCCGTTTCTCACCTCGGCCGCCCACGCCTCCTCGCAAGAGCTCAATGTGCTGATGTGGTCGGACTACCTGCCAGAAAGTTTCTCGGCGCGCTTCACCTTCAAAACCGGGATCAAGATCAATCACACACCCATCGGCTCCAACGAAGAGATCCTTGAGGTCATGCAATCCACCGGCGGGACCGGCTTTGACCTTGTCAGCCCCACCAACCAACGGGCCTTGCAATGGGCCCCGCTGGACCTTTTGCAGCCCTTTGACCTCACGCGTGTGAATGTGGACGGCGTCAACCCAGCCATGGTCAAAATCGGCACTGACACCTGGAATTTCAATGACGCGGGCACCCATTGGCTGCCGCATATCTGGGGCACCGAGGGCATTGCCTATCGCACGGATCGCTGGGCCCCCGACGGCCCCGCTCCAAGCTACGGCGATGTCTGGTCTGACGCATTCAAGGGCCAGACCATGGGGCGGGCGCAATCCATGCTGGTGGGGGCTGGGCTCTTCATGGAAACCACGGGCGAGATGGAGCCCGGATCCGTCTGGTCGGCCTATTCAGATGCCGACACGATGCGCGCGGTCTGGACCCAGATCACCGATTGGGCCATCGCCCGCAAAAGCAGTCTTGGCCTGCTTTGGAATGATGCGCAAACCCAACGCGATGCTCTTTTGGGCGATCAGGTCAGCCTCGGTCAGACATGGGACGGCCCCGCCTTGGCGCTCAAATCCCGCGGGGCGCCCGTGCATTACCAGGCCCCGGTCGAAGGTGCGATGGCGTGGGTCGATGGGCTGGCAATGCCGAACGCTGCCGTCAATATCGATGCGGTCTATGCCTTCATTGAATTCGCCTATGATCCCGAGAACGCAGGCTTGGCCACCCAAAGCCACGGCTACAATTCCCCCGTTCTGGGTGCCGATCGCTTTGCCGGCGAAAGCTATGCCAGAAATTTCGCCGAGGCCTATCCCGGAGACAGCTTATCGCGCTTGAACCCCTGGCCGTCCGAGGCCCCGTGGTATGCCGCACTGCGCGCCGAGTTTGTCGCCACGTTCAAAGACGCCTGAGACCTGCCTTGCCATGGAGGTTGGCCCCGCCTCATTGCGCATAGCGGTGGTCTGTGCGCGGGACCGTGCTATCGTCCTGCCATGCACCAATTCACGCAAGGGCCAGCCATGAAACCAATCCAGCCAGAAGAACGCAAAGTCGCCAACATCTTTGACGACAGCGCCTTCACCAATTACGACGCGACCGGCGAAAGCGGCACCTCCTTCATTCAGCTCAATCCAACGGCTCGTCAGGATGTGGGGTTCTACATCTACCGCATGGCACCCGGGGCGCAATCGACGCCGCACCGACACGGCGGCGCAGAGGAATTTCTGATCGTCCAAGGGGAACTGATCGACAATGACGGCACGGTCTACAAGACAGGCGATGTGGTCTGGCTCGATGGGGATACCGAACACACGTCCCACACGGTCACCGGCTGCATCGTCGCGGTCTATTCTGAGGCCGAAGAGCACGCCCCAGGGTCTTAGGCGTCACAGGGTTTTCTGCATCAAAACCAGATCAAGCCAACGGTCAAACTTGCGTCCTACTCCGGGCATACGCCCAACCTCGTCAAATCCAAGGGCTGCGTGAAAGCCGACGGCGGCCTCGTTGTCACCGCTGATCCCAGCCACTAGGGCGCGCATAGCATGTGCCCGTGCGTGGCCCTCTACGGCGACCATGAGCGCGCGGCCCAAACCGCCACCGGAGGCGCCTTCGGCCAACATGACCGTGGTCTCCAACGTGCCCGCATAGCCCGGGCCTGAGCGAAAGCTGGAGGCGGCAGCAAACCCGGTCAGGTCCGACCCAGCCTCCGCCACGAACACGCATGTCCCGCCCGTTTGACGCGCCGCGATATATTCGGCCACTTCGCCCACGGATTTCTCATCCGTGGTAAAAGTCACTGTGGTGTCACGAATATAATGGTTCCAGATCGCGGCCAACGCGCTGGCATCCCGCGCCTCGGCCCTACGGACACTCATGTCAGAACACGGCGACCAAAGGGCGTGTCAAACTCGGCCTTCAGCGCCGGCGCGCCCGTCTCATAGACCACCCGCGCATCTTCCAAACCGCTCAGCGTCTGGCGCAGCGTTGCCGCCTCTGGGTGGCTCACGACCAGCCGCGTCAACCGACAGCCCGACGGGGCGAGCCGCGCCGCCGGATGGCCTGTGCTGTCCCACTGCATCACCGCGGGATAGCTGTGATCAAAGGGCAGTTGCCCACTTTCCGGCACCGCCATCCGCCAATTGAGATCCCCACGTGTCAACGCCACCGGCACCCCGGCTTGCGGGTCCGCGGTGACATGCCCGCTCAGGTCATCACTGCGGCAAATCCAGGTTGTGAGCCGCGCAAACCCCTCAAACCGGTCCAGGTCAAACCAACGGGGATAGGCGGGCTTGGGTGCGGCCGGATCAATGGCAATCACCTCCAGGTAAAGACCATCCTCCAGGCCCAAAAGCAGGTTATGAGTGCCAAAATGTCCGTGCTGCCCGCCAGGTTGCAGGGTCACGCCCAAGGCAGCTTCGACTGCCTCACGCCCGTCTTCCAGCGTTTCTGCGGCCACGGCCAGATGATCAAGCTCCAACATCCCGGATGCCTTTTCGAAGTGGTATGATAGCGCAACCGTAACCCGGTTGGCGCAAGTCGCAAGATGTGACACTGCGTCAGAAAAGGATCGCCACCAGTGCCCAGATTGCCACACCATGCGCGTCACCGCAAACCCGACTCCAAGGCCCATGATCACACCCGGACCTGCGGGCCCCAACAGCACCGCCGCTGCCGGCCAGATCGCGGCGGCCAGCGCCAATTGCTCAACCGTGTTCTGGATCACGCGCCGATCCACCTCACCGGGCTGAGACGGCGCCTTGGCAAACCCGCGCATCGAGGCCCATCCGATTATGACCGCCAAAATGAGCCCGGGCGCCAGAAACGCGGTCATGATCGTGGGCACCAGAGCAAACACCGGGATGTTCAGAAAAAGCGCCGCCCCCACAAGCAAACCCACAGACCACAGCAGTCCGGCTATCATGCCCAGCAAGACACGCGTTCGCTCTGTCATGGTCCCTGCTTCATCTTGCCGGAAATACTCCGGGGGTTTGGGGGCTGGCCCCCATTTTTAACGTGTTTGGGGGCTGGCCCCCAAGGTCAGCGCGTTTGGGGGCAGCCCAGATCGTGTCTTACGCGCCCCGCGCCTCGCGAATGAGGCGCAGAATATCTTCGGCGGCATCGGGGATGTTCGTCCCCGGGCCAAAGATCGCCGCCACGCCCGCATCCTTGAGGAAATCATAATCCTGCTGCGGGATCACACCGCCGCAAATGACGATGATGTCCTCGGCGTCCTTGTCCTTGAGCGCCTCGATCAGCTGCGGGGCCAGCGTCTTATGACCGGCCGCCTGGCTGGAAATCCCCACCACGTGGACGTCATTGTCGACCGCATCCTGCGCTGCCTCTGCCGGTGTTTGAAACAGCGGGCCCACATCTACGTCAAAGCCGATATCCGCAAATGCCGTGGCGATGACCTTGGCCCCGCGATCATGGCCGTCCTGGCCCATTTTCACCACCAGCATGCGTGGGCGGCGGCCTTCGTCTTCGGCAAATTTTTCAACAGAGCTTTGGATCCGCGCAAAACCTTCGTCGCCCTCATAGGCCTTGCCATACACCCCTGCCAATGTCTTCACCTCCGCCCGGTGACGCCCGAACTCTTTTTCCAGCGCCATGCTGATCTCCCCCACGGAGGCCCGGGCGCGGGCCGCTTCAACCGCCCCTTCGAGCAAGTTCCCACCCTCTGCGGCGCGACGCGTCAATTCATCGAGGGCCGCCTGACAGGCAGCCTCATCCCGGCTCGCGCGGATCTTTTCCAGACGGGCGATCTGGGCCTCCCGCACGGCGTTGTTGTCAATCGACAGGATATCGATCGGGTCTTCCTTGTCCTTGCGGTACTTGTTGACGCCCACAACGACCTCATCACCGCGATCGATCATGGCTTGGCGCGTGGCCGCACTTTCTTCAATGCGCAATTTCGGCATGCCCGAGGTGACGGCCTTGGTCATGCCGCCCATCTCATCAACTTCCTTGATCAATTCCCACGCCGCGTCAGCCAGTTCCGCCGTCAGGCTTTCGACATAGTAAGACCCCGCCAAAGGATCGACCACATTGGTCACACCGGTTTCCTCTTGCAACACAAGCTGCGTGTTGCGCGCAATGCGGGCCGAGAAATCCGTGGGCAGCGCGATCGCCTCGTCCAGCGCGGTGGGGTGCAGGCTTTGTGTGCCGCCCAGAACCGCGCTCATCGCCTCATAGGCGGTGCGGATCACGTTGTTATATGGGTCTTGTTCCTGCAAACTCACGCCGGAGGTCTGACAATGGGTGCGCAGCATCTTGGAGCGTTCGTTTTTCGCGCCCAGATCATCCATGATACGGTACCACAGCAGCCGCGCGGCACGCAGCTTGGCCACTTCCATAAAGAAATTCATACCAATGGCGAAAAAGAACGACAGACGGCCGGCAAATTTGTCCACGTCCATGCCGCGGGCCATGGCGGTTTGCACGTATTCCTTACCATCCGCCAGCGTATAGGCCAGCTCTTGGACCAGGTTCGCACCCGCCTCTTGCATGTGATAGCCCGAGATCGAGATCGAGTTAAACTTCGGCATCTCGTTCGAGGTGTACTCAATAATATCGGCAATGATCCGCATCGACGGCTCTGGCGGGTACACATAGGTGTTGCGCACCATGAACTCTTTGAGAATGTCATTCTGAATGGTGCCTGAAAGCACGGATTTATCATGGCCCTGCTCTTCGCCTGCGACAATGAAACTGGCCAAAACCGGGATCACCGCGCCATTCATGGTCATCGAAACCGACACCTGATCGAGCGGGATCCCGTCAAACAGGATTTTCATGTCCTCGACACTGTCGATCGCGACACCCGCCTTGCCCACATCACCCACGACGCGCTCATGATCGCTGTCATAGCCCCGGTGCGTGGCCAGATCGAAGGCAACCGAGACACCTTGCTGACCGGCGGCAAGGTTTCGACGGTAAAACGCGTTGGATTCCTCCGCCGTGGAAAAGCCCGCATATTGACGGATGGTCCATGGGCGGCCCGCATACATCGTGGCCTTAACGCCGCGCGTGAAAGGGCCCTGCCCCGGAATGGAGCCCATATGTTCCAACCCGGCCGTGTCTTCTTCGGTGTAAAGCGGTTTGACAGCGATGCCTTCAAGGGTGTTCCAGGTCAGATCCTCCAGCGACCGGCCCCGCAGCTCTTTTTCCGCGATGTCACTCCAAACTTGCGTTTTCGATCCCATCTCACACCTCGTTCATCGTCCAATTCACACCGTTTCGCTGCTCTGCAGCGATCTCAAACGTGCCGAGCTTAAACCCCACTTTGCCGCCAAATGGAAGTGCGACGCTTTTTTTCGTGACGTTCACTTGATTGTACCTTCGCATCCGCGGGCACGCGACCTATATCTGAGGGGATAGGAGAGACAATGAAAACGCGCTTACACTTTGTTTTTGCTTTGATTTCGCTTGTTTTGCCTGCCGGACTTGCCGCGCAGGAAAACAGCAATGAGGGCGATATCACCCTGGCCCAGCAGATTGTGCTGCCCGGCGAGGCCGTCGATCTGGACAGTTTGATCTGGGAAAAACGGCCGGTGATCGTTTTTGCCGACAGCCCCAATGACCCCCGTTTCATCCAGCAGATGGAATTCATCAACGACCGCCTCGAAGAGCTCAATGAGCGGGATGTGATCGTGCTGACCGACACCGCCAAGGGCGAGGATACCGCGCTCAGGCTGAAACTGCGGCCGCGGGGCTTCATGCTGACGATGATCGGCAAAGACGGGTCGGTCTACCTGCGCAAGCCTCTGCCCTGGGACGTGCGCGAAATCAGCCGCGTCATTGACAAAATGCCCATGCGACAACAGGAAATCCGGGATCGGCGCGGCGATAGCTGACGCTTAATGCACTGAATGTCATTGAAAAAAAGGCCATTTAGGCCCATGAACATGAGCGACGATGTCAACGCGTGGCGCCACAGGCAAACTAGACGCATCCGACGCCTGAACGTCGGCGACTTGAATCTGTAGCTGAGACCGACTATATTTTGTCTATGACAAACACTGTGCCCAAAAAAGTAGAGAACATTCCCACCGTGCAGGGTGAGGGACCTCTTTCCGGCGATGTCTGACGTCCGACAGCACGTGGTGTCATTGCTCTTCAATGATCGAACGGTTTCTATCTGACAATTGAACGGGCTCTGACCCGGGCAGTTCCTTGTCTATCTCAGCAATCGCTTTCAATCCGCTCCTGAGGCTTCTCTCACGCCGCTTTGACAACACAGCATGGAGCTTGACGCGCCGCTCACGGCTCAGCTGCATGACCAACGTGTTCCGCGTATCTTCAATGGCGCTCAACAAATCTGTGTATTCTGCGTAAAACTGTATGACGGCCTGCACCGTTTCACTTTTCAGGATCGGGATATCGGACGACACAGGGCCGTAGACAATCGGCTGACTTTCACGGATCGAAAACGGCATATACTCCGCCGTGGTACCGTCGCCCAAAACCTCACCCGCCCTGATCAAGTCTTGCTGACGTTTCGCACTATCCAGAATATCGTAGCTGTCCAACTTGAACACAAAGGTGGAAATCTCTGCCCTGAGCGCGACCAACGTGTCAATCCTGCGCATCTCACGCTGCGCCTCTTCGCGGTACTCTGAGGCCAGAAACGTGACGAACCACCCAACAGCGATCAAAAGGCCGGTCAGCAGGCTCCTGAGCAAATCATTGTCGACATCGCCGTATCTCGGCAGCAGCCAAAAGTAAAAAACGACACCCAAAGTGACGGAGACAGGGGCCAAAACAAAGACGACGCGCCCAACGCTGTTCCCAAGCGCAATCGGTCGGATGGACAAGGCCACCAACCACGCGCCAAGCGGGAACAGCACAGCAAACCAGAACGTCGAAAATTCCCCGTGCCACCAACCGTAAAAGAAGATGGCCAACACAAGCACCAGGTAAATCGCAAACGGAAGCCCGTTACGATTTGGTGGGTTTGTCATTCGAACTCCATGATCACATCATCCACGGCAAGACTGTCGCCCGCGCCTGCGTTGATTTTGCTCACCACCGCCTTCTTCTCCGCGCGCAGGATGTTTTCCATCTTCATCGCCTCAACCGTGCAAAGCGCCTGACCCTCCTGCACCTCGTCGCCCACCTCAACGGCCACTTTCACAATGAGACCCGGCATCGGGCAGAGCAGCATCTTCGACGTATCCGGCGGCAGCTTTTCAGGCATCAAAGCCGCCAATTGCGCCTGTCGCGGCGTCCGGATGCGCACCGACATATCCGCCCCGCGCGTCCGAATGCGGAAGCCTTGGGTGATCTTGCCCACCTTGAGCACAAGCGGCGCATCCTCGACGACCATTTCGGCCAATTGGTCGCCCGGGGTCCAATCGCCACTGACGCGCAGCTCTGAACCGTCCTCAAACGTGACCGTGGATCCCATGGGATCGGCCTTGATCTTGCGCGGCATCGCCGCCTCCTTGTCGATCTGTACGACCCAATCATCGCCCACTTTGCGTTCGTGATTGTCCATCCGGCCAGAGACCCGCGCGCGGCGAATTTCGGCCACGCGGTGCATCGCAGCACAGGCGGCCGCGACACGGCGCTTCTCACCCTCGGGCAAGTCAACGCCTTGAAACCCTTCGGGATATTCCTCCTCGATAAACGCAGTGGTCATATCGCCTGAGATAAATTTCGGATGGTCCATGACGGCGGCCACAAACGGCAGGTTATGCCCGATGCCTTCCACCTCAAACCGGTCAAGGGCCACGCGCATCGCCTCAATCGCAGAGGCCCGATCAGGCCCCCAGGTGCAGAGCTTGGCGATCATGGGGTCGTAATACATGCTGATTTCGCCCCCCTCGTAAACCCCGGTATCGTTGCGTGCGCCCGTCTCGCCCGAGGGGGCATCATCGTGCCACGTGCCGGCCTCAAGCATCGGACCCGCGGCCACCTCCATCGGCGGGCGGTAGCGCGTCAGACGACCAATCGAGGGCAAGAAATTGCGATAGGGATCTTCCGCATAGAGCCGGTTTTCAATCGCCCAACCGCCGATCTTCAGGTCATCTTGCTTCATCGACAGCGTCTCACCCGCCGCGACCCGGATCATCTGCTCCACCAGATCAACCCCGGTGATCAACTCGGTCACAGGGTGTTCCACCTGCAAGCGCGTGTTCATCTCAAGAAAGTAGAAATTCTTCTGCCCGTCCACGATGAACTCCACCGTGCCTGCACTCGCATAGCCCACCGCATGGGCCAGCGCGAGGGATTGCTCCCCCATCGCCTTGCGTGTCTCAGGATCAAGGAAGGGGGACGGCGCCTCTTCCACCACTTTTTGGTTGCGCCGCTGGATGGAGCATTCGCGCTCGTGCAGGAAAACACCATTGCCATGGGTGTCACAGAGCACCTGAATTTCGATGTGGCGCGGTTGGGTGACGAATTTTTCAATGAAAATCCGGTCATCGCCAAAGCTGCTGGCCGCCTCATTTTTCGACGATTGAAACCCTTCGCGCGCTTCTTCGTCGTTCCAGGCAATCCGCATCCCTTTGCCGCCGCCGCCCGCAGAGGCCTTGATCATCACCGGATAACCAATCTCGGTCGAAATCTTTACCGCCTCATCGGCATCCTCAATCAGCCCCATATAGCCGGGAACCGTGGACACGTTCGCATCCTGGGCGATCTTCTTGGAGGTGATCTTGTCCCCCATTTTCTCAATCGCGCCTTTGGGCGGCCCGATGAAAGCCACGCCCGCCGCCTCCAGCGCTTCGGCGAACTTTGCGTTTTCCGACAAGAACCCATAGCCCGGATGCACCGCCTCAGCGCCGGTGTCCTTGATCGCCTGCATCACCTTGTCGATGACGATGTAGCTCTCAGACGCCGGCGGCGGCCCGATATGCACCGCCTCATCGGCCATCTGCACATGCAACGCGTTGGCGTCAGCGTCCGAATAAATCGCCACAGTCGAGATGCCCATCTTCCGCGCGGTCTTGATCACGCGACAGGCGATCTCCCCTCGGTTGGCGATCAGGATTTTCTTGAACATATCAGGTCCTCT
>ERZ1740070.291-NODE-291-length-35327-cov-8.676741_pt1 | contig 35327 bp, 44 predicted proteins | sample MGYA00581734_ERZ1740070 | MGnify/ENA primary metagenome ERZ1740070 (study PRJEB43018, sample SAMN04849744) | marine metagenome | isolation source: floating plastic debris | place: Pacific Ocean | collected 2008-09-01 | study: EMG produced TPA metagenomics assembly... | reverse complement strand
GGCACATCGCGTTCATCATGGACGGCAACGGCCGGTGGGCGGAGCAGCGCGGGTTCCCTCGGCTGTTCGGGCATCGCAACGGCGCGAGTGCTGTGCGTGAGACCGTGATCGCGTCGGGCGAGCTGGGCATCGAGCAGGTGACGCTGTATTCCTTTTCGACGGAGAACTGGCGGCGGCCGAGCGATGAGATCAAGGCGCTGTGGGAGCTGTGCGTGATGTACTGCGACGGCGAGCGCGAGGCGCTCGTGCGCGAGAACATCCGCTTGCGTGTGATCGGCCGGACGGGCGAGCTGCCCGAGGATGTGCGCGACGCGATCGATCGCGTGGAAGAAGCGACCTCGGTGTGCAAGGGGCCGACGCTTTGCCTGGCGCTGAACTACGGCAGTCGGCACGAGATCGTTGACGCCGCGCGTGCGCTCGCGCGTCGCGTCGCGTCGGGCGAGTTATCGCCGGAGGACATCGATGAGGACGCGATCGAGGCATCGCTCTACACCGCGGGCATGCCCGAGCCCGACCTGCTCGTGCGCACGGCCGGTGAGATGCGCCTGAGCAACTACCTGCTCTGGCAATTGAGCTACGCGGAGATCTACGTGACCGACACGCTCTGGCCCGACTTCGGCCGCGCGGCGCTGCACGAGGCGGTGCGGGCGTATGCGGCTCGCGAGCGGCGGTTCGGCGGTCTTGCTTCGGTCGCTCGCTCAAGCGGTGATGCAGTTGGCGGCGAGGCGGAGGGCTCGGCGTGCTGAAGCAGCGTCTGACGCTCGGGCCGATTCTGATTGTGTTTTTGCTCGGCGTTGCGTTCGGTGACGAGTGGCTCGATCGGCAGGCGGGGCCTTCGTGGATGGGCCGGGAGACCTGGCCGCCGGGCGTGCTGGTGTTTCTGCTCTCGGTGACGCTGGCGATTCTGGGCACGCGCGAGCTCGCGCGGATTCTTGCCGACAAGGGCATCGAGGCGTCGCGCCGCGCGATGGGGACCAGCGCGGTGCTGGGGCTGATGGTCATGGCGTTCACGCCGGGCGATTGGGATGGGCCGGCGGGCGTGGCAATCGTGGCGGGCGCGAGTGCGTTTGTGCTTGTTGCGTCGCTGGTCTTTTACTCGCGTGGGCGGACGGTCGAGGGCGTGGTTGCCGCGACCGGGGGCACGCTCTGGGCGTTCGTGTACCTCGGTTTGATGCTCGGTGCTGTCGTGTTGATTCGACGCGAGCACAGCGTGTGGGTGCTGCTGTGGGTCGTGCTGGTAACCAAGTCGTGCGACATCGGGGCGTACTTCACGGGCAAGTCGATCGGTCGGCACAAGCTGATCCCGTGGCTGAGCCCGGGCAAGACGTGGGAGGGGCTGATCGGCGGCGTGGTGTTTTCGGGCGCTGTCGGCGCGATCGGTGTCGGGCTGATCGGACGGCTGGACGGCGTGCCCGAGGTGCCGTGGTGGAGCGGGCTCATTGTCGGCGTGCTGCTCGGGCTCGCCGGGCAGGCGGGCGACCTGATCGCGAGTTTGCTCAAGCGGGACGCGGGACGCAAGGACTCGGGGGGGCTGCTGCCCGGGTTTGGCGGCGTGCTCGATGTGATCGACTCGCCCTTGGTTGCGATGCCGGTGGCGTACGCGTGGTTGGTTGCGGTCGCGTAGTGATGCGTGTGTGCGATGGGGGCGGGTGGTGCTCGCGGTTTGCGCTGCCCGTGCTTGTTTGTGTTTGGGATGGGGCGAATTGCTGATCCTGCCGGAGGAGGCTGCTAGACTTCGGACATCCACCTCTGGAGGACTCGATGGATCCAACGGCGAAGCTGCTCCGTGTCTTTCTTGTTGACCGCCAACTTCGTGGCTTGACTAGCCGGCTCCGGGCTGCCGAGCGGTTTGCAGAAGAGCAAGAGCGTCAGCTCGAAGCCATCGCGACCAAGCGGTCGTTGATCGACGGTCAGCTCCGCCAAGCGAAGGCGACGTCGGGGAACAACGACGTCGAGATCAAGGATCTCGACGAGAAGCTCGCGGACCACCGCGAGCGGATGAACACCGCCCAGACCAACAAGGAATATCAGGCGCTGCTCACCGAGGTGAACACGCTCAAGTCTCGCCGGGATGTGGTGGAAGAAGAGTCGCTCGCTCTTCTCGCGAGCGCCGAGGACCTGCAGGCGCAGCTCGACACTCTTGAGGGTCAGCGGGCCGAGCGGGACGCGATGCTCACCGGCGCGAAGAAGCAGAGCGAGGAGCGGCAGGCCGAGGTCAAGGGCCGCGTTGACGAGCTGACCGCCGAGCGCGAGCAGCTTGTTCCCGAGGTGCCCAAGGACGCGATGGCTCGCTACGAAGAGCGCTGGAACCGATTCGGCGAGGCCGAGGAAGTGATGGCGTGCGTCGAGGAGCAGGACCGCCGGCGCGGCGAGTACACCTGCGGCTCGTGCATGATGAGCGTCCCGATCGAGACGGTTAGCGCGCTGCTCAGCCATGGCGGCATCACGGGGTGCGTTTCGTGCGGCGTGATTCTCTATGTCGAGACCGAACTGCAAGAGGCGCTTCGCGAGAAGGCTGCGAAGGCCGCGGCCAAGGCCGGCCGGTAAGCGAGAGCATTAGGCGAGGTTGTCGGTCGCGGTGAACGGCACGCCGATGTGCTCGCACGCGACGCGTGTGACCATTCGGCCTCGGCGGGTGCGCGACAGGAAGCCGATCTGCAAGAGATAGGGCTCGACCACGTCTTCGAGCGTGCCACTGTCTTCGTTCATGGTCGCGGCGACTGTTTCGAGACCCACCGGACCGCCGGCGTAGGTCGTCGCGATCGCGGTGAGGTAGGTGCGGTCGAGCTCGTCGAGTCCGAGGTGGTCGACGCCTTCGAGGCGGAGGGCGGCGTCGACAATGTCGGCGTCGAGCGAGCCGCCGGCGCGGACCTGCGCAAAGTCTCTCACGCGGCGGAGCAGCCGGTTTGCGATGCGCGGCGTGCCTCGCGATCGGGCGGCAACGGCTGCGAGCGCATCACGGTTGACCGTCTCGAGCCCCAGCAACGACGCGGACCTCGCGAGGATTGAGAGCAGATCGGGCTCGTCGTAGTAGCGGAGGTGGTGCGTGAGCCCGAAGCGTGAGCGAAGCGGTGCGCTAAGCAGGCCCGCGCGTGTGGTCGCGCCGATGAGCGTGAAGGGCTTGCAGCGGATCTGGACGGTGCGGGCGTTGAGCCCGGCGTCGATGCAGACGTCGATCTTGAAGTCTTCCATCGCGGGGTAGATGAACTCCTCGACCGCGACGGGCAGGCGGTGGATCTCGTCGATGAAGAGCACATCGCCCTCGCCGAGGCGGGTGAGTGCGGCGACGAGGTCGGTGCCCTTGGCGAGGGCCGGGCCGCTGGTTGTGGCGAGGGTGGTGCCCATCTCTGCGGCGACGACGTGTGCGAGGGTGGTCTTGCCAAGTCCGGGCGGGCCGTGGAGGAGCAGGTGCTCGAGGGGCTCGCTGCGTTCTTTGTGCGCGCGGACCGCGATGCGGAGACGCTCGATCAGCTCGCGCTGGCCGATGTACTCGTCGATGGTGCGTGGGCGGAGGGCCCAGCCCTGCGACTCGTCGATGGGCTCGCTCGCGGCGGCGGAGATGACTCGTTCGGTTGCCATGTGCTGCAAGTCTACTCGGCGTTCGGGGCTTGAACGGTTGAGTTTCCCGACGATGTGCTCGGCGGGTGGGGGCCCAGGCGGTGAACGCGTCTTAGTTCATGGGCAGGTTCTTGTCGCGCCAGAGGGTCGCGAGGCGGTCGAGCGTGGTGGGGGCCCAGACCCGGCCGTCTGGCAGGATTGTTTGGACGTGCTCGCCGGAGCTGCGGTAGAGGGCGACCTGGGGGTCGGCGTCTTCGGCGATCTTGGTTTCGAGTTGCCAGAGCGACGCGGTGCGCTCGGTGAGCGAATCCGAGCGGAAGGTGATTGTTTGGAGGGCGGGTTGGTAGGCGTAGAAGCCGTAGTCCAGCGGGACGCCCGCGCGGAGCATGAGGTCGGGCAGGAGGTAGGCTTCGAGGCGCGACACATAGCCCTCGCCCTCGATGAGCGGCTTGACGGCTTGCGGCGCGGCGCCCGATTGGCTGACTGCGATCGTCATGGATCGGCCGGTGCGTGCGCCGGTCTCGTTCCACGATGACTTCTCGCCCGTCGGCGACTCGACCACCATGTCGATGCGCCATGCTTCTTGCTCACGATCGAGCGACATGAAGAAGACGGCCGACGAGTCGACGATGACCAGACCCGAGGGTCGCGCCGGGTCCCGATTGAGCAGGCGGGTGTCCATGCGGAGCAGGTAGCCGGGGGCCTTTTCGTCGGTGTTGAAGCGGTCGGGCGTGCGTCTGGGGTCGAGCTCGCCGCGCTGGCCGATCCATGTGCGGATGCGGCGGTAGCCGGCTTCTGTTGCGTCTGTGTCGGCGCCGGTGACGGCGGGTGCGAAGAGGCGTTCCCAGCGCTCACGCATCGAGCCGTCGTCGTTGAGAACGACGGCTCGCATGTCGCTCTCGGTCACCAAGGCGCGCATGGCTTGCCCTGCGGCGATCGCGGCGGCACGGCGCGTGGCGAGTTCGGTCGGGTCCTCGAGGCGCACCGTGCCGACCGATGTTTCATACATCGGCTGCAGCGTTGCGAGGTTTTCGGGTGGGGCGATGAGCTCGATGACGAGGAAGCGTTGCGGGCCGTTCTGGAAGACGGTGTAGCCGTGGGCGGTAAGGGTGCCGTCCATCTCGGGGGCGGCGATGTACGCGCGGCTCGCGGGTTGATTGGCGATGGTGAGGTTGAAGTCGTGCGAGATCAGGCCCGCTTGTGAGGAGTGGACAAACTCGGCACCCGGATCGACGCGGGCGACCGACTCGGCCTTGGCTTGGAGGATGCGTTCGAGGATGGAGCGGGGCGTGTGGCCGGGCTCGGGCGGGCGGATGGTCTGGAGGTTGATGAACCAGCGGGTGCCGTCGGCTGCGAAGGTCTCGGGGGCGATGCGGATGGTGATCTGCTCGCCGAGGCGGGTGGTTGTGGAGGTCGAGCCGGCGGGCGGGAAGATGGTCAGGCCCGCCGACGGGATGCGGATGGGGTCCTCGGCGAGGGCGATCGTCGCGGTGGCGGTCTGGCCGGCCGCCCGGTTGGTGGGCTGGGTGGGGTTTCGGAGCACGGTCTGCCCGGTGGCGTGCGTCGCGGCGAGGGTCGTGGTCACGAGGGCCGCGAGGGCGGCGGCGAGTGCTCGGGCAGCGGCGGACGGACGGCGGGCGGTGGCGGGGTTTGGCATCGGCATGGTGCTGACGATATCGGCTTGTTGGTGCTGGTTTGGCGAGTCAATCTCGGGGGCGTGACGGGCCCGATGTGCGATGCTTGCGCGGTGCCAGCCTGATGCGGGCGGGTGCGAATGCTCACGAAATTTGAACGATTTGGCTGTTGGAGGGGTCGGTGCGTTGACTCCCGGGATGTCGGTCGTACTGTTGTCGGCTCGACCTGAGCCGGGTTTCGTTCCGGTAGGTGGTCGGGTCAGACGTATTGCTAACGAATCGGATCGCACGAGCGGGCGGAGTCGTCCGGGGCGGTCCTAGCCGACGGTGAGGGCTTGATGACTGGTAACAAGATCAGAATCCGCATGGAGGCGTACGACCACATCGCCCTCGATGCGTCGGCGAAAGAGATCGTCGAGCAGGCCAAGCGGACCAACGCGAAGGTCGCCGGTCCGATTCCCCTTCCGACTCGGATTGAGCGGTACACCGTGCTCCGCGGCCCGTTCATCGATAAGAAGAGCCGCGAGCAGTTCGAGATCCGCACGCACAAGCGGATCATCGACATCGTCGAGCCGAACGCACGCACGGTCGAGGCACTCAACCGCCTCGTCGTCCCCGCTGGCGTGTTCGTTCGTATCAAGGCCTAACGGACTGAATTCATGGACCGGACGCTCGACAGGGCGTCCGGTTTTTTACAAACCTTCCTCTGCCCGGCGTTGGGATCAACCAACTTCTTGAGCACGAAGCGCAGCCCGGAGCGAAGACGGGGTGCCAGCGGTTGCGACCGAGGGCAACGACGTAAGGACTCTGGCAATGAGCATGCAACTGATCGGCATCAAGAAGGGCATGACCCGCGTGTATGCGGAGGACGGCTCCGTCCTCCCCGTGACCGTGATCGAGGTCACGCCGAATGTCGTCACGCAGGTCAAGGAAGCGGATGGCCCCGACGGGTATGCCGCGGTGCAGATCGGCGGCGGCGAGATGAAGGCTCGGAATTCGTCGATCCCCATGATCGGGCACGACGCGAAGGCTGGCACCGCTCCCAAGCGGAACCATCTTGAGTTCAAGTCCGATGAGTCGTTTGAGCTTGGCCAAACCCTGACGGTCGCAGATCTCGAGGGCGTCAAGTACGTCGACGTGATCGGCACAACCAAGGGCAAGGGCTTCCAGGGCGTGATGAAGCGGCACGGCTTTAAGGGCCAGCTCGCGACGCACGGCGTGGAACGCAAGCACCGCTCGCCGGGCTCGATCGTCTCGGGTACCAACCTGGGTACTTCGGGCAAGCTGAAAAAAGGCAAGAAGATGTCCGGCCATATGGGAAGTGTGCGGCGTACTATCCGCTCGCTCGATCTGGTACGGATTGACGCAGAACGAAACCTGGTGCTCGTCAAGGGCCCAGTTCCCGGTGCCAATGGCGGCACCGTGATGGTTCGGCCGGCTGTCCGGCTGAACCGCTCGAAGGCCAAGCAAGCCGGGGCGTGAGCCTCGGGGCGTGAGGAATTTGCCACCGGTCGCAACGTGTGCGGCCTGTGGGTTCGGGAGGCCCGATGGGCGAGCGTCATGCTCGGCCGGGTGGAACCGCCGGACGGCAACATGTGTTGTGCACCATCGGCGACGGTCGCCGGTGGGAAGGAGACGGCCGAGTCGATTCCGACCCGACCCCACCCGGAGCGTTGCCTTGTCTGTCATCAGGCAAGGGCGAGCCGGGGTGCTGCGAGACTCGCAGCGAGTGGAGGCGGGCGGATAGGCGGAGCCCGGACCGAGCCCTCGCGGCACGGTTCGGAATACGAGTCTCGCGTAAGCGAGACCAGGCGTCGGACGGAGGCGGACTATGAAAGTCCCCGTCTACAACATGCAGGGCGACCAAGTCTCGACCCTGGATATCGATGAGCAGAGCCTTGGTGGTGAGGTTCGTCCTGCTTTGATTAAGCAGGCGTATGTCATGTACCACGCGAACCTTCGTCAGGGCAGCGCCCGCTCGAAGTGCCGCAGTGAGATCAACGGCTCCCGTCACAAGATCTACAAGCAAAAGGGCACCGGCAATGCGCGTCACCACGACCGCAAGCCGAACCTCTTCAAGGGTGGCTCGCACGCCAAGGCCAAGAAGCGCGTGCGTGAGGACTACCACCAGGACATGCCCAAGAAGATGCGTCGCAAGGCCAACCGCAACGCGCTGCTCGCGAAGCTGGTCGACAACGAGGTCAAGATCGTTGACCGGATCGACTTCGCCGAGGTCAAAACGCGTGCGTTTGCCGACCTGATGTCGGCACTCAAGATCGATCGCAAGGCGCTGGTCGCGCTCTCCTCGGACCCGGAGAAGAGCCGCAACGCTCGCCTGAGTGCTCGCAATGTTGAGGATGCCTCGCTGTGCCGTTCGGACCAGCTGACCGCGTTCGAGATGCTCAACCACCGCTACCTGGTGATTGAGAAGGACGAGCTTGAGGCGTGGCTTTCGGGCCCGAGCTCCCGCATGGACAAGGGCGCGAAGAACTATGGCGGTAAGGCTGCGAAGGCTGCTGCCGGGGAGGCGGGCTGATGCATCCGATGTACGTCATTAAGCGTCCGCTGCTCACGGAGAAGAGCACCGAGGCGATGAACACCGGGGGGCACTACACCTTCGAGGTCGATCGCACGGCCACGAAGACGGACGTGAAGAAGGCGATCGAGTCTCTCTACGGCGTGCGTGTCCACGATGTGAACACGCAGGTCCGCAAGGGCAAAGAGCGCCGCATGCGTTTCGGCTGGGTCTCTGAGAAGGTCACCAAGAAGGCGACCGTTCGGCTGCACCCCGAGGACACCATCGAGCTGTTCTAGCTCTTGCGAGCAGAGCCGCGTGGCGGATTGACTGAAGAACTAGACCTCGGGGCGTGAGCCCTTAAAGGCAGGATTACGATGGCCATTCGAGTTTACAAGCCGACGAGCCCCGGGCGACGCAACGCCTCGGTGAACCTCCACGAGGAGGTCACAAAGACGCGTCCCGAGAAATCGCTGCTGGCACCCAAGCCCAAGAACGGCGGCCGAAACCACCACGGTAAGATCACCGTGAAGGGTCGCGGCGGTGGCGTGAAGCAGATGTATCGCAAGATCGACTTCAAGCGTCGTGACCGCGACAACATCAAGGGCACCGTTCTCGGTATCGAGTACGACCCCAACCGGACATGCCACATCGCCCTCGTCCAGTACGAGGACGGCGTGAAGCGTTACCACCTCGCGCCGGCCGGCCTGACCGACGGCGATCTGGTGATGACCAGTGACAAGGCTGTGGACCCCCGTCCGGGCACCTGCATGCCGCTGCGTTTCATCCCCACGGGTATGGACGTGCACTGCGTCGAGCTCGCTCCGTGCAAGGGCGGCCAGATGTGCCGGGCTGCTGGCATGCGTGCCCGCCTCGTGAACCGTGATGAAAAGTACGCGACGCTGGTACTGCCTTCGGGCGAGACGCGTCGCGTGCCGGTTGATTGCCGGGCTGTGCTCGGTGTGGTCGGGAACTCCGATCACCAGAACCGTCGCCTCGGCAAGGCTGGCATCAGCCGCCTGATGGGTCGTCGTCCGAAGGTGCGCGGCGTGGCGATGAGCCACCACGAGCACCCGCTGGGCGGTGGCGAAGGCCGAAGCAAGGGTGGGCGTGCGCCCATGAGCGAGTCGGGTGTGCTGTCCAAGGGTGGTGGCACGCGTAACAGGAACAAGCCAAGCCAAGATTTGATCATCCGTCGCCGGGTGAGCAAGCGCTACGGTCAGCTTCGTTGACGGAGGATTGATTCATGGGTCGCAGCCTGAAAAAAGGTCCGTACGTCGACGAGAAGCTGTACATGAAGATCATGGCAGCCAAGGAGTCTGGCGCACGGGCACCGATCAAGACCTGGTCGCGTCGTTGCACGATCGTTCCCGAGTTCGTCGGGCACACGTTCGCGGTGCACAACGGCAAGGTCTTCAACGAGGTGTTCATCACCGAGGACATGGTGGGCCACAAGCTCGGCGAGTTCTCGTTGTCGCGGACGTTCCGCGGGCACACGAACAAGAAGGAAGGCATCAAGTCCGGTCGCTGAGTGCGATTGACGGGTGCGGCCCGATGGATGCGTGCTGCGAGGCGGCGTGCGTTGGGGGTGGGATTTGGAACGGAACTGGAACGGAACATTGCTCGCTCGCCTGAGTTGGCGGCGTGAGCGGAGGTCGAAGCCGTGAGATTGCGGAACGACAAATTGAAGTCCTTCGTCGCCGAGGCCGGCGTGTCGCGCGAGCAGCTTGCGCAGGCGGTTGAGCGTGACGGCCTGCGTGGCCCGCGTGCCCAGTCGGCGGTCAACAACTGGCTCGCCGGCCGTGATCATCCCCGCTGCAAGGCAGGGGATGTGAAGCGGATGGCGGCGGCTGTCGGGTGCGAGCCCAAGGACATCGTCCGGTTCGTCAGCGAGGTCCGCCACCACCGCGGCAGCACGCAGAAGGCGCGACTCGTCGCGGACCTGGTGCGTGGCAAGGGCGTGGATGAGGCGCTCAATTTGCTGACGTTCACGCACAAGCGTGCGGCTGTCAACATCAAGAAGGCGCTCGACGCGGCCATCGCCGATGCCGAGCTTTCCAACGCCGACGTGACGTCTTTGGTCGTCACGGAAAGTCGCGTCGATGAGGGCCCGCAGATCAAGCGGTTCCGCCCGAAGGATCGCGGCCGGGCACACAAGATCATCAAGCAGACAAGCCACATCACCATCGGTGTTGAGGAGCGAAACTGATGGGCCAAAAGAGCCACCCATTCGGACTCCGCCTTGGTATCACCGAGGCCCACCGCAGCCGCTGGTACGCGCCCAAGGCGCTCTACGGCGAGTTGCTCGTGGAGGATCAGCAGATCCGCAAATACCTCGACCACCGGCTGAACCGCCGTCCGCCGAACGCGGCTGTGTCGGACATCCACATCGAGCGGACGCGTGAAGAGCTCAAGGTCATCGTCAAGACGGCTCGCCCCGGCTTGGTGATCGGCCCGAAGGGTGCCGAGGTCGATCGCATCACCGAGGAGCTTGGGCTGCGCACCGGTCGCAAGGTTGCGATCTCGATCATCGAGATCAAGCAGCCCGACATGGACGCCCAACTCGTTGCGGAGAGCATCTCCGAGGCGCTGATGAAGCGTGCGTCGTTCCGCCGCATCGTCAAGATGCGTGCCGAGCAGGTTCGCCAGGCTGGCGCGAAGGGCGTGAAGATCCAGATTTCGGGTCGTCTTGGCGGTGCCGAGATGAGCCGGCGTTTGGACGTGCGTCTGGGTGCCCTGCCGCTCAGCACGCTGCAGGCGAACATTGACTACGGCTTTGCCGAGGCGGTCACGACCTACGGCGTGATCGGGTGCAAGGCGTGGATCTACAAGGGCCTCTACGAAGAGGGCCAGTCCGACGAGACCGACTCCCGCGCCGCGGGCGGCCGGGCTCCGGCACGCGGACGTCGTTGATTCCGGTTGGATCGGGTTCGTTGGTTTCGGTACGTGAATGACCGGCCTTTCGCGGGTTGCGACAAGGCCTTGAGTGAAGAAGGACGCACGGCATGCCTCCCTACAAGATTCCCAAGCGGGTGAAGTTCCGCAAAGAGTTCCGTCGCGTACGCGATCGGAAGGCGACGAAGGGCAACTACGTCGCGTTTGGCGACTTCGGCTTGCAGGCCCTCGAGGGGTGCTGGCTCAAGTCCAACCAGATCGAGGCCGGGCGTATCGCGGCTCAGCACTACCTCAAGCGTGAGGGCAAGTTGTTCATTCGCGTGTTCCCCGACAAGCCCGTGTCGAAGAAGCCGCTCGAGACCCGCATGGGTAAGGGCAAGGCCGACGTGGATTACTGGGCCGCCCGTGTGCGTCCCGGAACCGTGCTGTACGAGCTGGCGGGCGTGTCGCAAGACGATGCCCGTGGCGCTCTGGCGCGTGTGGCGATGAAGATGCCGGTGCGTTGCCGGTTCGTTGAACGACGTGTGAGCGTGTGAGGCGGGTGACTCGATGAAGGCAGGCGAAGTAAAAGCAATGCGTGACGACGAGATCACGGTCGAGCTCAAGCGGCTTCGGGAGAAGCTGCACACGCTGCGGACCCAGTCGCTGAGCGAAAAGATCGAAGACAACTCCCAGTTCGGCGACATCCGGCGTGATATCGCACGGCTGAAGACCGAGTCGCACCGCAGGGTGCTGGAGGGGGCGGGCGCCTGCTGCCCGATGGGCCGCGGCTGTCACGAGAGTGGCGATGGCGGAGTTGAAGTGGTACGGATGGAATTGATCGCGGCCTGGCATTGTGCGGGCGCGTTTGGAAGGTTGACCGAAGATGAGCGAGACTGCTGTCAAAGGCTCGAAGATCGGCGTGGTCGAGAGCGACGCGCGTGACAAGTCACGCAAGGTCGTCGTTCGCTATGTCGCCAAGCACCCCAAGTACGGTAAGTACATCGCCCGTCGCACTGTGCTGCACGTGCACGACGAGACCAACGAAGCCAAGCGTGGCGATGTTGTCGAGGTGGTTCCGTGCCGCCCGGTCAGCAAGACCAAGACCTGGAAGCTGCACCGCGTCGTTGAGAAGCGTTCGGAGCTCCTGACCGGCTGATGCCCTCGCGGCATTTCGCCCTCTTGAGAAGAATCGCCCCGCCGGCTGGTGTGGGCACGAAGGAACCGGTGGACCATGCTCCAGCAAGAATCAAGATGTGAAGTCACGGACAACTCGGGCGCGAAGATCGCGTACGTCATCCGTGTGTACGGCGGCTCGACGCGTCGCGGCGGGTTCACCCGCAAGACCGCGTCGGTCGGCGACCGCGTGCTCGTCTCGGTGAAGAAAGCGCTTCCTGGGGCGGACATCAAGGCCGGCGACATGTCGAAGGCCGTGGTCGTTCGCACGAAGAAGAACGTTCGTCGCAAGGACGGCTCGTACGTGCGGTTCGACTCGAGCGCCGTGGTGCTGATCAATCCCGAGGGCAACCCGCGGGGCACGCGCATTTTCGGGCCGGTCGCTCGCGAGCTGCGCGAGCGGAACTACATGAAGATCGTGTCGCTGGCGTCGGAAGTCGTCTGAGTACGGATCTGGTCACGTATAGGTGATAACGGGTTGCCCGAGAGGGCGGCTGCTCGGCCAGGTCGGCCGCGGAAGGGTTAGGAAAGCAATGCCGAAGCATGTGCGAAAAGGCGATCAGGTGATGGTGACCGCGGGCTCCCACAAGGGCACCGTCGGCGAGATCATGACCGTGATCCCGAAGGAAGACAAGGTGCTGATCAAGGGTGTCAACCTGAAGACGCGCCACGTCAAGCCGACGCAAGCCAACCCCCAGGGCGGCATCGTCACGAAGGAAGGCCCGATTCACATCAGCAACGTGAGCCCGGTCGTGGATGGCAAGCCCAGCCGTGTGCGGTTCAAGGTTGGTGCCGACGGAAGCAAGGAGCGGATCGCCGCTCGTGACGGCTCGTCGCTCGGCAAGGTTCGCGGCCCTCGGAAGGCTGCCAAGTAAGCCGCAGTAGCTAAGCAACGCACGCCGGGCTCTGCCCTGGGCGTTTGATGGAACACACCCGGAGTCGCAACAAACCGCGACTCCGCACCGCAGCCGGGCAAACGCCAAGCTGTTTGGAGCGAAGTGATGGCGAAGGACGGAAAGAAAAAGAGCGGCAAGGGCGCCGTCGAGGGTGAGCCGGCGGTCTCGTCGCGTCTCAGCAAGCGCTACGCCGAAGAGGTCGGGCCGCAGGTCATGTCCGAGTTCGGCGTCAAGAACACGATGGCCCTGCCCAAGCTCGAGAAGATCACGATCAACGTGAACATGGGTCGCCACCTCGAGGGCACGAAGGTGCCGTCGAACGTGCGTGAGACGATCTTGAGCACGCTGACGCAGATCTCGGGCCAGAAGCCCGTGCTGATCGCCGCCAAGAAGTCGGTGTCGAACTTCAAGGTTCGTGAGGGCTACGAGACGGCTGCGATGGTCACGCTTCGTCGTGACCAGATGTGGCACTTCCTCGATCGCCTGGTGAACCTCACCACGCCGCGTATCAAGGACTTCCGGGGCCTGAAGCGCAAGGCGTTCGATCGCCAGGGCAACTACTCGATGGGCCTGACCGAGCAGGGCGTGTTCCCCGAGATCGATATGTCGAGCGTGACCTTCACGCACGGCATGAACATCAACTTCTGCTTCAGCAACTCCGATCCCGCCAAGAGCGAGTTCGTGCTTGAGTCGCTGGGCATGCCGTTCACGAAGAAAGACGAGGCCAACTAATGGCAACCAAGGCGCAGGTCGCAAAGTCGCGTCGCGAGCCGAAGTTCAGCAGCCGGCGTGTTCGCCGGTGCGAGCTGACTGGTCGGTCGCGGGGCGTGTACCGCAAGTTCCGCATCAGCCGCATCATGCTCCGCAAGCTCGCGCTTGAGGGCAAGATCCCCGGCATGCGGAAGGCCAGCTGGTAAGCACCGGTCGATCCCGACAACAGACATCGACGTTTGAGCAAGTACATCACGCCCTCCCAGTGGGCATTTACGAAGAATCATCTCGGCCTACACACGGCCGAGACGAGGTTGGAGAAGCCATGTCACTGAGCGACCCGATCGCGGACATGTTGACCCGGATCCGCAACGCGGCCCGGAACCGAGCCAAGACGGTGATCGTGCTGAACAGCAAGGTCTGCCGCGGCATCGCCGACGTCCTGAAGAGCGAGGGCTACATCAAGGGCTACGACGTGATCGAGGACGGCCGACAGGGCCAGATCAAGATCGAGCTTAAGTACGGCCCGCGTGGCGAGCAGGTGCTCAACGAGCTGAAGCGCGTGAGCAAGCCCGGCCGGCGTGTGTATAGCCGCACCGATGATCTGCCGCGTCCGCTGCAGGGCCTTGGCATCGCGATCGTCTCGACGAGCCAGGGTGTGAAGAGCGACCGCGTCTGCCGCACCGAGCGTGTCGGCGGCGAGCTGCTCGCAGAGATCTCGTAATCCACATCGCGCCCCGGCGCGATGCGTGTGGGTCCAACGTCAGGTTGGGCCCGAAGACAGAACAACGTGCCGAAGCTGGCACAGGTAGAGCACAGGTGCTGGAATCCCCGCTTTGGCTTGGTGAGAGCCTGATCGAAGCGGACGACTCGAGGACAGACCTTTTCGAGGAACGACCATGTCGCGTGTAGGTAAGAAGCCCGTTTCGATCCCGTCGAAGGTCAAGGTGACCGTCAACGACTCCGGTGTGTCGATGGAGGGCCCGAAGGGTTCGCTCGCGCTGGCAGCCCACCCTCGTGTGAAGGTCGGCTTCGGCGAGGACGAGAAGTCCCTCGCGGTGACCGTTGATGAGACCAGCGCCACCGAGCGCGAGACCAAGGCGATGTGGGGCACCACGCGTGCGCTTCTTTCGAACATGGTCGAGGGTGTGCTCAACGGCTACGAGCGGAAGCTCGAGATCGTCGGCGTTGGTTGGGGCGGCGAGCTCCAGGGCCAGAAGCTCAAGCTCAACGTCGGCTACGCCAACCCGGTGTTCCTCGATGTGCCTCAGGGCGTGAACGTTGATGTGCAGAAGACAATCGTGACGGTGACCGGTCCCGACAAGCAGTCGGTGGGCCAGTTCGCTGCTGAGGTGCGTGGTGTGCGCCCGCCCGAGCCGTACAACGGCAAGGGCGTCAAGTACGCCAACGAGGTTATCCGTCGCAAGGAAGGCAAGAAGTTCGGCGCGTGATCGCGTTCGAATCTGGAGTGATCTGATGAACAGCCAGAAGGCCAAGGCAAAGCGGCTCAGCCGCCGCAAGACGGGCATCCGCAAGCGTGTGATCGGCTCTCCCGAGCGTCCGCGCTTGGCGGTGTTCAAGTCGCTGCACCACATCTACGCCCAGGTCATCGATGACATGGACGGCAAGACGCTCGCGTCGGCTTCGACGCGGGACAAGGGTGTCTCGGTTGAGTCGCCCGGCAACGCCAAGGCGGCGGGCGAGGTAGGCAAGCTGCTCGCCGAGCGTGCCAAGGCTGCGGGCGTGGAGAAGGTCGTGTTTGACCGTGGCGGGTTCCGGTATCACGGGCGTGTCAAGGCGCTCGCTGATGCTGCTCGTGAGGGCGGGCTTTCCTTCTAACTGGCGTTCTAGTATTGGTTGGGTTCGGCGGGCGTCTGTAGGCGATCCGGCGGATCACGAATGAAGATTTGCACGCTGGGCGGGTTGCCCGGTGAAGAGTGGGGCGGCTTCACGCTGACCTCGCGTGAACTGGGCCGAGCCGGCCCAAGGGAAGAGTGACCGAATGGCAGAGATGCTCGACGAGTCGTCGCACCTGGAAAGCACGACGATCAACGTGTACCGCACAGCGGCAACGGTCAAGGGTGGCCGGCGCTTTAGCTTCGGTGCGCTCGTGGTCATCGGCGATCGGCGCGGCAAGGTGGGCTACGGCTACGGCAAGTCCAACGAGGTGCCGGCCGCCATCGAGAAGGCACAGAAGGCTGCCAAGCGCAGCCTGATCGAGATTCCCCGCGCTGGCGACACGCTGAACCACGAGGTGCAGGGCAAGTTCCTCACCACGCAGGTCCGCCTGCTGCCGGCCTCGCCCGGTACGGGCGTGATCGCGGGCAACACCGTTCGCGCGGTGCTCGAGCTCGCGGGCTTCCGCGACGTGCTGACCAAGTGCTACGGCTCGACCAACTCGATGAACGTGGTCAAGGCGGTGTTCGACGGGCTCGCCCAGGTCCGCACCCGCGAGGACATCGCGGCACTCCGCGGCGTTGAGATTGAGACCACCGACATCGAGGAGCGCGTTGCCAAGGGCAAGCGCTTCATGCCCGAGTCGTCCGAGGCGACCGAGAAGGCCAAGGGCCCCGTCAACACCATGGGCCAGCGCAACCAGCGCGGCGGCCGGGGTGGACGCGGCGGCGGCGGTGGTCGCGGCGGCCCTGGCGGTGGTCGCGGCGGCCCCGGTGGTGGCGGCCAAGACCGTGGTGCTCCGGCACCGGCACCCGCACCTGCCGGCGATGCACCCGCAGCAAGCCCGCCCGCAGAAGGTGGCGCACCGGCGAGCTGATCGGCTCAAAGGTTCTCCGCTTGGTCGTCGCATTTGTTCGACTGGGCATGATTTGGAATGGACACAACCGGCACGCGCTCGGCATTGAAGCAGAGGACGCGAGTCGACGAATCACGATGGACTGGGAGCCCGCGGGCTCGGGAGTAACTGGCGATGATGATCCACGACATCACGGCCATGGCTGGAAAGCACAAGGCACGCAAGCGCATCGGTCGGGGCCAGGGCTCCGGTCGCGGCAAAACCTCGGGGCGCGGTTTCAAGGGTGCGGGCAGCCGTACCGGCAGCTCGACGCGTCACGCGTTCGAGGGTGGCCAGATGCCGTACTTCCGACGCATGCCGAAGTTTGGCTTCACGAACGCGAAGTTCAAGGTCCAGTTCTGGATCGTGAACCTCCGCGACATCGTGGCCCATCCCGAGTTTGCCAAGGGTGGCGAGGTTAACGCCCAGAAGCTCATCGCGGCCGGCCTGGTGCGTGATGACAGCCGCGACCTGAAGGTCCTCGGCGCGATTGGCGAGGGCGGCCTGGGCATGAAGCTCGACGTGACCGCCAGCCGCGTGACCGACTCGGCCCGCAAGCTCATCACCGACGCGGGTGGCAGCGTGACCGAGACCGGCACCCGCCGTGACCGTGTCCGCGGCATCGACCGCAACTCCGACGACCGAAGCCCCAAGAACCTCACCAAGAAGCTCAAGCGCGGCGGAGCGAAGAACAAGTCCAAGGGCTAATACGCCCCGCAGACTGACGCGGGCCACAGGCCCGATTCGCAACGACGACGCACAGGCAGCACTGCCCAGACGGGCTGGAGCGGCAAAGCACGATGCTCAAGACACTCCTGAATGTGTTCAGCATCTCCGAGTTGCGGAACAAGATTCTGTTCACGCTCGGGATGCTTGTGGTGTACCGGATCGGCTTCTGGATCCCGCTTCCCGGCGTGAACCAGAGCGCACTGGCGGACTACTTCCAGCAAGCCAGCGAGCAGGGCAACGCCCTTGCCAAGGCAGGTCAGTTCGTCGCGGTGTTCACGGGCGGCACGTTCGGGCAATCGACCGTGTTTGGCCTCGGCATCATGCCGTACATCTCGGCGGCCATCATCTTCCAGATCTTGTCGAGCGTTTCGCCCAAGCTCAAGGCGCTCCAGCAAGAGGGCCCGACGGGCCGGCAGAAGATCCAGGAATGGACGCGGTACACCACGGTGGGCCTGTGTCTGATCCAGGGCTTCGCGTGGCTGCAGTTCATCTCGAGCCAGGGGCTCGTGTATCCCATGTGGGCGAACAATCCGTTCTGGTGGGCGATGGCGATCATGGCCCTCACGGCCGGCGCGATCTTCCTGATGTGGCTCGCCGAGCAGATCGACCGTTTCGGCATCGGCAACGGCGCCTCGATGATCATCATGGCGGGCATCCTTGCCCAGATGCCGGGCGCGGTGCAGTGGGTGCTCGGCAACTTCGAGCCCGGCGGCGACTCGGACAAGATGGGCTGGATGGGTCTGCTGATGATCCTCGGCGGCTTCGTCTTGGTCTGTGCAGGCTCGGTCGTGCTGACCGTCGCCCAGCGGCGCATCCCGGTGCAGCAAGCCAAGCACACCCGCGGCCGAAAGGTCTTTGGCGGTCAGCGCAGCTATCTGCCGCTCCGCGTGAACCATGGCGGCGTCATGCCGATCATCTTCGCCAGCTCGCTCATGGTCTTCCCGATGGTCGGCCTGCAATACCTCTCGGACGCGGCGCGTGTTTCGGGCGGCAGCGATGGCGTGATGTTCGGCCTCACAACTTGGCTCGCTGACAACTTGACGATGGGCGAGTACCTCTACGTGCTGCTTTTCGTCGTGATGGTCTTCTTCTTTAGCTACTTCTGGATCACCGTGCAGTTCAATCCCGAGGAGATGTCCAAGCAGCTCCGGGATCACGGCTCGTTCATTCCGGGCCTTCGCCCGGGGCCTCGCACAGCCGAGTACCTCGAGACCGTCATGGAGCGCATCACGTACGTGGGTGCGGCGATGCTCGCGGTGATCGCGGTGCTGCCGATGGTCGTCAACAAGAGTCTGGGTGTCGACTATGCCGTCACGCAGTTCTTGGGCGGCACGGGCCTGCTCATCACGGTGTCGGTGACGCTGGACTTCCTCCAACGCGTCGAGGCAAACCTGATGATGCGCAACTACGCGGGCTTCCTGGGCGGTGCCGACGACGGCAAGGCCAAGCGTCTCCGCGGCCCTCGCTGATTCTGCTTCCCGTGAACGTGCGTCGGTAAACCGTGGCTGTTCAGCTGCAATCTCCATACGAGATCGAGGCGATGGCGGTGGCCGGTGCGGCTGCGCGGTCCGCGCTGGATGCTGCACTCCACGCCTGCCGCATCGGTGCAAGCACGCGAGACGTCGCGGACGCGGCTCGGCGAGTGATTGATGCGGGCGAGGGCATCGTGCTCTTCGAGGGCTATCCGGCCGACGCCGAGCGCCCGTTTCCCGATGTTGCGTGCGTGTGCGTGAACGACGAGGTCGTGCACGGCGTGCCGGGCAGCCGGGAGCTCTTCGCCGGTGATCTGGTCACGGTCGACGTGGGCGTCCGCGTCGGCGCGTGGTGCGGCGACGTGGCCGACTCGGTGGTCGTGGGTCGCGGTGCGGCGGGCGGTCCCGGCGATCAGGCCCAACAGCTTGTGGACGCAACGCGTGCGGCGACCCGGGCTGCGATCGATCACATTCGGCCGGGCGTCTGGTGGTCCGAGGCGGTCGAGGCGGCGGTTGCTGCCGCTGGGCCGTTCGCGTTTGTGCCTGGTTACGTTGGGCACGCGATCGGGCGTGAGTTACACGAGCCGTTGCGGGTGCTGTTTGTGACGGATAATGGCGAGCCGATCAAGCGTGGTGGGCCGCACGACTTTCAGCTCTGGCCGGGCATGTGCTTCACGGTCGAGCCAATCCTGGCTGCCGAGTGTGGGCAGTCCCGCCCGCCAAGGATTGTTGCTTCGGAGGACGGCTGGACCGTTCGGCTCGCGGAAGGGGGCCTGGCGGCACAGGTCGAAGAGACGGTTGCGGTGACCGCGGAGGGGGTTCGGGTGCTGACAGCCCGGCGAAAAGAAGCGAGTCGCAGCGTAAATGCTTGAGAAAGTCACACTCCGTGGATGCGTGCGGATGGTCTTTGATTTCTTCAAGGCCTAACATCTCCCCGCGTCCGTGGGCCCGCTGGGTCTGCGGCGTGGCTGTCTACGGGCGGTGGCCGGTTGATCCAGAGTGGGTCACGAATGCTGCTCTGGGAATGGGCATCGAAGTTAGAGTTGAATCCGGGCCGATCGAGGCCCGCTGCGAGGTGGATGATGAAGGTGAGATCGAGCGTTAAGCGGATCTGCAATCAGTGCCAGATCATCCGTCGTCGTGGCAAGGTTCGCGTGATCTGCAAGGCCGATCCCAAGCACAAGCAAGTGCAGGGCTGATCGGTCGGTTGATCGTGTGATGTCCACAGCCCGCGAGCGTCGCGGCGTGTTGGGCGTTGAGTTGGTTCGAGACTTATGCCGTCCCGGTCAGAGTGGGACGGAGTCAGGAGCGGATTGTGCCGCGTATCGCTGGTGTTGATATTCCGGATCGCAAGAAGGTCTACTTCTCGCTTCAATACGTCCACGGCATTGGCCCCAAGTTCTCGGCGGACATCCTCGCCGAGGCGGGCATCAACCCGGACACCAAGGCGAGCGAGCTCACCGAGCAAGAGGTTGCCTCGATCAACACGATCCTGGACAACAGCTACCTCGTCGAGGGCGCGCTTCGCCGGCAGGTCGGCCAGAACATCCAGCGCATGCGCGACATCCGCTGCTACCGCGGTGACCGCCACCGTCGCGGGCTGCCCGCGCACGGCCAGCGCACACGTTGCAACGCCCGCACCCGCAAGGGCCGTGCGAAGACCGTGGCAGGAAAGAAGGGCGTGAAGGGCTAAAGCCTTTCTCGCGTGAGTGGGGTGTGCTGGCAGCGTGCCGGCCGCCCCGTGTGAACAGACATCCGCCGAGGTTCCCGCTGGCGCACCGCGCCCGAGAGTGGAACCGATTGAAGCGAGATATAGACCGATGGCAAAGAAGCAAAAGAAGATGCGCAAGAACGTGGTGCGAGGACTCGCCCACGTGAAGGCAACGCAGAACAACACGCTGATCACGATCACCGATACCAACGGCGAAACCCTCGCCTGGGATTCGGCCGGCACGATCGGCTTCAAGGGCGCCCGCAAGGCGACGCCCTTCGCGGCGACCCGCGCTGGCGAGAACGTCGGCCAGAAGGTCCGCAAGATGGGCCTGAGCGAGGTCGAGGTTCGCGTGAAGGGCACGGGCCCGGGGCGTGAGGCCGCGGTCAATGGCTTGGTCAGCACGGGCGTCCGCGTGACGGCTGTTGAGGATCACACGCCCGTCCCGCACAACGGCTGCCGCCCCCGCAAGAAGCGCCGCGTGTAGTTGAGATTTGCTCTTCCCGATGCCGCGAGCGAAGGCCCGCGGCATCGCTTCTGGATCCGCCCATCGGACAGCAGGCGACCCGGCCGTTTCAGCGGGGCCGAGTCTGTCGAGAGCCGATGTTGGCGAACGCGACCCGAGCGACCGCTGCGATAACGAGGTATTGGCAATGCGCATTCTTTGGCGTGGTATCGAGCTCCCCACCCGTGTGATCGGTGACGAGAAGCTCAACACTCAGACGTTTGGAAAGTTCACGGTTGAGCCCTTCGAGCGCGGCTTCGGCACGACGATCGGCAACAGCCTCCGCCGCATCCTGCTCTCGTCGCTCGAGGGCGCCGCGGTGACGGCGATCAAGATCAAGGGCGCCGAGCACGAATTCACCAGCCTCCCCGGCGTGATGGAGGATGTCACTGACATCATCCTGAACATCAAAAATCTCGTTGTTCGCTTGGACGTTGATGAGGCCAAGACCATGCGTCTCGCGGCGCGTGGCCCGGGCGAGGTGACGGCCGATCTCATCGAGGCCGACGGCTCGGTCACCATCCTCAACCCCGACCTGGTCATCTGCACGCTGACCGAAGAGGTCGACTTCGAGATGGAGCTCCGCGTCGGCACCGGCCGCGGGTACGTGCCCGCCAGCGAGCAGTACGCCGCGAACGCCGACGAGATCGAGGTTGGTCTCATTCCGATCGACGCGATCTACTCGCCCGTGCAGCGCGTTCGCTACAAGGTCGAGGACACCCGCGTCGGCCAGCGCACCAACTACGACAAGCTCGCCCTCGAGATCTGGACCAACGGCACGGTCACGCCCGAGATGGCGCTCGTCGAGTCGGCCAAGATCATGCGCAAGCACCTCAACCCGTTCGTGCAGTACTTCGAGCTGGGCCAGGAGCGTGTGAGCGAAGAGGCAGCCGCGGCCGCGGGTGTCGACGAGGATCTGATCCGCAAGCTCAACATGCCCGTCGCGGAGCTGGACCTCTCGGTCCGCGCCAGCAACTGCCTCGAGTCGGCCCGCATCGACCTGGTCGCCCAGCTCGTGTCGTACGCAGAGGGCGATCTGCTCAAGCTGCGGTCGTTCGGCCGGACATCGCTCCGCGAGGTCAAGCGCAAGCTGCTGGACATCGGCCTGGACCTCGGCATGCAGTTGCCCGAGGGCTACCAGATCCCTACCGACGCCCCGGCAACGCTCGGCTAAGGCTGGGCTGGTTCGGGCAGGTCAAGGCAATCCGCCCGTCGTGGGCATCCCCGAGCGTTCGGCTCGGGCTACGATCATCGGCTCGGCACTTCGGCCGGGCGCAGAGCACCTGGGACCGCCGTGATGGCGGGCCCGAAGCAGAGCGTCGGGGACACCCCCGACTGGGAGCAACGCCATGCGTCACCGCAAGGCCGGCTACAAGCTGAACCGCACCACGGCCCACCGCCAGGCGATGCTGCGTAACCTCGCAGCGAGCCTCTTCGAGCACGGGCAGATCACCACGACGATCCCTAAGGCGAAGGCTGTTCAGCCGCTCGTCGAGAAGATCGTGACCAAGGCGAAGAAGGGCGACCTTCACAGCCGGCGTCAGGTCATCTCGATGCTCGGCGCTGATCGTCGCGGCTTCGACTGGCTGTACCTTCCCAAGGACGCCTCCGAGCAGGAGCGGGACCACGTGAACGAGCTGCGCGACCGCGCGGCCCAGTTCTTCGAGGTGCCCGAGTCCAGCGAGGTCGAGCGCAACCGCTACGGCGAGCTTCGCAAGGCGCCCCGCGTCGTCCGCCACATCTTCGAGCACGTCGCGCCGCGCTACGCCGATCGCTCCGGCGGCTACACCCGCATCGTCAAGCTCGGCTACCGCCGACTCGGCGACGCGGCCGAGCTCTGCGTGCTGCAGTTCGTCGGTGCCGAAGAGGGCCCCGAGATCGGCGGCCGTCCGAGCACGCGTCGTCGCCAGGCAGATCGTCGCACGGCGTACTGGGCTGCAAAACGCAAGACGCTCGAGTCGTCCGCAGCACCCGCGGCTGTTGCAGAAACGCCCGCCGAGGGTGATGCCAGCGACAGCGAGTGATCGCGGTCCGATGAGTTTTCGCGGCTTTCGCCGCAACGCATGATCAATTACAACGGGTCCGGCCTCGCGTCGGGCCCGTTTTCAATCGCGGCTTGGATGAAGCACGCCGCGTGTGCCGATGGGAGTGGGTTATGGTCGAATCGCTCAACCAACTTGAGGCCGACGCTCTGGCGGAGCTTGCTTCGGCGGGTGATCCTGCAACGCTCGAAGCGTGGCGGGTGAAGTTCATCGGCAGCAAGGGCTTGGTCAAGGGCGCGATGGCCGGCATGAAGGATGTGCCCAAGGAGCAGAAGCCCGCGTTTGGCAAGCGGGCCAATGAGATCAAGAAGTCGGTCGAAGCCGCCTTCGAGGCGAAGCAATCTTCTCTCGCCGACGATGGCCCGGCCGGGCCAAGGCTCGATGTGACCGAGCCCGGTATCGCCGAGTCCTACGGCGTGGGCCGACGCCACATCCTCACGCGGGTGCGCGACGAGCTTGTCGGCGTGTTCGGCCGCATGGGCTTCGAGGTTGCCGAGGGGCCCGAGCTTGAGGACGACGAGCACAACTTCATCAAGCTGAACATCCCGCCCGAGCACCCGGCGCGCGATCCGATCGACAACTTCTACGTCGACGACCCGGCGACAACGACCACGCCAAGGATGCTTCGGAGTCAGACGAGCACGGTGCAGATCCGCGTCATGGAGGACGCCGTCGCGAAGGGGTGGGGGCCTCCAATCAAGGTCATCGCGCCCGGACGCGTCTATCGGCCCGACACGGTCGACGCGACGCACTCATTCATGTTCCACCAGATCGAAGGGCTCTGCATCGATCGCGGCGTGACGATGGTCGATCTCAAGACAACCCTGCTGCAGTTCGCCCGGGCCTATTTCGGTGCGGACGCCGAGATTCGCTTGCGTCCGAGCTTCTTCCCGTTCACCGAGCCGTCGGCCGAGCTTGACATGAAGATCAGCCTGCGCCCGGACGAGCCGCCCAAGTGGATCGAGATCGGCGGCTGCGGCATGGTCGATCCTGCCGTGCTCGAGGCGTGCAAGCTCGATCCCGAAGAGTGGGGCGGCTTCGCGTTCGGCTTCGGCATCGAACGCATCGCGATGGGCCGCTACGGCATCCCCGACATCCGCTGGCTCTTCGAGAACGACCTGCGTTTCCTCGAGCAGCTCTGATCACGAGAAAAGCAGGTCATTCCGCAGCAGGCGGCTCGAGCTCCGTGAACCAACGCGCAAGCTCCTGGGCCACGAGTGCGTGCCCCGCGCGGTTCGGGTGATTCGATTGCGACATTAACGGCTCGATCGTGCCGTGCCCGGCGCGATACTGCTCGAACATCGCAAAGCTGTCCACGAGCGCGATGTCGTACTCTTCAGCAAGCTCGCGGATTTGCCCGGCATGCAGCACGAGAGGATCGCTCGCGTCGTCCGGATTCGCCGACGTATCGCCGGTCGGCGTGAGCAAAATCACTTCGACGCCTGCAGCCTGCGCGGCTTCGATCATGGATGACCACGCGGCACGAGCGCGATCCAGCCCGATCCATCGGTCATTCAGCCCATAGTCGATGGTGACTACGTCGGGCTTCTTTGCGAGCACGTCTTCGGCAAAGCGGGCAGCACCCTGCTCGGCATTCTCACCGCCGATCGCCGTGCGCACGACCTCGAACATCGCCGTCGGATACCTGTCTTGAACGATCCGCCCGGTCAGATGCGGGTACGAGTCAAAGGGGCGGATCTCCGGCGTGCGGAAGTATCCGGCCGGCACGCTGTGGCCGTGGCATACAAGGTAAACAAGGCGGTTGTCCGGCCACTTTGCCGTGAGCGGAGCGTGAATCGAGCCAAGATACGTCGAGTGTGTTGCTGCGGTCGTGACCGATGGCGCGGTCGCAGCAACCGACACCGTTCCTGCGAGGATCACTGCAACGACCAAAACGAAGATCAGGGGCATTGAGAATGGGGATGGCATCGACGATCTCCGATCTGCGGTAGAAGGCCGTCGAGACTAGCACCCTGTCCTAGAAGCCGTATCGGCGTGATGTCAATCAGCAACGGGAGCGTGCTAGCTGGAACAAGGTGCCAGTGCGTGTGTACGATGGTGTGCTGCGCGGGTGTAGTTCAGTGGTAGAACGCCAGCTTCCCAAGACACACCCTCGATCGCAAATCACCTCCAAAACAGCCCTGAGAGCCGGTACCGATGATTCTGCGGGTCGAATGGGGTTGATCGTTCATCCCAAGTCGATCCCATTCGACCCAAAATGTAGTCGGTGCGACCAGCGGTCCGCAGCGCTGCTCGCATGGACGTATGCAGGACAGATCCAAGTGGGTTCTTGGCCTACACGATGAGTCACGTTCGCTCCGAACATCAAGTTCGTTAAGTGGCTACGACCGGTGTGTAGCAGTCGGTTGACCGGGTTCGTCGGCTTCGCCTCCATGGGGTGAAGGAGTGGGCCAAGGAACGGGTGTGAGCGCACACCTGACCGGGTCGTTGAGGCAACGCTGCGCAGCTCCGTTTGCGGTACCAGGCGGCCCCACATGCCGGGTATCGGCCAGCTCCTTGAAGAGATCTGGATCGCTGCACAAGTGATTGGCGGTTTTCAATCGATCATTGTCGTTTGTGCCACTCGAAAGCGATGCTTCCAATGGCGACGATGACGCTGGACTGATCCGGACCGGAAGCAATGCCCCAGGTGTTTGGTCATGTATCGCGGCATCGTCCGAGGTCGAAGCCCACTTCAGGGCAGCAAGTTCGTGTGCGCACCTCGCGAATCAAGCACGAATCAAAGGAGTAGTGATGTGAGTAGTCCAAAGGGCAAATGCCAGCGGTGCAGTGCATCTTTCGAAGACGAAAGCACCGACGCTTACTCGTGCCACCATGGCTGCACATTCTGTGGCGAGTGCCGCAATGGGGATCTCAACGGGATCTGCCCAAACTGTGGCGGCGAACTCGCTCTTCGCAACAAGAACCGATCCGAGTTACCCCTCAAAAGTGGGCGCGCGTGCGGTTTGCCCGGAGCGAGCAGTCTAGAGCACGATGGATAGTGGACGAACTGTCCGATGGAAGCGTGTCGTGTCGAATCACCGGTGCCCAACTCAGGATGGACATCAGAGTTCGAGCACGTAGCAAACTCCGCTACCGATGTCGTCGCGAGGTCCAGACGTCCGCTGAAAGCCGCGGCTCTCGTACAAGCGCATCGCGTCTGAGAGCGGCTCCGCGGTTTCCAGTTGAATGTGATGAAAGCCCAGTCTGCGAGCCTCGTTGATGCAGAAGTCAACGAGCCGTGAGCCGAAGCCGCGTCCACGTGCCGAGGGTAGCAGATACATCTTCCGCAGTTCGCATGTGTGTTCGTCAATCCGCAGGAGTGCGGTGGTCCCGATGATCGTGCTGTCTTCGATCAGAACCCAGAGGTGCGTGCCGTGCGCGTCGTACCACGCTTCGATGTCGAAGAGGTCATCATCGGTGCCGGGCCGGTTGTTCGGAAGTTTGAACTCTGCAAGTACGCTCGACACGAGTTCCCGCACGGCAGCACCATCACTGTTGTTTGCGGGTCGGATATGAATCGTCTCTGCCATTGCGGTCCTAGTTCATGGGCTTGGTGTTCATGCATCTCACGAAAGACATGTGAGCGTGGTTGTCCCGTGCTTCCCCAGCCGGCGGGAACCAGCGGCATCAGGGTGAGGGTGGCACGCTTGTTGTGCGTGCACGATGCCGTTCGAAGTCAGAGCAGAGCGGCGATGTCTGCTGCGAGCTTCGCTGGGTCAAGGATTTGGTCCGAGCGCCCCGAAACCGAGACCGCACCAATGATGCTCGAGTCCTCGTGGACGGGAACAGCCACGCAGCGAAGCCCGGGGAGCATTTCCTCGTCGTCGAGTGCGAACCCGCGTTCCATTGACCGTTCAACATCCCGAACGAGAGTCTCGTAGTCGGTGATCGTGTTGGCTGTCTGCGGCGATAGGTCGAGGTTCTCGGGAACGCCCGCGGCACTCATCAGGATCTTCCCGGTCGCGGTGCAATGTAGCGGGGCACGCCAGCCAACGCGTGTTGTCATCTGCAATACTGCCGCGCCTTCTCTCTTCGCGATGTACACGGCAGAATCTCCGTCACGGATCGCAAAGTGCGTTGTCAGTCCGGTTGCGGAAACAACCCGATCGAGGATGGGTTGAACTTGCATCTGAAGCACATCGACAGCGTTCGCCCGGACGCCAAGCTCGTGCAGGCGCATCGAGAGCCCGTGTCGCTTTCGATCGGCGCGAGTAATGCCTCGATCTCCCAGTGTCCTGAGCAGCCGGTAGAGCGTCGGGCGGGGAAGCCCGGTCGTGCCTGCTATCTCGGTCACGGTTGCCGGGCCGTGCTCTGACAGGAACTCGATGACATCGAACGCGTGATGCACGCTGCTGATGGTTCCCTGATTCCTCGCATCTGCCTTGACCATGATGCCTCCGCGCTGTATTGTGTCATTTCTGATACTGAATAGTCCATTATTGATACACGTTTTTGAGACCAAAGTCAATGCCGAAGGTCGCAATCGCCCAGACATCTCCAGTTCTCTTCGACGTCGAGCGGTCGCTCGAGCGTGTTGCTGAGTGGACGGGTCGCGCAGCAGACGACGGCGCCGAGATGGTGCTGTTCCCTGAAGCGATGATCGCGGCGTATCCCAAGGGATCGACCTTCGGCTCATACCTCGGTGGACGCACCGAGGCGGGCAGGGATCTCTTTCGTCGGTACTTCGAAAGTGCCAGCGAGATGCCCGGCCGCGTGACAGACCGTCTTGCTCAGATAGCCCGTGAGCACGAGATCGCGATTGTGATCGGGGTCATCGAACGAGAAGGCGGCACGCTCTACTGCTCCGTGGCGCACTTCCGTGAAGACGGGCGATACCTCGGTCGACGCCGCAAGGTCATGCCGACGGGAACCGAGCGACTGGCATGGGGCTTCGGCGATATGTCTGATCATCGGGCGTACGACATCGGTGCCGGCAGGGTGGCGTCGGTGATCTGCTGGGAGAACTACATGCCCATGCTCAGGATGGCAACGTACCAGTTGTCGCCGCAGATCTACTGCGCACCCACGCTCGACGAACGCGAATGCTGGCAGGCGTCGATGTGTCACATCGCGATCGAGGGTCGGTGCTTTGTGCTTTCGGCATGCCAGGCATTGCGGCGCCGTGACGTTCCCGATGACTTCGCAGGCGAGTGTGCAGATCTCTCGCCCGACACGTGGGTCTCCCGCGGCGGGAGCTGCGTCGTCGACCCATTCGGGAACTATCTGGCAGGTCCGCTGATTGAGAGCGAAGGTCTGCTCTGCGCTGATCTCGATCTTTCGCAGATCGAGCGCGGCAAGTTCGATCTCGATGTCACGGGGCACTACGCACGTCCCGACCTCTTCCGGCTCGATGTGAACGTGAGTCGGTAGGACGCAGTCAGGCATGTTGGGGGCATCGAATGATACAGCGCGAACACATCGCGGCCGCAGCCACGGCGATCACCCCGCACATCCGACACACGCCGGTCTTGGAGGTGCCCCCCGGCACGCTGGGGATCGATGCGACCCTGACCTTCAAGCTCGAGCACATGCAGATATCGGGGACCTTCAAGATACGAGGAGTACTGAATACAGTTCTCTCGCATCCAGAGGCTGCGAAATCCGGGCTCATTGCGGCTTCAGGCGGCAACCATGGGATCGCTGTCGCGATGGTCGCCAAGCGGCTAGGGGTGCGGGCGAAGATCTTTGTGCCCACGATCGCCGGAGCTGCGAAGCGCCAGCGGCTTCAAGCTCTGGGTGCCGAGGTTGTCGTTGAAGGCGACGTTTACAAGGACACGCTCGCAGCGGCTCGGAAAGAAGCCGAGTCGACGGGGCTGCTGATTCTCTACGCGTTCGAGGCACGCGAGACGATCATCGGAGCCGGCACCCTCGGCCCCGAGCTTGAGGAGCAAGCCCGCCCCGACATGATCGCGCTTGCCGTCGGCGGGGGTGGCCTGGCGGCGGGCCTTGCGGCCTGGTTCGGCGACCGCGTCCCGCTTCTCTGTACTGAGCCCGTGAGCTCTCCGACGCTTCATGTGGCGTTGTCTGCTGGTGAGCCGGTTGATGTTGAGACTGGGGGCATCGCAGCCGACGCGCTCGGTTGCGCACGGGTCGGTGATATCCCGTTTAGCGTGCTCTCGGGGTCACGCGTCATCAGCGAGCTCGTCAAATCAGATGACGTCTTGCGTGCACAGACAGACCTCTGGGATGAGCTCCGGATCGCGGTCGAGCCGGCTGCGGCGGTCGCCCTTGCTGGTGTACGCGCCCTCCCGACAGCGGCTCTTCAGGGTAAACGCATCGCAGTCGTTCTGTGCGGGGCCAACCTCGACCCGGCAAGTCTCTCCAGGACGCCATCTGGAACTGGATGGACCGGGGACACTTCCAAGGAGAAGGCGAGATCCTTCTCAGCCTGACGGCCAGACTGCGCTCTTGACACGCACGGCGCGAGACTTCACTCAATCACAGTCAGTACACGGAGGATCAATGATGAAAATCAACCTGTCGGATGCGTTCGAGACCATCAACGAGTACTGGTCGCCGCGCATCGCGGGTGATCTGAACGGGCAGCAGGTCAAGCTGGCAAAGTTCAAAGGAGAGTTCGACTGGCACTTCCACGAGAACGAGGATGAGCTCTTTCTCGTACACCGCGGCTCATTCGTGATGGAGTTTCGCGATCGCCGTGTTGAACTCGGCGAAGGGGAGTTCATCGTGGTGCCACGAGGCGTCGAGCATCGACCCGTCGCAGAACACGAAGCCGAGGTACTGCTTTTTGAGCCGGCGAGCACACTCAACACCGGCAACGTCACCTCAGAACGAACGATTCAAGAGCCGCCCGAGCTCGGTTTTCCCGGGAATGAGAAGATGGAGAAATACTGATGGCAGCTTTGCAGCTGTTGTTGGCGTTTATGCCACTCGACATCCCAAGTCCCGCTCGTGACCATGCCAGCGGCGTTCTGTGGCTCAGAGATGAACCTAGCCGTGGCTCGATAGCGCTGCCGAAATCAAGTACGCAACACAGGAGTGCCGATTTGAACACCCCGAGCGGCAGCCAACAACTTTGCATCACGCAGTTCGCCGACACGAACATCACTGCGTATCCCTGCGATCACAGAGGAGGCCAGCGATATCCGTGTCACGCTTCCATCGGACGAGCCGCCCACCATCCAGCATGCTCAGGGTTGCCGGTCCCGACCAGCCCGCACACGCGCCCTTGCCGCGGCCGAAGAAGTATTGCCAGTCCCTTCGGCGACTACTCAACCCAGCCGCGGCGCAACCCTGAGGGCATGTCGCGTGCTGATCTCTCGGGACATTCGGTTAGGAGCCACACAAAGGAGGTTGCAGAATGAACGTGTATGTCGTAGATGCGTTCGCGTCCAGAGCGTTTACGGGCAATCCAGCGGCGGTTTGTTTGAATGACCAGGAGCTGAGCGATTCCCTGATGCAGTCGATCGCCCAGGAGTTCAACCTGTCGGAGACCGCATTCCTTCACCGCTCCGACGTATACGATCGGTACCGGATTCGTTTCTTCTCTCCGAAGCAGGAGATCCCGCTATGCGGGCACGCCACGCTTGCGTCCGCCCGCGTGGTGCTTGATCGAGCCGGGATCGAGGCAGTGACATTCATCAACACTCACGGTGTCGAGATCGTTGTGCGATCGACTGGTGATCTCCTCGAGATGGTGCTTCCTGCGTACTCAACCGTTCCTGCTGAGGCACCCCCCGCGCTTCTGTCGGCACTTGGGCTCCGATCAGCACTGAATGTTGAGTACAACGACGAAACAGAGATCCTACTGATCGAGATCGATAGCGCCGATGATCTCGCTGTGCTACGTCCCGACTACTTTGCTCTCCTGCGATCACATGAGTCGATCAACGGAGTTGTCGTCACAGCTCGATGCGGCTCGGGCGAATACGACTTTCACTCTCGGTACTTCTGGCCTTGGAGTGGAAGCGATGAAGATCCGGTGACTGGAGGCACACACATGTTTCTCACGGGCTACTGGTCGAGGCGGATCGGCAAGTCTGTGATGCGCGCCTACCAGTCTTCGCAACGAGGCGGGTCGATGGAGGTCGAAGTACTTGGCGAGAACATCATGATTCGGAGCTCTGCCGTCGTCGTCGGCGAAGGGGCTATCGCTCATGAGGCGATACTCGTCGGCGGAAGCGACGTTTCATGAGTGAGCGTCTGCTGCACGAGCGATCGTGCACGCTCTGTGCCCAAACCGTCACGCCGGAACGAATGACGCGAACTCCTGGCAGCCGTGCTTCGGAAGACAATGACCCTGTAGGGAGGAACTGATGGAATCGAGGTTCCTGCTGCACAATGAGGCGATCTCCGGCGCGGGGGTGACTCTTCTTCCGTCGGACAAGTCACACGCTGCTGAGCTCAGCGTCGCCGCGCATGATGACACAACGTTCCGATACTTCTCGCGTGGGCCCACCCCGTTCGATGAAGGCGGGTTCGAAAGCTACATCGAGTCGTTCAGCGGTGACGCGTCTGTACGGATGTTCACCGTTCGGGACGACACCTCTGGCTCGCTGATCGGGATGACAAGCTTCCTCGACATCTCGCCCACGCAGAGATCTCTCGAGATCGGCTGGACGTGGTACGCCCCGGAGTGGCGATCGAGCTATGTGAATCCGGGGTGCAAATTGGCACTTCTGAATCTGGCCTTCGAGGGAGGGCTGTTCGACGGACTCGGAGCGGTTCGGGTGCAGCTGCGAACCGACGAACTGAACGCCCGGAGCCGTCGAGCGATTCTGAAGCTTGGCGCGCAGTTCGAAGGCACCCTGCGCAATCACGTACTCACGCCAAACGGCGAACTGTGCGCAAGATCAATCTACTCCATTTTGCCGCACGAGTGGGAATCGGTACGGCACGGTCTGGAGACGCGGCTGAAGTCCATAGCGAACGCATGACAAGGGTATCGGAACGCCGCACTACCCAGATCGCTGTACCACAGCGGTCGATGCCAGTGGCGTCTGTAGTTGTATCGCACTGGTGCTGGAACAGCACGAGGAGGCAGAGATGAGGCAGCTTGTGAATTCGGGTTCTGACTTCGAGAAGGCGATTGGCTATTCTCGTGCTGTGGTCGTTGGCGAGCGGGTGTTTGTCTCCGGGACGACTGGGTTCGCGTACGCGACGATGACGATTTCGGAATCAGTCGGTGCACAAACCGAGCAGTGCATAACGAATCTTGAGGCAACACTCGAAGCGGTAGGCTGCTCGCTCAGGGACGTTGTTCGGGTCCGCTACATGCTTACCGATGCGAGCGAGTTCCCGCAGACCTGGACCGTGCTGCAAGAGGCGTTCGGAAGCGTGAGGCCAGCAGCGACGATGATCGAATGCGGCCTCGCTGATCCTCGGATGAAGATCGAGATTGAGGTCGATGCACTGATTGGCTCTGGGGCATTGCGATCAGAGAGCGTTTGCGTTTAATCGCGCTCCGTTCCATTCGGTCATGCGCTCGGTGTTGCAGCGAGGAGAGCTGCTGCGTGTTACGTATGTCCAGCATCTCGAAGGACGCGCTGGATGGACCGGATCACGCTGGGCGTGTCGGCGTCAGGTTCGATACAGACTGACACATGGCCGTCGTCGAGCGGATATACAAGCTGGAAGAAGCTCCCGTACCGCACCAGGACATAGGCAAGCCCACCGCAGTCAATCGCGCCACGATTGCCCGCGATCGTCAGGATCGTGGGATTGACAAGGAGTTCTTCGTACCGATCAGACTCTGCGGAACTCGAGTCGCGGAGGCTCGGACGGCATGCTGTTGAGAGCGTGCCCCGACTTAGAATGGCTACATACCGCACGCTGGAACCCACCGCGAGTACAGCTTGATTCAACGAAACTGCGGGCTTCATGCCACTTTCTTTCCACTTGTTGTCACCGGACCGCGGGTTCAATCGGGAAGCGCGACAAGACGAGCAGCGATCGCCCGCCTGCGAGCTGTTGGGTGCCACACACGGCGTCCGTTCAACTTTGAGAGCCGCCTGCAAACTCTCATCTCCGTGTGTCATACATCGACAACCAGAACCTTGTCCTCAGTTTCCAGACGCCCGAGGCAGTGCCCGTCCGCGTCCCAGCCGGTGCTGCCGCCTGAACACTCGAACCCGTCACACGGGCCAACAGCGTTGACGATCAGGACAGGGATGCGGTTCGATCTGGCAAAAGTAGAGAGGTAGCGGTGTGCCTCTTCCATGCCAGTTGAGTGCTTGGCCACCATGGCGGAATAGAGCGTCGCGCCGTGTTCAAGAGCTGCCGCCCCGTGCGCAGGCTGAAGAGTCTCGTAGCAAACGCCAAACGCGACGGTGTGGGATGATACCGCGAGGTCAAGACAACTCCGTCCCGACACGAAGACCGCTTCTTCATCCGCATGGAGAAGCTGTTTGGCGTAGCGCAGTCGTGAACCGTCAGGCCGAAAGACGACCACACCAATCTCTACGCCACCGCCGGGCGCACGCAGCGGTGCACCAACAGCGATGTCGATTGAGTTCGCTTGGCTCACTGCGGTGAGAGGGTCCAACGATGGGCTTGCAGGATCGATGGTGCGGCTCTCAGCATCCGTCATGGCGTATCCGGTAAGCGAGAGCTCCGGGAAGAGAGCAAGCTCACACTTCGCTTCTGCCCCTCGCTCCACGGCGCGAACATGTACGGACACGCTCTCAGCGAGTGTGTCGGGGGAGTGCAGCTGGCACAGGGCAACCTTCATCTGAGGATACCTCCCATTACGTGCGACGCGCTAGTGTCGTGTTCCGGAGCTGGCGCCACGGTTTGTGTTTGTGCGATACATCCATTCTCAAGGAACGACGCCCACTCGCGTCTACACCCGCGATCCGTTCGGCGTGCTCGGGGTCGCAACGAGCTCGTAGCCCTCGTCCAGCCATCCGATCGCACCGCCGATCATCTCCTTCACGGGGCGACCGAGCGTGGCGAGCCGCACCGCACCCTTCGAGGCGCCGTTGCAGTGTGGGCCGGCGCAGTACACGACGAAGAGCAGGTCGGACGGGAACTCAGCAAGCCGTTCCTCAGTGAGCTGTGGATGCGGTATGTTGATCGCTCCGGGGATATGTCCAGCATCGAAGTACTCGGGTGCCCAGACATCGACCAGAACGAATCCTGGGTCATCAAGCTTCATGCTCGCATGCACGTCCCAGCAATCTGTTTCGAGTTCAAGGCGAGCAGTGAAGTGTTCAAGCGCATCTTCGGGTTGCGCTGCCGGAGTGGCTCGAACGAAGTTTCGGGGCGTAGTGCTGGGCATGGTGGTCTCCGTGGCGGGTGGTGCACCAGGAATCATCGCAGGAATCGGCATGGATATCGAGTGGCAGAAAAGACAATTATCGCTGTGATGGTGCCATCACGCGTTCATCTCCTTCATCGCCGTTGAAGGTCCTCCTGTAGCGTGTTGGGGACGTGCCCACTTCGCGTCGGAAGTGGAGCCGGAGCACCTGAGCGTCTGCGAATCCGCATTGGGTGGCGACTGCGTCCACCGGCGCGTCGGAGACTTCGAGAACCCGCTGGGCCATCTTGATCCGCTCGCGGATGATCCAGCGATGGGGGGTGGTTCCCGTCGCCGACTTGAATCGTCGGGCAAAGGTCCGCGGCGACATGTGCACCTTCTTTGCCAATGTGGGAACGGAGTAGTACTCCTGAGGTCGCTCGTGAAGCTCGGTAAGCAGCTTCGCGAACACGTTGTCCTCCGCTTTCCGATGGATGGGAGCGTCGACGAACTGCTGCTGACCGCCGTCCCGGTGCGGCGCAACGACAAGCGAGCGAGCAACACTGTTTGCCACTTCAGCTCCACAGTCCTTGCGCACGATATGGAGGCATACATCCAGTCCCGCCGCACTGCCTGCAGACGTCAAGAGGCCGTCCTCATCGGTGTACAGAACATTTGGATCGACAGATATGCGAGGGTACATCTTTGCGAGTGTTGCGGTTCGTTCCCAGTGTGTTGTGATCGTGCGCTGACCAACCACGCCAGCTGCTGCGAGCGCGAACGCACCGGTGCATACCGATACAAGGCGAGCGCCTTGATCCTGTGCCCTCTGGAGCTTCCTGACGAGCAGCTTGGGAACCGGCACCTCCGGACGCCAGCCAGGAACAACGATCGTGCCAGCTCTGTCTAGGCCCGCATAGGTGTGCGTCGCGACGACCTGCATCAGCGTGCGCGTGTCAAAAACCCCTGTCCTCGGCCCACAGGTGCGCATCGAGTACCAGGGACTCAGGTCCGGCCTGGGCAGCCCGAACACAGCCGCGACACAGGCATACTCGAACGCGTGTGCGTCATCATCAACAACGACTGCGACAGTCCATGGCGATCGGTGCATGGCAGAATGATAGTGCACATGTTGGATTATGCCATGTGGCTCTGGTTGCATGGAAACCCGGGGTTCAATGAGCGGGCCTTCGGCGTTCACTCCGAGATCCGCCAGATGAACCCGGTCACCGGGCGAGTGCGCCACGGCGAGCAACATCTGAACCATCAGCGCAATGAGCTGACGTTCTCGAGCCCTTCTTGGCGTCTTACCGCGTATCATGCTCTGAAATGTAGTCGATTCGCGAGACCGCCCGACTACATTGTGGCGTGGGCCAGCTCCGGCAAGTATCTGTTGAATAAGGGTTTGTGCGACATCGCGGGTGTAGTTCAGTGGTAGAACGTCAGCTTCCCAAGCTGAATGTCGCCGGTTCGACTCCGGTCACCCGCTTTTCATAAATCACGCCGACCGCAG
>ERZ1740070.290-NODE-290-length-35439-cov-6.382659_pt1 | contig 35439 bp, 36 predicted proteins | sample MGYA00581734_ERZ1740070 | MGnify/ENA primary metagenome ERZ1740070 (study PRJEB43018, sample SAMN04849744) | marine metagenome | isolation source: floating plastic debris | place: Pacific Ocean | collected 2008-09-01 | study: EMG produced TPA metagenomics assembly... | reverse complement strand
GCCAGCTATGGTCAGGCGTTCTGGGACAAGCTGATGGAGGCTGGCGAGGAGTTCGGCGTCATGCCGTACGGGACCGCAGCGCTGCATATCATGCGGGCCGAGAAGGGCTTTATCATGATCGGGGACGAGACCGACGGCACGGTTATCCCGCAGGATCTGGGTCTGAACTGGGCGATCTCGAAAAAGAAAGAGGACTTTATCGGCAAGCGCGGGCAGGAGCGGGTGCATATGACCGATCCCGACCGCTGGAAGCTGGTAGGGCTGAAGACAGTCGATGGGTCGGTGCTGCCCGATGGCGCTTATGCGGTGGGCGAGGGATCAAATGCCAATGGCCAGCGCAATGTGATTGGGCGCGTGACCTCAACATACCACTCACCGACGCTAGAGCGTGGGATTGCGATGGGGCTGGTCAAGAATGGGCCTGACCGGATGGGGGAACGGCTGGAATTCCCGAAGGTGGATGGCTCAAGTGCTCATGCGGAGATTTGCGATCCGGTCTTCTATGATCGCGAAGGGGAGAAGCAGGATGTCTGAGGCTGTCACCGCTTTGAACAGGGCCGAGTATAAAGGCTATGCGCGGGTTGAGGATGCCGGTCTGTGTGGGATGATTTCGCTGCGCGGGGACTTGGCGGACACGAAGGTCAAGAAAGCCTGCAAGGATGTGAGCGGTCAGGGGATGCCGAAGCCGCGTTTGATTGCGGGCGGCTTGGATGGCGGGATCGGGTGGATGTCGCCGGATGAAGCGTTGGTGCTGGTGCCCTATGCAGAGGCGCCAGCGGCGGCAGCACGGATGGAGATGACTTTGAAATCCGTGCACGTGCTTGTGGTCGAAGTGTCGGATGCGCGGGCGGTCTTTACACTGCGCGGGGAGAAGGTGCGCGAGGTGCTGGCCAAAGTGACACCGGCAGACATCGCAGCGTTGCCAGTGGGCGAGTTGCGCCGGACGCGGGTGGCGCAGGTGGCCGGTGCCATCTGGCTGAGCGACGAGACAACGGCGCATCTGATCTGCTTTCGGTCGGTTGCAACCTATATGTTCGAGGTGTTGAGCCGCTCGGCCATGCCGGGGTCAGAAGTCCGCTAAGTTTCCGGGGAACGACTTGCGGGGGCTTGACGTTTGGTCGGATCACACGACATGTGATCGATACAAACGCTTGCAAATAAAGGGGCCCGATAATGGCTTTCGAACTTCCTGATCTTCCCTATGCCCATGACGCTCTTGCCGCCAAAGGCATGTCGGCTGAGACGCTGGAGTATCACCACGACCTGCACCACAAGGCTTATGTCGACAATGGCAACAAGCTGATTGACGGCACCGAGTGGGCGGACAAGTCGATGGAAGAAATCATCAAGGGCACCTATGATGCCTCTGCTGTTGCGCAGAACGGGATTTTCAATAACATCAGTCAGCTTTGGAACCACAACCAGTTCTGGGAGATGATGGGCCCGGGATCGTCCGCAATGCCCGGTGAGCTGGAGAGCCGCATCGCGGATGCGTTCGGGTCGGTTGATGAATTCAAGTCGCAATTCTCGGCTGCGGGTGCTGGTCAGTTTGGTTCAGGCTGGGCGTGGCTGGTTGTGGACACCGATGGCACGCTGAAAGTGACCAAGACGGAAAACGGTGTGAATCCGGTTTGTTTCGATCAGACGGCATTGCTGGGCTGTGATGTGTGGGAGCATTCCTACTACATCGATTTCCGCAACAAGCGGCCTGCCTATCTGACCAACTTCCTGGACAACCTCGTGAACTGGGAAAACGTGGCGGAGCGTTTGTCGAACGCCTAAATTAAAGGTGCGCAGCCGCGCATTCTGAATATACGCTTTGGAAACGCGACGCCTTTGATCGGGCGTCGCGTTTTTGATTTTCGTGGTGTTGCGGTATTTAAAGACAAAAGAAGCGAAGGCGGTGCAGTGATGGCATATGAGATCACCCGGCCCAAAGCTGTGCAGGCGGATGAGATTGCAGCGCTTTGGCATCGGGCGTGGCATGAGGGTCACCACGAGATCGCGCCTGCTGCTTTGGTTGCGTTGCGCGATGCGCAGAGCTTTCCGGCCCGCGTGCGCGCTGAGTGGGACCGGATGCGGGTTCTTGTCAGCGATAGTTCCCTGGCCGGACTGTGTATCTGCCGTGGGCCGGAGATGTATCAGCTTTTCGTTGCGCAGGCCTTTTATGGGCAAGGTGTGGCCGGGCTCCTTTTGGCCGATGCAGAGCGTCGGCTTGCGGATGCAGGGGTACGCATAGCCTGGCTGGCCTGCGCGCCCGGAAACGCGCGGGCCGTGGCGTTTTACAAGAAGGCGGGATGGGTTCCGGTTGGCGAGGTGATTGAGGCGTTGGACACCGCAAAGGGCGTGTTCGAGCTGCCGGTGATCCGGTTTGAAAAGCAGGTTTCGCCGGGCTAGGGAACGGCTTTCCAAGCCGTCTTGGTTGGAGTAGCGTCGCGCGTCAGCAAGGGGATACGATGCAGATGGGCGAGGCAGGCAAAGGGGTTATGGCCATGATCGGCGCCTGCGTCGTGTGGGGGCTGTCGCCGCTTTATTACAAGCTGATTGCCCATGTCCCGCCCGGTGAGGTGCTTGCTCATCGCACGCTTTGGTCGCTGGTGTTCTTTGCGTGTGTGTTAGCACTGCAAGGACGTCTGGGCGCGCTGCGCGGCGCCTTGCAGCATTGGCCGGTGATCTTGCTGGCGTCTGTGCTGATCTCGGTCAATTGGTTCGCATTCATCTTTTCGGTGCAGGTGGGACGTACGGTCGAGGCGTCTTTGGGATATTACATATTCCCCCTGGTGGCTGTTGTCCTTGGGATGATCGTCTTTCGCGAGCGCCTGGGCCTTTGGCAAGGCATCGCCATTGTGCTGGCCCTGAGCGCGGTCGTTGTGCTGAGTGTTGGCGCCGGTGTGGTTCCGTGGATTTCGCTGATCCTTGCGACGACCTTTGGCTTTTACGGTGTGCTCAAGAAACGTCTTGAGATCGGGCCGGTCGTGTCGGTGACCTGCGAGGTGCTGTTGCTGGCGCCTGTGGCGTTGATCTGGCTGGCGGGGCTGCATCTGGGCCTTTTTGCCGAAGGGCGCCCGGGCGCGGTGTTCGGATCAGGCTTTTTTGAAAGTGCGGTCCTGATGCTGTCGGGTGTTCTGACGGCGGGGCCGTTGATCCTGTTCAGCTACGCGGCGCGGCGCGTGGCATTGGCGACGGTGGGCGTGATCCAGTACCTGAACCCCAGCTTGCAATTTATGTGCGCAGTCGTGATCTTTGCAGAGCCGTTCACGCAGGCCCATGCCATCGCATTTCCGTTGATCTGGACGGCGCTGGCGATTTATTCGGTCGCGGCGTTCCGTCAGGAAAGGGCGGCACGCAGGGCGGCTTCGGCGTCGGTTGGGGTCTGACAGACGCGGGTGAAATCGCGAAAGCTTGCCTCGGCAAAGCCTTCATCGATGACATGGTCAACAAGCTGGGTCAGCTTGTCCCAGTATCCTTCTGTATTCAAAAGCAGAATGGGTTTGTTGTGCAGGCCAAGCTGGCGCCAGGTGACGACCTCGAAATATTCGTCAAGCGATCCTGCGCCACCGGGCAGCACCACAATCGCATCCGAATTCATATACATGACCTTTTTGCGCTCGTGCATGTTTTCGGTCACGATGAATTGGGTCAGATCGCGTTTGCCGACCTCCCAGTCGAGCAGATGTTGTGGGATCACGCCGAAGGTTTCGCCGCCTGCTTTCTGGGTGGCGTTTGCAACTTCGCCCATCAGCCCGACATCGCCGGCCCCATAGACCAGACGCCAGTGATTGGCGGCCAGAACCTTGCCCATTTCGCGGGCGGCCTGAAGATAGGCGGGGTTGGTGCCTTTGCGAGAGCCGCAAAAGACGCAAACAGAAGACGGGATAACGGTCATGCAGGGCTCACGCAGTTGCTTTTGACCCCTGATAGCGGAGGGGCTACAGTCCGGCAAGCAAAGCAACCGGGGAGGTTTGCGCGTGGCATCAGATTCTGCAGGATCACAAACGGGGTATTGGGTGGCCGGTGGCTGTCTTGTCGTAGCGGGGCTGATTGCGGCCTTTGTGATGCGCCCCGATCCGACATCCGTGGGTTCCGCGCCAAGTGCGGCTCCAGCGGTTGAGAGTATCAGCGTTGCACCGCCTGTCGATGCGCCTGCGTCCGAGCAAGAGCAGGTGGAACAGGATGATGCCGCGCCGCGCTTTGATGTTGTGCGTGTGGAGCCATCGGGGGCCGCTGTGATTGCAGGGCAGGGCGTACCGGGTGAAACCGTCGATATTCTGCTTGATGGCGATGTGATCGGTCAGGCCGTTGTCGATACCGGCGGACGATTTGCGACGCTGCAGCAGCTTGATCCCAGCTCTGAGGCGCAGGCGCTTGGTCTGGCCAGCGGGCAAGGGGATGCACGGCTGCGTGCGCTTGAAGAGGTCTTGCTGGCACCGCGTTCCGAAGGCGAGGTCGAAGAGCCACAGCCGGTGCTGCGGGCTGATGCGACAGGTGTCGAGGTTATCGCGCCTGTTTTGCCTGCAGATGCCGCGCCTGAGCTGGTCGACACGGTTGCTTTGGACACCATTACCTATGCCCCTTCAGGCGAGGTTGCCTTGGGCGGGCGTGCCAGCACGCGGTTTGTGCGGATTTATCTGGACGACGCCCCGGTGCTGACCGCGCCGGTTCAGGAAGACGGCCAGTGGCGCACCGCGCTGCCAGAGGTTGACACGGGCGTTTACCAATTGCGGGTCGACGAGCTTGATGACGCAGGCCGCGTTGCATCACGGGTCGAGACGCCCTTTCGCCGCGAAGATCGCGCAGCGGTCGCCGCCCAGATCGGCGCTGTCCCGGAGGGCAACATTGCTGTGCGCACTGTGCAGCCGGGGGCCACGCTTTGGGCCATTGCGCGCGAGCGGTACGGGGACGGCGCACTTTACGTCCGGGTCTTTGAGGCCAACCGCGATCGCATCCGTGACCCCGATCTGATTTATCCTGGCCAGGTCTTTAGCATTCCCGACTAGTCTTACCCACATGTGCGCCCTAAGGTATGCGGCCAGCCAGCTTTGGAGCCCGCTTTGCGCAGACGTGTCAGTGCCGATCAACAGACCCCGCCCTATGACGGCAGCCGTGCCGGTGCCTGGTCGATTTTGCGGCGTGTGGCGCCTTATCTGTGGCCCAGGGATGCACCTGCGATGCGGGTGCGGGTGGTGCTGGCGATTGCGGTGCTTGTGGTCTCAAAGCTGATCGCGGTGGCAACGCCTTATGTCTTCAAGTTGGCCGTCGACACGCTGAGCGGAGAGGCGGTGCAAAGCCCGACGATCTTGCTGACATATGGCGCGGTTGGGCTGACGCTGGCTTATGGCGTGACGCGGCTTGCCTCGACAGGGTTTCAGCAATTGCGGCTGGTTATCTTTGCGCCGGTGACTGAACGCGCCTCGCGGCGCATCGCGCTTGCGGTCTTTGCGCATATCCATCGGTTGTCCTTGCGCTATCATCTGTCGCGGCAGACCGGGGCGCTGGCCCGCATCATCGACCGCGGTGTCGCGGGCATTCAAACGGTGCTGAGCGTCGCACTTTTTTCCACCGGGCCGCTGATCCTCGAGCTGGTGTTGATCTGTGGGGTGCTGGTGACGGTCTTTGACCCCCGGTTTGTGGGCATCGTAGCCGTCACGATTGTGACCTATGTCGCGTTCACCTTTGTCGTCAGCGAATGGCGCGTCGGGCTGCGCCGCGAGATGAATGATCGCGACAAGGACATGAACCAAAAGGCGATGGATAGCCTGTTCAACTTTGAAACGGTCAAGTATTTTGCAGCGTCTCACCGCGAAGAAGCCCGTTATGAGGCAGCACTGCGCAGCTTTCAGGGTAGTTCGCTTCGGGTAACGTATTCGATGGCTGCGTTGAATTTCGGTCAGGCGTTCCTGATTACCACGGGGCTCGTCGCAGTGATGGCGCTTGCGGCCCTTGGGGTTGAAAACGGCACGCTGACGGTGGGCGACTTCGTGATGGTCAATGCCTATATGCTGCAGGTGATCGGGCCGCTGAACTTTCTGGGCGGGATTTATCGGCAGCTGCGCCAATCGCTTGTGGATATGGACGAGATGTTTGGCCTTCTGGATCGTCCCGCCGAGGTGTCCCAGAAAGCGGATGCGCGCGATCTGACTGTCACGCGCGGCGAGGTGACGCTGACAGGTGCGCATTTTCACTATGATGCCAATCGTCCGATCCTGAAAGGCGTCGACATTCATGTGGGCCCAGGCGAAACCGTTGCCATTGTCGGGCCGTCCGGTGCGGGCAAGTCGACCATCGGGCGGCTGTTGTTCCGGTTTTATGATGTGACCGAAGGGGCGCTGTTGATCGATGGGCAGGATGTGCGCGATGTGACCTTACAAAGCCTGCAGGAAAACATCGGCGTCGTGCCGCAGGACACTGTGCTTTTCAACGACACGATTGGCTACAACATCGCCTATGGTAACCCCGCTGCCAGCATCGAACAAATCGAGGATGCGGCGCGTTCGGCACAGATTTATGACTTCGTGATGAGCCTGCCCGATGGCTTTGACACATATGTCGGGGAACGCGGTCTGAAGCTGTCAGGTGGGGAAAAGCAACGCGTGGGCATCGCACGCACGCTGCTGAAAGACCCGCCGATTATTCTGCTGGATGAGGCAACTTCAGCGCTCGATTCCGAAACTGAGCGTGACATTCAGGACGCGCTGGACCGGATGGGGGAGGGGCGTTCGGTCCTGGTGATTGCACACCGGCTTTCAACCGTTGTGAGCGCGGATCGCATCTATGTGCTGCATGATGGACGCGTTGTCGAAGAAGGCACACATCCTGCGCTTTTGGCCGCTGACGGGCGCTACGCCCGAATGTGGGCCCGTCAACTGCGTGAAGAGGCTGCATGAACCTGTTTCACGGTCCATGCAGCCCCTGCTGGTCTAATCTACACCTAAATATGGTCGCTCGGGGCAGGTGCCCCCGTGCGCGGATGGATTATTCGGTTGCGACTGCTGCGTCCGTCAGCTTGCCCAAAGCCCCTGTCATCATCTTGATGACTTCGGCATCGGCCGCAATGTTGTGGGTGGCGGCCAGTCCGGCGGGGTCGTGATAGACGACCTGCACTTGCCCGCTTGCGTCTTCATAGGCCAGCACGCGCAACGGCAGATCAAGCCCTGCGGTGATGGCAGCCTGCATCGCGGGCGTGCCCAGCTTGGGGTTTCCGAACATCAGCATCTGCGCCGGAGCCAGCTCTGATCCGACACTTTCGGCACCTTTGGCGTGATCGACGCGCGCAAAGACCGTGGCGCCTGCATTGCCGACAGCGGCCTCAAGCCGATCAAGGGTTTCGGCCACGCTGTGCGGGCTGGGTTTGCTCACAAGATCAGCAGCGCTGACACCGGGGGCGGCAGCACACAGCGCCAGTGCGCAGAGGAAAGATCGTAAAGTCATAGAACATGTCTCCTGATTGTTCAGAAGAACACTATGACTGATCCACAGCCGGGCGGCCCGTCACAAGCGCGTGACGGACAGACGATGGGCGCTACTCTGCCGCTTTGAGCGGGGCAACTTCGCGGGTTGGTCCGTCGGGATCGTCCCACAGGATTTCAGGCGCTTTCACGCGGCCCGCTTCGCGGGCCAATGCCCAGTCTTGTGCGGCCTTGCTGGAATTGCCCATCGACATCTTGGCCAGCAATTGCGCCAGCCAGCGGGCGTATGTGGTCACCCAAACGCGCAGTGCCAGCATGGACGGCGTAAAGACCAGCGTCAGCACCGTCGCGATGCCCAAGCCAAAGACGACGGCGGTGGCCAGTTGCTTCCACCACAAGGCGGTTGGGCTGTTTAGGGAGTATCCTCCTCCGATGAAATCAAGGCTGAGGCCAAACATCATCGGTGCAAGTCCGGCCATGGTGGTGATCGTGGTCAGCAGGACAGGTCGGATCCGCGCCTCGGCCGTGCGCACGATCGCCTCGATCCGGGGCATATAGCGGGAATATTCCTGATAGGTGTCGATCAGCACAATGTTGTTGTTCACCACGATCCCGGCCAGCGCCACAATCCCCGTGCCCGTCATGATGATCGAGAAGGGTTGATCCATCACCAGCATGCCGATCAGCACGCCGGTTGTGGACAAGACCACCGCCAGCAGGACCAGAACGGCATTATAAAAGCTGTTGAACTGCGCCAGTAGGATGATGAACATCAGCCCAAGTGCGCCTGCAAAAGCGCTGATGAGGAATTGGCCACTTTCTTCCTGCTCTTCCTGATCGCCGGTCCATTCAAAGCTGACCCCTTGGGGCAGGACGTCGCCTCCGTCGAGCCATTCGTTCAGCGCACCGATGCGTTCGGTGGGGTTGATCGGCGCGCCGGCCTCGTTGGTCAGGTTCGGCAGGACATCTGCTTTTACATCATAAAAGCGTTGCTGATCGACGCGGTCGATCTGGGCCAGCTTTGCCACGGGTTTGCGGCTGATGAAGTTTGACAGCGGGACAAGCCCGTCTGAGGTGCGTACCTTGAGGTTATCCAGCGTGGAGAGCACGCGGTCCTGTTCGGGAAGGCGCACGCGGATGTCGATTTCTTCGTCAGAGCTGTCAACGCGCATCGTGTCCAGCAAAATGCCGCGCGTGACCAGTTGCACCATCGCGCCCACGGTCAGCACATCGGCGCCGTAGCGGCCCGCTTTTTCGACATCGACATCGATTTGCCAGTCAATGCCGGGCAAGGGCAGGGTGTCTTCGATCAGAGTCAGGCCTTCGGTTTGTTCAAACTGCGCGCGGACCAGCAGCGCAGCCTGGGCCAGTTCGTCCAGATCGTCGCCTTTCAGCCGCAGGTGCACCGGCTTGCCCGAGGCGGGGCCTTGAGCGAGCTCTGAAATTTCGGTCTGGATGCCGGGGATTGTGGCCAATTGTATGGCCAGCTCATCGATCACGACATTGCCGTCCAGCGTCGGGTCATCGGCGCGGTCTTCCCACGGGATTGTTTCAAACTGGATCTGACCGACGCTATCTTGCGGCGTGGCAGCTCCGGAGGCGTCTGTATTCAGGCCGCCGCGTCCAGCGAAGGCAAAGGTGTTCACGACGCCGGGATGGGCTTTGACGATGTCTTCGGCTTGCCGCAGCAGATCGTCTTTTTCGTCAAGCGACAGGTTTCCGCGGGCGCGGACATAGGCGATGGCCTGTTCGGGTTCGGACTCCACAAAGAATTCAACACCGTTGTTGTTCTGGGTGAAGGTGATGAACACCGCCATGACAAAGCCCGCGATGGCGGCAATCGACAGGATCGGCATGATCGGATTGCCTGCGATCAGCCTGATAAAGCGGCCAAAGCCGGTGCGCTGATGACCGGGATTGATCTTGCGGGCCGAGCGTCTGATTTCGATAGCGCCCATAACCACCGAGAGCGACAGCGCACCGATCAGGAACATTAAAACACCTAATGCAGTACCAAAGCCGCCCGCATCGGCGCCCAGCAGATACGCTGGGTTGAGCAACTGCATCGCCCCCATAAAGACCAGCGCAAGCACGGGGATCAACAACGCCGCGCGGGTTATCCAGCGATAGCCCCGCAGCCAGTCAGAGGCATAACCGATCACGCGCGAGATGCGCCCTGTCACACCGCCCATCACGGGCAGGTAGATCAGTGCCACGACCAACGAGGCGGACAGAACGAAGATCAGGGTTACTGGCAGCATGCCCATAAATTCGCCCGGAACACCCGGCCAGAACAGCATCGGCAGGAAGGCACAAAGCGTGGTCGCGGTTGAACTGACGATGGGCCAGAACATCCGCTGGGCGGCTTCGACATAGGCCGCCATCGGGCCAGAGCCTTCCTTAATGCGCCGGTCGGCATATTCGACCACCACGATGGCGCCATCGACCAACATGCCGACGGCAAGGATCAAGCCGAACATCACGATGTTTGAAATCGAAACACCCATCACCGCAAGGAATGCGAAACACAGCAGGAACGAGGTCGGAATCGCAAAGCCCACTAGCAGCGCCGAGCGCGAGCCAAGCGAGGCCAGAACCACGATCATCACCAACGCGATGGCCGTCAGCACCGAACCTTCAAGCTGGCTGACCATGGAGGCGACCTGCCGGGACATATCGTTGGAGGTGCCGACCTGAATGGCGCTTTGCAGCTCGGGTGGCCAGCTTTGACGTTCAAGTTCGACTTCGGATTTGACCAGATCGGCAGTGTCGATCAGGTTGAAGCCTTTGCGTTTGACGACCTGCAACGCAACCGTGTTGACGCCGTTGAACCGTGCGGTGCCTTCGCGGTCTTCAAAGGTCAGGTTGATCGTGGCCAGATCGCCCAGCGTGATGACGCGGTCCCCTTCGGTTTTGACCGGAAGGTCATAGACATCGCGCGGCTCATCAAAGGACGACGGGATCTTGACGGCAAAGGCGCCGCTTTGGGTTTCGACTTCACCGGCAGCGATCAGTTGGTTGTTGTTGGTGACAACGTCAATCAGTTCAGAGGCGGTGACGTTATAGGCTTCAAGGCGCAGCGGATCGATCACCACTTCAAGCATCTCGTCGCGCTGTCCTGCCAGACCGGCTTCGAGGATCGGTTCTAGGCTTTCAAGGCGATCCTGTAGATCCCGCGCAACACGCAGCAGCGTGCGTTCGGGCACATCGCCGGTGAGGTTCACGATGATGATCGGGAACTCGGAAAAGTTGATCTCGTTGATCGAATACTGCTCGGCCCCATCAGGGAAATCGGCCTGCGCCTTTTGCATTGCGTCGCGCACATCGGCCATGATCTTGGTCTTGTCCCAGCCAAATTCGAACTCAAGCGCGATACCGCCATAGCCTTCGGCGGCGGTGCTGGACATGGTTTTCAAGCCGTCCAGATCAGACAGCTCGGTCTCCATAGGTTTGACGAGCAAGGTCTCGGAATCCTCGGCCGAGATGCCGGGGAAGGGGACCGACACGAAAAGCGCCGGGATTTCGATGTCAGGCTCACCTTCCTTGGGCAGGCCCACATATGCAAAGCCGCCCACAAGGATCGACAGCGCGATAAAGGCCATCACCATCCGTGCACGGTTGGCGGCCCAGGCAACAACACCGATCATTGGGTGACCTCTTGGTAGTTGGCATCGACGGGAACACCGTCGATCACGAACTCCTGTCCGATGGTGATAATGTCAGCCTCAGGCGCCAGCCCGGTTACCCAGACGCCATCAATCGTGTCGCGCAGAAACGTGATCGGTCTGAATTTTGCCATTCCATCCTGCACGATGCGCACGCCGATCGTGCCTTCGTCTGACAATGTCATGGCCGAGGCCGGGATCAAATGCGCATCAGCTCCGTCTGAGGCGATCGTGATTTCGGCCGTTTGCCCGTCGCGGATTGTCAGATCCTGATTGGGCACTTCGATTTCGACACGGAAGGTACGTGTCATATTGTCGGCAGAGCGCGACAGGAACGTCACGCGGCCTTCGACCTGTTCGCCAGTGGCAAGCATTGCCGCTGCAGGTGCACCGACAGTGACACGATTGACTTCGGTTTCCGGCACGAAGCCGACCAGTTTGATCGGATCAAGCTGGATGATGGTGGCGCAATGTCCGCCCGGTTGCAGCAACGTCCCAAGCTCTGCCGCATCGCTTTCCAGAAGGCCTGCGAAAGGGGCCGTAATGTTGAGGCGGTCCAGATCCTTGCGGGCGGCTTTGACCGCCGCTTGTGCGGATTGCAGTGTGGCCTGTGCGCCAATGGCGCGGGTTTCCGAGGCAAACCCGCCTTCGGCAAGTCGGGCCGCGGCGGTATTGTTGATCTCGGCCTCGGCCAAGCGGGCCTCAGCTTCGGCCAGGATCGCCTCGCGGGTGCCGGGGTCAAGCTGGCACAACAGTTGCCCGGCTTCGACATAGGCGCCTTTGCGCAGCGGTTCAGACACCACCAACCCCGAGATTTCGGCCTGAACATCAACCTGCCTTGCGGCTTCGGTGCGCCCACGGACCAACACGGCGCTGTCAATTTCCTGTGCGACTGACCGCATGGCCACGACGGACACGCGGTTTGGCGCCTCTGCAACGGCGTCGTCTTGCGCCGTTTCCTCTTCGGAGACGGCCGCGAAGGCCAGTAACGCGTCTCTTTCGAACACCAGAAGATAGAGGCTGGCGGTCACCAAGATTGCGGTGAGAAGTGAAATGAGTCGCATTCAATGCCTCGTTTAGTCGTATTTTAAGGGGGTATTGGCGTAACATCGCCGCAGAATCCCTTATGTGAATAATAGTCACATAGTTGTTTTTCGGTAAACCAACCAGTTCAGATTATAAAATTCTGCCCTTCAGAGCAAGATTTACACTGTGCGCAATGACACATGCGTCTTGGCAATCGTGCAGAAGTCACGGTAAGAGGGGAAAAATGCGGGTGGGAGGCAGTCCGTGAGCGATACAGACAGCTTTATCGAAGAGGTCAGTGAAGAGGTCCGTCGGGACCGTCTTTTCAACTTGCTGCGCCGGTATGGCTGGATCGCAGCGGCTTTGGTCGTGCTGGTTGTGGGCGGCGCTGCATTCAACGAATACCGCAAAGCTTCGGACCGCGCCGAAGCGCAGGCACGCGGGGACGCGCTCCTTGGCGCGCTTGAGCAATCCGAGCCGGGTGCCGCTTTGGCCGCTGTGGCTGAGGACGGGTCGGTCCCGGCGTTGATGCTGGCGGCCGCCGCGCTTGAGGAAGAAGACAAGCTGGAAGAGGCGGCGACGCTGCTCGATCAGCTTGCAAGCATGCCCGAGGCGCCGATCATCTACCGCGATGTTGCGACCCTGAAATCGGTCATGCTGCGCGCCGAGACATTGAGCGCCGATGACAAGCGCACGCGCCTTGTTGGCCTCAGCGCGCCGGGTAACCCGTTGCGCCTGCTGGCCGAAGAGCAACTGGCGCTGGTCGATATTGAAACAGGCGATCTTGACGCGGCTGCGGCCCGTCTGGATGCGATCGAGGCCGATGCTGAGGCAAGTGTGGGCTTGCGCCTGCGCGTCGAGCAGTTGAAACTGGCGCTGGGTCTGAGCGCGCAATCGTCTGATGCAGCCGCGCCGGACGGGAATTAATACACGACGTCAGGGCAGGCTTTCTGGCCCCCCGGCAATGACAGGAATGAGGGTTTCGCAGTGACGCACGCACGCCGGATTTGTCTTTTGGGGGCCTTGGCCTTGTTGGCCGCCTGCGGCAACCGCGAGGTTATTCTTGAGGGCGAGCGGCTTGATCTGCGCGCGTCGCTTGATCCTGAAAGCGCGGTGGTCGAAGACGCTGCGCCGCCCTCGACAGAGATCACGTTGCCGGCGCAGGTCAATCATTCCGAGTGGACGCATCGCAACGGAACCGCCTCGCACCGCATTCAGCATCCGGCTTTGGGCAGCAGTCTTGCATCGCTCTGGTCCGCTAATATCGGCTCAGGCGACAGCCGCAAGCACCGGATTACAGCCGATCCTGTTGTCAGTGCCGGGCGGGTGTTTACGCTGGACAGTCAGGCGACGGTCAGCGCAACCTCGACCAGTGGTGAACGTATCTGGTCTCGGGATCTGACACCGCCGACAGATCGCTCATCCGACGCATCAGGTGGCGGTCTGGCCGTTGATGGCGACACGGTCTACGTCACCACGGGCTTTGGCGAGTTGAGCGCGCTTGATGTCGCCACAGGCGAGGAGAAGTGGGTGCAAGGCCTTGACGGCGCCACCACGGGCGCGCCCACCGTGCGCGACGGTCTGGTCTATGTGATCTCGCGCGACAGCCAGGGTTGGGCGATCAACGCGACAACCGGGCGCATCGAATGGTCGGTCACGGGCACGCCAAGCATCAGCAATATGGTCGGTGGCGCCGGTCCCGTTGTTGGCGACAAACTTGCGGTTTTTGCCTTTGGCTCGGGTGAGTTGGTTGGTACATTCCGCAAAGGCGGTGTGCAGGTCTGGAATTCGTCTGTGTCAGGGGCCCGGCAGGGTCGTGCCTATGCGACGGTGACTGATATCACCGGTGATCCGGTTATTGATGGCGATGTGATCTATGCGGCCAACCAGTCCGGCCGCGTCGTGGCGCTGAACGCCGGTTCCGGTGAGCGGATCTGGACAGCCAAGGAAGGCGCCTACAGCCCGGTTTGGCCCACGGCGGGATCCGTCTTTCTGGTGTCGGACGAAGGCAAGCTGGTGCGCCTTGAAGCTGAAACTGATGCAGAGGTTTGGTCTGTCGATCTGCCCTATTTCCGCAAGGAGCGTCCGCGCCGTCTGAAAGCTGTCTTCGCGCATTATGGTCCTGTCCTGGCGGGTGGTCGTTTGATCGTTGCCTCCAGCGACGGTGTCATCCGCAGCTTTGATCCGGCGACAGGCGCGCTGGTGTCGACAACGGATATCCCGGGCGGGGCCACGACGAACCCGGTTGTCGTAAACGGCACGCTATATCTGGTTTCGGGCCGCGGGCAGTTGCACGCGTTCCGCTAAGAGCGGGCTTTCCGTCATCGCCGCGATACTGTAAGCGGCAGGCCTGATACTGCCGGAGTCGCGGAAATGTCGTTCACACTGGCCATTGTCGGCCGTCCTAATGTTGGTAAATCCACGCTGTTCAACCGTCTGGTGGGCAAGCGTCTGGCCTTGGTTGATGACCAGCCCGGCGTGACACGCGATCTGCGCGAAGGCGAGGCGCGGCTGGGTGATCTGCGCTTTACGGTGATTGACACGGCCGGGCTTGAAGAGGCGACGGATGCGTCGTTGCAAGGCCGGATGCGTCGCCTGACGGAACGCGCGGTGGACATGGCCGATGTGTGCCTGTTCATGATTGATGCGCGTGCGGGTGTCCTTCCCGCCGACGAAGTTTTTGGAGAGATTTTGCGCAAACGCTCTGAGCATGTGTTTCTGGCGGCGAACAAGGCCGAAGGTCGTGCGGCGGAAGCGGGTGTGCTAGAGGCTTATGGGTTGGGTCTGGGCGATCCGTTGCGCATTTCGGCAGAGCACGGCGAGGGTCTGGAAGACCTCTATGCAGCGCTGATGCCGCTGGCGGATGTCTTTGCCGAAAAAGCCGCTGCATATGCGCCTGAAGTCGATGTCGAGGTTGAGGACGGCGACGAGGAAGGCCCGCGCAAGCTGACCAAGGACAAACCCTTGCAAGTCGCGGTGATTGGTCGCCCGAATGCTGGTAAATCCACGCTGATTAACAAGATCATCGGAGAGGATCGTTTGCTGACCGGGCCGGAAGCCGGGATCACACGGGATGCGATTTCTGTGATGGCGCAGTGGGGCGATACGCCGGTGCGTATTTTCGACACCGCGGGTATGCGCAAACGCGCGAAAGTGCAGGAAAAGCTTGAAAAGCTGTCGGTCTCGGACGGGCTGCGCGCGGTGAAATTTGCGGAAGTCGTGGTGGTTCTGCTGGATGCGGATATCCCTTTTGAGCAGCAGGACCTGCGCATCGCGGATCTTGCGGAACGCGAAGGCCGCGCGGTGGTCGTCGCGATCAACAAGTGGGATCTGGAGCCTGAAAAGCAGGCCAAGCTGCGCGACCTGCGCGAGAAGTTTGAGCGGTTGCTGCCGCAGTTGCGCGGGGCGCCTTTGGTGACGGTGTCGGCCAAGACAGGCAAAGGGCTGGACCGGCTGGAAGGCGCGATCTTGCGGGCCCATGAGGTGTGGAACCGCAGGGTCAGTACGGCGCAATTGAACCGCTGGCTGACGGACATGGTCGAAGCGCATCCACCGCCCGCGCCAGGTGGGCGCCGCATCAAGCTGCGCTATGCGACCCAGGTGAAGACGCGCCCTCCGGGATTTGTGGTGATGTGTTCGCTGCCTGAGAAGCTTCCGGAAAGCTATTCGCGTTATCTTGTGAATGGTCTGCGCGAGGATTTTGATATGCCGGGCACGCCGATCCGTCTGACCATGCGCTCACAGGCCGACAAAAACCCTTACAAGGATAAGAAGAAATCCACGCCGTCGCGGTTGCGCAAGCACTTGGGTAAGGGGCGCGCGGACGAGTAGACGTTGCGCGCTTTGCGGGGTTTGGGATGCCTTCGGCGAGGATATTTGGAAAAAGCGAAGCGGCTTCCAGTAGGAGACACTAAAAAGCGAAGCGGCTTTCAGTGAGAGACCCTAAAAAGCAAAGGGGCTTCCAGCGGGACGCGTGAAGGCGAAGCGGTTGTTGGTAAGCGCCGTGTCTTTAGATTGAGAAATGCGCTGCTCTCTGCATGTGATTTAGCTTGAGCGACCCCAGCTGAAAACCAAAGCCACGATGCCCGTGCCTGCCAGGCCGAGGATTGCGGCGTTTCCACCCCAATTCGCGATCATGATGGCCACCAGTGCCCAGACGACTGTTGCGCCATATTCAGGTGCGCGGTGGGTGCGGCCCTGGATCACAAACGCAAAGACAACCGCCAGCGCCAATGCGATCAGCGCAGCGGTGTCCTCGGACACAACGCCATAGCCTGCCAGCATCAGGCCAATGGCGACAAAGCTTGCCGCACTCAGCCAGCCTGCATACACCGCGACCGGCGTCTGCAGCAGCCAGCGATCTTGGGCATCGCTTGTTTTGAAGAACGCCCAGAGCGCTGTTATCAGCATTCCCCATATCATTGCCGTCGCGGCAGGAGGGTTTTGATTGGCCACCATCAGCCAAGGCGCGCCAATCACCAGTGACAGGGTCAGCGGCAGGCGCACGCTGTCCCAGACCGGATCGCTGCTGCGTTTCCAAAGGCCAAAACCTGCGTGGACAATCAGCCCCAGATAAATGGGTCCCCAGATTGCGAACGCATAGCCTGCCGGCTGCACCGGAGGGTCATCCTGTGGCACCGGATAGAGGTTGGGATCAAAGCCGTTGAACGGAGAAAAGAACGGGGCAGCCGCAAAGGCGAGGGCTGCGAGCAACAAAAGGATCGCTTTGGTCATAAGGGGGGCTTGTCCGGGAAAAGATCGTTTAACTGAAAGGCCTGTGCAACGTCACGCGCGGCCGCGGCATTCAGGCGATTGCGCCTGAGATAGCTGATTTTGGCGTCCATTTTACCGCGTCTTTGGCGGATGTTTTCGCCGTGGTTCACCACGTACAAGGCTGCGGCAAACGGCACCGGTTGCAAGATAAACCCATAAGCAGCGAGGTTTTCGTGCATGTCCTTGTGCCGCCCGCGGGCATTCAGAGGCTCGGCAAAGGCGGGGCCCTGGCGGAAATCGAACCGCGCGGCAACGCATGAGCCGCATTCGCGATTGAACGATTTGGCAAAGGGTCGGCGCAAGCTGCGCGCGCCCAGATAGGCCATTTGCAGACTGCCCAGATCCATCATGTAACCATGGGTGATATAGTAGCCCTGGCCATTATTATCGGCGGTGATATGCGCCACAAGATCGGGATGCACGATGTCATCGGCATCCAGTTGAAAGAGATATCCATCGCCGCTCTCATAGGTGCTGAGATGGGCGGTCATCTGTTTGATTTTAAGCCATTTATCAAAGTTGAGAGCGTTTTTATCGGTCTCGGTATCGGGCACCGCATAGGGCAGAAACTGCACATGGGCATCAAAAGTGATGCCTTTGGGTTGGTCTTGGCCGCAGATCAGCATGCGCCACTGGTCGCTTGTCTGATTGCGCAGACTGCGCACAGTCGCTGCCAGATTGGCGCAGATGACATCCCAATCGAAAGCGCGGTTTTTCGAGATAAGCGGCGTTGCAAAGATCACCTCTGGTGCCGTGGATGGTGGCAACGGCGCGTTGGCGGCCTGCCAAGCCGCGCCTTTTTGTTGCAAGGCCTTTAATTGTGCCCGCCTTTCGGAGGCATCACTCATGCAAGCGCCCCATCGGCTGTGATCGTGGATTTGCCGCCCAGATAAGGCGCCAGCACGTCGGGCAGATTGACTGATCCGTCTTCTTGCTGGCCATTTTCCAGCACCGCGATCAGGCAACGCCCCACCGCAAGGCCGGAGCCGTTCAGCGTGTGAACGAACTGCGGTTTGCCGCCTTCGATTGGCTTGAAGCGGGTGTTCATGCGGCGGGCCTGAAAGTCGCCGCAGACCGAGACCGAGCTGATTTCGCGGTAGGTATCCTGTCCGGGCAGCCAGACCTCGATATCGAAGGTTTTGCGCGCGCCAAAGCCCATATCGCCGGTGCAGAGCACAATCGTGCGGTAGGGCAGACCCAACTTTTCCAGGATCGCCTCGGCGCAGTCGGTCATGCGGGCGTGTTCTTCAAGCGATTTGTCCGGGTGCGTGACGCTGACCATCTCGACCTTTTCGAATTGGTGCTGGCGCAGCATGCCGGATGTATCACGGCCCGCGCTGCCAGCCTCGGACCGAAAGCACAGCGAATGGGCCGTGTAGCGGCGGGGCAGGGTGGCTTCGTCGATGGTTTCGCCATGCACCAGATTGGTCAGCGACACCGCGGACGTGGGGATCAGCCACCAGCCTTCGCGGGTCAGGTAGCTGTCCTCGCCGAACTTCGGCAATTGCCCTGTGCCGTACATCATCTCTTCGCGCACAAGTACCGGCGCGTTGGTTTCCGTTAGGCCATGCTCATCGACATGGGTGTCGATCATAAACTGCGCCAGTGCGCGGTGCAGGCGGGCGACGGCACCTGAGAGGACAACAAAGCGCGAACCGGAGAGCTTTGCGGCGGTCTCAAATTCCATGCCGGTTTGCACGGCGGGCAGTTCATAATGCTCGACCGGTTTGAAATCAAAGCTGCGCGGGGTGCCCCAGCGCTTGATCTCGACATTGTCATCCTCATCCGCGCCGTCGGGCACGTCGTCAAAAGGCAAGTTCGGCAGGCCCATGAGCAAATCGGTCAGCTTGGCGTCTTCCGCCTTGGCCTCGTCATTCAGGCGTGCGACCTCGGCCTTTTTATCGGCCACGAGCGCGCGCAGACGTTCAAATTCGTCCTCGTCCCCACGACCCTTGGCGGCACCGACTTCCTTGGATGCCTTATTTTGTTCAGCCTGTGCGGTTTCCGCGGCCAGAATCTTGGACCGACGGGCCTCATCGAGGGCCAAGATATCGGAAGACACCGATCCAGCCCCAACCCGAGAGATTGCCGCGTCGAACGCGGCGGGGTTTTCACGGATGATACGGATATCATGCATAGGATCGATCCTTGGTTGATGTCACATCTTCGACCCCCATATGCCCTAGTGCTGCGGGGTTTTGAACCGCGAAATAACGCGGGTAGTGGCATTGCAACTGTTCGGACCCGCCGCTAGGGTGCGCCGACTTTCACGGGCGGCGCCCGACAACACGAAAAAGAGGTCCTGATGGAAGGCAACGCATTCGCCCAATTTATCCCGCTGATCCTGATTTTTGCGATCATGTATTTCCTGCTGATCCGTCCTCAGCAGAAAAAAGTCAAAGAGCACCAGGCGATGGTCGCAGCGCTGCGCCGCGGAGACCAGATCGTTACGCAAGGGGGCCTGATCGGCAAAGTCGTCAAGGTCAAAGAGGATAACGAGGTCGAGGTCGAGCTGGCCGACGGCGTTAAGGTGCGTGTGGTCCAGTCAACTGTGGCGCAGGTCTTGTCCAAGACCGAACCGGCGAAGTCCTAAGACGTAACGTAAGCGCCTGAGGGGGCCGGTCATGCTGCAAATCGAAGGCTGGAAGCGCCTCACGATCTGGTTTTTCGTTGCCGTGGGGTTGCTGTTGGCGGTGCCAAACGGCTTTTACACCCGCGTTGAGCAACATAATGACGCTGTTACCCAAATGGAGCTGGGCTTCGACAGCCCAGAGCTTCAGGCGCAAGCGGCCCAGTGGCCCACATGGATGCCATCTTCGTTGGTCAACCTTGGGCTTGATCTGCGGGGTGGCGCGCATTTGCTGGCTGAAGTCCAGGCTGATGCGGTCTATGCGCAGCGGATGGAAGGCCTATGGCCCGAGGTACGCGATGCTTTGCGGCCGGAACGCGCCACGATTGGTGCAATCCGTTTGCAAGACGGCGCGCCGGACGAGCTGCGTGTGTCCATTGGTGAGCCTGCGGGCATGCAGCGCGCACTCGAAGTTGTGCGCGCGCTGGCCCGTCCTATCGTGACCCTGACCGGCGTTGGCGCGACCGATATCGAGGTGCGCGCACAGGGCAATCAGCTTGTCATTACCTTGTCCGAAGAAGAGCGTATTGCTACAGACGAGCGCACGTTGCAGCAATCGCTTGAGATCATCCGCCGCCGTGTCGATGAGGCGGGCACGCGCGAGCCGACCATTCAGCGGCAAGGGACTGACCGGATCCTGATCCAGGTGCCGGGCATCGGATCCGCGCAGGAATTGAAGGATATCATCGGCACCACGGCCCAGCTGAGCTTTCAGCCGGTGGACCGCGTGGTTTCTGACAGCAATGCGCCGCCGGGTGTGGGCAATGAACTGCTGCCTTCGATCGATGAGGAAGGCATTTTTTACGTGCTTGAGCGCAACGCGGTTGTAACCGGCGAAGAGCTTGTGGATGCGCAGCCTGAATTCGATCAGAACGGCGCGCCGGCGGTGGGCTTTCGGTTCAATCCGACAGGCGCGCGTAAGTTTGGCCAGTATACGGCTGAAAATGTCGGCGCTTTGTTCGCGATTGTGCTGGATGACGAGGTGATTTCAGCCCCGCGCATCAATGAGGCGATCCCCGGTGGATCGGGGATCATCACCGGAAACTTCTCGCTTGAGGAAAGCACATCCTTGGCGGTGTTGCTCAGGGCAGGGGCCTTGCCTGCCCCTCTGGAGTTTCTGGAAGAACGCACAATCGGTCCCGAGTTGGGTCAGGACAGCATCGATGCAGGCCGCATCGCGTGCATCGTGGCCTTTGCGGCGGTGCTGGTGTTCATGGGTCTCAGCTACGGCTTTTTCGGTCTGATCGCCAATATCGCACTGATCGTGAATGTCGCGCTGATCTTCGGGCTTTTGTCGATGATCGGGGCGACGCTTACCTTGCCTGGCATTGCAGGTATCGTGTTGACCATCGGGATGGCGGTGGACGCCAACGTGCTGGTCTTTGAGCGTATCCGCGAAGAGCTTAAGACGGCCAAGGGTCCCGCACGGGCCATTGAGCTGGGTTATGAAAAAGCCCTGTCAGCGATCATCGACGCGAACATCACCACATTCATCACGGCTGTGATCCTGTTCGTCATGGGCTCTGGCCCAGTGCGCGGATTTGCGATCACGCTTGGCCTTGGCATCCTCACATCCGTCTTCACCGCGATCTTCGTGACGCGCTTGATTATCGTGATGTGGTTCGAACGCCGCCGCCCCAAACAGATCGAGGTATAGGCCATGCGGTTGCGACTGGTCCCCAAGGAAACAAGCTGGGATTTCTTCTCACGCGCGAAGCTGACGCTGGGTATCTCGGGCTTCTTGATGGTGCTGGCTTTGGTATCGTTTGTCATCCAAGGCCTCAACTACGGCATCGACTTTCGGGGCGGCACGACGATCCGCACGGAAAGCCCGCAACCCGTCGTCGTCGCCGAATACCGCGCCGCGATGGAGGCGTTGGAGCTGGGCGATGTGTCAATCACCGAAGTGTTTGATCCGTCCTTTGGCCCAGATGAAAACGTCGCCATGGTGCGCATTCAAGCGCAAGACGGCGAAGAGGCCGTGACCAATGAGACGATCCAACGGGTGGAAGAAGCGCTTCTGGCGCTTGATCCGCAGATGACATTTCCATCGGTGGAATCCGTCGGCCCAAAGGTCTCGGGCGAGCTGATCCAGACTGCGATTATTGCGGTGGTTTTGGCCATCGCGGCGGTGCTGGTCTATATTTGGCTGCGCTTTGAATGGCAGTTCGCCTTGGGTGCTGTTGCGGCCTTGGTGCATGACGTGGTGCTGACCATAGGCATCTTTTCCGAGCTTCAGATCCGGTTTGACCTGGCGATCATCGCCGCACTTTTGACCATCGTGGGCTATTCGCTGAACGATACGGTGGTGGTCTTCGACCGTGTCCGAGAGAACTTGCGCAAATACAAGAAACGCGATCTGAAAGAGGTGCTGAACCTGTCGATCAACGAAACGCTCAGCCGGACGGTCATGACCTCGGTCACGACTCTGTTGGCGCTGATCTCACTATTTGTGCTGGGCGGCGACGTGATCCGCGGCTTTGTCTTCGCGATGATCTGGGGCGTGATCGTGGGCACCTACAGTTCTGTCTTCGTCGCCTCGGCGATCCTGCTGGTACTGGGCGTGAAGCGCGATTGGTCCAAGCCGGACAACACCGCTGGAAATCAGTTCGGCGCGGTTGATCCCTAAGCGCGCGCACTTACCTTTGCGATATGCGTCTGAACGAGGTTTCATATCCCAACGCCAAACCCGTCGAAGGCTACGGCCCGGGTTTTTTCCGCATCGGTGGCGTCGTCCATGATGGCGCGCTTTTGGTGCTGCCCGACGGGGAAGTCACCTGGGGCGGCTATGAGGATGTCGAGATCATCCTGTCAGCAAAAGACGTCATCGACGTTCTATTCGTTGGCACCGGCGCCGAGATTGCGCATATCCCGGCCAGCTTGCGTCACACGCTGGAAGAGGCTGGGATCGGCGTTGAAGTGATGAACTCCCCTTCCGCCTGCCGCACATATAACGTGCTTTTGTCCGAAGGCCGGCGCATCGCGTTGGCAGTACTTCCGGTCTGACCTGTCCCAGCCTTGTGATTCCGCCAGCATAAAGCGGCCTGCCTCAAGGATATATTCAATTTGACTAGAATGCGCGGACCCGCCTTCTTTTGTCTCTAAATACCGAAAATCGCCCCACTTGCCCTGCATACATCGCTTTGCCTTCCCGAGCAGGTCGGCTAGAGATTTCTCATGGAGTTACAAGTCGTTGATCTTGGCGTGGCGCGTGGCGGCCTGCCCATCCTGCAAGGCGTCAGCTTCACGCTTGAGGCAGGGCAGGTTCTGGTGCTGCGCGGACCCAACGGGATCGGCAAGACAACCCTGCTGCGTGCAATTGCAGGGTTGCAGCCTGCGCTGTCCGGTCATGTCTCGCTTGATCCCGAGGCGGTGGCCTATGCCGCCCATGCAGATGGCCTGAAATCAACGCTAAGCGTGCTGGAAAACCTGACGTTCTGGGCGCAGGTCTATGGCACCACAGACGTTGCGCCTGCCCTTGAAGCCTTTGCGTTGCAAAACCTGGCGGACCGACCTGCGCAGAACCTGTCCGCTGGGCAAAAGCGCCGCCTTGGTCTTGCGCGGTTGTTGGTCACCGGACGTCCGCTTTGGGTATTGGATGAGCCGACCGTGTCGCTTGACGCGTCGGCCGTGACGTTGTTCGCCGATGCGGTGCGGGCGCATTGCGCGCGCGGCGGCGCGGCCTTGATCGCCACTCATATCGATCTGGGGTTGCAAAGTGACATACTGGATTTGACGCCTTTCAAGGCGACTGCCATAGCACAAGGCGACTTTGACGAGGCGTTCTTATGATCGCCTTGCTGATCCGTGATTTGCGCCTTGCGATCCGCACCGGTGGCGGGTTCGGCCTGGGTCTTGCGTTCTTTTTGATTATTGCGGTTCTCGTGCCTTTCGGTGTCGGCCCTGACAGCGCTGTGCTGGGGCGCATTGCGCCGGGCATCTTGTGGGTCGGCGCATTGCTGTCTTGCCTTTTGTCGCTGGACCGCATCTTCGCGCTTGATTTCGAAGATGGCTCACTGGATTTGCTGGCAACGGCACCGATCCCGCTGGAGGGGCTGGTCGGGGTCAAGGCGTTTTCACACTGGTTGACGACCGGCTTGCCGCTGACGCTGGCGGCACCCGTTCTGGGCCTTCTTCTGAGCCTGCCGGAACCGGCCTACTTGTGGCTGATCCTTTCGCTTCTGATTGGCACGCCTGCGCTGTCCTTCATCGGAGCCTTTGGGGCCTCGCTGACTGTTGGCCTGAAGCGCGGCGGGCTTTTGCTGTCGCTTCTTGTGCTGCCACTTTACGTGCCGACCTTGATCTTTGGGGCTGAAACCATTCGCCGCGGTGCAGAAGGCTTAGGAACGGCGACACCGCTGACGATGCTGGGCGCCATCACACTGGGAACACTTGCAGTCTTGCCATTCGCCTCGGCTGCGGCAATCCGCATCAATCTTCGCTGAAAAGTGTCCTTTATGTTTATTGCCAGCACCTAACCCGGAGCCTAAGTAACGCTCATGTCTTTTTGGGAATATGCCAACCCCAAGCGCTTTATGGCGCTATCCAGTGCCGCTTTGCCGTGGTTTACCGCGCTAACTGCGCTTGTGCTTAGTGTTGGCCTGATCTGGGGCTTCTTCTTCACACCCGATGATTTCCGCCAGGGATCGACCGTCAAGATCATCTATATCCACGTGCCTTCGGCGTTCATCGCGATCAACGCCTGGCTGATGATGCTGGTTACGTCGCTGGTGTGGCTGGTCCGCCGGCACCATGTGTCTGCACTGGCCGCGCGTGCAGCAGCGCCAATTGGTCTGGCAATGACCTGTATCGGTCTTATCACGGGCGCTGTCTGGGGACAGCCGATGTGGGGCACGTGGTGGGAGTGGGACCCGCGGCTGACATCTTTCCTGATCCTGGGCCTGTTTTATCTCGGCTATATCGCCCTGTGGGAGGCGATTGATGACGCGGATACCGCCGCGGATCTGACCTCGGTCTTGTGCATCGTAGGATCGGTTTTTGCGGTGCTGTCACGGTATGCGATCCTCTTTTGGAACCAAGGGTTGCATCAAGGCGCGTCGCTGTCGCTGGACAAGGAAGAAAACGTGCATGACGTATTCGCTTATCCGCTATGGACCTGCATCATCGGATTTGTGCTGCTTTTCATCACGCTTGTGCTGCTGCGCACCCGTACCGAGATCCGCGCGCGGCGCGTCAAGGCACTGATCGCCCGAGAGCGGATGGCATGATGCCTGATCTGGGAAAATATGCCGTATCGGTGCTGTCGGCCTACGGCGCGACACTGGCTATTGTGGCGTTGCTGATCTGGATCAGTTTGCGGCGCGGGCGCAAGGTACAGGATGAACTTCGCTCTTTGGAGGGACGGCGCGACGATGCCTAAGGTGAACCTTCTCATGGTGGCCCCGCCTGCGATCTTCTTTGGGCTTGCGGCCTTTTTCTACATCGGGATGCAGCGCGAGGACCCAAACGCGCTCCGCTCGGCTCGCGAAGGCCAGCCCGCCCCGATGGTTGAACTGACACAGCTGGGACCAGAACAGCCCTTCACCAACGAGACGCTCAGCGATGGGCAGGTCAAGCTGGTCAATTATTGGGCCAGCTGGTGTGGCCCGTGCCGCGCCGAGCATCCACTTTTGACCGATCTGGCCGAAGAAGGGCTGCCGATCTACGGGATCAATTACAAGGATGATCCCGAAAAAGCGCTGGCGTTTCTGGATGAACTTGGAGATCCGTACGCAGCCCTCGGCGCAGATTTCACGGGCCGCACGGCTTTGGAATGGGGGCTTTACGGTGTGCCGGAAACATATGTTCTGGCAGGCGACGGGACTGTGATGCTGCGCTTTGCAGGACCGCTCACTGATGATGTGATGGAGCGTCGTATCCGCCCGGCTCTTGACGCTGCTGCTGCCCGTTAGGTCTGGGTTTGCGACCTCTGCGCGTCGATAAAGCCCGCGTAGGTATCAGCAATTTAAATCAAATGTCCGGCTTCTTTTGTCCATAAATACCGAAAAGAAAAACGCCCCACTGCATCGCGGGGCGTTTGAAATTCCGGGCGTATGATCGCGATCAGGCCGCTTGCGCCAGATTGCGCAGTACGTAATGCAACACGCCGCCGTTTTCGATATATTCAATTTCGACCTCGGTATCGATCCGGCATTTCAGCGTGATCTCTTTGACCGTGCCATCTGCCATTTCGATTGTGCAGGGAACCTCCTGCAGAGGCTTGATCGTGTCGAGCCCGCTGATCGAGACGGTTTCTTGCCCTGTAAGGCCCAGCGTCTTGCGGGTGTCACCGCCGGTGAATTCGAACGGGATCACCCCCATCCCCACAAGGTTTGATCGGTGGATACGCTCAAAGCTTTCGGCGATGACCGCTTTGACGCCCAGCAAAGCCGTGCCTTTTGCGGCCCAGTCGCGTGACGATCCGGCGCCATATTGTTCACCCCCGAAAACAACCAGTGGTGTGCCTTCGGCTTTATAGGCCATCGCAGCCTCAAAGATCGACGTCTGGGCACCGTCAGGGCCTTTGGTATAACCGCCCTCCACACCGTCCAGCATCTCGTTCTTGATGCGGATATTGGCGAAGGTGCCGCGCATCATGATCTCGTGGTTGCCACGGCGCGATCCGTAGGAGTTGAACTCGCGCACGGGCACTTGCCGTTCGGTCAGATACTGGCCTGCGGGTGTGGTTTCCTTGAACGATCCTGCCGGCGAGATGTGATCGGTGGTAATCATATCTCCCAGAACGGCCATCACTTTGGCGCCGATGATATCGGTGATCTTGCCGGGCTCGTGCCCCATGCCCTGAAAATAGGGCGGATTTTGCACATAGGTCGATGCAGGAGGCCAATCGTAGGTCAGGCTGTTTGTCGTTTCGACCTGCTGCCATTTCTCATCACCCTTAAAGACATCCGCGTATTTTGATTGAAACGCCTCACGCGTGACCGTCTTCTCAACTAGTTCCGCGATCTCCTGAGAGCTGGGCCACAGGTCTTTCAGATAGACGTCCTTGCCGTCTCTGTCCTGTGCAATCGGGTCTGTGTGAGGTCGATATCCATCGTGCCAGCAAGCGCATAGGCCACCACAAGGGGGGGCGAGGCCAGGTAGTTGGCGCGCACATCAGGGCTGATACGGCCTTCGAAATTCCGGTTGCCGGACAGCACAGACGTCGCCACCAGATCGCCTTCGGCAATTGCGTCGCTGATTTCCTGCTGGATCGGGCCGGAATTGCCGATGCAGGTCGTGCAGCCATACCCGACAAGGTTGAAGCCGATCTTGTCCAGATCCTCTTGCAGGCCCGCCGCTTCAAGATAGTCCGACACGACCTGACTGCCGGGCGCAAGCGAGGTCTTGACCCAGGGTTTGCGATCCAGCCCCAGTTCAGCGGCCTTGCGTGCCACAAGGCCTGCGCCGATCATCACGTACGGGTTCGATGTGTTGGTACACGACGTGATCGAGGCGATCACAACCTTGCCCGATTGCATGGTGTAGTTTTCGCCTTTGACGGCGACTTCCTTGCCCATGGGGCGCTTGAAGGTCTCTGCCATTTCCCGAGCGAACGCAGATTTCGCATCCGTAAGGGCCACATAGTCTTGCGGACGTTTCGGCCCCGAGATGGCGGGTACGATGGTGCCCATGTCAAGGCGCAGCGTATCGGTGTAAATCGGCGCATAATCCACGCCGCGCCAAAGACCGTTTTCCTTGGCATAGGCTTCGACCAGCGCGATCCGGTCTTCATCACGACCGGTGTTGCGCAGATAGCGCAGGGTTTCGTCATCGATTGGGAAAAAGCCACAGGTTGCGCCATATTCAGGGGCCATATTGGCGATGGTGGCCCTATCGGCAAGTGGGAGGCTGTCCAGCCCTGCGCCGTAAAATTCGACGAATTTGCCGACAACACCCTTTTCACGCAACATTTCTACGACTTTCAGCACAAGATCGGTGCCGGTGGTGCCTTCGACCATGGCGCCTGTCAGCTCAAACCCGACCACCTCGGGGATCAGCATCGAGATGGGCTGACCCAGCATTGCAGCCTCGGCTTCGATGCCGCCGACGCCCCAGCCCAAAACGGCCATGCCGTTGACCATGGTGGTGTGGCTGTCGGTGCCGACCAGGGTGTCGGGATAGGCGACCTGATCGCCGTTTTGATCTTCGTCTGTCCAGACGGTTTGCGCCAGGTATTCAAGGTTCACCTGATGGCAGATCCCGGTGCCGGGGGGCACGACGCGGAAATTGTTGAACGCCTTTTGGCCCCATTTCAGGAAGGTGTAGCGCTCCATGTTGCGTTCATATTCGCGGTCGACATTCATCTGAAACGCGCGCGGGTTGCCGAACTCGTCGATCATAACCGAGTGGTCGATGACCAGATCAACCGGGTTCAGCGGATTGATCTTGGTTGCGTCACCACCCAGGCTGACAATGCCGTCCCGCATCGCCGCCAGATCCACAACCGCCGGAACGCCGGTGAAATCCTGCATCAGAACGCGGGCGGGGCGATAGGCGATCTCACGCGGGTTCTTGCCGCCCTTGGTGCCCCAATCGGCGAAGGCTTTGATATCGTCGACTGATACTGTGCGCCCATCGTCCTCAAATCGCAGCATATTTTCCAGCACCACTTTCAGCGCGGCGGGCAGGGCGGAAAAGTCACCAAGACCGGCGTTTTGCGCGGCGGGGATCGAATAATATGCAATGGAGTGATCGCCGACCGTGAGAGTTCTGCGCGTCTTGGCAGTATCGGTTCCGACTTGAATGGGCATGTTTGGCCTCCCAGAAGTAAGTAGGGGTTTCGCTGCTTTGTTATCTGGCTTGGTAAAGGGGTGCCTTCAAGGGTTCGTGTGATCCATGGATGAATTCCCAAAGGTGATTGCAGGTCGCTTTGGTCGACTGGGACGGAAAAACCACAACACACAGCGCTCTCGCAAAAGGGTGATTGGTTATTTCAATGGCTCTGTCTTAGGTCTGGATTTCAGATGATTGCCTGAGGTCCCATGACACGTCTCGCCACCCTTTTTGCCGCCTTGAGCCTGCTTTTCACGACAGCCGCTGTTGCGTCAGACCGACCCGTGGTCGTCGAGCTTTACACATCGCAGGGCTGTTCGAGTTGTCCTCCTGCTGATCGGCTTTTGCATGAGCTGGCCGAGATGGAGGACGTCATCGCGTTGTCGCTGCATGTAGATTATTGGGACTACCTTGGTTGGAAAGACAAGTTCGCGAGCCCGGCTTTCACCAAACGCCAGCACAACTACGCCCGCGCGCTTGGCGAAACGTCGGTTTATACACCGCAGATGATTATCGGCGGAACCGATCATGTGGTTGGATCACGCCCGATGAAAGTGTCGAAACTGATCCGCAAACACGCCGAAAGGCAAAAGCAGGTTGATGTTGTTCTGCAACGCAAGAACGATCAGGTCGTGATTAATGCCGCCAGTGCCGCGCCGCAGGATATGGTTGTCTATCTGGTGCGCTACAGCCCGCGCGAAACCGTGGACGTCCGCAAGGGCGAGAACCGCGGCCACACGCTGACCTACGCGAATGTCGTGACCGACTGGCAGCAGGTCGAAGAATGGGACGGTGCAGCGCCCCTACGCGTGTCTGCGCAAGCGGCAGGGACAGCACCGGTTGTGGTGATCGTCCAACGCAAGGGCTTTCGCGACGTGCTGGGGGCAGCGCAGCTGCGCTAGTCCAGCAAGGCTGGCATGCGCCCGCGGTTGCGGTGCGCTTTCCATCTGCGGTGAATCCAGAACCATTGTTCGGGATAGCGCGTGATCCGCGCCTCAAGCGCGCGTGTTGCGTCCAGCATCATCTGTTCCGCATTGGTATGCGCCAGCGGTGCGTCCAGTTCGACCGCAAAACTTAGGCCGTCTGGTTGCCGAATGGCGAAGAACGGGATCAGCAGCGCATCATACTTCAATGCAAGCTCAGCGGCAGAAAGTGCCGTGGGCGCGTCATGGCCCATAAAGGGCAGTTTGACGCCGTGCTTTTCGTAGATATCAAAAAGCAGCACGGCCAACCCGCCTGATTTCAGGTGCTTGACGAAGCCTGCCGTGCCGCGCCGGCCCTGTTCGAAGACGGGGCCAGACATGTCTTCCATGGTGCGCACGTAATGGGCGTTGAAATACACATTTGCCATGGCGCGATAAAGCCCGCCAACCTCGATCCCCTGATCTAGCAGCGCCCAGCGCAAGGCCTCGTAATTGCCGAAGTGCCCGGTCAGAAAAATCACCGGGCGGTTGGTGGCGATGGCCTCTTGCATGGCGCTAACGCCTGGCCCAGACAAGGGGCTTTTGCGGGCAAGGGCGCTAAAACTGGCGTGTGAGTAATTCTCTATTAGGGTGCGCCCGGCGTTGTTGGCCACTTGCTTTGCAAGGGCTTTGCGGGTCTCGGCGGCCATGTCAGGCCAGACCATCGCAAGATTATCTTCGGCGCGTGCAAGATAGCCTGCCGGGCCGGACAGCGCTGTCATCAACTTGCCCACAAACCGCACGCGCGCGCTGTGGGGCAAAAGCTTGGTCGCGCCGATCATGCTTTGAAGTGCTGCGTTGGTCAGCCATGCGGCTGGTCCTTTGGAAATGGTAAACGCCATGCTGCCTGAAATATCCGCGTCAAATGTCTGGCTGTCAGATAAGCCCGCAAGCGCGTCCGCGCAAGTTAGGGTGTTTTTACACGTCCGGTGCCGATCATGCTGTCACGGGTGACAAGGCCTGCAAGCCTGTCGACGGACCAGCCGTCAGTGCCATCGGGCCGCGCAGGGATCACGACGTAGCGCATATCGGCCGTGCTGTCATGAACGCGGACTTGAACATCCTCGGGCAGGGTCATGCCAAATTCTGCCAGAACCTTTCGTGGTTCTTTCACCGCGCGAGAGCGGTATTCACGTGATTTGTACCAGTCGGGCGACATGCCCAGAAGGTTGCGCGGGTAGCACGAGCAAAGCGTGCACACGATGAGGTTGTGAATCTGCGCTGTGTTTTCGACCGCGATCAGGTGCAGCGCGCCAATGTCAAAACCCATCTCGCGGCAGGCGTCCGAGCCGTTGGCAAGCAGCCGGTCGCGGAACGCCGGGTCGGTCCAGGCACGGGCCACAACTTGCGCGCCATCAGCTGGTGAGCGCGCGTCCATGGCGTCGATCTGGGCGTTGATCTCGGCCGCTGTGGAGACGCCTTTTTCGATCAGCAACTCGCGCACGGCGATTTCCATCGTCTGCCAATAGCTGAGCGGTTCGTCGTTGTCGGGTCGGTAAGGATGGCCAGAAGGCGACAGATGGTCGTGGTGGTCGTGGGGCATCAGACAGGCTCCAGCCAGTGTTCGTAAATCTCGGCGTCCAGCGTATCTTGCGGGCGTTCAGCTTGATCGCCCCACACTTCTGCCATGGTAAAGCGTACGCGGTAGAGTGTCAGCAGATCGCCCGGCAGCCCGTAAGCTTGCTGTTCGGGATTGGCGAAAGGGCCCAGCTTGCGTTCAATCCATCCGGTCTTGCCGCGCAGGTAGGCTGGCGTGCGGATATGGCCGGGCGGCATCATCGTTTTGACACGGACGAAGGTAGGATCACTCACTTGCGGCCTCCCCGTAGGTGGCACCGCGTTTGGCGACTGCGTCCATCTTTGCGCCCAACTCACCCAGCGTGTAGGTGCCCGCCTCGATCAGGTTTTGGTTTATCGAGGCGATCCACCGATCATAATAGGTTGTGTTTTCAAAGACATCCGGCCCCATGTCTTCAATCGCGCGGCGCAGGCCGTCGACGGTGAAAAGCCCTTTGGTCGAGCAGAGCACCATCAACGCATCGACGCGCTTTTCCCATAGGGCAAAATCATGCTCGGAGGGCCGAACGGGGCCAGCAGTGTCGCCGCCCATGTCGTGCCAGCGTTTTCCGTCGAAGTCAGTCATGCCTCACGCTAGCCGGGAGCAGGGGGGCGCTTCAACCCAAATGCGTGGCAGGCGGGTGGGATTATCGCCCGGCGCCACGATGGGTAGATCAGGCCTCTTCGTCTTCTTCTGCAGGGGTGACGAGCGTGATTTGGCCGTCTTCTTCAAGCGATCGGATCACGCCGGTGACGGCTGTCATGGCGGCTTCGCCTTCTTTGGTCTTGATGGGGCCGGCTTCGGTCATTTCCTCGCGCAGGCCTTCGGCCATACGTTTGGACATATTGGACAGAATAAACTCCACCGCTGCCTCGGCCCCGTTCGCATTGGCATAGGCCAGCGCTTTGACAAGCTGGTCTGGATCGACGTCGCGCGTGATCTTTGGCACATCGAGTGGGGCCAGCCGGTCGGGGATGTCGGGGAAGGTGAAGATGGCTTTGCGCACATCCGCCGCAAAGGCTGCATCTTCTGCCCCCAACCCTTCAAGCACGTCATCGCGTGTCGCCGCAGGCGAAAAGTTGAGGATCGCGCCCACGCGTTTGAAGGGCGCATCGACAAAGACACGGGTCGGCTGATCGTCAAGCTGGATCACCAGCGCCTTGCCGATCTGGTCAATTGCGTGGCTTGTCACCGCCTCTGTCCGCGAGATCGCGTAAGAGACGCGACGCGCACGGTCGCCGGGCATCGCGCCAAGAAGATCGGCGGCTTTGGCCACCGGCAGCTTTGAAAGTGCGACAGCCGTCACTTCGACGCTTTCGGCGTCGAACATTGGTAAAAGTAAGGCATTATCAGCGGCTTTGATGCGGTCCCAAGGATCATCGCTGACGGGCGCCACCCCATCGGCCCGCACTGATTTCACAGCCCGTTCGCCGATTTTACCGTCGAGCAAGGCGAGCGCCCCGTCGACGCCGCCGGTTGCGACCATTCCAAGCTGATCCAGCTCGGTCGCGAATTCAAGTGCGACAGAGGCCAGGGTGCCACGATCGACCGCACGCATGCCCGCAAGCTGGCGCGCCAGATCGGCCTGCATGCCATCTGACAACGCTTCAAGCGTCAGATCGGTGCCTTCCGATAGCAACAGCTGCACAATGACAGCTGCCTTTTGCTTTTTGGTCAGGCCTTGGGGCAAAGCGCGCGTCATAACATGCCTAAGAGGAAGCCTTGTTCAGTACGGCGTCACCTTAAACGGGCAATTCTGAAGAGCAGGTTAATGCGATCATTCCATCGGCGACGGATTGCAGTCTCTAAAGCTGCATCTGTCCGGGCATCAAAAAAGGCGGCCCAACCGGACCGCCTTTCGTGTGTCTCTGTGATGTCCAGCGTTAGCTGGTGGTTGGCACGCATTTCTGAGTGCCTTCGTCCCAGCTGGATCCCATCGCGCACGACATCACCTGCTTGGTGTGATCGGCACTGTTGCAGCCCATTGCGGCGGCAAGGGATGGGATAAGGGTCAAGGCCAGAACGGCAAGGGTCGTCTTCATTTAGTCTCTCCTTCTGTTGGCGTGAAGCAAAGGTAGCATGGGTTTCCGTAAGGTCAAAATAGAGAATTCGTGGACGCGGCATTCGGGCCATGTGACCCCGCCCCAGACGTGATCCGGGGCCGCTGACGCTGAGGTCCTGGGTCAGGCCCGGGACGGGGGACACTAGGTCAACACGCGCAGCCCGGAAGAAGTTTTGATTTCGGCGCGATACGTTAGCTGCGATCCTGCGACCAAATCCGGTGCACCTTCTATCGCAAGGCTTTGGTAAAGCCCCGTGACCGCAGAAAGATCGGGGTGGGTCATGGTAAAAGACACCAGCCGCGCCCCAAGGTCCGGGATGTCCGCCATAGAGGTTGGCTCTGACCGGTGATCGATCCAAGACGGTGCTGCCCCGTCAAAGGGCAGACCACCATCCTGCGGAATGGAGAACCCGAACTCGGGAGCCTCGGGTGGCAGGCTGACATGCGCGCCAAAAAGACCGTCATGGGGCGCGAGCGTGGCGTCCATGTCATCTGTTCTCGCAACCCATCCCCGCAGGCGTCGGCCTGCCTCCCAATCCTTGTGGACGGTGTTTTGATCGTCCAGGCCGAACCATCTTGGCCAACCCGGCGACGTTCCCTTCGGATCAATCGCGACGATTTCCAAGTAAACCCGCCCACCAAGCTGAAGCCGGTGGTTATGCGTGCCCATATAGGCGTGGCGCGTCCCAAAAGGCACGTCCAGATCAAGGCACCCGCGCACATGGGCGACGCCATCTTCCAGCGTCGGTGCGATGATCGTCAGATGATCGAGCGCATGCATCAGATACCTTGGCTTGCTCTACTCTTTGAAGACCCGCTTGAAGATCGTGTCGACATGTTTGGTGTGGTAGCCCATGTCAAACTTCGCCTCGATTCCATCGGTGCCAAGGGCGGCGACAACATCCTTGTCGGCCAGCAGTTCTTCTTTGAAATCGGTCCGCTCTTCCCAGACTTTCAGCGCGTTGCGCTGGACCATGGCGTAGGCGTCTTCACGGCTGACACCGGCTTGGGTCAGGGCGAGAAGCACGCGCTGGCTCATCACGAGGCCGGGGAATTTGTTCATATTGTCCAGCATGTTCTGCGGGAAGATCAGCATCTTGTCGATCACGCTGGTCAGACGGGCCAGCGCGAAATCAAGCGTGATCGTGGCGTCCGGCCCGATCATCCGTTCGACCGAGGAGTGCGAGATATCGCGTTCGTGCCACAGGGCCACGTTCTCCATCGCGGGGATCACGGCAGAGCGGACCATGCGCGCCAGACCTGTCAGGTTTTCGGTCAGCACGGGGTTCTTTTTGTGCGGCATCGCGGAGGAGCCTTTTTGACCCATCGAGAAGAACTCCGCCCCTTCCAGCACTTCGGTGCGCTGCATGTGGCGCACTTCGGTGGCGATGTTTTCGATGGAAGAGGCGATGACACCGAGCGTGGCAAAAAACGCTGCATGGCGGTCGCGGGGGATGACTTGCGTGCTAATGGGTTCCGGCACAAGGCCCAGCTTTTCGCAGACATGTTCTTCGACAGCGGGGTCGATATTGGCGAAGGTGCCGACGGCACCTGAGATGGCACCGGTGGAGATTTCATAGCGCGCATCGCGCATCCGGCTGAGGTTGCGGTCCATTTCGGCGTAAAAGCGTGCGAAGGTCAGGCCCATCGTCGTGGGTTCGGCATGAATCCCGTGAGAGCGGCCAACGCGCGGGGTGTCTTTATGCTCCATCGCGCGGCGCTTAAGTGCGGCCAGTAGCCCCTCGATATCTGCGATCAGGATGTCGGCGGCGCGGGTCAGTTGCACATTAAAGCAGGTGTCGAGCACGTCTGACGAGGTCATGCCCTGATGCACAAAGCGTGCTTCCTCAGAGCCGACATGTTCGGCCAGATGGGTCAGAAAGGCGATGACGTCATGCTTGGTGACGGCCTCAATCTCGTCAATGCGAGCGACGTCAAACTCCACGTCCTTGGCTTTCCAGACGGCCTCGGCATTCTCGCGTGGGATCACGCCCTGATCGGCCATGGCGTCACAGGCGTGCGCCTCGATCTCGTACCAGATGCGGAACTTGGTGGCGGGCGACCAGATAGAAACCATCTCGGGGCGGGAATAGCGGGGGATCATAAGGCAGACTTTCGCATTGGTGACTGGATTGGCCCCGCTCATATCGCTAGGTCAAAGGGGCGACAAGGCGGGAGGCCGGACATGGGACGAATTGCGCTTTCGCTGGGCGATTTCGAAGGGCGTTGGCACCTCTCGCGCGTGATTGAGGATGCCAAAAGCGGCGGGCAGGGGCGCTTTGAGGGCGTCGCGGAGTTCTCGCCTACGCCGGACGGTCTGCGCTATGAGGAAACCGGCACGCTACGTTTAGAGGGTCAACCGGGCTTCACAGCCAGCCGGGTCTATCATTGGCGTAACGCAGGCGCGCGGATCGCTGTTACCTTTGACGATGACCGCCCGTTTCACGACTTCGATTTGGCGGATGAAGCTGAGGCACGCCACTGGTGCGACCCCGACCATTACGCCGTGCGATACGATTTCCACGATTGGCCAAGCTGGAGCGCGCGCTGGGCTGTTAAAGGTCCGCGCAAGGATTACGTGAT
>ERZ1740070.289-NODE-289-length-35440-cov-7.303490_pt1 | contig 35440 bp, 27 predicted proteins | sample MGYA00581734_ERZ1740070 | MGnify/ENA primary metagenome ERZ1740070 (study PRJEB43018, sample SAMN04849744) | marine metagenome | isolation source: floating plastic debris | place: Pacific Ocean | collected 2008-09-01 | study: EMG produced TPA metagenomics assembly... | reverse complement strand
CAGGGCATGGGGCGCGGGGAACCGTGGCGCGACCGGGCGTTTGTGGTCAACGATAGGTATGTGTCTGGTTACGTGCCACTGACTGACATCACTGGCACGCGCGTTGGCATGCTTTACACCGGTTTTCTGGAAACACCATTTTCTGCCCAACGGAATGCCACCATACTTTGGCTGCTTGCGTCATTTCTGCTTGTGCTCGCCGTCACAGTCCCGCTTTTTCTCAGCCTCGCGCGAGGCATCTTTGCGCCTTTGGAAAAGATGACCGCAACGATGACCAAGGTCGAAGCGGGAACGTTAGAGGCGCGGATTGGACCTGTCGAAACGGCGGATGAAATCGGGGAAGTCGCCCAACACTTGGATCGGCTTTTGGATCAGGTTCAAGAACGCGATGCCGACCTCAGACACGCGGCAGATAACCTCAACAGCCTTGTCGACAAAAGGACCGCAGAATTGCGCGAAGCATCAAAGAAATTAGAGGCAACGTTTGCGCAACTGGTCATGTCAGAAAAGCTTGCCTCGATTGGTGAGATTACCGCAGGCGTCGCGCATGAAATCAATAATCCAGTTGCCGTGATCCAAGGCAATCTTGAGATTGTCCGGGGATCATTGTCACGGGAAACCCAGGAAGATCTCCAGACGGAATTGGATCTCATCGACGCGCAAACGCACCGGATCAACAACATCGTCGGCAAACTGTTGGACTTTACCCGTCATGGCGAATTGTCGGACGCTACAACGTCGGTCGATGTGGCCAAAGTGGTCGAAGACACGCTGGTTCTGGTGGCGACAGACCTGCGCAAGCACAGCATTGACGTGGTTGTCGAGCATAAACCCGCGCCCGCCGTTTACATGGTGGAAACCGAGCTTCAGCAGGTTCTGATCAATTTGTCGATCAATGCAGCCCAAGCCGTGGGGCAGGGGGGCACCCTCACCATTGTGACCGAGGCACAGGAACGCGACGGCGTGCCAGGCGCATTGATTTCCGTTGCGGACACCGGACCTGGCATTCCCCCCGAAAAACTCGACAATGTTTTTGATCCGTTTTTCACAACAAAGCTTGCCGAAGGCTTGGGACTCGGCCTTTCGATCAGTCAGGCGTTGATCAAGCGAGTCGGTGGTTTGATCACCGTGCGAAGCACTGTGGGGCGCGGCACAACATTTTTTGTGTGGTGCCCTGCGGCTGACAATTTGTCTGACAGCGCTGCTGAATAACTCTCAAAAGTGGACATTTTGACCCTGAGCTTACTCCAATTGTGGCAAAAAGTGGGACGTTTTAACCTTTCTGCAGTGCGGCAGAAATCTTTTAAGTAATTGTTTTAAAACAAAAATTAGTTTGACAGAGATGACTTTCAAGGGTCACAGGTAAAAAAGACGCTGCATGCGATTGTCGACAGTTCCGACCGGTAGCAGCGCGTAGCCTGGGCCTAAGCCCGTCACCTTGGGAGGACATCACATGTCACACTCAGCAGCGGGACCGCTCGGGTTCCTGCGCAAGGAAAACATCGTAGCCCCGGACGGCTACAACCGCTGGCGGGTCCCGCCGGCCTCGATTGCGATCCATCTGTGTATTGGGTCTGTCTACGCTTGGTCAGTGTTCAATCCACCGCTGACCAGCCTCAATGGTGTTGTCGCGCCAGCAAGCGGCGACTGGTCGCTGTCTTCGGTGGTTTGGATCTTCTCCGTGGCGATTGTGGTTCTTGGCCTGACGGCTGCGGTTGGTGGCAAATGGCTTGAAAAAGTCGGGCCGCGCTACGTCGGTGTTGTTGCTGCCTGCCTTTGGGGCGGCGGCTTTATCGTTGGCTCACTCGGCATCGCAACCCAACAACTCTGGATGGTCTATTTGGGCTACGGGGTGTTTGGCGGCATGGGCCTCGGTTTGGGATACGTCTCACCTGTCTCAACGTTGATACGATGGTTCCCGGACCGCCGCGGCATGGCGACCGGGATGGCCATCATGGGTTTCGGCGGCGGCGCTATGATTGGTGCCCCCTTGAAGCGCTTTCTTCTCGAAAGGTTTCAGGAAGCCCCCGATTACCTTGGCGCTGAAACCGCTGTCACGCTTGTAACGGAAGGCGGCAAGCGCTTTGCCGAAACGGCGAATGGTCTTGTGGAAGTTGTTGTGGCAAACGCTACGCAGGCTGCTGCGTTTGGCGGAGATGCGGGCGTATATGTTGTTGGCACAGGGGACACCGGTGTCGCAGGAACGTTCATGACCCTTGGCATTATTTACTTCTGCGTCATGATGTTTGCGGCATTCCAATACCGCGTTCCGCAAGAAGGCTGGAAACCTGCCGGTTGGGAACCCACGCCTGCGAAAGGTGGCATGGTCACTCGAAATCACGTTCACATTGACCAAGCATTGAAAACACCGCAGTTCTGGCTGTTGTGGATCGTACTCTGCTTCAACGTGACGGCTGGTATCGGTGTGATCGGTGTGGCCAAAACAATGATCAACGAAATCTTTGGCGATCTGGCACTTGTGACTGCAGCCTTTGCAGGGACCTACGTGATGATGATTTCGGTTTTCAACATGGTGGGCCGCTTCTTCTGGGCCTCCACATCGGACTTCATCGGTCGCAAGAACACATATCACTGCTTCTTTATCATCGGCACCATCCTGTACTGCACCATCCCATTTTGGGCAGGCAGTGGCGGTATGACAGCGCTGATCGGCTTCTACATCGCGACAATGATCATCTTCACGATGTATGGCGGCGGCTTTGCCACGATCCCAGCCTATCTCGCGGATATCTTCGGGACGATGCATGTGGGTGGTATTCACGGTCGGCTTTTGACCGCGTGGTCCACAGCTGGTGTGCTTGGGCCGTTCGCGATCACGTATCTGCGCAACTCTTCCAAGGAAAGCGCGATTGGTGATCTGGCATCCCGTGTTGATCCGGCTGCGTTTGCCGAAAAGTTCGGGGCTCCGATTGCCCAGTTGAACGAACTTGTCGCGGCAAAAACGGTGACAATCGCCAAGCTGATGGAGATTGCGCCAGCTGGCACGATCGATCCGACACCGACGCTGTACAATACGACAATGTATTGCATGGCAGCCCTTCTGGTCATCGCGTTCTTTGCCAACCTGATGGTCCGCCCCGTCGGCGAAAAGCATCACCACGTGGAAAACACCAAAGGTGATGCCGTCCCGGCCGAGTAACATCGGCTGATCTCACCGGACGCCACGCGATGCTCCCCGTACGCGTCCGGTGAAAACCCCCAAGGCGGGCTGTCCAGCCCGCCTCATTTTCCCGCAAAGCTAGCCTGAAGGGCCCGTGTCAATGGACCAGATCGCTCCCGCCAGTTTCAAACGCCGCGACCCCTCGCTCCCCAAAGGGCGTCAGATCAGTGACGCAGACGTGGCCGACATCGCATCGCTGTTGGGGGATATGCCCCGCCGCCGCGATATGGTCATTGAAGCCCTGCACGTCATTCAGGACATGCGCGGTTACATCTCGGCCATAGCCATCGCTGCGCTTGCAGAGCTGTTCCGGCTTGCCCAAGTCGAGGTTTACGAGGTCGCCAGTTTTTACGACCATTTCGACGTGGTCAAAGAAGGCGAGATTCCGCCCCCGCCTGTCACCATCAGGGTCGCAACCGGTGTGACCGAGCAACTGTTCGGCGCCTTTGAGCTTGTTGAAGAGTTGCGCGCACGGGTTGATCCAACTCAGGTTCGCGTCATCGAAGCGCCCTGCATCGGGCAGTGTGACGGGGCGCCGGCAGCCTCAATTGGCAAGCGGATTATCCGTCACGCAACGGTCGAAAAACTGCTGCAAGCCACCGTTCAGGACAATTCCCGACCCGTCTTGCCCGACTATGAAAACCTCGCGCTCTACCGCGCTGAAGGCGGGTATCACGTGCTGGAAAAGGTGATCTCGGGCGAGATCACATCGGACATGGCCATTGAACAAATGTCCAAAGGCGGATTGCGCGGTCTTGGCGGCGCGGGTTTCCCGGCTGGCAAAAAGTGGGGCTTTGTCCGCAGCTATGACGGCCCACGTCTGATGACCGTTAATGGCGACGAAGGGGAACCCGGCACGTTCAAAGACCGCTGGTGGCTCGAACGCCATCCACACCGCATGCTGGAAGGCGCGCAGATCGCAGCTAAGGTCGTAGGTTGTGAGAAGATCTACATCTATATGCGCGACGAATACCCGACCGTTCACGCTATTCTGCGGAGAGAGATGGAGGCGATGGCCAGCGCTGGTTTGATGGCCACGCCAATGGAACTCCGGCGCGGTGCCGGTGCCTACATCTGCGGCGAAGAAAGCGCGATGATCGAAAGCATCGAGGGCAAACGCGGTTTGCCGCGGCACCGTCCCCCCTACATCGCAGAGGTCGGCTTGTTCGGTCGCCCGACGCTGAACCACAATATCGAAACGCTGCTCTGGGTGCCGCAGATTGTTGAACACGGGCCTGAATGGTTCGCATCCCAAGGCTGGACGGAAGAGCATAAAGGTGTTCGATCATTCTCGGTCTCGGGCCGTGTGAAAGAACCGGGCGTCAAGATCGCTCCGGCAGGCATACCGCTGATCCGACTGATTGAAGACTATTGCGGTGGTATGGCTGAGGGTCATAGCTTTAAGGCCTTTTTCCCCGGCGGCGCGTCAGGCGGCATTTTCCCGGCCCACATGGCCGACCGCGCAATGGATTTTGGCACGTGGGAAAAAGAGGGCGGTTTTATCGGCAGCCACGCGGTGGTCATCCTGTCCGATCAGGACAGCATTCGCGATGCCGCGCTGAACACGATGCGGTTCTTCCGACATGAAAGCTGTGGCCAATGCACGCCTTGCCGTTCGGGCACAGACCAGATGGTGCGCATGCTCGTAGCGCTCGTAGCCAAGCCTGAATTGTTCTTCGACCTACTGACGGTATTGGGCGACAGTTCCATCTGCGGTCTGGGGCAGGCGGCGGGCAATTGCGTCAAACACCTGATGAAACACTTCCCCGAGGAGTTCGCGACATGAGCCTCGACGATACTAACATCGACACGGTTACCTTTACGCTCGATGGCAAAGAGGTCACCGCGTATGACGGTGAAACCATCTGGCAGGTTGCACAGCGCCACGGCACGCTGATCCCGCATCTCTGCCATAAGGACGTTCCGGAACTGCGCTCTGACGGGAATTGCCGGGCCTGTGTGGTCGAGGTCGAAGGCGAGCGTGTGCTGACAGCGTCCTGCGTGCGCAAACCGACCGAAGGCATGGTTGTGACGACTGAAAACGCTCGCGTCCAAAAGAACCGTGAAATGGTGTTTGACCTTCTCGCGTCCGATATGCCCGCGCGCGAGGAAAGCCCCGACCCGCAAAGCCATTTCTGGCAGCAGGCCGAAATTGCAGGTCTTCAAAAAGCGCGCTACCCGTCGGGCCGACCCGGCGCAGGTCAGGACATTCCAGTCGACAGCGTGTTCCATGACGCCTCTCACCCGTCGATCGCGGTGAACCTGGACGCCTGTATTTCGTGCGGTTTGTGCGAACGCGCCTGTCGTGAAGTGCAGGTCAACGATGTGATTGGCATGGCGGATCGGGGCATCGGGACCAAACCAGTGTTTGACATAGGTGATCTGATGGGTCTCTCCTCTTGCGTTGGATGCGGCGAATGCGTTCAGGCCTGCCCGACCGGCGCTCTGATGGAAAAGCCGTTGCTGAACGACCCCGCCACCAAGCGCGAGGTTTACGCAGAAGAGGGCAAACCCTCGGTCTGCCCGTTCTGCGGCGTTGGCTGTCAGACCGATGTCAGCGTCAAGGACAATGAAATCGTCAAAGTGGACGGTCGTCAGGGGCGCACGAACCGGGGCAAGCTGTGCATCAAGGGTCGTTTCGGCATGGACTACGTCATGTCACCGGAACGTCTGACCAAGCCTTTGATCCGCAGATCTGACGTGCCGAAAGACGCGCATGCGCGTATGACATTCTCAGACATCTCTGACGTGTTCAGAGAAGCGACCTGGGAAGAAGCGATGGCGCTTGCAGCAGGCGGAATGACCAAGGTGCGGGATAGGATGGGCGGACAGGCAATTGCCGGGTTCGGCTCTGCCAAGGGGACCAACGAAGAAGCCTATCTGTTCCAAAAATACATCCGTCAGGGCTTTGGCACCAACAATGTCGACCACTGCACGCGGCTTTGCCACGCATCCTCGGTCGCGGCATTGATGGAGGGTGTCGGCTCGGGTGCTGTCTCGGCGCCATTCACAGCTGCGGATGATGCCACCTGTATTATGACCATCGGGTGCCGCCCGGAGCAAAACCACCCGGTCGCGGCGACCTATTTGAAACAAGCGGCGAAACGCGGCGCAAAGCTTATGGTGTTTGATCCGCGCAAACAGGGCCTGATGCGCCATGCATCCCATCCGGTGATCTTTTCTCCTGGTCGCGACGTGCCAATGCTGAACGCGATGATCAATACGATCATCAGCGAAGGCCTTTATGATGAGCAGTACATTCAGGCCAACGCCGACGGCTTTGACGCGCTGTGCGAAAAGACCAAGGATTTCACACCCGAAGCCATGTCAGACATCTGCGGTGTGGAAGCGGACTACCTCAAAGAGCTTGCCCGCACCTACGCCAATGCAGAGCGGTCGATCATCTTTTGGGGTATGGGCGTAAGCCAGCACGTGCACGGGACGGACAATGCCCGGTGTCTGATCGCGTTGAGCTTGATCACAGGACATATCGGGCGTGATGGTACTGGCCTGCACCCGCTGCGCGGTCAGAACAACGTTCAAGGTGCGTCTGATGCGGGGCTGATCCCGATTGTGTATCCGAACTACAAATCTGTCGAAGACCCCGACGTACGTGCACGCTACGAAGACGCATGGGGTCGCAGTCTCGACCCGGCCAAAGGGTTGACGGTGGTTGAGATCATGGATGCCGTAGAAGAAGGCAACATACGCGCGATGTATGTGCAGGGTGAAAACCCGGCGATGTCCGATCCCGACCAAAACCATGCACGCAAAGCGCTTGCGTCGCTTGAGCATCTGGTGGTGCAGGACATCTTCCTGACTGAAACCGCCTGGTTTGCGGATGTGATCCTGCCAGCGTCGGCCCAACCGGAAAAGCCCGGTACCTTTACCAACTCCAACCGACAGGTACAGGTCGCCATGCCTGTGCGCAAACCGCCTGGGGATGCGCGTCAGGATTGGAAACTGATCGTGGAGATGGCCCAGCGGTCGGGTCTCGACTGGTCCTACAAAGACGTTGGTGAAATCTACACTGAAATGGCGTCACATATGCCGTCGCTTGATAACATATCGTGGGATCGGCTAATGCGCGAAGGCATGGTCTGTTATCCGGCCAAATCCGAAGATGGCCCTGGTGAAGAAGTGATCTTCTACGACGGCTTTCCGACGCAAAGCGGGAAAGCCAAGCTTGTGCCAACCGACCTTGTGCCGCCTGACGAAATGCCAGACGAAGAGTTTCCGATGGTTCTGACCACCGGGCGCATGCTCGAACACTGGCACACTGGCGCCATGACACGCCGCGCCACGCATCTGAACGCGCAGGAAAGCGAAGCGGTTGTGTCCATGCATCCAAAGGATATCGGGCGCATGGGGCTAACACGGGGTGAACAGGTCAGCGTCGAAACTCGAAGAGGATCGATCAGCCTCACACTCCGTGCCGACCGCGATGTCACGCCGGGTATGCTCTTTATTCCGTTCTGTTTTGTAGAGGCACCGGCGAATTTCCTGACAAATCCGCAACTGGACCCGTACGGCAAAATCCCCGAATTCAAATATTCAGCGGCACGGATCAAAGCAGCAAGACATGAGAGACAACCGAATTAGAAACCGCGTTGTATAGCCGATCCAAGCCTATCTTTTAGGGTCGGCAACGAAGCGCGCATTTATTGTTGTCATGGGCTTGTGGTTGAAAGCTGTGATCATTGCCAGGCAGCGTTTTGGGTCAAGGTGACGTCTTGGCGTTCTAGACCCAATGCCTCCGGTCAAATGTGCGTTCACGTCTTGTCAGCGCAGTGACCGCGACAAATATTCCGACTTTTTTAATCGGTTAATTCGAGGTAAACAGCGCCAGACCAGTGCGATCCAGCTGCCACGTCCCAGCGCCCGCCAGACAGCACGCAACTCAGTTCTGAACAGGATACGTGTATGGCCAGATGTAAGTTGGTAGCAGCGTTGCTGTGTTGTGGTGCCATGGTAGCAGCGCCTGCTTTTTCGGACGAAGATGCCGGTAACCGGCTGTCGATTGAGCTTAATGCCACGCAATCGCAAGACGATGCATGTGTGCTTAGTTTTCTGGCGCAGAACGGGCATTCCACAGACATTGAAACGGTGGTGTTTGAAGCCGTGCTTTTCAATGGGAACGGCCAGGTGGATCGCCTGACCTTGTTTGATTTTGGCACGTTGCCCACGGCGCGCCCCCGCGTCCGTCAGTTTGTCGTGCCGAACCTGCAGTGTGAGGGACTGTCGCGGATCATCTTCAACGGGGTCTCGCAATGTACCGGCGAGGGTGTCTCAGATAGCATGTGCGAAAGCGACCTTTCGCTGACAAGCCGCACCGCGACAGAGGTTTTGGGCTGATGGATGCGATCACCGAGGCCGTTCGTAGGATCGCCGATTTAGGCGGTCCGGTTGTGCTTATTCTCATTGCCATATCCATTCTGACCATGGCGGTCATTCTCTACAAGCTTTGGCAATTCAGCGCCGCAGGCGTTGGACGACACACGGCTTTGAAGGCCGCTGTGCAGGCTTGGGATCACGGCCGTAAAGCGCAGTCCAAATCTGAACTGGGCCGTTCCAAAAGCTACCTCGCACCTGTTCTGTCACTTGGGATCAATGATTGCGCGACGACGGATCGTCTGGAAGCAGAGGCGGAAGTCCGGTTTCTGCAATTGGAACGCGGGTTCAAGCTCTTGGATACTGTGGCGCAACTGGCTCCGCTCTTGGGTTTGTTTGGAACGGTTCTTGGCATGATCTCTGCGTTTCAAGCGCTACAAGAGGCCGGGTCGCAAGTTGATCCTTCAATTCTTGCTGGTGGTATTTGGGTCGCTCTGCTGACCACGGCTGCCGGGCTGGTTGTCGCGATGCCTACGGCTGCTGTTCTGACGTGGTTTGAAGCCCGGATGGAGCGCGAACGCGTATTCGCAGGGCAGGCGATTGCGACCATTCACGGGCCAACGCACTCAGCCAAGGCAATTCAGGAAGAGAGGACAGATGCGGCGTTTGTCCCGGCGTAGACGGCTGTCGATGACGTCACTGATTGACGTTATTTTTCTGCTGCTGCTCTTTTTCATGCTGACGTCGACCTTCACCCGCTTTTCAGAGGTCGAACTGGCTTCGGGCGGCAGCGGTTCTGGTGTATCTGACGTTGCGCCGATCTTTGCCCAGTTGGGACCAGAAGAGTTACGACTGAATGGTTCTGCCGTCGAACTGACCGATTTACCGACGCGGTTGGCGGCGCTTAAAAGTGAAAGTGCAGAGGGGGACACGCCGCTCTTGATTGCGTTGCAACAGGGGGTCACAGCGCAGCGTTTGACCGATGTTCTTGTCGGATTGCGCCAAGTGCCTGGGGTCAGCATCACTGTACTGGAATCCTCATGAGGCGACAAAAGCAGCCTTCCAAACGCGAACCGACGATAGCGTTGATCAATATCGTCTTCCTTATGCTGGTTTTCTTCATGGTCGCGGGTACGCTCACGCAGCCGATGGATGGTGATCTGACCTTGGTGAATACAGCTGATCTTGAGGGCCGGGCACCGCCCGACACGCTGGTGGTCCACAGGGATGGGCGGCTCACTTACCGTGGTGAGGATGTGGCGGACACCACTGCCTTTTGGAACGCTGAAGAGAGCGGTGGCACAGCACGGATCGTGCCGGATCAAGACCTTGATGCAGCCGAACTTGTGCGCATTGCCAGCAGCCTTCGGCAGGCTGGTGCAGACAGTGTGATGATCGTGACAGAAAGGGCGCTGGAATGATCCCTGGGTCAAGAGTGTGGAAGCTAACCGCGGCCTGCACTGCGCTATTTGCTCATGGCGCCCTAGCGGTTACATTTTTTCAGGGCGAAGAAGTTCAAGTAGAAGCGCAACAGGGCGGTACTGATGTCAAGATCGGTACCGGGTTCGCCGACATGGCGGTAGGGACTCTAACAGCCGAAACCATTGATCCCGAGGCTATTGAACCAGTGGAGCCAGAGGTCGTTGAGCGCGCCGAGCCAAGCGAGACTGAAAAACCTGATGAACTGCAACGCGCCGATGTCACAGACCCAGTAAGGTCACCTCAAACACAGCCCGAACCTGCGGAGACTCAAGACAATGCTTCAATGGCGCCGCAATCCGTGACAGAACGCGTTGAGCCTCCTGAAGTCTCGCAATCGGTCACCGTCGCGCCATCAAGCAATGTTGTGATCGCAACGCCTCGTTTGGAAGCGGCCAAACCGCTTACCACGGCGCTTGCTGCTGTCCCGTTGAAACCCATTGCGCCCACCAACCCATCACAGCCCGTTGAGGCTGCCCAACCGCAGACGCCCGCGTTGGCGTCTCCTCAAACGCCCGATGTTGAAACGTTGGAAGCGCAGGAGGATATCAAAGCGGCCCCGCTTGCGTCCAAGCGCCCTCAACGACGCACCAAAGAGTTTGAGACTGCAAACGCGCCGAAGGTGCGTCAACCGCAGCCCAACCGACAGCAACCAACGTCGCGTGGGAATGCACAACAAAACGCAACAGCAGGGGCATCTTCGGGTAATCGTGATGCCACTCCCACACCGCAAGGCACCGCTACGGGTACTGCCAGTGCAGCAGGTAACGCGGCAGCGAACAATTATCCCGGTAAAGTTTGGAGCAGACTGTCCCGGGTGCGCCGTCCCAATGGCCGCGGTGAGGCACAGGTGCGCTTTACCATCGGGTCGAACGGTGGCGTATCTTCGGTGTCTGTCGTGCGCAGCTCTGGAAATAGCCGCTTTGACCGTGCTGCAGCCCAGATTGTTCGACGCGCTGGTCCGTTTCCGAGACCTCCCGCAGGCGCGCGCCGCACGTTCACGTTTCTCGTCAAAGGCAGCTAGAGGGTATCCTCGTTAGCAAGTGCGTAAAGCGGTCGATGAAACGACGTTCGTGAGACATGCTGCAGCAGCCTTTAGCCCTACGCGCGCCAAACTGAACCTATTTCGGTGTATTTTCAGTGGTACGGTGAGTACAATCGTTGTCCGCAAGGAGCGTTCCAGTGCTCCATCTGATCCGTTTGATTGCACTGGAGCTTTGGTCGCGGTACCATATAAACGATCGAGGCATGACCAGCACCCAGATCAAAGTGTGTGAACAACAGCTTTAAGGGTGCGGCACGAGATGATTGAAGATCCAAGACTTCAGGATGCCCTTGGCCCGGAATTCACGCTCAAAGGTCCAATTACCGTAGATCAGGTGTGCGAAGTCTCGCGCATGATGCACCCCGAAATGCGCGGCTATGTCGTCCCCGATCAAGGCGAGGGCAATGATGCTTTCTATTCGGGGCTCATGGATGCGATCCCGATCAGTCCTGGCATCTCGGTTGTGCTAAGCGCTGTGCGCACTGAGATGGATGGTGGAAGCAGTGCTATTCTTCCAGAGTCGTCGTCGGTTCTCATGCTATTGAAGGGCAAAGCTGTAACCGCCCAAGTGTCAGGGTGCGATGACGTCACGCTCAGGCCATTTCATGCACTAATGATCAAAGTATCGGGCAAAGCACGTTTGGCGGGAAAGGTCGAAGCAGGTCAAGAATTCCATAAAGTTGTTGTGCAATGGGATCCTCGCCAAATTGCGGATCCGCGTCTGAAAAAAGCAGCGATGTCGCTAACTGAAGAAACGCATGTCAGACAGATTGCCCTACCTCCCGAGACATGGCGACGCGCGCGGGCATTGCTGGAAAAGACCCCTGATCCGCTTTTGCGCAAACTCAAAGCCGAAAGCTTTGCGTTCGAAGTTATCGCGTTTGCCCTTTCGAATGAAAGCACCGATGTAGATGGCGTCGGCCAAGGTTTATCTGTGCAGGATCGAACAGGCTTGTATCGCGCGCGAGACTCAATTCTGACTGCGCCATTCGAACGGCACAATGTGGCAAGCCTGGCGCGCGAAAGTGGGATGAGCGTAACAGCCTTCAAGCGGAAGTTTCCGCAGTTGTTCGGACAGTCACCGATTGCCTTTTTGCGTGACACCCGGCTGGACCGCGCCTGTCTTGGTCTGGAAGGCGAAGGCTGGAGCGTGAGCTATGCGGCAGAGCAAGCCGGATATGGACATATGAGCAACTTCTCGACTGCTTTCCGCCGCAGGTTTGGTCTGTCACCCGGTGCTGTCGGAAAAGTTTGAGCCTCCATCATAACTGTTTTGGCTTTGCGCATAAGTCGCATCATAGACAAGTCTTAGTCTTCTTGTCAGGCTTTCCCAAGCCAAGGGAACATGACATGATTACAATGACTTCCACGGGGTTGCGCCCTGTTGTTTTGCGTGCAAGCGCTGCCGCTATCGCCATTGCAGTCGCAGCGCCAGCAGATGCGCAACAAGCGTTTGACGATGTTCCGCTTGATCTGGGGACGATCATCTTGAACGCGCGCAAGATCGACGAAACCGCGCAGCGTGTGCCGTTCGGTCTAACCGTGGTGACGGGGGAGACAACCGAAGCACGCCGCATCGATGACGCATTGGATCTGGCGCGCACGACGCCCGGCTTCAATTTGGGCGATACGGGTCTTCGGGGGTCGAACATTCCAAATATCCGGGGCGTCGGTACGTTTTTCCCGCTCTCTGCTGATGATGCGTCTGTTCCGGTTTTTATTGACGGTGTTCCGCTAGCGGTGCGATCGCAGGATCGAGCGATTTTTGACGTGGAGCGTGTTGAAGTTCTGCGGGGACCGCAGAATACGCTCTACGGGCGCAACGCACAGGGCGGAGCGATTAATATCACGACGGCAGACCCGACATTTACGCCCTTCTACCGGTTGAATGTCGAAGCTGGTGAAGATGGATATGGTCGACTGCGAGCGGTTGCGAGCGGGCCTTTGTCAGACCGTCTCGCATACCGCTTTTCGGGACAGTTCCTGACGCGTGACGGTGACATTCCTAACCTGTCCAGTATTGGCGGCGATCTGCGCGAAGAAGATCAGATCAATCTGAACACCAAGTTTCTTTGGCAACCCGACGATACAACAGATGTGCGGCTAAGCCTGAACTACGGTGACTATAATGGCGCGCCAACACAGGGGGTCTATCAACAAGACCCGGACTTCCCGCGAGCGGCCTTGGATATCAAGCCAGAATACGAACTGATCACGAAAGGGTTGGGCCTGACCGTGGAGAAGCAGTTCGACGGATTTCGGTTCACGTCTGTCACGGGCATTCAAGGATACGAGTCAAGCTATCTAGCGGACGACAGCGACGGCATTTTGTTCGAAGCGCTGACGGGTTTTCCCGCCGCTGCTTTCGAAGACCCGAGTGCGGATTTTCGGACAATCGAGGATGACGACATTCAGTACAGCCAGGAATTCCGGTTTGACGGAAATTTTGCAAATGGTGGCACGTGGGTGGCTGGCGTAAGTGCATTCCAAGCGGACCTTGATCTTGATCTGACATTCAACGCGACCGGCTTTATCCAGGGTGAGTTCGAAAACAGCTTTACCACCAAAAGCGCCGGAGCATTTGGTGAGGTGACCCTGCCTTTGAGTGACCGTTCAAACTTCATTGCCGGATTGCGTTACACGCACGAGGAAAAGTCATTCAAAAGTGCATTCACCGATAATTCAGGGGGCACTCTCGGAACGAGCAATTCAGACTCAGGCAGCCGGTCGTTTGACTATGTAACTGGCCGCCTTGGCCTGACTTATGACCTGACGCCCGATGTCACAGCCTTTGCAAGCTACGCGCGTGGCGCGAAGTCCGGTGGGTTCCAACTCGCGGATACGGACCTTGCCAATGGCTTTGGCGTAAGCGGCTATGAAAGCGCTTTCACGGATACGGTCGAACTAGGCGTGCGCGGTACGACGTTGGACGGACGGCTCGATTTTGCAGCGTCACTTTTCTACAATGAAACCGAGAATGAGCACCTGCAGGTCTTCGATCTGACGACGTTTCAGTCGGTCATCGAAAACGCCGATACCGAGACCTATGGGCTTGAACTGGAGGCAGGATTTCAAGCGACAGAGACCCTTCGGTTTGAAGGCGCCGTTTCATTGCTTGAGGCGGAAATAAAAAGTTCGGCTGATCCAACTGTCGAAAAAGGCAACCGCGTTCCATTCGCGCCGTCATCAACGTTGTCGTTAGCGGTCGAAAACGTGAACGATCTGCGTCTGTTCAATCGACTGGGCGAACTCACGACCCGGGCTGAGTACCAGTATGTCGGATCGCGCAGCATCGACCCTCAAAACCGGGATGAGCTTGATGGCTATGGCATCGTCAATCTCAGACTTGGATGGCGACATGACAACACAGAAGTCTATGCATTCGTCGATAATGCCTTTGACGAGAACTACGTCGAAAGTGCGTTCGTCTTTGGTAACACACCTAGCGGCGATGTGGCCTCTCTGGGTGTGCCGGGTAGTCCTCGGCGTATCGGGTTTGGCATTGATTTCACCTTTTGATCTGTGATGCGTTTGCTCATCGCTCTCATGGCGCTGAATGCGGCGGCAGCTATGCCGATCTCGTTCTTCTCGGTCGGATTGCCGACGCTCATGCGGGAAGCTGGGGCATCGCTTGAGGCGATCGGCTTTGCCGCACTCGTGTACTTGCCATTCGCGCTGGCATTCCTTTGGGCCCCGTACATAGAACGCCCAAGACCATTTGGGTTCGCACGCCGCAAGTTTTGGATCGTTGCAACCCTTGTTCCAATGGCAATTGTAAGTGTGTTTGCGTCGATGATTTCGCCTGGATCAGAGGCTTATCTCGTAATTTTATCGGCCCTCGTCGTATCTATCGGCGCAGCAACTTTGCGCACCACAATCCTTGGTCTGACTGTTGAGCAGTTCGAAGGACCGCGCCAAACTTGGGCCGCAGCGCTTGTGCCCGCAGGCGGCGCAGTTGGAGCAATACTGGGTGCGACAGGGCTTCTGTTCGTTTATGGCCTTAGTACATGGACCGGAACCATGTTGGTTATGGCCGCCATCCTTTTGGTTCTCGTGGTTCCGGGGTTGCTTTTGCCGGAGCTTGATCAGACGCGGCCTGTTCCTGGCATTTGGCGTGCGTTGAAGGATTTCGTCGGCACATCAGACAATCGACGCATACTGATATTCATAATACCGGTCGCTTTGGGTTTGGGGCTTGGATTTGGCATGATCCAGCCACGGCTTGTCGATCTTGGATATGCACCGGAAGAGATTGGCGTGATCAACGGCGTGTTTACTGCGGTAGCCATGCTGACCGGTGGACCACTCGCTGCCACATGCGTAAACCGTTTTGGTTTGAAATCCATGCTGCCCTTGGGTGTCGCGGCCATTGTTTTGGCGATGGTTTATTCTGTCTTGGTCAGCGGATTAGAGCTTGCGCCCAGCCACGCGGCTATCTCTGTCTTAATCTTCTTTTTCGCCTTTAGCTTCATCGGGATGATGACGAACCTGATCTTTATGCAACGGGCAGAGTCCGGTCGTGAAGGCACCGATTTCTCGATCTTCATCTGCTTCTACTGGCTTTGCTCAATGGTGGGGATCGTTCTGTCTGGCTTGTTGGCCAGTAGCTTTGGGTATGTGGCGGCGTTCGGCGCAGGAGCTGTAGTGACTGCAATGGCGTGGTGCGTTCTTCCGTTTCGACATGCACAGCGAGCGATCCTGACAAACACAAATCGAACCTAGGAAGTCAAAATGTCCGTTGTCTCTGATCCGCACGTAAAGACCGCCGACACGGGTTCGATTTCGGAAGCTGTTTGGGAACATACGGATGCCAAAGGCGCGATGGGTGGCAGCGTTCTTGGTGTGATTTGGGGTATGATCGCAAAGTACCGGGCACGGATGTGGTTGGCGATAGTGCTTGGCGTGGCATCATCACTTTGTCTGACGATACCGCCCTTTGCGGCCGCCGGTATCACCGCTGCACTTTTGGAGGATGCGCAGGGCAGAGCCTTGGTCTGGGCAGGCGTCATGGTGGGAGCAGCGATTGGGGCAACCGCACTTTTCGGGCTTTCGACAACCGTGTCGCACTACATCGCAGCAGACGCCCAGAAGGATCAGCGCGAAGCGATAGGCGACAAGCTTGGCCGCGTGCCATTGGGTGTATTTTCGCGGATTTCGACTGTCGAGTTGCGTCAACTGTTGGTCGATGATGTTGAAAAAATTGAAGACGGAATCGCGCACTTGATCCCTGAATCCACCGCTGCCTTTGTGGGACCCGCTGTGCTGTTTCTGGCGATGATGGTGGTCGATTTCAGGCTTGGTATCGCAGCGGCTGTACCGACGATTGCCGGTTTCGTCATCATGTCTCAGATCATGAAACGCGGCGTTGAGCCAACCAACGAATTCAATGCCTCACAAGCTGATATCGCGGCCACTATGGGCGAAATTGTCAAAGCCATCCCAGTGGTGAAGACGTTCAACGAAGGCGAAGCAGCACTTGCTCGGGCCGATGCGGCCGTGGACCGTTTTCAGAATGTGGTTGATCGTTTCATCGAATGGTCCGTTGTTCCGTCTAACTGGTTTTTCCTCCTCGCAACATCGAACCTTATCCTGGTTACACCGCTGTCAATCTGGCTGCTTGAGCGAAACGCAGTGACGTTGCCTGAGGTGATGTTTTTCCATTTGGGCGCGATGTCGATGGCTTTGCTGCTCTCTGGCCTGTTCGGCGTGACATCACGGCTGCGCATGCAGGAAAGCGTTGTTGCACGATGGTTGGCTTTGCAAAGACAACCGGATTTGCCGTGTGCGACGGGTGGCCAAGCCCCGCAAAGCGCTCATGTGCGGTTTGAAAAGGTCTGCTTTGGATACGAAGACAAGATGGTCATCGAGGATCTTGATCTGGGCATTCCTGCAGGCTCTTCGCTCGCGCTAGTGGGGCCAAGCGGGTCTGGGAAAACAACTCTGGCACGCCTGCTTGCCCGGTTTTGGGATGTGGATACAGGGCGCATCACGCTAGGCGGGGTAGACCTAAGGGAACTGCCGCCTGAGATCTTGGCAGCAAACTTGTCGTTTGTGTTTCAGGACGTTTTTTTGTTCAGCCGCTCGGTGCGAGACAATCTCGCTATTGGCAAACCGGACGCCACCGATGCCGAGATCGAAGCCGCGGCCCGTGCAGCGCGCGCGCACGACTTTGTCGCAGACCTGCCCGATGGCTATGACTCAGTAATCGGAGCAAAGCTTGGTTTGTCTTTGGGTCAAAAGCAGCGATTGTCCATCGCGCGGGCCATTTTGCGTGATGCGCCGGTTCTTGTGCTTGATGAAGCCACCGCATTTGCAGATCCAGAAAACGAATACGAGGTGCAGCAGGCGCTTTCTGCTTTAACACGCGACAAGACACTAATCGTTATCGCGCATCGTTTGTCGACAATTCGTCATGCGGACTCGATCGCATTTATCGAGAATGGTCGCCTGATCGAACGAGGCACGCACGATGAGCTCCTGGAGCGTAATGGCGCGTATGCGGCGCAGTGGGCATCGCATTTTGCGGCCCGTTCTTTCAAGCTGAGGAACTGATATGCAAAACGGTCCTCTGATTGCGACACTGAACAAAACGGAACGTGGCAGATTTGCGAGTGCTGCAAACCTAAAGCTGTTGGATGGAGTGCTCGCCGGTTTGATCGCACTGGTGGCATTTGGGGCGGTCATTTGGGCAGCTCGCGGAGGTGCGCCGGGCTGGATGATCCCTGCTTTGGTGGTTGCCATGCTGCTTCTTATGGTAGCGCGGTATTGGGCCGGGGCGGCTGCGATGCGTCAGCTTTACGGTCTTGCGTTCGAAGCGGGGACACGGTTGCGCCACCGGCTGTTGCGCCACTTGATACGTTTACCCTTGAGCGCATTCTATACACTTCACGCGGGCAAGGTTGCGCAAACGCTGTCGGAAGATATGACCTGGCTGGAAAACCAAGTGTCGTATTTTGGGCCTTTGGCCCGCGCTGAAGTCGCATCGATACTGGTGCTCTTGATTGGAACAGCATTTCTAAGTTGGCCAGCGGCATTGGCTGCAGCGATCACTTGGGCCTTGGGTTTGCTTGTCTTGCAAAAGCTTTCGGGCATGCTCGGCACTGGATTGCGTTTTCGATCTGATGGGATGGCCGAAGCATCGCGACACTTCATGGAGTATGCCGAGGGCATTCAGGTGGTTCGTGCGTTTGGCAGCACAAGCGATGCGCGGCGAGACTATTCGAATTGGGTTGATGTCATGCGTCAGGGTTTTCGCAAGAGCATTGCCCGAAACACACCGGTGGTGGCGCTGGCGTTTGGTCTGGCAATGATATCAGTGGGCGTCGGGGCTTTCGCCGCGATCTTAACTCTGCCTGACAATGGTACACTGCGCGCGGTCGGTGCCATTGGTCTGCTGACTGCAACACTAATCCCAGCGCGCTCGATCATTGTCGCGTCGAGCATCAAGCAAGTTGCGCGTGTCGCTGAAGAAAACGTCGTAAAAATTCTAGACCTGCCCGAGATGGAAGAAGGTGAAGCGGCGGCTGCCGAGGGGCCAGCACGGATCTCGTTCGAGGACGTCTCGTTTGCATATCAGGATGATGACCTCGCACTTGAGAATGTGTCCTTTGTGTCCGAGCCCGGTTCGATTACAGCCATCGTCGGCCCGTCTGGCTCTGGAAAGACCACGCTCGCCAACCTGCTGCTTCGTTTTTGGGAGCCGAACACAGGACGCATCACGTTAAATGACCGAGACCTTCGGGAGTACGCGACAAGCAGTTTGTCGGACCGGTTTGCGCCTGTGTTTCAAGAGACGATGCTGCTGCGCGACACAATTGAGGCCAATATTCGCATTGGTTGCCCTGATGCTACTCAAGACGCGGTCATTGCTGCTGCAAAAGCTGCACAAATTCATGACACTGTCATGCGTCTTCCGAACGGCTATGCCACAAAGGTCGGACCGGGCGGGCAGACATTATCGGGCGGAGAACGTCAGCGACTGACAATCGCTCGTGCCCTGCTCAAAGACGCTGATATAATCATTTTGGATGAGGCAACTTCGGCGCTTGATCCAGAAAACGAACGCGAGATCCAGCTTGCTTTTGAAGCGCTGGCAAAAGGCAAGACGGTGTTTGTGATCGCGCACCGACTTTCAACGATTGTCGACGCGGATCAAATCCTATTGTTGGATCAAGGAAGGCTGGTCGCGGAAGGCACGCATGACCAGCTTTTGAAAGCTGCGCCGCTCTACAAAAAACTATGGGACAGCTATCAGGCCATCACAGAATGGACTCTTTGAGCAAAAAGTCGCATTGATTGAATATGTTCGAGCGATTAGCGCGTCCTCGTAATCGCCAGATCGCCAGCTTTGCCGCGCCTTCCAGCCAAGACACAAATGGAAGGAACGAAGGATGGGACATCCGGTACGGGCAGCTTTGCTCGCCACGACATGTGTTGCGGCCACAACAGCACATGCGCAAGACGACGGCGTTTTCCTTGGCACATTGCGGATTGAAGCGGCGCAAGCGCAAGCGGTCCTTGGGAACGATCAAATCACAGAAGACGAGATCGAACGCCGCAACCCCAAGACAACCAAAGACGTGTTTGTGGGTGAAAGCTCGATCAGTGCCAGCGGTGGCGCGGCGATTGCGCAAAAGGTCTTTGTCAACGGGATCGAAGAAAGCCTGCTGTCCGTAACCATTGATGGTGCGCGCCAGAACAAATCTGCGTTTCACCATACGGGCAATATCCTGCTCGATCCGGCGCTGCTCAAGTCGGTTGAAGTAAGCAAGGGCATCGCCCCAGCAGATGCCGGACCAGGTGCCGTTGGTGGCGGTTTGGCTTATACGACCAAAGATGCCCGAGATCTGTTGGATGGGGATGAGGCCTTTGGTGGACGCGTTGGTCTGACCTTTGGCGATAACGGCCTTGGAACGCGCGGGACCCTGACGGTCTTTGGTCAGCAAGCCGGTTTCGAATGGCTGCTGAGCGCAACGCGCCATGAGGGCGATGACTACGAAGATGGTGACGGCGATACTGTTCAAGGCACTGCCGCGGATGTGACGGATTACATTGGGAAGTTTGCTTACACCGGTCCCGGTGGTGGACGTCTGAGCTTTGCAGCCTCCGAGACAACAGACACAGGCGCGCGGGCTGCGCAGGCTGGTCCCGGAGGTATCCTATTCACGCGTCCTGATTTCGCAGGAGTCGTTGGGCGCGACTCTGTGCTGACCGACGCTCTATCACGTCGGACATCGTACACGCTGTCTTACGTGGATGAACAACCCGACACATGGTTCGCCCCTTCGCTGCAGCTCAGCTATAACGAACAAGAAATCGACGCTTCAGGTGTAGAAGGTACGAACACGTCTCTTTCGGGCTTTGCCAAGAACGAATTCGCTCTGGCCAATGGAACACTGACGGCAGGTTTGGACTTTTTCAAAGAGACTGCCGAAGGGCAGGGAAATGGTCCCGGACCTTTTGCAAGTTCGGGTGAGGAAGAGCTGACCAATGTCGGGGTGTTTGCACAAGCACGGCAGGACATTGGCGATCACGTGTCCTTATCGTATGGCGCGCGCTACGACTGGCAGACGTTTACGGATGCCACCGGCGAAGAACACGATGACAGTGGTTTCAGCGCGAACGGTGCAATTGACTACATGCTAACTGACACTCTGACGTTGAATGCAGGCATTGCATCGACCTGGGGTGGATACGAACTTGGCGAAGCAGCACTGATAAACTTTGGCGGTGCTTGGAATTACGATGGTATCAAGCCCTCAACGGCTCGGTCGGCGCGGCTTGGCTTGCGCTGGGAAGATGGCCCATGGTCCGCAAGCGGCGCCTTGTTCCGCACGGAGGTAGAAGACATCGCTGCGGTGCTGCCGTCTGGCGGTGCCCGCGGTGCGCTGACCGATCTTAGTTCGCAAGGGTTTGAGCTTTCCGTCGCTTATACGGGCACTCGTGGTTTCGCCGCGATGAACTTCACCAAAGCTGATGTGGAACTGGACGACGAGACCATCGGGTCCACCGCCTATTATCTGGGCCGCCCTGTAGGGTCGGTTTTGGCCTTGGAAGCTGGATATGACATCAACGATGTCTGGAGCGTCGGCGGCAACGCGGAGATTGCGTTCGAAAACGATGACGCCGCTGTCACCTTGCCGGGCTATGAGGTTGTGAACGCGTTTGCGACCTACACACCGCGCCAAATGGACGGGTTGGAGGTGCGTCTTGATGTGCGCAACCTGTTCGATGCAACCTATGAAAGCCGCAGTTCTGATGGGATAGACTCGTCGCGGGTCATTGCTCTTACAGAGCCTGGTCGGACCATTTCTTTGACCGCCAGTTTTGAGTTCTAAAGCTAGACCTTCACCGTCTTAACGGATTGGCCCGGCGATTGATCCAAGCGCCGGGCCTTTGTTTTGTTTAGAACTCGATAGAGGCCGAGACGCGGAAGGTGCGTCCGGGTTCGAACAGGGGTTCAACTTCGCCAACAAACTCTTGCCCGTATGTCGCGCGGGCGGCGTATTGTTCGTCAAAGATGTTGTTCACCTCTGCCCGCAGAACAAGGTTGTCCATCGACTTTGGCGTGTACTCTACAAATGCATTCGCAACCGTGTAGGACGGAAGCGTTGGGCCATCGCCTCCAGTGTCAAAGTCATAGGTGCGCGCGTTTTCCAGCACATGTTCGATGTCACCACCGATACGAATTCCGGTTCCTTCGAAATCGTGGACTGCATGCAACGTAATGACTTCGCCAAGCGGCATTGTCAGATAATTGCCACTGAACGAGTCCGCCGTTCGACCGTCGATATCGCTCTCGATGTTGGCGTAACCCAGCTGTACCGCGCCATTGGCCCAAGCATATCCAACACCCAATTCAAACCCGCGCGTTTCAAGGTCAACGTTAAGTGCGGGGCCGTTACGGTAGCTTGCATCCCGCGCGTTATTGATGTTCGTCTTGAACAGCTTGCCGTCGACCGTCCAATCGCCAAACCGGCCTTCGGCAGCGATGAACACGTTGTCTGCAGTGACCGGATCAAAACCGTCATCAGGATAGACCCAGGCTTCGTTCATGATGAAGTTCTCGGCAAGGTCGATCCCGCCCCAGACATGAGAATATCCGCCACTTATGGTCACGGCATCGGTGATGTCATACTCCGCCGCAAGGTTAACGGACACGCCAGAGTCTTCGTGTTTTGACCCATCAACGCCTTCAAGTTCACGCAAATCTGCCCGCGCCCCGAAGGACAGCCGCAGTGCATCCAGCGGTTCGAGCCGTGCTTGAGCAAACACACCAATATTGCGCAGTTTCTCTATGGGGTTTTCGTTGAACGATCGATCGGCGAAGAACTCATAATCCATCTCACCTTCATCGCGGAAGAAATCGAGACCTGCTGTTACGGTTCCATTGGCGACTTGGAACGTATTTTGGAAAACGCCTGAAAAGCTTTGTGTGCGCCCGTATGTGTTTTGCGTGTCTTCCGACAAGGTTAACTCAGTCTTGGCAAAGGCCAGTTGGAACTTGGGATCCCACCAGCCTTGCGGCGTTTCATCGGTGTAGGTCAACACGGTGTTTGACCGTTCGATGTCATAGCGGCGGGTCAAAGGTACGGGGCGACCGCCAAAGATCTGGCCTATGTTCCCGCGATAAGGTCGGCGCGCGTCATCGTTCACACGCTCATAGGATAATTCAATCCGGTCGCCGCTTCCTGCTTGATAGGCAAATTTCAATAAACCGCTGCTCAGATCTGTTTTTGAACCGATGATATCATCACCGTTGCCATCTTGTTGCAGACCGCCCTTTGCGCCTTTCAGGAAAAGTAGAGCTTCAAATCCGTTGTGACGTCCGTACGCGGCACCGCTTAGGCTACTGAAGTCGCCATTGGTGCCGTATTCCAGCTTAACGCGCCCGCCTATGTTCGCGTCCGCCGCCAAAAGATCGTCAACGTCTTTGGTTTCGAAGGCAATCACACCTGCCAAAGCCCCGGGGCCGGCATCCGCGGGCGCAACACCGGGATCGACGCGCACAGATTTGAGCAGGGCCGGATCAATCAAGTTGGTCGTCGAGTGGTGGAAGATTTTGTTGTTCTGCCGTGCGCCGTCGATGGTCACGCCAAGGCGTGTTTCCTCGACGCCGTTAACATACACCTTCTGCGATGCGGGGATTGAACTGCCGACCGAGATTGTTGGCTCTGATTTGAACAGGTCTTGCAGATCAACCGGATTTTTTCGGTCAAGGTCGTTGTCGGTGACATCTTTGTTGTTGATGGCATCCGATCCTGTGCCGACCAGAGTTCCCAAAAAGATCGCATTGGATTCAAACGGCCCATCTTGCGCAAGCGCCGGTGTTGTCAGCATCGTGCTAACCAACAGGGTTTTGGTGAGTGTATCGCGCATTGGTTCCCCCTTATGTCGCGAAGAAATGAGACAAGGGGGCTGAGTTTGAGACCTCGCTACCGCTGGTGACCGTTAAAGAAGCGTCTGAGCCTCAGCAACCTGACCAAAGGCGCGTGTCATCACTTTGTGCTTATTCTGCATCGTCTTAGGCTGTGTGGTCAGCCATCATCAGACAAGTGCCACTCCATCGCCGTGAAGTTTTCGCGGAATGCAAATCGCTGCAAGTGGCTGTCCATCACATGTTTGGCGCGGTCAGCTTGGTCCGCCCCGGTCAGGTCGAACTGAACTTCAAGTTGGGTGTCATGCGCGGTAAGGTAAGCTGGCCCCATGACAAAGTGACAGGTGCCCGTGGTGTCGGTCGATGTCACCTCGATTTTGTGCGCGAAATGCTTGCAAAGCTGTTGCAGGTATTTCGACGCCTGAGCCGTTACAAATGTTCCCGTCAGTATCGTCATGTAGATGCGACTTTGTTGCTCAAGTATTCCTGACAAAAACACTCTGGACCTGAAAGTTTCAAGTGCTTAAGCAATCGATACCCATTCCTGCCAAGCCACATATCAGCCAGGCAACCGTGTTAGGACGCCTGTTATGCTCAAGAATGTCGTCGCGCTTTTGGCGTGCCTCGCCACACCTGTTTTCGCCGAAACAGTGACTATAGACACATACGCTGGTGAGGTGGAGGTGCAAACCCGTCCGGAAACGGTTGCCGTTTTTGATATCGCGGCTTTGGATACGCTTGATGCGTTGGGCCTCTCAGTGGACGGCGTCGTCGCTCCTCTTTTCGTTCCTTATGTCGCAGATGCAGCCGCAGGCGCGGATAACGTTGGATCGCTCTTTGAACCTGACTTCGAGGCGGTTGCGGCAATGGCACCCGATCTGGTGATTGCAGGCGGTCGTTCCTCACGGGAAGTACCGACCCTTTCTGGCATCGCGCCGACGATCGACATGACCATTTGGGAAGACACGGTCGGGCAGGGCCTTGCACGTCTCAAAGCGTATGGTGTGATCTTTGGAAAAGAGGCCGAAGCAGAGGCTTTGCGTGCTGAGTTTGCAGACAAACTGGCCGTGACAAAAGCCGCTGTGGCCGACCAAGGCGGTACGTTGATCGTCATGACGAACGGCCCAAAGGTATCCGCTTATGGCGCAGCTGGCCGGTTTGGATGGTTGCATACAGCGCTTGAGTTGCCCGAAGCTGTTGAAGCGGTCGAGCAGGCGACACATGGCGAAGCGATCAGTTTTGAGTTCATCAAGGACGCTGACCCGGAAATCCTGATCGTCATCGACCGTCTGGCAGCAACCGGTCAAGATGGGGACAACGCGGCGGCCACGTTGGACAATGCTTTGGTCAAAGACACGCGCGCGTTTCAATCCGGGAACGTCATCTATTTGGACAGCGCACCGATTTACATCGCTGGCGGCGGTATCCAGTCGATGATGTTGACGCTGGACCAAATCCTCGCCGCGTTTGCTGAGGGCTGATATGCGTATCCTGACGGCGCTCGCTATCCTGCTGGCGCTGTCTGTCCTGTCCCTTTTTGTTGGCGTCATCGACCTGAGTACCGATGCAGAGGCGTGGTCTTTGGTGGCGGTCAGTCGCTTTCCACGGACCGCTGCCGCGTTGATCACCGGGGCCTCATTGGCTGTGGCGGGTGCCATCATGCAGCTTCTAGCGCGCAACCGGTTTGTTGAGCCGATGACCGCTGGAACCGGGCAAGGGGCCGCGTTGGGCATTCTGCTGGTCACGATCTTTGCGCCTTCTGCGTCGCTTGGTATGAAGATGTTGCTGGCCTCCAGCACAGCGCTGATCACGTCGTTTGGGTTTCTGGTCATCGTTCGCCGATTACCGGTGACTCAGCACATTCTGGTGCCATTGGTGGGTCTGGTCTACGGCGGCCTGATTGGCGCAGGCGTGACCTTTGTAGCCTTTCAGTCGGACCTGTTGCAGTACATCGAAATTTGGATGAGCGGTGAATTCTCGGGCATTCTGCAGGGCCGTTACGAGCTGCTGTGGATCGCTGCGATTGTTGCAATCGCCAGCTATCTGGTGGCGGATCAGTTCGCCATTTTGGGGATGGGTAAGTCGGTCAGCCTCAATCTAGGCCTGAACTATGATCACATCGTTCTGTTGGGTCTTTTGGTGGTATCAGTTGTCACTGCGCTTACGGTTGTTGTGGTGGGGATGATCCCGTTCGTCGGTCTCGTCGTGCCCAACATCGTGTCGCGCCTGATGGGCGATGATTTGCGCAGTACGCTGCCGACAATCGCGGCGTTGGGGGCGGGGCTTGTTCTGGCTTGTGATATTGCCGGGCGTCTTGTGCGCTATCCGTTTGAGATCCCGGTGGGCACAATCCTCGGGGTGATTGGCACGTGTGTGTTCCTGTGGCTTCTCTTTGCAAAGCCGCGGCATGCCGCGTAACCGCTTGATTGCTTTGGCCTGCCTCGCTGCGGTGTGCGTCGTGCTATATATGACGCTGGCCGCACGGGCGCCTTGGTCGTTCCTACTGCCCTTCCGCGGGACGAAACTGCTGGCTTTGATATTGGTGGCAACGTCGATTTCAACCGCGACGCTGCTTTTTCAGACGATCACGCAAAACCGGATTTTGACACCGTCGATCATGGGATTTGATGCGCTCTATGTGCTGATCTTCACGTTAGCGGTGTTTTTTCTGGGCAGTCAGGCGGTTATGCGATTGCCACCGCAAATGGTGTTCCTTGTGACCTGCGGTACTCTGGTATTGGCGGCGTTGCTCCTGTTTGGCCTGCTGTTGCGGCGCAATGCAAAAGATCTGTTTCAGTTGATCCTGACAGGCATCATTTTTGGCGTGCTCTTCCGGTCATTGACCAGTTTTCTGCAACGCATGATTGACCCGAATGAGTTTGCCACGATCCAAGTCGCCTCTTACGCGCGATTCAATGACATTGAGACCGATCTTCTGATCATTGCGGCACCGATCACGGTGATTGCGCTGGTGTTGGCATGGCGGCGACGTGATGCGCTGGATGTCATTGCCCTTGGGCCCGACCTTGCCACAAATCTGGGTGAGCCGCCGCTGCCACGACAATGGGAAGTGCTCATCCTGATAGCGGTGCTGGTGTCTGTGTCGACAGCTTTGGTCGGTCCAGTCGCATTTCTCGGGCTGCTGGTGGTGAGTGTCACCTATGTTCTTGTGCCGTCACCGCACCATCGACACCTGCTTCCCGCAGCAGCGCTTGTGTCGATCAGTGTTCTGGTCGGCGGGCAAACCATTTTGGAACGCGGGCTAAGCCTGTCCACGCCGCTGTCGGTTATCGTGGACGTCCTTGGTGGCGCGGTGTTTTTGTTCCTGATCTTGAAAGGCAAAAGGATATGATTTCAGTTCAGGACGTGAGTTTTGCGGTAGATGGCGCGCGTATCCTCAACGGAGTGTCCGTTGACATCCCGAACGGGGGCATCACTGCGCTGATCGGTCCGAACGGAGCGGGCAAGTCTACGCTGCTGTCGCTGATGTCTCGTCTGCAAAAGCTTCAGGTCGGAACCATACGTGTCGATGACCTCGAAGTCGGGGTATGCGCGCATGATGTCCTCGCCAAACGACTGGCGATCCTTGGCCAATCCGCCGAGGTGACACAGCGTCTGACCGTTCGGCAACTGGTCACGTTTGGTCGCTACCCCCATCATCGGGGTCGCCCGACCGAAGCCGATCATGCCGCTGTTGCCGAGGCGCTGGCCGAATTCGATCTTACAACCTTCGGCGAACGCATGTTGGACAGCTTGTCCGGTGGTCAGCGACAACGCGCCTTGGTGGCGATGATCTTTGCGCAAGACACGCCGTACATGCTGCTGGATGAGCCGCTCAACAATCTCGACATCGCAGCAAGCCGTCACCTCATGCAGCGGTTGCGCCACCTCGCAGATGAACGCGGCCGCACGATCGTTATTGTCCTTCATGATATCAACTATGCGGCCAGCTATGCAGACTGGATCATTGCAATGAAGGAAGGCCGTATCGTGCGCTTTGGTGCCCCGGAGGATGTGATCACTTCTGATACGATCCAGTCTGTCTTTGAAACCGATGCAGACGTTAAAACAGTTGAGGGACGCCGTGTTGTCGTCGTTTAACTGCTGCGCCCAAGCTTACCTAAGGCAACGTGAAGAAGGCATGAAATGATATGACAGAACTCATCCAAACCTGGTCCAAGAATACCTCAGAAGAAGACGGCATGACCGAAGAGCATGCGTGGATTTGGCGCGAGATGATTAAGCGTATTCCGTCAAACGATCTGTCTGCTGCGCGGGTGTTGGATGTCGGGTGCAATCAGGGTGGCTTCCTACGCACGCTATACGACACGCGCCCTTTTGCCCAAGGTGTGGGCGTAGATCTGGCACAGGGCCGTGTTACTTTGGCCAACGCGGCAAAAGGCAAGCGACCGCTTCACTATATGGCGACAAACGTGCTTTCCGAGGCTAGCGGACCTTTTGATTTGGCCTTCAGCCATGAGGTCATCTATCTGATCGAGGATCTTGAGGATCACGCCCGGCAGGTCATGTCTGTTTTGAACGCAGGCGGGCACTACGACGCCGTGACTTGCTGCCACGCGGACAATCCGCTTTGGGCGACATGGCGCACGAAGCTCAGCGAGACGTCAAACATCCCGGTTCCTAACCATTCGGTTGTTGACATCGCGACGGCTTTCCGCGCGGCTGGATTTGACGTGTCGATCAGCAGGTTCTTGGCTGACGCATTTATTCCTACCGAAGCACCATCAGACTACTTCCCAACGGAACTGTCGCGCTTGGACGTGTACACGCAATGGAAGCTTTGTTTCAGATGCACTAAGCCGTAGCGGCGCCGTCACCTTGCCATACTAGTCAAATTCAATACGCAACGGGCTGTCGGTGACCGGCCAACGCCCAGCGGTAGCGCGGCCTTCTTTGGGATACGATACATAGCTGCGGCCGCCGTAGTATCGAAGGGTCGCTACGCGGTCTGGAAGAGCCCCAAGGTCCTCACTGGTTGCGAATAGCCATGGTCGTTCTTGGTCGTCCAGTTCAACCCAAACATCTGCGTCGCCTTCGAAGTTTGACTTGAGGCTTTGTGAATCAAAGTACCCTTCTCGGGATGCCAAGACTCGGTCTCGTGTGCCGATCACCACGATCGCAGCAGTGTCTGGAACGCTTTGGTCTGCGCCAAGTCGCGAGACCTTGTCCGGGTTACTGAACAGGTTAGCCAGAAATGCGTCCTGCCTGTCGGCGGAAACATCGTTGGTCAGCAGAACCACGTCTTTCGCTCCTAATACTTCGCGGATCGCAACCGGCAATTCACCGTCAATCAAGGCTCTTAGGGCATTGAAATCTGGATCTACAGATACTGCGGTCGGTCGCTCCGACGTTGTGATCGAAAACGTTTGTGTCGGCCCGTCAAGGAAGACTGTTGTTTCGACCTCCCCAGCGACGGTTTCAATGACAAGCGGCAGTCTCAAGCTGAATGGTTCATTGCTTTGCTCCAAGTCTATAGTGACCAGATACCCGTTGTCTGACGTTTCCGCGCTGGCATGTTTTAACGTGATTTTAGGAAGGCCCGGACGCTCCAGCCATTGTTCAAAGAATGCACCCAGATCCCGCTCTGACGTTGCTTCGAATGCCGATTGAAGATCGCCCCAACTCGCGCGCTTGCCATTTTGATCTTTCCAAAACACACGCAAGCTTTGGTTGAAAACATCTTCGCCTAAGTCGTTACGAAGGGCGTGGAACACCATCGCGCTTTTGCCATACCCCACGGCCTGACTGCTATTGTGATCAGCCGCGCGGAAGGTGCGCAATGGCTGGTCTTGTTCCTTTGAAAGCGAAGTCAAAGACGCGAGCCAAGTGCGACGCATAGCTTTTGCTGCATCAGCCCCTTGCGCCTCGGCCAGTGCGTAGTCTGCTTGATACGTGGTGATGCCTTCCGCCCAATTACCGGCACCATAATTAATGCGCACACCAGAACCCCACCAATTGTGCAAAACTTCGTGCGCAAGTGACCGTCCTAGCATGTAAGGGTGGTTCAAGATTTGCTCGCTCACATACGTCAGGCCGTCGAACGCATAGCCAACCGGGATCGGCGCCGAGACAACTGCAAAGCCGTCATTTGGATAAGGTCCAATTTGTTCGGAATAGTCTGCAAGGTAGGTACGCACAGCGGCGAGGTAGTCTTGCGACAGCTTGGCCTCGTCTTCTTTGAAATAGGTGCGCAGTTCGACAGGCCCCTGCGATGTCTCTACTTGGCTTTTTAAGATGTCATAGGGTCCGAAGAATAAGTCCGTTGACGACCAATCTTGGTCTTGTCGAAAGATACCGCTGTAGAAGTCTGCGCCGTTGGTTTCTGACACCCGATTGCCTGTGGCGATGGCTTTGAAAGGGGCGGGAGTTGTGACCCGAATATCAGTTCCCGACAGCCCGGCTATGTCTGACATCCAGTGCAACCCTCCGAACAGGAATGCGCCGCGCGGGCTTGCGCCCATAGTGGCTGTCGCATCTTCGAGGTCTGGCAGAGTGCCAACCAAATGCAGCGATTGGTTGTCATTTGTGTCTGACCAAGCCAGCCAGTCTGGCAGTTTTAGGCTGGCTTTGTCTGGCAAGGCTCTTGCTTCAAATGCAATTGTTAGGCCACGAGTTGCAGGATCGTAGTTTATATCCACCACTGGCGTAGCTTCGTCTGCCCAGGCCACACCCAAGCTCGCGCCAAATACCGCAGCACTTGCTGCAATTCGCTTTAGACTGCCTGGCATGTGGATGCCCTTCTTTCAGGAGCTGGATACGGTTCAATGCAAAAGCTAGGGCAATCGTAAGAATCGACACACCGTGGCTGGATCTGTTTTCAATGCCCCGTGCGATGTTCGCTCAATTGTACGCTTTTGCTGAGCGTGTGGGCTCTTTACCGGCGGCTTCTGCGCGTGCTTTGTGAAGAAGGCTTAACGCACCTGCAGCGATAAGCACGAGCATTCCAAACGTGACCGTGGTCCATGCTGTGCGTTTCATCGGTGCCGCGGCTGCGATCTCAATAGGGCCATGATCTGGATTGATGAGCATTGTGTGCGGTTGGCCGCTTTGATGATTGGTGACTGTATAGCTGATCGGCGTTTTTGACTGATCAAGATGCCCGCTGTTTCGAAACGAAACATCAAACGGTGTTAGCCCGACAACATCCGGTAGATAAACCTCCAACACAGCATCTAGCTGGGTGAGTTCAAGCTCACCGGGAAAGGCTGTGCAGACGTCGAGCATTGCGATGACGTGCATCAACCCTTTTGGAAGCGGTTCGTGATCAGGCACTGGGACAATCGACAAAGCCCCGAATTCAGGCTCGATCTGTTTGCCATTAAGGTGAAAGCCGAACGCATTGATGATCTCGGAAACAAATCCGTCAAAGTCTGCTTCAAATTTGTTTTGGTTCAGCCGGTATCCGATGCCGTTGTCTGGCTGTGCTGGAACAGTGAAGGTCGACCCATTCACTGTATCTGTTTCGGGGAATGCATAGCTGAGCGGAAGACGGACAAGGACACGCGTGTCACCATATGCTTCATCCGTCAAAACGTGCATTTCTATGGACTTTGTCGAAGAGCGTTCTTGCAAGGCCGCCGCATCCAATGCCGCCAGCGCGGTGAAGACGATTACCATCATTAGGCTGAAAAGCAGCCTTGTGAGTTCCAGCTTGTGCCAAAGCCTTACTGGCATAGTATCAACCTCACTCATCGATCAGCAGCCTTGCTTAACAGCTTCGGGTACTTGTTGTTCAAGTGCCGCGATCGGGACCGGCGCTTGCATCATGCGCCCCACCTCAAACCAATCGAGCGCAAGACAGCCATCCTGTTCAAGCCCATGAAATCCGTTTGCATGCATAACCCCAAGAAATGCTGCAGCTACACCATCGCCTTGAGCGGCTGCAGCGCCAAGCCATAGGAGCCCCTCATTTAAAGCGTTGGGCGTTTTTTGAGACACCAACAAAACGCCCAGTCGATTTTGCGCCTCGACAATATCCATATGCGCTGCAACTCGATAGTAGTGAATGGCAAGCGCCTCATCCGCTGAGATGATTTCATAACCTTCATAGAGTGTGGCAAGGAGCATTATCGCATCCACATGACCTTGTTCTGCCGAACGCAACAGCCATGCAACGCCGCCGTCTGTGTTTGCGTTGCAATCCGTGCCAAGAAGCTGTTTTCCAACTTTGTATTGCGCGTCCGAAGCGCCGAGTTCTGCCGCGCGAAGGTCATTTATATCGGCGACACAGCGCTGGTCAAAGTCACTCACAACCGGTCTAGCAGCCGCGTTTTCAGAGTTGCTCAAAAAAGCGACAAATAGCATCACACAGAGGAGAAATTGGCGCATTGTGATTCTCGACAACTTTTGTAAAGAATAGGGGCAATCATCGAAAATGTCGATGCAGCCAACCGAGGGTCCCGCACCCGCTCAGCCAGTTCACTCTGGATAAAACCAAGTAAGGAGGTCATCGTGACCAAGCTATTCACACGTCGTACAGTTCTTGCATCCGCGTCTGCTGCGGGCGTATCTCTTCTTGCCGCGCCAGCGATTGTCCGCGCTGCAAACTCTTTCGAGGTGCAGATGCTGACGGCGCATCCCGACGATCGGAAAATTCGCAACGTGTTCCTGCCGCGTGTTCAGGTTGTCGAACCAGGCGATACCGTGAACTTTGTGGCGACCGACAAAAGCCACAACAGCGCGTCCGCCAAAGGTATGCTGCCCGATGGTGTTGAAGGTTGGAAAGGCAGAATCAATCAGGATGTGTCTTTCACGTTCGAGACACCCGGCTTTTACGGATATGTCTGCACGCCACACGCGGCATTGGGCATGGTTGGCCTCGTGGTTGTCAAAGGCGACGGCATGATGGACAATCTGGAGGCAGCACAAAGTGTTAAGCAGCGCGGCAAAGCACAAGCTGTCTGGGACGAGATTTGGGCCGAAGTCGCCGAAATGGAATTGACTGCATAAAGCGTGTCCCGCGCGCTTGCGAAACACGTTTCGTTTCAATCAGGCGCAACAAAAAACAGCGAAGGCGGCTACGCCGCCCCGCTGAAGCACTACCAAAGACCAACTCGCCGCCAAGCAAGGCTTGATGATACCCTGACAGAGCGAGCACAGCATGTGGAACGCATGCATCGACGGCCAGCACAGCAAAACATGGAACGCGCTTCACTGTTCCTTTCTCTGGCCTTTCGCGATGCGGGGACACCATGCAACAGAACTTTCATATTGATCATGTGACTCAGACGGTCATGTCATCCTCTGCCAAAGGGCTGGCCGCCTCTTGGCGACGTTCGATGATGTCTTATGCGCTTGATCCGTCTGAGCGACACCGTCATGCGCGGCTGACAGAGCGCGAGACGAATAAGCGCCGTGCTTTTGCGCATGCCATGTGTAAGGTCGCAAACCCGTTGATGGATCATCTCTTCAACTTGGTCTGCACGTCTGGTTGCGGGGTATTCCTGACGGACCATGATGGCGTCGTGTTGGATCAACGGTGCAGCAGCGGCGATGTGCTTGCCTTCCAAGACTGGAACCTTTGGAGCGGCGCGCGGTGGTCCGAGGATGTGGAAGGTACCAATGGCATTGGCACGTGTCTTGCCGAAGGGCGTCGGCTGGTCATTCACCGCGACGAACATTTTGCGACACGCAATACTGGCATGAGCTGCATTGATGCGCCAATCCACGACCAGAACGGCGCTTTGGTTGGTGCGCTTGACGTGTCATCAGCTCGGTCTGATCAATCCGCCCCTCTGAACCGTTTGATGTTCGAAGCTGTCGCGCAAACGGCCCGCCAGATCGAAGCGGACCTTTTCCGAAGTGCATTCGCGTCATGCAGACTCGTTGTGGCGACTGCGGATGGCAGCGCTCTTTTGGCCGTGGACAGTGACGACGTGGTCGTTGGCGCAAATCGCGCGGCGCGAAAGCTCTTTGATTTGCCCACAACGGGACCGCTGGACGCTTGCCCAGCAACAGACCTTTTGCAAGATACACCAGAGCGGCGGGGATTTGACCGTGGCGAACATGCTGCCATCAAACGCGCTTTGCTTCGGCACGGCGGCAACGCCTCTGCAGCAGCACGTGCATTGGGTATTGGTCGGGCCACGCTGTATCGCCGTGCCAAGCGGCTTGGCATCATGACTGACGGTACGTGACCTAAAGCTTCGAAGAGCAAAGGTGTTCGAAAAGCTGTCTCAAGGCTGAGACACATCGATGCTCCAACCCGTTTCACCCTCTCGTTTAGCGTCGCTGACTTCGGCAGCATTGCGGCACAGCCGCCGGAGGAGGTGGCACAAACTGGAGGATTCCTTATGAACGAGATGACGCAACTCGAAGCTGCGGCCTATGTTTCGCCATTCGCAAAGCGCTATGACAATTTCATCGGCGGCAAATTCGTTCCGCCCGTGAACGGCGAATACTTCGACAACATCACGCCAATCACCGGCGAAGTTGTGTGCGAAGTTGCAAAATCTGGCGCAGCAGACGTCGAACTGGCCCTCGATGCAGCGCATGCCGCAAAAAGCGCGTGGGGCAGCAAGCCCGCTGCGGAACGGTCAAACATCATCCTCAAGATCGCGGATCGGATGGAAGAAAACCTCGATCTTCTTGCCCGGGCAGAGACGTGGGACAACGGTAAACCAATCCGCGAAACCACAGCGGCAGACATTCCGCTGGCCATTGATCACTTTCGCTATTTCGCAGGTGTCCTGCGTGGCCAAGAAGGCAATATGTCGGAAATTGACGCGGACACTGTAGCGTATCACTTCCATGAGCCACTTGGTGTTGTGGGCCAGATCATTCCTTGGAACTTCTCGATCCTGATGGCGGCTTGGAAACTGGCGCCAGCATTGGCGGCAGGCAATTGTATCGTACTCAAACCCGCGGAACAGACGCCTGCTGCGATCATGGTTCTTGCTGAATTGATTTCTGATCTGTTGCCGGACGGTGTTCTGAACATTGTGAATGGCATGGGTCCAGATGTTGGTGGTCCGCTCGCCACGTCGCCTCGGATTGCCAAGATCGCTTTCACTGGATCAACCGAGACCGGCAAGATCATCATGAAAGCGGCGACCGAAAACCTGATCCCAGTGACGTTGGAACTGGGTGGTAAGTCACCGAACATCTTCTTCCCTGACATCATGGCCGAAGACGACGCGTTCTTGGATAAGGCCGTCGAAGGCTTTGTTCTTTTCGCCTTTAACCAAGGCGAAGTTTGCACCTGCCCAAGCCGCGCTTTGATCCATGAAGACATCTATGAAGAGTTCATCAAACGCTGTATCGCCCGCGTTGAGGCGATTGTTCAAGGCGACCCGCGTGATATGAACACCATGGTCGGCGCGCAGGCGAGCCAGGAGCAGCAGGATAAGATCAGCTCTTACCTGACCATCGGCGTCGAAGAGGGTGCACAGGTCCTGACCGGCGGTGCACCTGCCAAGATCGATGGTCTTGAGAATGGTTTCTACATTCAGCCAACGATCCTCAAAGGTCACAACAAGATGCGGGTCTTTCAGGAAGAGATCTTTGGCCCGGTTGTGTCGGTCACCACGTTCAAGGACGAGGAAGAGGCGCTCGCGATTGCTAATGACACGATGTATGGCCTTGGCGCTGGTGTCTGGTCGCGTGACGCAAACCGCTGCTACCGCTTTGGCCGCGCCATTGAAGCGGGCCGGGTGTGGGTCAACAATTACCACGCGTACCCGGCGCATGCTGCCTTTGGTGGATACAAGCAATCCGGGATTGGCCGCGAGAACCACAAGATGATGCTGGATCACTACCAGCAGACGAAGAACATCCTGATGAGCTACAACCCGAACAAACTGGGTTTCTTCTAGGCCTCACAGAAAAACGGAAGGACCCCGCTGGATGGTGGGGTCTTTTCTTGCCTAGGTTACAGCTTCGTCGAAACGCAATTTTCCACGATGCTGCGCGTGCGGATTGCGCCGCCAAATTGCGCCAGACCTACACTTGGGCAACGTCGCTGCAACGCGCCTGCCTCTGCGTTACATCCAAAGATTTTTTAATTTGA
>ERZ1740070.287-NODE-287-length-35669-cov-5.763155_pt1 | contig 35669 bp, 37 predicted proteins | sample MGYA00581734_ERZ1740070 | MGnify/ENA primary metagenome ERZ1740070 (study PRJEB43018, sample SAMN04849744) | marine metagenome | isolation source: floating plastic debris | place: Pacific Ocean | collected 2008-09-01 | study: EMG produced TPA metagenomics assembly... | reverse complement strand
TGCTGCGCGATGTGGGCGGTTCTTATCGGCGGGCGATCGCAGACACTGTAGAACATTACACCAACGCTCAATACCGCCCCACCCTCGAAGACATCGATATTCTCAAGAGCGAAGGCATTTGGAACAACGATTGGAAAGCCTCAGAAGTACTTATTCATCGCTACTTTGAAGGAAGAGGAGAGCCAAAGCCGAGCGCTACGTACGAAGAAATCACCGACTATTTTCAAAAACCGTAACGCGGCCCCGATACCGAAGACCCTGACCAGTGGACCCGCTACATTCCTAATGAGCCTTTATTAGTAGATACAGACTACTTCCAAACGCTTGCTGGCTCCGGCATTCCCTACGCCTTTTTCAGTGGTGCGACTCGCGGCTCTGCCAGCTTTGTGCTTCAGCGTCGCATAGGATTAGATCAGCCCATTCTCATTGCTATGGAAGACGGGCCAGGCAAACCCGACCCTACTGGGCTAATGGTGGCGGTGCAGAAAGTCGAAGCGCAGCAATCTATCCAGAACGCTTTGCCTGTTATCTACGCTGGCGATACTGCCGCTGATATGAAAACGGTTGTCGCAGCAAAGGCTCAGTTTCCCAATCGTCAATGGCTAGCGATCGGGATTTTGCCACCGCACGCTCAAAAAGATGAGGCATATAAGGCCGACTATTCAGCAAAGCTAAAAGCTGCAGGAGCCCAGACTGTTCTCAAAAGCGTCCGCCACATCACAGAAGATCTGCTCAGTAGTCTGTTGTAAATTTGTTTTACTATTTCTCAGTAAAATCATTGATGCAGTGTACGAAATTTTAGGGTTGTTTGATCAGGTATGACAAGTATTTGTGGGCACTCTAGGTAGGAAAGAGAACTACAGCAGAGTGTGCCCAGCCCTTGAGTATTGCTTCACTGACAACGGCATTGTGTTTGCCGGCATTAGAGATAGAAGCGCTGCTGCAAGGGCGAATGATTGTAGCGACGTCCCATACGTTTCGTAATCCGCTACAGTTTGTGCTGTGTTCAGCGGCATCGCCAAAGGGAGACATATACGCAAGGCATCGATATCGGCCTAGCTTCTTGCGTAGTGTGAAAGCTGACTTCAATGATAAAGATTCTCACCAAACAACCCTGTGGGCTTGGGCCAAGTTTGGTGGTTGTCGCATTTATAACCAGCTCAGTGATTTAGAGGCACTCTCGAAGCTAACAGTTTGGAAAACTGAGTACCTTGCAGAATTGATAGAGCGGCAGCACAAGCTTTTTCTTATGACATTACGGGTATACCGATTTGAACAACCTGTAACCATGACAATGACTTCGGTAAATGAAGATAAAATAGGACACTACGTTCGCTTACCCAGTGCACCTACTAGCCGCAGCAGTGAAGCAATTATTAGCAAAACCGCTTTTGTCAAAAGAAAACAACATTTAATTGCTCTAGTGCCTCCTCTGCATCCAGAGCTAGAGGATTTCCAGGCAGAACTTGTTCAGCTCAGAGAGAGTAGCTTGGGTGCTATGTCACTCGATCGAGACTTACGATATTTCCTCGGATGGTCTCGAACAGACCAAACAAAACTAGATGACTCCGACCTTGTGTGGATTAAGCAAATTGCTCAAACGGGAAACAGCAGCGATGGTGACGCCTTCGAGAAGCTAACTCGAAAGAGTCTGATGAAGCTAGGATTTAGCAACAGCAATACTAATCCAAAGGCAAGCTTGAATCCAGAAGCTACAGGCGGCGCAGGTGGACTCGACGTATATTGCGAAGTACCTTATCCACTGGTTGGAGAATGTAAGGCTAGCCAGTACGGCAGCATCCCAAACTCCGTTACCGCGCAGCTCATCCACCTAGGCAATACTCACTTACCCGCTGGCACATTTGAGCAGTCTATCAAAGTTCTATTTGTAGCGGGCTCACTTACCAGCCATGCCAAACAAGCTGCTATCGGAAACAACATAAACGTTATGCGACCTGAAACCCTACAACGCCTCACTGAATTGCAGGCTCAACACCCTGGATCCATCGACCTGTACAAGCTGAAACCCTGCTTGCAGGTGGCCCCCTTCGGCGATGAAGCTGATGCAAAAGTAAATCTATTCGTAGACAATATTTTGCAACAGCTAGAAGTTCGCGCTGAACTGATTCGCGCGGTGAAGAATTGTCTACAAAACACGGGTGAAGCGAGTGTCGGAACAGATGCCGTTTTCTTTGTATACAACGCAAGCGCGTCTCATACAAAGCTTCCACAGCTCAAACGCCCAGAGGTTCACGAGACGCTAATTGAATTATCTTCTCCACTAGCAGGATATCTAGGCCGAGTCGATGATATAGATGCCTTGGCCGATAGACGCAGTCAGCGCTTTTACTTTCTTAGAGAGCTTCACCTTGAGCATGATGCGCTGAGTGCTGTTCGCTAAAACGTATGCTGTACTGTTAGTAAAGCATCATCCTTGCCATACAAATATCTGCATCTTATTTAAACAAGGGTTTACATGAGGCCTATACGTAGATAGCCTGTGCTTGCTAGGCGTAACAGCACAATTGCTTCTGCTATGGATAGGATGACTACCCGGCTGTACCACATCACACATATATCTAACCTGCCCGCCCTATTGCAGTGCGCAGAACTCCGCTCAAAGAATAAACTTACTAATAGCAAAACTGAATACAAGTCCATAGCATACGAGCACATTCAGGATCGACGAGCTTCTATCTCGGTGCCTTATGGCCTAGGCGGTACCTTGCACGACTATGTACCCTTCTACTTCGCAGCGCGATCGCCTATGCTCTATGCCATTCATAAAGGCTATGTTGAGGGATACGAAGACGGCCAACAATCTATTCTGCATTTGGTAACTAGCGCAGAATCAATCGCTAATGCGTCACTAAACTTCGTTTTTAGCGATGGGCACGCAGTTATGGGCTACACCAGTTTTTATGATGATCTTTCATCATTGTCAGCGGTTATTGACTGGGAGATTATGAAAGATGTGTACTGGCACGACACAGATGATGATGGCGATCTCAAACGCCGCAGACAGGCAGAGTTTCTAGTACATCAGAGTGTCCCATGGTCGCTGATAGACGGCATCGGTGTCCAGAACAGAACAATTGCAGACAGAGTGAATCAAACCTTACAAGAGTTCGGGTATACGACATCAGTCAGAAGAGTCTCTGCTTATTATTACTGACTGGTGAGGTTATATATCAGTAGCATATGGGTGTTTATACTGGATGAATGATAGTACAATTGATCTTAATGCGGCTGTAGAATGCTAAACCTAAAGCGTGGCAACCTCCTAGAGGAAAAAACTGAGGCCTTAGTAAACACCGTCAACTGTGTTGGTGTGATGGGTCGTGGTGTGGCGCTACAGTTTAAGCGAGCATTTCCAGAAAATTTTAAGCAATACCAAAAAGCCTGCAAGAAGGAGATTGTCCAGCCAGGACAAATGTTCACTGTAGATATGGGGTTACTCCTCAATCCTCGCTACATCATCAATTTCCCAACCAAAAGGCACTGGCGGCAAAAGTCTCGCCTTGAGGATATTCAGGCAGGTTTGTTAGCACTTGTGGAAGATGTGCGATCGCGCAAAATTCGCTCCATTGCGATTCCCCCTCTCGGCTGTGGTAACGGTGGACTCTCTTGGCACGATGTAAAACCGCTCATTATTAGAGCCTTCGCTTCACTTCCAGACGTTGAGGTCGTTCTATTTGAACCTTCGGGTGCTCCAGCGCCTAGCGAAATGAAGGTGCGCACTCAAAGGCCAGAGATGACGGCTGCCAGAGCAGCGCTCATCCGGGTTTTGGAACTTTACGGACTGCCTGGATACCGTACTAGCCGCATCGAAACCCAAAAACTCGCTTACTTCCTGAAAGTTGCGGGTGAGCCAGCTTTGCAAAAGCTCGACTACAAAAGGTCTCACTATGGTCCTTACTCCAATGATCTAGGACATGCACTAGACCGTATGGAAGGTCATTATATTCAGGGCTACGGCGATGGAACTGATCGTGCTCAAATTCAGGTGCTACCCGCAGGCCACAAGGCCGCTCACGATTTTCTGGCGCATGAGCAGGTAGCCAACGAACACCTAGAACGAGTTGGTCGGCTGATTGAAGGTTTTGAGACTCCCTACGGTATGGAAATGCTTGCTACACTTCATTGGGTCGCGCAAGAAGACTTTCAAGCTGTGCAAGACTGTCAAACAGCTATTCAAAGAGTGCAGGAGTGGAGCGATCGCAAGAAGAATCTGTTTAAGCTTCGTCACCTAGAAATTGCTTGGAACCATCTTAAAGAAAAAGGGTGGCTCAATTAACTGTTGTGCATTTGTTCCATAAAAGTGCAGTAGAGAAGGACGATTACAGCCATGGCTAAGTCTCGTCGACTAGAAGCGACTTTAGAAGCAGTCAAAGCAATTGGGCGATTGGAAACGTTAGGCGCTGGAGAGATTGAGAGCCTGCGAAAAATCATTCGTGGCAAGCAGCCAATTGCGATCGCACCCACCACAAAAATCATCATCCGCCACAGCCTCATTCAGCTCATCCCAGATATGGTCACTGCCTTTGATCGTATGCTAGTCAACGGCGCAGATACTGACCCTAACTGCAAAGCGAAATGGGCGATCGCAAATACCCTCTACCAGCTCGAAAAGCCAAATGCCGACCTCTTCCTCTCTGGCATTCGCCACGTTCAGCCAGAGCCCGTATGGGGTAAAACTATTGACACGGCCCCACCGCTACGCAGCCTATGTGCCCTGGGACTTGTGCAGGCAAACTATTCCAAAGTGCTAGAAGAACTCGCCGATTTGCTAGCCGACCCCGAACACGATGCTAGGGCTGGAGCTGCTAGGGCTGTTGGCTATAGTCAAAATCCTGCGGGCATTCCGCTACTTAGGCTTAAGGTGCTTATGGGTGATGCGGAACCACAGGTGATGTCCGAATGCTTTATTGCTTTGCTCAAGCTATCGGGAGAGCAGGCCCCTATGGTGCTATGCGCCTTGGAATCGGGTAGCCCGGCTCTACAGGAATTAGCTGCGATCGCACTTGGAGAAGCCCGCATTCCAGAGGCTTTTCCCGCTATCAAGCGCCAGTGGCAGCGTACTCGCGAAACCGACTTGCGGGGTAGCTTTTTGCTGGCGATTGCCACTCTTCGCAGCGAAGACAGCATGGCTTTCTTGCTAGACCAGCTAGAGCGAGGCAACCTGCCAGATGCCAAAGATGCTCTGATCGCTCTAGATATCTACCGAAATACAACAGAGATTTGGCAGCAAATTATCCGTATTATTCAGTTTAGAGAGAATGCTGAACTCACCGCTATGTCGATGCGTTAAAACATCGCGACACATCAACAAATCTTTAAGCAATTTTAAAGAGATGAATGGTTCGCCTCACCTCTTTAATCCAAGCGAAACTAAACCGTTAAACTGCAACAAAACTAAGTATTGCAAGTACTTGTCAGGCAAAAGTTTTGAAGGCTACCTTACGAAAATGCCTGCTCCAGTCAACTTGTAGTAGATTCTCTAAGCCCCTCGGGAAAGCTGAACTAGCCATCACAAAACAACCATACCTGTTAGGTTGCATTACTTACTTGGGCAACCCTTGCCTTCCTTTACTAACACTCGGACCTACCTCATGAAAGGCTTTAAGCTTTCTACCCTACTCAGTGCAATTCTTTTAGGCAGTAGCGCTGTGTTATCTCTTTTGCCTGCTACGCCTGCTGCCGCGCAAGGTTCACCACCACAAAGTGACGCACAGAGCGATAACAGCACTACCGCCACAGATAGCGCTTATCTTACTCAGCTCTACAGCTTTTTGGAAAGTCGCGATCCGGTTACCCATGCTATGGCAACCCAGTCTATGAGTGAGGAAGACAGCATTTGGGCGGCGCAAATGTTTTGCCGCACCTTTGAATCTGGCGTGAGTCCGACCGATGCATTTACCGCCTACACCTCATCGGCTATGGAGCAAGCCGTTTCCCGAGGCGCTACCCTGACCGATGAGATGGCTTTCGCTGTTGGGCTTTATGGTGGTGCGGTGATGAATGTGGGATCTGCGCACTACTGCCCTCAGTATCAACCTCAAGTAGAGCAGGCATTTCAGGCGATGCGAAGATGACCACACGGCCTGCTGCTGGCATCCTTAGTTTCTGAAATCTACGTCCAGTACTTTTAGCGCTCTTTTCTGTTTTGTATTGTTTGTTTCGTGTATGGAACTCGGTATAAAAAAGAGAGTTTAGGCAGGTGTTTTCTGTGGGGTGCCGCGCTCTTGCCGAACGCTGAACTGCCAGGCACTAGAGAACATATAGTGAATTTGATGATGTAAATCCATAAGCTTTAAGTTCTCCCACTCGTGCTGATCGAGCCAGACACCGTGGCAGTGGCTGCATCGGTCGAGGTAGAAATTCAGGCCGCGACCCACTTTTGTTTTGCGCATGAGGCGAGAGCAGTCGGCGCAAAAGTTTGCTGTGTTGTTATCGGTAACAGGGAGCAGAGAAAGCTCTGGGCTCAATTTGATTGGGGGGCGTGCGTTGGACGCCTGCGCTTTTTCTTGCTCTCGATAGTCGAGCCATTCCCAATATCGCTCGGATGAAATCCAATGACCGAAGCAATTGCTGCACTGATGGGCGTGTAATCCAGGGCTAAGGGTGACTTCGTGAAGCGTTTCTGTATGGCATATGGGACATTTCATAGGTGGAACCGTGGTATCTGCAGTAGATGTCTTTATATAAGAACGTTCCCAAATTATTCCAAAAAATGTTGATGTTTTTGAAATTAGTGGGAAATCCTCAGATTTTGTTTATAAATGCCCCCTAATGCTGAACCAAGGTTACTTTTAATACCTTAAGCATATATCTATTGATGAAATAGATAAATGCCGTCAAAAGCTTTTTGTGGTAGGTACATCCCCTCTTTTCGTCACAATTGATTCCGCCTGAGAAGGCGCTAGCATCCTGGTATGCGCTCATCCATATACGAATATTTATACGGTCGCCAAAGTGGGAAAAAGCGGCCAGGTATTTATTGCTTCTACAGTAGATACCAAATTCATTCCAGACGTTTCAAAATTACGGTAGTTAGCGATCGCATCGTCAGTGAAATCGATCACACCAGGGACAACAACAGGAGAGGTGCAGTCTTCTAACAGATACACCTTTCGTGCCAATGCCGGATCGATTGACTGAATCTCGCTCAGCAAATCGCTCACTGTCCACGCGACACAGTGACTCTGAGCTTGTCCTGCAATGATAATGGCGTCGAACTCTAGCAGGTGTTGAATGAGCCGGTTGTTTTTCTGGGCGATCGCACGTCCGCCTTCGTCTGTTAACACTTCAGGGCTCAAAACAGAATAGTTCTCGGTGAGCGGGTTGTCGCCCTTCGCCTCAAACCGTGTGGGGCTACTACGCACCATGCTATGGAAAAAACAGGCTTCCTCAAACGCGGGCACAAGCGCGTGGCCAATGCCACCGAGCATAGAGTGATACGGCCAAATCGTGAGCGGATACTTGCCGCGATCTTGCAGCTGCTTGGCGTAGTGATGAGCAAATCGCTCAATCGCATTTGCATCTGTTCCTTTGGAGGTCAATCCTTTCGCTAACAAAGGATTCACTCGCCACGTACCTTGTTTTACTTCGTCGTAAGAGATCATCGTCATCGGTGCCGGATGCTTACCCGCTTCATTCACCCAAAAAACAGAGTGAAAAATCTGAGCCGCACTGTGAGTATCCATCGTCGGCACGATTTCTGTAATCACATCGAGATTGCGATAAACAAACTCGCATAGTCTTCGCGTATCGTCTACCGCGCCCGTTCCCGATCGACCGCCGACAAATAGCTCAAAGTCTGGCAGGCAAAAGGTGTTTTGCACATCGATAGCGAGCAGGCACACCCGCGCTTTGTCGGCGTGAGCAGGCGTAATGCTGTGCTGCTGGCGATAGGCAGCAGCTTCTGTGGCGCGAGCCTGATAGGGAACTCGCCAGATTTGGCCAACAGTTGCGGGATTGAAGAAGTCAGGAAGCGATGTCGTCATAAGTTACTCCATAGTTGGCTGCATAGCGGTTGCAAAATTGTAAAGTCGTCTGGCGTAGCGGTTCGTCTAATCGTTGCAGTACTTCTGTTGCGATCGCACGTGGCACACCGCCATAGAAGGCTTCGGCAATGCCGCCTGTGATGGCTCCCATGGTATCCGTATCGCCTCCCAGCGAAATCGTATTGCGGATAGCATCTTCAAAATCGGTCGATGCGAGAAAAGCAATGATGGATTCTGGTACTGTCTCCTGACAAGACTCGTTAAACACATAGGTTGCCCGAACTTGGTCAATAGGACGACTCAGGTCATAGCCAAACGATTCTTCTACAAATGATTTTATTTTGCTTTTGTTGCCCCCTTGCCTGGCTAGAAAAATGCAAGCAGCGGTTGCCTGTGCACCTTTAATTCCTTCGGGATGGTTGTGTGTGACTTCAGCGGTTTGTTTAGCCGCGCTCATTACACTCACCATGTCGTCAAAGGCAAAGCCCACCGGACTTACCCGCATGGCTGACCCGTTACCCCAGCTGTTGTAGGGCTCCAAGCTGTCGGATTGTGCCCACTGGCTAAATCTTGCGCCATAGCCGCCCATCGGATTTGGGTATCGCTGGGCATAGCGCTTGATGCGTTCTGCATAGCTGCCGCCTTTGAGGATGGTTTCAGCAACAGCAACAGACAAAATGCTGTCGTCAGTAAATGCGCTTTGTGGCGTAAACAAAGGAAAATCTTTGCTTTTGTGTCGATCGAACTCGTAGATTGAGCCGATAATGTCACCTGCAATCGCGCCTAGCATAGGCCCTCCTATGAAGCCTTATAGCGCTTCCTAAAATTGACTTAGTGTTAAAAACACACTAACCTGTCTTTTATAGCGAATGTGCCTGTAAACGTCAACAGTTAAGCCATGTCATATACCTACGACTACCCTCGGCCCGCGCTCACTGTAGACTGCGTAGTTTTTGGGTTTGAGCCAGCGTCAGCGCTGAAGGTTTTACTCATCCGCAGAAAGCTACCGCCTTACGAAGGAGAGTGGTCTTTACCCGGTGGGTTTGTGCAGGTGAGTGAATCTGTTGACGACGCAGCCGTTCGTGAGCTACAGGAAGAAACTGGTGTAGCGGATGTATTTTTAGAACAACTTTATACCTTTGGGAGCTTGCAGCGAGACCCCAGGGAGCGTGTTGTTTCTGTGGCCTACTATGCGCTGGTGAGCCTACAAGGTCATCCGTTGCAAGCAGCTACTGACGCTAGCGATGCGCAGTGGTTTGCGCTTTCTACGCTGCCGAGCTTAGGGTTTGATCACAGGGAGATTTTGGAATGTGCGATCGCTCGCCTACGCAGCAAAATCCGCTACGAACCCATCGGATTTGAACTGCTGCCAAAAAAGTTCACGCTCTCTCAACTGCAAAGGCTCTACGAACAAATCCTAGAGCGCGAGCTAGACAAACGAAACTTTCGCAAAAAGCTATTAAAAATGGATCTGTTGATCGATACAGAAGAAAAAGAACAGTCCGTTGCCCACAGAGCCGCGAAGCTCTATGCCTTTGACACAACAAAGTACATAGAGCTTAAAAAAACAGGTTTCAACTTTGAGCTATGAGGCGCGGTTTCTAAGGCATAAGCTATGAGAACACCGCCACCTAAACGGTAGACATTACCTCCCTCACAGCTTTGTTTGTACCATTGGCATCTGCGTTTTCCACACTCAATGTGCGTTGCCCCACGGTAGAAGGATCTTCCAACCCGACGTCGTGGCAGTGCGGGTCGATGCCATAGCCGCCTCTTGGGAATCCTTTGCACAGGAGTTCGTAGTCATCAATTGCGGCGTACAGCTCCTGCTGAGAAAGGCTGTTGAGATAGGCGCATTCTCCAATCTTGCCTTTTGGCAAAGGCGCTACCAAATTCTGACCTCGCTTTTGAACAATCTTCTGCTGAGAAGTCCACAGGGTCTCTTTTTTATACAGAATATCGTGCCACAGGCTCAGCCCAAACGCGCTGATCAGACTCAGAATGCGATGACACTCCTCCCGACTAATCCATTCCATGCGATAGCTCAGGTAAGCGCCAAACCCCATACCAATAGAGACCGCATGACCATGCAGCAAGCCTGCTTCTATTTCAAAGCCGGGCGACCACGTGTGGCCGTATGCGTGAGGGCGGCACTGGTGGGTTTCGTACAGGTTGTTGTATTCGGCGGCTACGTAGCTCCGTAATGCGCCGCCCAGTATTTTTTGCGAGAGTGCGTTGATCTCATCGGTGGGCTCGCAGTGGGTTGTTCCAAATCGGGTCGTGATCAGTTGGTCTGTGGCTTGTTCCAAATCCGCAAACAGTTCAGCATCTTTGACGACGGCCATTTTAATAATTTCTACAATGCCATGGCGCAGCCAGCCTTCATGCTGTGTTTTGAAGAAGTATCTATCGGTGATAGAGAGAATAGGGGGGTGATAGGCGCCAAAGAGATTTTTGTATCCAAAGCCGTCACAGCAGGTGCGTGGGGAAGGCCCTGCATCTATACCTGCGACGATGGACGTAGAGAGAATGATATAGGGCGTGTTGCGATGGTAAAGTGCGCAGGCGAGCCCGGCAGTATCGGCAAGTACGCCGCCACCAACAATGAGCACAGGCTCGTTACGAGAGACGCCCAGCGCTTTGAAGTCTCCTAGCATCCGCTCGACGGTGGCGATGCCTTTGTCGACTTCCATTGCACGATAGGCGACTTTTTCGAGTGCGATGTTGTGATGCGCAAAGTAGTCTTCTATCTGCTGAGCGTAGTGCTGTTCTACATTTTGATCAATTAGGCAAACGCAGCGACCCAGTGCCACATAGGTATCTCTTAGCAGCGGCTGGTCAATATCGAGAGTGTGGTCAACGATTTTAATAGCGGTGAAGGTGCTGTGCCGCATCACGGCTTCGATGGTTTGGTCGTCGGCTGTACTTTCTACGGTGCCGTGGCTTTCGCGATAGCTAGAGGTTGGGTATATGGCGTGTGGATTTTGGGTGATGAGGCGGTCGGCGAGGGTGATGTAGAAGCTGGCGACTGTGCTGCTAGTGAGGTTTTCGTTTGTGAGGTAGGCGAGTAGCTTATATTCTCCTAGCTCGGTAGGGTAGAGCCTGTTGGCAAAGGCCTGCCACTGCTTGCCAGACTCATCGAATGAGGTAATGAGTTCTGCCAGCAGACCGAAGAAACGCCCCAAAGAAAAGTTGAGTGCGCTGCGCAGACTTCGGCAGGCCGATGTGCCTGCGACTGCATTGGCTGCGGCGAATTCTTTGCCGAGTTCGGCTGAAAAGGCTGGGGCTTCGATGAGAGCGAGCAGTAGATCTTCAAAGGGTGCGCTGCAGCAGATATCTTTTACTGCTTTTGAAAGGTCAGACTGTTGTAGGTCTAGAGCAGAGGCTTTGGTTTTGAAGGTGTCTATGAATAGTGCGATCGCAGATTCAGTTGTGGGCATTAATCGTAGGTCCAACATGGAGAGCAATAGGCTGCAAGGGGGCTTTTACAGAAAAGCTTTATAGAGCGGGTTTTAAAGAAAGCATTTGTGATGAGAGCGTTTGTTATGAGATGGGGACGTCGCCGGCAATGAGGCCTCTGTGCAAGATGCGATCGCCCACTACACAAGAATGGTCAGCTCGGTGGAGCGTACAGCGGTTATCCCAAATCACAATGTCACCGCGCTGCCAGTGATGGCGATAGAGTGTGCGACTGCGAATAGAGTGCTTGTACAGTAGGCGAATGATGTGAGCACTTTTGTCAGTTGACAGCTCACCTGCTGACGTTCGTATTCTTTGGAAACGTTCTGGGGTAGAGAGATAAATCGCAACTTTATCTGAGATGGGATGTTGTCTGAATGGCGGATGCCAGGTTTGTGTTTCTGCGCCTTCTGGCAGCGTTAATCCAGAGACAACATGGAGGACTTCTGCGCCTTGAAGCTGATGCTTTATCGATGTCGATAGCGTTTCGTAAGCCAGATACTGGTTAGAAAAGAGTGTTTCTCCACCGGTACTTGGAAGCTTAATCGCTTACTGAGTGCTTTCAGCATAGATGCAACATTTTTAGCTGAGGTTGTTGTGACCAGTGCCAACCCCAATCCATATGCTTTAGCCTGCTCTAGGGTATCTGCTACACCGTGCCGAGGCTCTATGTTTCCTTCATCCAAAAAAAAATGAAAGCGTTCGGATTTCGTTTGATGAATGGCAGCGGCGTCTACACGTTCTCCCCGTGCGGAAGCATAGTCTTCAATTCGCTGTTTCCCACCGTTGCCTTTCAGCAGCTTCCGGTACTCTTCCTGTGACCAGTTCCACTTTAGATTGTGCAGCTCAAAGGCCTGATTGAAGGCGCTTCTTTGTAGCTCGGAAGTATCAGCAATAGTCCCGATAGATCCAAAAAAGATAGCGTTTGGCATAGCGTTATTTCTGTGAGTTGGGGCTGTGTCTTGTGAGCTGTCGTTGATTTATGGTTGAGCGATCAAAGCGCAGGCCATAATGTTCTTTCTTGTGAGGTTCTTTCTTGTGAGGTCCTTTCTTTTAAGCTTTTCTTTTTTATGGAGCTTTCTTCTGAAGGTTTCTCTCTTTCTAAGCAGGCTTGAAGCGTTTGCTCAAAGAAAGACTGTAGAGAAATTCCAGCCGCTTGCGCCATGGAGACAATAACGCTCTTAGGTGCAAAGGAGCAATAGAGCCCAGCTTCAAGTAACCATGGTTGACCACAGGCATCGATCCGAAAGTCGAATAGGCTATAGTGCCTACATCCTAAAGCTTTGTGACATCTCTTTGCGGCTTCCCACACGGCAGGCATATCTGGGTCGTCATCGGCAACCACCCACGACTGAATTCCATCTTTTGCGCTGAAGTCGAGTTTGTTGTGGGTGTTCATTTTGAGTTTGTGGTCGTAGGTGCGAATCGGTCTAGTGTGGCTATCGACTCGATACTCTTCCAGCGGCAGACACACTAGCTCGCCGTTTTGAACGATTACCCCGCAGCGAACTTCTCGACCTAGCTCAATGAACGCTTCAACGAGCACTTCTGGCGAGTGCTTGAATGCATTATCCAAAGCTGCCTGGTAGTTTTGAGTGCGTTCTACCAGCGAAATGCCTAAAGAGTTATCGGCCGTGTTAGGCTTGACGATACTTTTTGGCGAGATAGTAGGGCGATCGCCTATTCGTAGCAGTTCGCCTGCTGGAACTCGCACACCGGCTGAGGCAACAATGGATTTGGTCCTAGCTTTGTCTGCGGCGATCGCCATTTGCGCCGGTAAATTTCCTACAAAAGGAATTTTCAGTAGCCTCAGCAATGCTCTGTAATCTGTCATGCCCGAGAGGCAAAACATTTGCGGCAGCGCTATATCAATCGATAGCTGAGTCAGCCGACCAATGGCTACAGAAATGGGCACTGGCTGCGCCGCAGCAATGTCAGCCTCGTTGAGTGATCGCGGAAATCGCCATTTACCATCTGGCGTAACGTAGGCGATGAGAAATGTGTATCTGGCTGGAGCATGCAGGGCGTTCATGCAGTCTTGCGCATATAGCCGAGAAAGGTCGCAGTAAAAGTCGCTTGTGGCCGAGCCTACCAATTGCAGAATACGGAGGGTCATAGCTTTAATCACCCCCCAACTGCACTAATTTGCCAATGTTGAAGTCAATGCGAATCCAACCTGTTCCTTTTCGCAGGTCTTGCAGTAGCAACAGCGGAATTTGCCAGTGGTGAACCATCAAAAAAGGCAGCGGATCGCGCCAGTCGAAAATGGCATCTTTGCCCTGTGCGATAGTTTTGATTCTGTTAAGTGTTGCTTTGGGGTCGGCTAAATGCGTTAGCAAGCGCCATATCTCGTGGTAGATCCAGTACGTTGGCTTGCTGCTAGCTGTAGGCTGAACAGGTTCTTGCAGCGGCGTTTGTTCTAAATACGCTGTTGCTACAGCCGGTTCGTTGTAGAACATCGTAATGGCCGAGTGTGTTCTAGGATTGCACTCAATGGCGTACACTTTTCCATCGTCGTAGGCTTCGATAAAGTCGAAAGAGGCCTGACCTGTGAGGGTTAGCCCAGCTGCAAACGTACGAACCCAGTCTGTAATTTCAGGCTTGTCCACGTTTTCGTAATTGATTTGAAAGGCGGAAGACTCACAGCAGCAGTGCATTCGTAGCTCACCTGCGCGCAGCGTGCTGTGGGTGCAGTACTCTTGCCCCGGAATAAACTCTTGCATAATCCAGGGTTTACTGTCACTAATTGGCAGCGATCGCACAAATGCCGCCGTCTCTTCTGGTGTTTCACGAGGTAGCCTAGTCAGGTCCAGCCGCCTCACAGAGTCATACGGAATGCTCTTGAGAATGTACTTTCTCGTTTCATTGGAAAAGTCAAAATCAATTACCTGCTGTGCCTGCGTAATTCGATAAGACTTCGGTACCGCTAACCCAAAAGACTCGGCCGCTTTAGCAAACTGATATTTGTCGTCTAGTAAGTCTATTTTGTTAGGCGGTACGTGCAGTACTTCGCAGTGCGGTGAGAGAACTGTGATCGCCTGCGAGTCAAAATAGCTAGCGGCTGGGCTACAGACCGGCACATAGGTGTCGACCTGCTCGCGCTGAACAATGTCCAAAAGAGCCTGGGCATAGTCTGGCGAATGCTCGTTTGGTACTGTGTAGAATCGGTCTACCGCGTTGGAAAATCTATGACCCACTAGCCAGTATTTGTGCGTTTCGATCAACACAACGCGGTGCCCAGCCCTGTGAAAAGAACGTGCCAGCTGAAGCGCTTTGGTCATTTTCCCGCCGTTGATGAGCACTGTTTTGGCTGTTGTTGCCTGAGTCGGTGTGTTTTGAAAGGGGCGAGAAACGGCATTAGTTAATAGCGCAGCTAACACTATGGCTGCATTAATAGGCAGTACAGCGAGTAACAACAGTAAAGTTGCAACATCTTTTAGCGCAGCGATCACAAGCATGATCGCTCTTTCAATCGCACTATGCTGAGCACCCTTTCCCAGCGGCACCTTAGTGGGTGTCTTGGTTGTTATTGTTTGAGTCACAGTGCTGCTAGCTCCGGCGAATAAGCGTTACACCGTCACGAATCGGCAGTAGTACCTGCTGTACCCGATTGTCTGCAGCTACTGTTTGGTTAAAATGTGCGATCGCCCTCCCATTTGCCGTAGATTCTCCCAGCATGTATGGCTGCCCTTGCATCAGCGTATTGTCTACGCAAATTAGCCCATTGGGCGCAAGTAATGAACTCTCCAATAGCACATTGAGGTAGTCTACATAGCCATCTTTATTGGCATCGATAAACACAAAGTCAAAACTCTCTTTTGCTTGTGCAAGCTGCTTCATCGTGTCTATGGCAGGGCCTACCTCTACTCGAATCTTGTGCCCATGAGGCGACTTTTCAAAACAAGATTGAGCAAACTGAGCGGCATAGCTATCTAGCTCGCAAGCGACCAAAGTGCCGTCTGCGGGTAAAGCTTCTGCCATCGCTAAGGCTGAATAGCCTGTAAATAGCCCAATCTCCAATACTTTCTTCGCCCTCAGTGAAGGTAGCAGTACCTTCAGGAACTGACCTTCGGTGTGGCCGGAGAGCATTTCTTGCTCCAACTCACCGTTGGTTTCCCCATTGGCAAATCGCTGAGTCCAGTTCTCTGCCTGAGTCTTCCTGGTCAGTTCTGTTAGTTCTGGCGACTCGGGTGTTGTACATCCCTCTATGTAAGGATCAAGCCCAACAGCTAGCTCAGCGGCGGCTTTAAGCGCCTGCCGAAATGTATCGCTGGCGCTAGGTAGGCCATCTACATCGTGGGCAAGTTGGCTAAGCTGTTGTGCCAAAATGCCATGCGGTGTCACCGGACGAGGCTTTGAAAGGGTCGGCGTAGCTAGCCTCTCACTTTGTGAATGCTTGCTTTGCTGTTGTTCTCTAGATTGATTGTTGGGAAGACGCGTTTGGGTGTTTTCAGAGTCTCCTTTGGGATCTATTTTCTGCCTCGCAGAATCCACTTGAGACGAGTCTGAAACGAGCTGACTGCTGTACATAGAAGGGTTGTACTTTTGAGAGAAAAGATTGCTTAGTCAGTTGTTTTATGAAGCTGCTAATGCGGTATATTAACAGACTTTACCTGCAAACTTCTTGTAGATTTATTAGGTGACTAGTTTTATTGATTCAAGACTATCACGAGAGAAAGAGAGAAACTGATTTTTTGAAAAAACATCTTTCTTTAGGATGAACAATCGCCAAGAACTTCTGGATGACTTCTGAATAATTATTAAATGATGCCTAACACAACAATGTATTTCTTATCACATCTTGTTGTCAGTCCTCGAAGAGAAAGATTGTTTGACAAAACAACAACATTCAAATAACTATCGCTCAAATAACCGCAAGTTTTGATAGGGCCAAAGGATCTACCGTTAAACAACCCACCGACGTAGGGGCACGGCACTGCTGAGCCCAATGCAGCAATTGCTGTCGTATGTTGCGCCTATGTGCTCAAGTAAACTAAGCGCATTGGGTTTAGGAAGTGATCGTGATGGCAAAGCGTCCTCAGGTTGAGCGGATTGGAATCATTGGCGGCGGACAGCTGGCCTGGATGATGGCAGCAGGGGGCCAGGTGCTAGGCCTAGAGCTATGGGTACAAACGCCCAGTGAGGCGGACCCTGCGGTAGCGATCGCACACAAAACCATTCTCGGCCCTGTCGCCGATGCCACTATCACCGCAGATCTCGCTACCCACTGCGATGTCATCACCTTCGAGAACGAATTCATCGACCTTCCTGCTTTGCGACAGCTAGAGGCCAGCGGCACTCAATTTTATCCGCAGCTCGATTGCCTCGCCCCTCTATTAGATAAGTACGATCAGCGGCAGTATTGCGATCGCCTCGATCTCCCCTCTCCCCCTTTCGCCACCCTACACAGCCAGTCCGACCTGCCGACCCTTCCTACAAAAGTCAAAACGCTAGGGCTTCCCCTGGCGCTGAAAACTCGCCGACATGGCTACGACGGCCAGGGCACGTTTATTTTAGATACCTTAGAAGCTGTCGAATCGACGTGGCGCGAATTGGGCTATCAGCCTGTTTTGCTAGAGGCCTTCGTCGCGTTTGAAAAAGAGCTAGCGGTGATGGTCGCTCGCTCCCAGTCGGGGGAAGTGGTGGTGTACCCAGTGGTAGAGACAGAGCAGATTGAACAGGTGTGTCGGCGGGTGATTGTGCCGGCGCGGGTGAGTGCGTCTGTGGCGGAAAGGGTGAGTGCGATCGCAACTAAGCTCGTCAATAGCCTAGGCGTCGTTGGCATTTTCGGCATTGAGCTATTTCTGACGAGCGAAGGTGAGGTGCTAATCAACGAAATCGCACCGCGTACGCACAACTCTGGTCACTACACGCTAGATGCCTGCGTAACGTCTCAGTTTGAGCAGCAGCTGCGTGCTGTAAGTGGTCAGTTGCTGGGGTCAGCTGCGCTGACGAGTCAGGGAGCGATTATGGTCAATTTACTCGGAACCGAAGACACGCCAGCAGGAGAAACCAGTGACTATGCGGAAAGAAGAGAAGCCGTCGCGGCAATACCCAACGCGCATCTGTACTGGTACGGAAAATCCCAATCTCGTATCGGGCGCAAGCTGGCACATGTAACCGTTCTTACAGACGGCATAAACGACGACACCGCAGTAGCTGAGATCATCCAAAGTATCGAATCTCTCTGGTACACATCCTAAAATCCGGAATCTCATCTAAATTTTGGCTACTTAGCTCACTACATCAGTGACTGCTAAGTAACTAAGGGCTGAGGGCTAAGTAGCGCGCAAGCGTAAGGATGCATCCTTACGCTTGCCGCATTCAAATATCTAATCGATCAGGCGTAAAACCGTCATCCTTCTGTATGGATCTCCCCTTGCCGTATAGGGTCATAGGTTCGCTATGATGTCGGCAGTTCTGCTACCGCGTTGGTGACTGCCAACAACGTTTTCTGATCTATGTTTTTCATTTTTAGGGTGTCTTGCAGCTGAGGTTGCAGTAAACCCAGCAGGCTCTTCACGGGGTTCTGAACTGGGAAACTAATACACCTATAGCCGAGACTCCCACCTGGTCACCCCAGGTCAAAAACTGAGGTAAGACGGCGCGGCGGTTGAACTATCAAAATCCTTGTCCATTGGGCAGGGGTTTTTTATTGCCTTTTTCCACTGTCTTTGGACGGCTAAGTCCAAAAATTTGTATTTCCACACACAAATCGCCCAAAAGCCCGCTAGCATCTTCATACGTCAACTTGCTGCCTTTCCTCGGTCCCTAAGCCTTTGAACTATTTTGAGTCTCCCCCTTCGAGCTCACCTTCAACTGATCTTGCAGCCGATTCGGTTGTTGTTTTACCCAACGGCCTGACCGTTATCCACCAAGAAATGGCTACGCCAGCTGCTGTGGTAGATGTGTGGGTACGTGCGGGTGCTAGCAAAGAGCCCGCTGAATGGGCAGGCATGGCGCACTTTTTAGAACATATGGTGTTCAAGGGGACTCAGCGCCTACAGCCAGGCGAGTTTGACTGGGCCATCGAAAGTCAGGGCGGTATGACCAATGCGGCTACGAGTCACGACTATGCGCACTTTTACATCACGGTGGCAGCTTCGGCCTTGCCCCAAACGCTGCCTTACCTCGCAGATTTGCTGCTGTGTGCGGCGATTCCAGCCGATGAATTTGTCCGCGAACGGCAGGTCGTGCTCGAAGAAATCCGTCAGGCTCACGATGATCCTGACTGGGTTGGCTATCAGGCGCTGTGTGAGCTGTTATATGGCGAGCATGCCTATGGACGGGCGGTACTGGGCTCGCCGGATATCTTGAGTGCCCGATCGCCCGAGGAAATGCGACGCTTCCATCAGGCCCACTACCAGCCACAGAACATGACAGTGGTGATTGCGGGGGGGATCTCTCAGCAAACGGCGCTGAGCTTAGTGCAGCAATCTTTCGATCGATTTGCACCCGCGATTTGGTGCCCTGAAGCTGAGGCCAAGCCTCTGCCAATGCCGTCCCATCAGCGGCGGGTGATTGCCCTGCCAAATCTTGAGCAGAGTCGACTGACCATGGCTTGGATGGGGCCGGGTATCGCCGATTTGCCCAGGGCCTGCGGCTTAGACGTGATTAGTGTGCTGCTGGGTGGTGGACAAACCTCACGCCTGGTGAGAGAACTAAGGGAGGAGCGGCAGCTGGTACGGGATGTGAGCAGTAGCTTTAGCTTGCAGGCCGATTGCAGCGTATTGAGCCTGTCGATGTGGCTAGAAGCAGAGCATGTGGAAACGGTGGAAGAGTTGGTATGCGATCGCATACGCCAGTTAGCGCACACACCCGTCACAGCGACAGAGCTTGCCCGCGCCAAACGCCTACTGCTCACCGACTACGCTTTTTCTACCGAAACCCCTGGCCAAATTGCTGGACTATATGGCTACTACGCCACCATTGCAGAACCGAGCCTTGCGGCAACCTATCCACAGCAGCTGCAAGCCACCACCGCCGAAGACCTTCAGCAAATTGCGCAAGACTATCTCAATACCCAGCGCTACACTGCCGTTGTGCTCAATCCTTAACCCCCTAACTCCTGCAAACTTATTGTGACTTCTTCCACGCTGACCAAACAGCCCGCTACACCGCCCACGACCCTGCGCACCGTTCTGCCGAATGGGCTCACTGTTATTGCCATCGAAAACCCAGTTGCCGATATTGTGGCAGCGCGCATGTTTATCCGCGCTGGGCACGGGTACGAAACCGAAGAAAACTCTGGACTATTTGGTCTGCTTACAGCAGTTCTCACCAAAGGCACCACCCATAAGAACGCCTTAGAAATCGCCGATGTCGTCGAGTCTATTGGCGCTAGCTTTGGCGCGGATGTTGCTTCCGACTACAGCATCGTTAGCCTTAAAACGGTCTCTGCCGACTTTGAAACGGTCTTAGCCCTTGCTGCTGAAGTCATTCGCCAGCCCAGCTTTCCTGACGATGAGATTGAACTGGAAAGGCGGCTGATTTTACAAGGGCTCAAGTCAATTAAAGAGCAGCCTTTTAGCGTGGCCTACAATCACCTCAGAGAATCGATTTATGCTGGGCATCCCTACGGCCTGACCAATGAGCAAACCGAAACGTGCATGGCCCGCTTTACACGAGCAGACCTTATCGCGGCCCATCAGCAGTACTTTCGCCCAGACAACGCGGTGATTACGGTTGTGGGGCGTGTGTCTCCCGAGCGCTCAGTGCAGCTGATTGAAAAATTCTTTGGTGAGTGGACGCTGCCTAGTGAACCGTTGCCTGCTATACAATTTCCTACGCTGAAAAGGTCCGCCCAAAAAATTGTCACTGTCCAAGAGACGAATCAAGCTTTTGTCGTTTTGGGATACTTAGCGGATGCCGTCGATAGCTCGAACTACGCCGCTCTCAAAATTATTAGCACCTACTTAGGCAATGGTCTGTCGAGTCGGCTGTTTGTAGAGCTGCGAGAAAAGCAAGGCCTTGCCTACGATGTGTCGGCGTTTTACCCAACTCGGCTAGATACGTCGCAGTTTGTTGCTTACATCGGTACAGCGCCTGAGAATGTGCCCGTTGCCCTAGCAGGCTTGCGTCAGGAAATCGCTCGGTTGAAGACAACCCAGCTCACGGCTGAAGAGCTTCAGGTGTCTAAAAATAAGATTTTGGGCCAATACGCGCTCGGTAAGCAGACCAACAGCCAAATCGCACAAACGTTAGGTTGGTATGAGGTACTGGGGTTAGGCATGGAGTTTGACGAGGCGTTTCAGAGTGCGATCGCAGCTGTCACCATAGAACAAGTCCAAGCCACCGCCCAGCAAACCTTTGAGGAAGAATACGTGTCCCTCTTGGGCCCTGCTGCTGCTATCGAACCCCTACGCTAATGCAAACAATCACCGCACAATCCGCTACCTGGAAATGGCAGGGGTTCACCATCGGCTACCAGCACGCAGGCCCGACTCAACTTGATGACCAGAGCGATGCTCCTGCCGTGGTTATGATCCACGGGTTTGGGGCGTCGAGTATTCATTGGCGCAAAAACATGCCTGAGCTTGCTAAGTCCTGCCAGGTCTACGCTATCGACCTTATCGGCTATGGTAAGTCCGATAAGCCCATGCCCGGCGATCCTTTGGACTACACCTTTGAAACCTGGGGAGAGCAGCTGCTTGCTTTTTGCTATGAGGTTGTTGGCAAGCCAGCTTTTCTCATTGCCAACTCCATCGGCTGCGTCGTTGCGATGCAAGCGGCAGTGAGCGACCCTAGCTGGATACGCGGCGTTGCCCTGCTCGACTGCTCACTGCGTCTCCTGCACGATCGCAAACGTCAAACGCTGCCGTGGTATCGCAGTGCGCCTACTCCCTATATTCAAAAAATCCTAGGCTACCGCCCACTGATTAAACTCTTTTTCAATCAGCTAGCCAAGCCAAAAGCCGTCAAAAATATTCTGCGCCAAGCCTACGGACGCAAAGAAGAAGTCACCGACGAGTTGGTGTCCCTCTTACTAGAGCCCGCCTTCGATCCGGGTGCGGTCGATGTTTTCCTAGCGTTCATTCGCTACTCGCAGGGTCCAATCCCTGAAGATCTGCTGCCAAAGCTGACCTGCCCGGCACTCATCATTTGGGGCCAAGAAGATCCGTGGGAGCCGGTAGAGCTTGCTCGCGCCTACGGGGACTACCCCGCTGTAGAAGACTTTATTGAGCTAGAAGGGGTAGGTCACTGCCCGCAGGATGAAGCGCCTGAGCTAGTGAATCCGATTCTGGCAAGGTGGGTTAAAGAAAAAAATACCCCATGACACGGCCTGGCATGGGGTAGGGCAACAGTTAAACGCTTGTGCTGCCATTACAATCGCGTTCATCCTCTGTAGAAACTAGCAAACCTGTGCCGATTTATGGAGTGCCACAAATGTGTGATGCGCAACTGCTCGTCGCTCTAACGGCAAAGTGCCAGATGCAATATAGGTAAAGCGCTAGATGCCATAGCAGACGCAGCTGCTTACAGCCACGTTGGCAGCGAAACTAGCAACCAGCTTAAAGCGATCCCCGCAGCAGACGTCGTCACTAGCACGGCAAATGTCACCCTTTTACCGATACGCCGAGTGAATAGGTCCATTCTTAGTAGCAGCCCTGCGGCCAGCATCACTAGGAAGTAGCTGGAGATATTGGCCCACACAACTAGGACAACGGCAAAAGAAGCGCTGAGAAAAGCGGCAATCGTGTAGCCCATATCAGATTTGAACCCGCCTAGAACAAAGTCTCGAAAGGGTTGCCAAATAATGCTGAGCACACTGCATTCAAAAATGATGTATGCGATCGCGCCTATCCACACCACCTCCGAAATTTCGCTTCGGTGCAAAAACAGGCCAAAGGCTAAGTTGGCTAATAGCAGCAGCAGGGGAGAAAGCCAGGGAAAGGCATGGCGCATGGCTATCACCTACAAATTCGTCGAAATAGCTTGAACCGGGCAGCTGGGTAAGCACTGCTCACACATAATGCAGCGTGATCGGGTAAACACCAGCTTGTGCGTTGTTGGGTCTAGGTTCAAAGATTCAGTCGGGCACACGCCTGTGCAGAGCCCACAGTGCACACAGCTGTCTTTATCAATCACAATCTCTCGATTCACCAGCGATACTTCAATGTGGTTTGAGCGCATCCAGTCAATTGCCGCATCTAGCTGGTCAATATCACCCGATAGTTCTACGAGTAGCTTACCTACTTGGTCGGGTGCTACATGAGCCCGGAAGATATTGGCTGCCACGTTAAAATCTTTCGCCAGCCGGTAGGTAATCGGCATGTGAATCGTGCGCTTTGGAAAAGTCAGTGTCAGTCGTTTTTTCACAAGCTACAGGTTACCGAGAAAGGCCGTGAGCATACAGTTAACACGATAGGATACTTAAAGTGGTTGTTACTTTGCGAAACATATGTCGGCGGAATCTTCAGATATGGCCTCTTCAAATATGGCCAAAAAAGTTCGAAATTTTGTGGTGGTTGCGATCGCATCCATCCTCAGCATAGCCCTTGTCCTTGGCGTGCAAACCACTTCCCCAGCCGCCTCCCTCTCAGACATGGCCGAACAATCCGTCCCACTCGAAGCCGCTATGGCCAACGGCAAACCCACCCTCATTGAGTTCTATGCCAACTGGTGCACCAGCTGTCAAGCCATGGCCCCCGACATTCAAACCTTAGAGGAAAGCTACGCCAACAAAGTCAACTTCGTCATGCTGAATGTAGACAACACTAAGTGGCTCCCCGAAATGCTGAACTACCGCGTAGACGGCATTCCCCATTTTGAATTCATCTCCGCCGAAGGCAACGAGAAAGGGGCCGCCATCGGCGAACTCCCGCGTGCCATCCTGGCAGAGAATTTGGACGCACTGTTGGATCAGGCCTCTGAGCTACCCTATGCGCAGATTAGCGGCAAACTCACCGAAGTAGATACGATTGATAACCCCGTTTCCGGGAATGGTAGCAGCGACCCACGTAGTCATGGTGCGCAGGTAGTGGATTAGATAACCGACTTCGGAGGGCATAGCGTGCTTTGGCCTTTGCCTCACCACAGGTGATAGCCCCTACGGAAATTGTTGCCGCACTGTAGGGGCCTGGCAATGCTGTGTCCTCTTCCTCTGTCCACAATCCATCACGCCCTCACCGCCGTCTCCTGCCTCGTTGCCACTGCCAGCACCTCTCCCTCTTTCTTCAGCGTCGCCTCAACCAACCCTAAAAACATCGGATGTGGCGTATTCGGCCGTGACTGAAACTCCGGATGAAACTGACACGCAATAAAGTATGGATGGCTTGGTAGCTCCACAATCTCCACCAGCCGACCATCTGGCGACGTGCCACTCACCATAAACCCTGTATCTAAAAACAGATTCCGGTAGGCATTGTTGAATTCATAGCGATGACGATGCCGCTCATAAATCACTTCTTTCTGATAGAGCTGGCTGGCCAACGTATCTGGCTCAATGCGGCAAGGCCATAGCCCCAATCGCATCGTCCCGCCAAGATCCACCACATCCTCTTGCTCAGGCATAAGGCTAATCACCGGGTTCTCAGCTTCCGGCTCAAACTCAGAGCTGCTAGCACTCGGCAGCTTGGCAATGTTCTGCGCCCAATCCATCACCAAACACTGCATTCCCAAGCACAGCCCCAAGAAAGGAATCTCACCTTCACGAGCATATTCAACCGTTTTAATTTTTCCACGGATGCCTCTAGATCCAAACCCGCCTGGCACCACAATGGCAGAGACATCTTGAAGGTGTTTCTCTGGGCCATCTTTTTCGATATCTTCGGAGTCAACCCAACGGATTTTTACTTCCGTATCAAAGCTGGTTCCAGCGTGGCGCAGCGCTTCTGTCACTGAGAGATAGGCGTCATTGAGCTGGACGTATTTGCCCACAATGGCAACTTCTAGATTTTTGGCCGGGCTGTGCATCCGTTCAATCAACCGAGTCCAGCTGGTGAGGTCGGGCGATCGCTGATCTAAATTCAGCAGCGTCAAACTCTGCTCTGCCAGCCCCTCCTTCTCCATATACAGTGGCACCTCATAAATGCTGGGTGCATCTAAAGCCTGAATCACACAGTCAATCGGCACATTACAAAAGCTCGAGATCTTCTGCCGCATTTCATCCGGCACCACCCGCTCACTGCGGCACACCAAAATATCTGGCTGAATACCAATCGAGCGCAGCTCCTTCACCGAGTGCTGAGTCGGTTTCGTCTTCAGCTCATGCGCCGCCGGAATCCAAGGAATCAGCGTCACGTGGATATAGATAGAATCGTTACGCCCCACATCCTGCTTAAACTGGCGAATCGCTTCCATAAATGGCAGCGACTCAATGTCACCCACCGTGCCGCCAATTTCTACAATCACCACATCCGGATTACGATTACGTGCCACCCGATGAATTCGTGACTTAATCTCATTTGTCACGTGCGGGATCACCTGTACAGTGCCCCCTTCATAGTCACCTCGGCGTTCCTTATTGATCACCGCTTGGTAAATAGAGCCTGTGGTCACGCTGTTAAGCCGAGACATAGAGGTATCTGTAAAGCGCTCATAGTGGCCTAGGTCCAAGTCGGTTTCCGCACCGTCTTCGGTGACAAATACTTCGCCGTGCTGAAACGGGCTCATCGTGCCAGGATCCACATTGATATAGGGGTCCAGCTTCAAAATAGACACCGAATAGTCGCGAGACTTCAGCAGCCGACCCAAGCTAGCCGCCACAATGCCCTTGCCGATGCTTGAAACCACACCGCCTGTCACAAATACAAATTTCGTCATTAGTTTCCTGCTCTGTGTTTCCTTTCCGCTGATCTATTTTGTGGTTTATGAAGTGTAGTTATTTGGCCGTCTTCCGGCCGCCTTGAGGGGAGCATCCCAATCGCACTAAAAATTGATAATAGTCAATTGTGCCACAGGGAATAGATAGCAGAAGGACTCTATTTTCCTTTTTGGGAAAACAATGCAAAAAGACCCAATTATTCAGCTTTGTTTACTCACCATGTCAAACATATAAGCCGCTCGCAGCTTACGTTATATTAGATAAAATCCGTTTCATAGCATGAGCCCAAAAAACGCTACGGTGAAACACTATGGTCAGCCAACCTACCGCGAGTGTCCGATGGACGACTAGTGATCTCGAGTTTTTGCCTCAGAACGAATGGACAACTTACGAAATTATTGACGGAGAACTATTCGTGACGAGATCTCCCCATCGTCAGCATCAAAAGGTGGCACTTGAAATAGCTGAAGCGCTAAATATTTGGTCGAAAAAGACGGGTTTGGGTGAACCTATTATGTCTCCTGGCATTATCTTGTCCGATGCCGACAATATTATTCCAGATGTGGTTTGGGTCTCCAAAGAACGATTAACTGCTATCGAAGATGAGTCAGGTCACCTTACTGAAGTACCAGAGCTGTTAATAGAAGTTTTATCAGCAGGAAGTCAGAATATTAGTCGCGATCGCAAATCCAAGCTCAAGCTGTATTCAGTTCGAGGAGCCGAAGAATATTGGATTATTGATAGGTTTACACAGCGGCTAGAAGTTTATAGAAGAGAGTCGGGGCGACTTGTTCTTACCTCTACGCTAACAACAACAGACACATTGACATCTCCCCTCCTCCCAGATTTCTCTTGTCCGGTAAGTCAACTGTTTAGTACAGCAGTGTAGTGGTTCCAAGGCCTCAGTCGGTAAACTTGACTTTCTCTTGACTTTCTATAGATATCTAATCAATATCGGGCAGTATTGCGCGCTGAAACACTAGACTAAATTCAGTATTTTTGAACGATTTGGTTTTAGGAGTCAGCGGTATGGATAAGCGATGGATGCTAGGGACAGCAGGATTAATCGGCAGTGTGGCTGGTCTATCTGTGCTGCATCCAATGGGCGCTTCCTACGCCCATCCTTCGCCAGTAGAACTATCAGAGATGGAGTCGTTAGAGTATTCACTACCTGTGTATGTAGCGCAGGAGCGAGCTGAACCCGGTGGTCTATTTGTCGCCTATCCGCCTGTCGACCATCAAACGGTGGCCGATCGCATTTTCTTTATTGGTACAGCGAGCCCTGATGCACCGGTCACCATTAATGGCCAACCGATTGAAAATAGAAGCGGAGACGGACACTTTGCACCCACCCTGCCACTGGAGTTTGGCGAGAATACGTTCACTCTGGTTCAGGGTGATGAGAGTCTAGTACTGAGCATTACCCGTGTTTCGAGTGAGCCGCCAATGCCAGATGGGATTGGGTTTGCGGAAGGGACGCTGTCGCCTGCAGTGGATATGGCGCGGATGCCAGGTGAGTTGATTTGCTTGAGTGCGATCGCCTCTCCAAATGCCCAAGTCTCCGCCACTCTCGGCAGCCAAACCCTCGCCCTCACTCCCCAAACTAGCGTAGACCTCCCGCCTAACTCATCAGTTTTGACGTCTCAGACCGCGCCTGTCACCCTCAGCGCCACAGAATACGCAGGCTGCACCATAGCAGAAGCAGCAGGAGAGCTAGGCACCCCACAATTTACCCTGCGCGCTAATGGCGAAACCGTGACAGCCGAGGCCCCTGGCCAAGTCACCATCCTCTCCCCAACAGATTTTGAAGTTGCCCAAGTCACACCTATCGAAGGCGTAGCCAGAACAGGTCCTAGTACTAGCTACTCACGCATTACACCACTGCCCGTAGGCACCAGAGCCGCTATCACCGGTCGCGAGGGTGAATGGCTACGGCTAGACTACGGCGGCTGGATCAAAGAAAAGGAAACGCAAGTAAGCAGTGCATCTGTGCCGCCTACCAGCATCATTCGTGGCATTACTGCCAGCCAAGTTGGCGACTGGACAGAAGTGGTCTTCCCATTACAAACCCCTGTGCCCATTTCTGTTCATCAGGAGAGCCAATCCCTTTCTCTCACTTTGCACAACACCACTCCGCAAACAGACACCATTTATTTCTCCAACGATCCTGTTGTCGAAAGAATGGATTTTAATTCTGTTCTTCCCGACAGCGCCGAATACACCTTTCACTTTAAGGCACCTCAGCAGTGGGGCTACAAGGTCCGCTACGAAGGCACTAGCCTAATTCTCTCCTTGCGCCACGCACCACCAAACAACAGCCTAAGCGGCACCACTATTCTGTTGGACCCTGGACATGGCAGCGACGAAGACTACGGTGCACGAGGTCCTAACGGCTATCCAGAAAAGGATGTAACTCTGATTGTTTCCAAGCTCATTCGCGATGAGCTAGAGGCTAGAGGTGCCAATGTAGTGATGACCCGAGAGGGTGACGATGACTTGTACCCAGCCGACCGGGTAGAAGTTATTGATGCCACTGAGCCTACGATGGCGCTTAGCCTTCATTACAACGCACTGCCTGATGCGGGTAACGCACTAGAACGAGCAGGTATCGGAGCCTTTTGGTACTATCCACAAGCCCACGGACTCGCCACCTTCCTACACGACTATCTGGTCCGTGAGCTAAATCGTGAGGCCTACGGCGTGTTTTGGAACAATCTGGCACTTACCCGGCCTTCGGTGACGCCCTCTGTTCTTTTAGAGCTGGGCTTCATGATCAATCCAGAAGAGTTTGAATGGATTACTGATGCAGCTTCGCAGCAAGAACTGGCTAGAACGCTGGCTGAAGGTGTAGAAGCTTGGATTGCTGAGCAGTAAACAAGCTCTTTAAGCCATATCCTGACACCGTGTCCTTTTCTTTAAAGCCACAAGTAAAATGACCGCTTTTTCACTGCCGCCTTTCAAAGATAAGTCACTTTGGCAGCAGGCGATGACTCACCGCTCTTTTATCAATGAGCACCCCGAAGCAGGAGAGCACAATGAGCGACTAGAGTTTCTCGGCGATGCTATCTTGACTTTTTTAAGCGGTGATTATTTGTATGAGCACTACCCTCACCGACCAGAAGGAGAGCTTACGCCTATCCGAGCGGCTTTGGTCGATCAGCCGCAGCTATGCCACTTTGCGCAAGTTCTAACGCTAGGTCAGCACCTACGGCTAGGAAAGGGCGCAAAAAAAGAAGGCGCTCGCACCAGTCCTAGACTTTTGTGTAGCGCGTTTGAAGCGATGATAGGCGCTTACTATTTGGACACGGAACGCGATATGCACGCCGTTCGTGACTATGTGGAGCCTCTATTTGAATCGGTGGTGGGCGATGCCTTACAGCAGGGCATCAAAGATGACAAAACACGACTACAGGAATGGGTACAGCAAAAAATAGGTAAGCTCTTAGCGTATGCAGATATTGGCAGCAGTGGACCAGACCACGAAAAAGTCTTTGTTGTAGAAGTGCGAATTGGAGATAAGGCTTATGGCAGAGGTGTGGGCAGGAGCAGACAGACAGCTCAGAAAGCAGCGGCAAAGTCAACGCTATCGATGCTGGAAACCACAGAACTGTAACTGCAACAACATTGATTGAACAATTGTAATCTCCGTTTCTGTTCCTCAAATCGAAAGAGATCACCATCATAGAAAGAGAGATGAACGTGCCTGAGATTAGCCTGCTCAATGTCCAAATCAACGTTTCAGCTGTTCAGCTAGATGTCCCAGCAGTAAGCGCGCCAGATGTTGACATCACTAACGAAGCACCTACAACTAAAGCACCATAGACTAAGTCAGCTGACCTTGGTGAAGCCGTCGAAACACCTGATGTTGCGCAGTAATCAGCTGACATAATTTAGTTAGACTCCAGCTGGGCACCTGGTGTCTAGCCGAAGTAGGAGAATTAGCCGATCCCAAGGACTGCTCCTGTTGCCTTTTGCCGAAACCATTCCGTTTCGCTCAAGGGCTTTGGAGCAGTTCTTTTCGTATTTTGCCAACTGCTATTGAAAGCAGAATATGCTCCTGGAAGATAGTTTCCTGCCAGCCCTATGCCTGATAGAGCTGCACAAGGTGCTGTGAAAGGAACCGTAATCAGCCCTTTGCAGCTGTTAGCCGCTGGGGAAGATAAAGACTGCCCTGAGAAAATCACTGTCCCGGTGTAGGTAGGCACTCGGTCGAGAAATGCTTTGACAACAGTGCTTTGCCGTTGCCTCAAGTGAGAGTGAGCGGGCGCAAACCACTGGCTCTGGAAAGCTGCAAAGTCTTTCGAGTGACTTTCTTCTTCTGCCCAACTTAAGTACAGAACCGCATTGCACAAGCGCCCTTGCAATAAAACCTGCTGTACCTTGTAGTTTATCTCGGTATTGCTGAGGCCCTTTCCTTCCAAAAACGCATCTAAGTTGACCGTTAATAGGGGTTGCTTGGTTGCAGCTGCGATCGCCCTTGCACCCGCTTCTTTTGACCCCTGACCCGAAAAGTTGAGCGTCAGTGCTTTGGGTAGGCTGCCCTCACGCAGCCGACATAGTAAATCTGGGAGGAGTGGGCTATTGGTAACGTAGCCCGTTTCCTTAGGCCGACTCAGCTGGCAGTAGGCCGTTACCTGCGGACTCATGGGCTGGCCTAGCAGATGTCGGCTGATGGTAGAACTCAGTGAAAAGCTGCCGTTTGCTTTGAGATGAATCAGGCCAAGACGGATAAGAGGAGCAGTGGCTGTAAAAGCACTCCGCATCATGTCCTTTTCAGTCGTGCTACGGCACAGCACATCTAAGCTAAGGAGTGGTGTTGGCTTGCGGCAGGCGTTTGGCTGCAATTGTGCGTAGAGGCGCTCATAGCGACGGTCTAGCTCAGGCGCGATCGCCATCAGCACCACTTCCACTTCAAAATCAGATAGCCCAAAAGACTGTTGCAGCTGAGCTAGTGGAGAATTCCCAGCAATAGCAGTTGCTGGCGAGCAGCCTGGTGCAGTGCTACCTAGCAGATACGACTCAAAAGACGTGCCCAAAAGAACTTGACGCACTTCAATAGACTGCTGCAAACGCTTGTCTAGTAAATGTAGCGGTGCAAGTAAATCTTGCAATCTGGACTTGGGTGTCACGGATTGTTGGCTATTGACCTGCTCAGTATTCTGTTGAACGAGCTGAATCTCTATGGACTGCATGGTCATATAGAGCGACTTCCCAAAACCGATTAAGGTCTAATGCATTTGTTCTATAGCCTTTTAAGCAATGACCGCTTGTAGATAACTGCCAAAGTGGCTGCCACCTTTTCGACTACAGTGATAGCTCGCGTTGAGCTAAATTCAATCTATCGCCCTATCCGTATTTCCTACCACAGTAATTCTTCTTAGAATTCGGTGTAGCAAGCTAGATGGGTAAAACTACTCGGGGCACCCTTCAACCGTTCTCCAAGGTAAGCATAAGCAGCCCTATCCCATCGGCATGCCAGGACACAATTGGATAGCTTCAACAATTAAGATTTTTGGAAGTGCTGAAATCTCTGAAATGATGAAATCGCTAAAGTCCTTGGTTTCAGTTCTAGTGACTGAGCCATGCGATTCTAGCGACTGAGCCATGCGATCGCCTCACGGATCCAATCTTCCGTATTGTCGCTTTTATTCAACGTACTGCTATTCCCCACGGCCACTAGCGCTTTGCTAATTTCACTATTGGTATAGCCCAGTGCTACCAGCATCATCTCCACATCTTCCTGTACCGCCGAAACCGGACCACTCGTCGGAGCCACAATTCCAGAGTGCTGACGCCAGTCGCTCAGCTTCGTCTTCAGCTCTAGAATAATGCGCTCCGCCGTCTTATTCCCCACGCCCGGTGTTCGCGTCAGCACCCGCGCATTTCCATTCACCACCGACTGAATCAGCTCATTGATCCCCAGCGTATCCAGCAGCGCCATTCCCATCTGCGGGCCAATGCCACTTACCGACGTCAGCAGTCGAAACACATCTCGCTCTGCCCGCGATCCAAAGCCAAACAGCACCTGCAAATCTTCTCTGGTTTGCAGGTGTGTGAAAATTTTGACGGGTTCTCCTATCAGCGGCAGCTCACTCAGCACCCGTGGGTTAATCTGCATATCGTAACCAACACCCCCTGCCTCCACAGTCACAATCACGCGACCATTCGGCAGCTTCTGGCTATCGGCCAGAAGTCCTTTTACGTAACCAATCATGCGCTTATTCTCTTACTGTGGCCGCTGCTGACCCGGATTACGCTGCAAAGGAGGACGCTCTGGTACAGGCGGTCGAATTGGCGTAGCCTCACGACGACTAATCGGCCGCGCCGCACCTGTTGCCGGATTAATCTGCGACTGGGGCGTCGTATTTTCTACATCCAAAGACTGACCGCCCTGAATCTTTTGGCGACCATTTCGCAGTACGTGCAGCATCTCCATAAACTGCCGCTCCATATTCTCTAGCACTTGGTCAGCGTAGGTATCCGCGTCTTCTTGAATGGTTTTAGCTTCGCTCACCGTCCGCGTGCGGGTTTCTTCCCACTCCTTGCGCGCCTGGTTTTGCAGTTGCTCAATCTCGCCTAGCGTTTGCGCCCTTAGGGTTGCGCACTCCTGCTCTGTCTGTGCCCGCAGCTGCGCCGCCTGAGATTCCGCCTGACGAATAATCGCCATCTCATTCAATATTGCCGCTGCCTGCTTTTCTGCTGAGGTGATAATTTCTTGAGCATACTGCTCAGCCTCCGCTAAAATCTCCTCGCGCTGCTGCACAATCTGTACAGACTCTTGCACGGCAGCCGGCAGGTTCACGCGGACCACGTCAAGCTGGTCGAGCAGCTCATCTTCAGACACCATCGTTTTGCCCGAGAGCGGGACACGAGGGCTCTCCAGCACTATTTCCTCAATCCGATCCAGCTCTTGCTGAATACTGAAGCGTTCGGAGGCTGGATTTTGATAGTAGTCGCCGGTTGCAGGAGTGTTCACAGAATTGTTCGGTGGGATTTTCAAAGAAGTCTACAATATTTACGGGGCTCACATACACCATCCGTATAGCGCCACACCATACAAACAACGCCAGTGGTAGCGTTAGGTTTTTCTTTTCAGCAAATTATCATTGTTGAAAAGATGCCTTTCCGTAGCATTTTTCGATATCAGCAGCGATGTGCTTGGGCACAAGATGGTCTATCGGCCCTCCAAACTTAGCTATCTCCTTGACTAGGCTACTACTTAAGAAGCCATACTCCGTAGAAGTTGCCAGAAAAACGGTTTCTATATCATCAGACAAAGTCTTATTAGTATGGGCCATCTGGAGTTCTTTCTCAAAATCAGATAGCACCCTAAGCCCTCTGAGGAGCACATTTGCCTGCTTTTCTCTTGCATAGGACACCGTAAGTCCATCAAAGCTATCAACCGCAACGTTGGATAATGGCTGTGTCGCTTCTTTGATTTGGGCCATCCTTTTCTCTACAGAAAATAGAGGATTTTTGCTGGGGTTACGCGATACCACTACCACCACTTGCTCATAGAGCTTGCTGCTGCGCGTGATGATATCCAAATGACCTAGCGTAATTGGGTCGAAGCTACCGGGATAGATTGCAATCATGAGAAGATAAATAGGCTCTCTACGTAGTGTATGACCCATGTCCCGTGCTGTCCTAAAGTTCTCTTCTGAAGACTGTGGCATTTGCCACAAAATGGCCTTTTACGATGAAAAAGTCGCGAAGGAACTCTCTCTAGACTTTGTAGATATCAAAATGCAAGATACAGCCACCTACAAAAAGTATCGAAAGGTGCTGCTCAGCCAATATCCTGATAAAGCAGACATGGGCTGGCCCACGTACCTCATCTGCGATGATCCCGAAGGCGAATTCACCGTTGTCGGCGAGGTAAAAGGTGGCCACCCCAAAGGAGAGTTTCGTCAGCGACTACAGGCAGTCCTCGACGAAAAATAACGAATCTAGCGATCACTATCTGTAATAAAGAGCAAAAGCCCGAATAAGAACACAATAATGTCCTTACCCAGGCTCTCAAATTTCAGATATGTCCGTTGGCTTTTGTGCGAATGTGTTGCAGCCAGAGGGCGCAGCATTGCTGTGCCCCTACGAAACCGAACGGTTTTACAAAACGCCGATGTTTGCAAGACCCAAAATAGCGCCGACGCCAATGGCATGCCCCAAGCTAGTGACTGCCAAGAGCGCTGGTAAACCCAAACCCAAGAACACGCCAGGTGCAGGGCCTGCATCAGGAATCTGGATGACCTGCTTGCCGATACCAAAGGCAAGGACGTTGCAGATAATCATTACGATGGCAACATTAGGGCCCCACTCTACGGTGTTGGGGACAGTGCCTAGAGCAGCAAGTAAAGGTAGCATTTATACGCTCTCCCAAAAGAAAGTATTGAATGACAGTCAAGTTTTAACAGTCAAGTTCTATCTTTCATGAGAATGGAGGGCTTCATGTCTATATCAGGCGTATTCGTTGTAAGAGTTAATATTAAAGCCTCAAGAATTAACATTCAAAAGGGCATTGGTATGGAAAGAGCCGGAGAGTTAGTACAGCAGGCGTCGACACATTCAGTCATACATTCAAAGGCGTTGAGATGGAGGAGCTGAAATGGCAAGAGGGGTAATGTGGCTGCCGCTGCTGGTGATATTCTTTGGGCTGGCCTGGGCTGGCTGGAACGAGTATCACAAGCTAGAAGCCTACAAGGTGTGGGCAGCCCAATTTGAACGGGCGAAATACGACATTTATGCTGTGCTAGGGCAGCAGGGTAGCCTCCTTACTTGGGGTTTGCCGACACGGAACGGCATGGTTGATACCGCAGTTTTAGACCTAGTCAATGTTGAAAAGCTCTCGATAGAAGTTGATAACAACTCTGTGGACCCTGATCATTTACCAGAGAAAGGACGCTTTTCGTTGGGCTTTACGCTCAAAGGAGGTACCCGCGAAAGCATTCCGTTCACAGACGGAGATATTGCGCGGCGGTGGTTTGAGTTTTTGTCGAAGGAATTTTCTTTGCCCTCCTGATAGCTTGTCTACCCAAATGGGAAGGCTCTCTGAACGATTGGGTTAGACTAACGTTCACATCTGATACGGTCAGCGCTTCCATCGGCAGCATCCTCTTCATCTACTGCTTTTTGATAAATCATGTCCCCATCAAACCTTCCAGATTCTGCTCCGCCAGCTGCTCCACCAGTTGCTCCACCAGCTACTTCGTCAGTTGCCTCGCCAGTAGCTCCCAATCAGCAGGACCTAGCGCAACGTAGGCGACAGCTCAAAACCAAGCGTAAGTTTAAGTTCTATAAAATGGCTTGGCGGACCGTGGCAATGGCTGCGCTCACGGCAGGCACGCTGCGCTTGGCTACGTCCCCTATCTGGCTAATTCGGAGCCCTCAGCAAATAGAGGTCACTGATAATCAGCTGCTGTCTGATGAAAATATTCAGGCGCTACTGCCGGTGCCCTACCCGCAGTCTTTAATTACTGTGCAGCCCGATGAACTAGCGATCGCACTCATTCAACACGAACCGATTGCTACGGCCTCTGTGCGTCGTCGGCTCCTTCCACCCGGACTACATGTGCAGGTAAGTGAACATCAGCCGGTGGCGCTCACCGTCCCCAACACCAGTCGCCCAATCCAATCTATCCCCGACGATCCTATCCCTTTCGAAGAGCCTGGATTGATCGACGCAGAAGGCCACTGGATGCCCCGCAATAGTTTTGCTGAGCTGGGTGCAACCGCCTCTTTGCCTACGCTCACGGTCAAGGGGCTAAACGCTAGCCAGGTGAAAAACTGGCCCGAGACATATCAGGCGATCGCGCGTAGTCCCGTTGCTATCAGCGCTATCGACTGGAGCCAAGACGACAATCTGATCTTACAAAGTGAGCTGGGCAGCGTTCACTTTGGCCCCTACAGCAAAAGCTTTAAGCGACAGCTCGCCGCTCTCGATCAGCTGCGACAGCTCGGCGATCAGGTCAATCCCGAAAAAGTGGCTTTCATTGACCTGCAAGACCCTGAGAACCCTATCGTCGAAATTTTACAGGCGACCAGCGACCCACTACCTAATCCATGAAGTAGTTCTATGCGCTATGCGATGGATACGTTGGACCAATTCGGTTAGATGAATCATTGCTCTATCTATAGAATGAGAAGGGAGGAAAACGTTATGACGGCAGAGTTTGGCTTTTTTAGCAAGTTCCCCTATAGTTGACTCAATCCATACTTAGAAAGACTTGAAGGTTTTGAGTCAGCGCTGGGCCTCTCTATTATTTGATAGGCTTACCCGGTGTAGACGTCATCTTTTGGCCTTATAATTTCTCACGAGAGATTAGTCATATCCTGGCTTATCTTCTTATACATACATACCAAAAACATCAGCTCACCCTATGAACAACGCATCCCCTCACACAAACTCTTATGCGAATGATGGGTCAGGTGTACAATCATCT
>ERZ1740070.286-NODE-286-length-35749-cov-7.397378_pt1 | contig 35749 bp, 32 predicted proteins | sample MGYA00581734_ERZ1740070 | MGnify/ENA primary metagenome ERZ1740070 (study PRJEB43018, sample SAMN04849744) | marine metagenome | isolation source: floating plastic debris | place: Pacific Ocean | collected 2008-09-01 | study: EMG produced TPA metagenomics assembly... | reverse complement strand
CACCGCAGCCATCAGCCGTTCGAAATGCATGGTGATCTTCATCAACCAGATCCGTATGAAGATCGGCGTGATGTTTGGTTCGCCCGAAACCACGACAGGCGGCAACGCACTTAAATTCTACAGCTCTGTGCGCCTCGACATTCGTCGGATTGGTGCCATCAAGGATCGCGACGAGGTTGTCGGCAACGCCACGCGGGTGAAGGTTGTTAAGAACAAGGTGGCCCCTCCTTTCAAACAGGTGGAATTCGACATCATGTATGGCGAAGGCATCTCTAAAATGGGTGAACTGATCGACCTTGGTGTCAAAGCTGGCGTGGTTGAAAAATCGGGCGCTTGGTATTCCTACGGTGACGAACGTATCGGGCAGGGGCGTGAGAACGCCAAGACTTTCCTGCGCGAGAACACCAAAACCGCGCTTGAAATCGAAGACAAGATCCGCGCGGCGCACGGGCTTGATTTCGATATGGAGCATGGCGACGACAGCGACGACGATATCGTTGAAAGCTGACCAAACACAGACGGCGACTGCAGAAACGCCCGGGATCACGACGCTGATCTGAGAATATGCAGGGGCAGGGTGGCCGATGGGCTGCCCTGTTTCCGTTTCAGGCCATGGTTCGCCTGTGGACAGCCCCTAAGGCAAAGGCTATTTCACGCGGAACGCAAATGCCCGCATATCAGGTTTCTACATGCCCAGCTTGAACGACATCCGCTCAACCTTCCTGACGTACTTCGAAAAGCAGGGCCACGAAGTTGTCGCCTCCAGCCCGTTGGTACCTCGCAACGACCCGACATTGATGTTTGCCAATTCTGGCATGGTGCAGTTCAAGAACCTGTTTACCGGGGTGGAACGGCGCGATTACCAGCGCGCGACAACCTCGCAGAAATGTGTGCGCGCCGGTGGCAAGCATAACGATCTCGACAATGTTGGGTACACGGCAAGACACCACACGTTCTTTGAAATGCTGGGGAATTTCAGCTTTGGGGACTATTTCAAAGAGGAGGCGATCCCGTTTGCGTGGGAGCTGATCACCAAGCATTTCGAAATTCCGGCGGAACGGCTTTACGTCACCATTTACCACACCGATGACGAGGCGTTTGAGATCTGGAAGAAGGTAGGCGTGCCCGCAGACCGGATCATTCGCATCGCGACATCGGACAATTTCTGGCAGATGGGGCCAACCGGGCCGTGCGGGCCGTGTACCGAGATTTTCTATGACCATGGCGATCACATCTGGGGTGGCCCTCCGGGAAGCCCGGAAGAGGATGGTGATCGCTTTATCGAGATCTGGAACATCGTTTTCATGCAGAACGAGCAGTTTGAAGACGGCTCCATGAAAGCGCTCGACATGCAGTCGATTGACACCGGCATGGGGCTCGAGCGGATTGGTGCTTTGCTGCAAGGCAGCCATGATAACTATGACACCGACACGATGCGCGCCCTGATTGAGGCGTCGGCGGATGTATCGTCGTCCGACCCGGACGGTCCAGGCAAGACGCATCACCGGGTCATCGCAGATCACTTGCGATCCACGTCGTTCTTAATTGCGGATGGTGTGATGCCGTCGAATGACGGGCGCGGATATGTGCTGCGCCGGATCATGCGCCGCGCGATGCGACACGCACATTTGTTGGGTGCGCAGGACCCGATGATGCACCGGCTGGTGCCAGCGCTGGTGCGCCAAATGGGGGCGGCCTACCCGGAATTGGGTCAGGCGCAGGCGTTGATTGAAGAAACGCTTCGGCAGGAAGAAACGCGGTTCAAGCAGACGCTGGATCGCGGTTTGAAACTGCTTGATGACGAATTGTCGGGATTGGCCGAAGACGCGCCACTGCCGGGCGGTGCTGCGTTCAAGCTTTACGACACATATGGGTTTCCACTGGACCTGACACAAGACGCGTTGCGCGAGAAGGGCCGGACTGTCGACACGGACGGGTTTGATGCAGCGATGGCGGAACAGAAAGACAAGGCGCGTGCGGCATGGTCCGGGTCTGGCGAGGCGGCGGACGCCTCTGTGTGGTTCGACATTGCCGAGGCGCATGGCGCGACGGATTTTCTGGGCTACGACACGGAAAGTGCCGAAGGTCAGGTGCTGACCTTGGTCAAAGACGGGGCTGAAGTTGCCGCACTTGCGGAGGGTGAGACCGGTTGGGTTGTACTGAACCAGACACCGTTTTACGGCGAATCCGGTGGCCAGGTTGGCGATACCGGCTGGTTGCGGCGGCTGGAGAACGAAGGCGATCACGCAGAGGTCACAGACACGCAGCGCATGGGCGGTGGCAAGGTGTTTGCGCATCTTGTGACGGTTCAACGTGGCACGTTGTCGAAAGGGGATGCACTTCAGCTTGAGCTGAACCACGCGCGCCGCACATCGATCCGCGCCAACCATTCGGCGACGCATTTGCTTCATGAGGCTTTGCGGCGCGCGCTTGGGGATCATGTCGCGCAGCGTGGGTCGCTGAATGCACCAGATCGCCTGCGGTTTGATTTCAGCCACGGGAAAGCTTTGTCGCTGGACGAGTTGCGCCAGGTTGAGGCCGAAGTGAATGACTACATCCGCCAGAACAGCCCGGTTGAGACACGGATCATGACCCCGGACGACGCGCGCGGACTTGGCGCGCAGGCTTTGTTTGGTGAGAAATACGGGGATGAGGTGCGCGTCGTGTCAATGGGCACGCAAACCGGGTCTGGCAAAGGAACGAGCGGCAACACCTATTCTCTGGAACTGTGCGGAGGTACGCATGTGCGTCAGACGGGTGATATTGGCGTGTTTGTGACTTTGGGCGACTCAGCCTCTAGCGCCGGGGTGCGCAGGATTGAAGCGCTGACCGGGGCAGAAGCGTTTGCGTATCTGTCGCAACAAGACCAGCGATTGGCTGAAACAGCTTTGGAACTGAAAGCGCAAGCGGCTGATGTGCCGTCGCGCGTTCGGGCGCTTTTGGATGAGCGCAAAGCGCTGAGCAACGAGGTCGCGCAGTTGCGGCGCGAACTGGCCATGGCCGGTGGCGCGGGTCAGGGGGGCGGTGTCGAAGCCCGCGATGTGAATGGCGTGACCTTCATGGCGCAGGTGCTTTCGGGTGTGTCCGGCAAGGACCTGCCTCCGTTGATTGATGAGCATAAACAACGGCTTGGATCAGGTGCCGTGCTTTTGATTGCCGACACAGGCGGCAAAGCAGCGGTGGCTGCAGGTGTGACGTCAGACCTGACCAGCACAGTCTCGGCAGTTGATCTGGTGAAAGCCGCCGTGCCAGAGTTGGGCGGCAAAGGCGGCGGGGGCCGTCCGGATATGGCGCAAGGTGGTGGCGCATCAGCAGAGAATGCCGAGGCCGCGATCAAGGCCGCCGAAGCCGTTTTGGGAGGATAGACCATGCCAGCTTTGTGGATTGCGCATGTTACCGTGACCGATGCCGAGGCATATGGAAAATACGCCGAACTGGCCGGGCCTGCGATTGCCAAGCACGGCGGGCATTTCATTGCGCGTGGTGGACGGTATGTTCAGCTGGAAGGGCAAGAACGGGCGCGCAATGTGGTTGCGAAATTCCCGTCCCTGGAGGCTGCCGAGACCTGCTACAACAGCCCGGAGTACCAGCAGGCGCTAAACCATGCGCGCGATGCGTCTGAGCGCGAGTTGCTGATTGTCGAAACCTCTGAGTGATCGACCTTAAGACGCTTCTGTCGCGCCATGCGCAGGACGGGCGTGTCGAATGGATCGGTGTACGCCCCGCGCGGCATAAGAGTTTGGTGGCTGTTGATCAGGTCGAGGTGTTGACCGACGGGCTGGTTGGCGATCACGCCCGTTCGGGCATGCGCGCGGTCACGCTGATACAGGGTGAACATCTGCCTGTGATTGCGCAATTGATGGGCCGCGGGGCGATTCCGCCGGAAGTGTTCCGGCGCAATATTGTGGTGAGCGGCCTCAACCTGGCCGCCTTGCGCGGAGCCGTGATTTCTTTGGGGTCGGCTCATCTACGGATCACAACCGTTTGCGCGCCCTGTTCGCGGATGGAGACCGTGCTTGGGTTTGGCGGATATAACGCCATGCGCGGTCATGGCGGATGGTGTGCAGAGGTGGTCACGCCCGGCGCTGTGGCCTTGGGCGATGCTGTGCGCGTTGTCGAACACGCGCGCTCATCAAGCCCCGACGGGCTTTCTTCGCGTTGAAAGCCCGCAGGGATTGAAAAGCGTCAGCTTGTTTTCGACATCCGTTTGCGTTCATGCGGATCAAGGTAGCGTTTGCGCAGGCGCACGGCGTTGGGTGTGACCTCGACCAGCTCGTCGTCATTGATATAGGCAATGGCCTCTTCCAGCGACAACGTGATGGGTGTCGTCAACCGCACCGCCTCATCCGTACCAGACGCGCGCACGTTGGTGAGTTTCTTGCCTTTGAGCGGGTTCACTTCCAAATCGTTCTCGCGGCTGTGTTCGCCGATGATCATGCCCTGATACACAGGCGTCTGCGCACCGATCATCATCTTGCCGCGATCTTCGAGGTTCCACAGCGCGTACGCAACCGCCTCGCCGTTCTCCATCGAGATCAGAACACCGGCACGACGACCCGGAATGGCACCTTTGTGCGGTGTCCAGCCGTGGAACACGCGGTTGAGCACCCCGGTGCCGCGGGTGTCGGTCAGAAACTCACCGTGATAGCCGATCAAGCCCCGTGACGGGACATGTGCGATGATACGGGTTTTTCCAGCACCTGCGGGGCGCATTTCAGCAAGTTCGCCTTTGCGTGCACCGGTCAGCTTTTCGATCACGGCACCAGAATAGTCGTCATCCACGTCGATGGTGGCCTCTTCGACGGGTTCCATCATCTGGCCGTCGACCTCTTTCATGATCACCTGCGGGCGTGAGATAGACAGCTCAAACCCTTCACGGCGCATGTTTTCGATCAGAACGCCCATCTGGAGTTCGCCCCGACCGGATACTTCAAACGCTTCGCCGCCAGGTGTGTCGGCGATCTTAATGGCGACGTTCGTTTCCGCCTCTTTCATCAGCCGGTCGCGGATGACGCGAGACTGCACTTTTTTGCCATCGCGACCTGCAAGCGGGCTGTCGTTGATGCCAAACGTGACGGTGATGGTTGGCGGATCGATGGGTTGCGCTTCAAGCGGATCATCAACCGCCAGAGCGCAGATTGTGTCGGCCACAGTGGCTTTGGACATGCCTGCGATGCTCACGATGTCGCCAGCGAGCGCTTCGTCGATGTCCTGCTGCGCGAGGCCGCGGAATGCCTGGATTTTGGTGACACGGAACTGTTCGATCTTTTGGCCGACCCGGCTCAGCGCCTGAACAGTGGCGCCCACTTTGAGACGACCCGATTCCACGCGACCAGTGAGAATGCGACCGACAAACGGGTCGGAGCCCAGAGTGGTTGCTAGCATGCGGAAATCTTCGTCCTGATGCGCGATCTGTTTTGGTGCTGGGACGTGATTGACGATGAGGTTGAAGAGCGCGTCTAGGTCTTTGCGCGGGCCATCAAGTTCTGGATCGGCCCAACCGGACCGGCCCGATGCATAGAGATGCGGGAAATCAAGCTGGTCTTCATTGGCATCGAGCGTTGCGAAAAGATCAAAACACTCGTCCAGCGCGCGGTCTGGTTCAGCATCCGGCTTGTCGACTTTGTTAAGCACGACAATCGGGCGCAGACCGAGCGCCAGCGCTTTGGAGGTCACAAACTTGGTCTGCGGCATTGGGCCTTCGGCGGCATCCACCAGCAACACAACGCCGTCCACCATGGACAGAATGCGTTCGACCTCACCGCCAAAATCGGCGTGACCAGGCGTATCAACGATGTTGATGCGGGTGTTCTTCCATTCAACACTTGTGGGCTTTGCAAAAATCGTGATGCCGCGCTCTCGTTCCAGATCATTGCTGTCCATAGCCCGTTCTGCCACAGCCTGATTGGCGCGGAACGCACCGGATTGCTTCAAAAGCTCATCCACCAGCGTTGTCTTGCCGTGGTCCACGTGCGCGATGATCGCAATATTGCGAAGGTCCATAACTCTAATCTCGTGTCGGAAGGTTTGCGGGGGGAGGTACTAGGCCCGTCCAGGGAACACCAGCGAAAAAGCCGCGCCATGTAGGGATGGCGCCGCTTCGCCACAAGGGGCGCGCCAGAGTGTTACAGACAACCGGCGGTTCAACACTGATCGCTTGGGCGGTTTTCGGCAAGCCATGGCCGGAAATCGGGGTGTGCCGGTTTCAGTGTTCGTCTTCCGGGGCCGCTGCTGCATGGGTGTCGGCGTGCATTCCGGCAGGCGGGATCGTTGCGACGGTTCTGGTGTCGGGTGGCAACTCTGAGAGAAAGGATATCTCATGAAACGCATTTTGCTTGGCACAGTCTTTGCCGTCTCCTCGGTGTCGTTGGTGCATGCCGGAAGTGTTGATCCCGCGCCTGTAGAACCAATGATTGCAGAGCCGGTGGCGGTAATCCCGGCACCTGTTGGCGGTGACTGGACCGGCGGCTATGCCGGTTTGAGCTTTGGCAATCTGTCCGCAGACGCAGACGATCTGGACGACAGTGAAATGGTCTACGGCATCCAAGGTGGCTATGACTATGACTTTGGTCAGTTCGTTCTCGGCGGCGAATTGGATTACCAGACCGGAGAAGACATCTCATTAGGAGATATCGATGTCGATGAGGTGTTCCGCGCAAAGCTGCGCGGCGGGTATGACCTTGGTCGAACACTGGTCTACGGCACAATTGGTGCGGCGCAGCTTGGCACCAATATTGGTGACGATACCGGGATCGTTGGCGGCCTTGGTGTGGAATATAAGGTGACCGAACAGTTCACCGTTGGTGGTGAATACCTGGCGCACCGGTTCGATGACTTCGACGACACCGGCATCGATGTCGACGCCGACACCTTTGCCATTCGCGGCAACTTCCGCTTCTAAAGTATTGATTTCGCTAACTGGCGACGCATCGTGCATGCGTCGCCCATATCGTGCGGTTCAGTGCGTTGCTGTGTTTGACAGCAGGTTGATCACCAGAATGCCGCCGATGATCATGGCCAAGCCGATAATCGCCGCAAGGTCCAGTTTCTGTCCGAAAACAGCAAATCCGATGATCGAGATAAAGAAGATCCCAAAGCCGGACCACATGGCGTAGGCGACCCCCACCGGAAAGGTTTTGAGCGCAATCGCCAGCAGGTAGAACGCAATGCCATAGGCGATCACCACGATCACCGACGGCAAAGGTTTGGTGAATTGCTGGCTGGCTTGCAGGGCGGTGGTGCCGATGGTTTCGGCAAGGACTGCAAACATCAAAATCACATATGGCATAACGCGCTCCTGAGATGTGGCGGGTAAAGGGGGCCAGCCCCCTCGGCCTGCGGCCTCACCCCCGGGATATTTTCTGGCCGGAAGAAACGCAATCTTAACCAAGACCAGCCACACTGAGCCCGCGGTACAGGCGGGGACGCCGATGACCGCGCCGGGAGAAGACATCGTCTTCCCATGACCCGTTCAGATGCGTCTGGGCGGGTCATTTATGTTTTCTTCCGGCAAGAAATATCCCGGGGAGTTTGAGGGGCAGAGCCCCTCATTCACAAAACATGTGCGCCGCAGGCGTGCATCATTTTAAATGGATGGCAAAGCGCTCACGGATTGCGGCATCGACATCGGCGGGCAGCGCGGCGCGAGAGGGTTGGGCAAGGATTGCCTCTTTGCGGGCGGTTGCGCCTTCCACCAGCACTGGTTGACCCTGTTCCACCCATTCTTTTGGAGAGGCCCGGTTGCCGAGGGCCGGGTAGACATAGTCGCGTTGCATGCGGTTGAGGGTGTCGTCACTGCCCAGATAGTGACCCGGTCCGCCAATGCAGGTGGCGCGCATAACATCGAGGCTGAGGTCATCTTCGGTCACTTCGATGCCGCGCACGCATCGCAAGGCTTGGCCGAGCAAGTCATCCCCCAAGATGAGGCTTTCGTGGCAGAATCCGAGCAGCGAGGCGTGCATGCCAGCAGCCTCGTAGACCATGTTGAGACCGCTGAGACCCGCCATCACGTTCGAACACATCTGTTCCCAACCGGCCTGCATGTCGGGCAGTTTGGCATCGGCGATCCCAGCAGCGGCCCCGCCCGGAAGACCATAATACTGATGCATCTGCGCGCAGCCAGCGGTGAGCAGGGCCTGTTCGCCAGACCCGCCGGACATCGCGCCTGTGCGCAGGTCAGACACAAACGGCCAGGTGCCGAACACAGCCGGATGACCCGGGGCCATGGCGTTGACGTAAACAAGCCCGGCCAGGCATTCGGCGACCGCTTGCACAATTGCTCCGGTGATAGAGGCGGGGGCGGTGGCGCCAGCCTGACCAGCGCTTAGCAGTAGCACGGGCATGCCGCCACGGATGCAGGCCTCCATCACCTCGCAGGATTCGGTGGCAAATTTCATCGGCGGGACGACGAAACAGTTTGAGTTCAGCACGAACGGGCGTTCGCGCCATTTGTCTTCTCCTCCCGCAATCATATGCAGCAATTCAAGCGCGTCGGGCACGAAGCTGGGTTCAGTGAACGAGGTGCCGATGTGCTTTGTCGTGCCCGAACAGCAGGCATAGATGGTGTTGAGGTCCATTTCCTTGTTGTCGAGCACGTCGCGCGCGACCATGGGGCGTTGCAAGAAGTGGATGTTATCAAGCTGGTCGGTGATACGGGCGGCGTCATGCAGGTCTTGCAGCGTGCTGTCTTTATACGTGCCGGTGACGACGTCCACCAAATGCACCGCTGCGCCTGCTGTGCCGTAATGCACGCGGGTGCCCGACAGGTCGAGGTCATGCGCCTGGTCTCGGCCATGCAGGGTCACGTTGCGGTTGGCGATGGCGAGCATGTCTTCGACCAATGCGCGCGGGAAGCGGATTCGCCCATCATCGCCGAGCACGGCACCGGCGTCTGTCATGATTTTGATGCCAGACGCCGGTGCTTCGGACAGACCGATTTCTTCCAGTGCGTTGAGGGCCGCAGTGTGAATACGGTTGAGATCTGCGTCGGCGAGCGGGCGGTAGCGACCGCCTGTCATGCCAGGGCGGATCGGGCGGAGGTTTTCGGCCAGCGGGTTGGCGCGCGCTTCACGACGGGCGGCACGGCCTCCGGCTCTGCGGGGGGACATATCTGTCATGCTGTGGTCTTTCTTGGAGAAACAAAGGGAGTGTGGTGTGTTTCACACCATTGGCCGCCCCCGCGCGGCGCGCCCGCGGCGGGCTCCAATTGTCCTCAAAACCAAGACCAAAGCGGATCGGTGTTGCCGCATGGTTCCTCCCTCAGCGTAGGGTGAGGCTGCGGTGGAAGCTGGGTGCATTCTGTTGCGAATACGACATTTGGTCGTTTTCAGACGTTTTTGCGCTCAGGAACGCGCCACATAGCGGTCGCGGCGGTGGTTCACTGTGATGATCAGGTTGAGGATCACTGCCCCAAGCAGGGACCAGAGCACAGTGTCCGCTGGCAAAAGAAAGAACGCCAAGCTGAACACGAAAAGATCAAACCCAAGCTGAACGTTGCCCGCTGGGATGCCACGGGCGTCTTGCAGCCAAAGCGCAACGATACCCCCGCCGCCCAAGGTCGCGCCGTGCCGAAAGAGAACAATCAGCCCGACACTGGCCAGAATACCGCCCTACACGGCGGCGAGCGCGGGGTGGATTGTGTCTACTGTAAGCATCTGCGGCATGAGGTCGGAAATGACCGACAGCACGCCTACGGCGGCAAAGGTTTTGAGCGTGAAGATGAGCCCAAGTTGCTTGAACCCCAGAATGTAGAACGGAAGGTTAAACACAAAGAAGATCACACCGAAGGACCAGGCGCTTGCGTAACTGCCCAGCAGCGCAAGTCCGGCGATCTGGCCGGTCAGAAGGTTGGAGGCGGTCAGAAACTGAACCGACAGTGCGACCAGCGTGGCGCCGACGACGATGCCTTGAGCGTCTTCGAAACCGCTGTGGCGGTCGGCAGGGGGTTTGCTTAGCAGAAACATAGGTCAGTCATTATGACTTATTTGGGCGACGTCAAGGGGCTACCAGCGACCGGATGCGCCGCCACCCCCAGACCGGCCACCGCCATACCCACCGCCGCGCGCGTTTGCGGTCTTGCTGGCGTCGTACGCCCGGATTTTGTATCTGCTGCCGTCGCGATAGGCACAGCTGCTACAGACGGTGATGTGTTCGCCTTCGCCCTCGGTCGAAGCTGTTGGCTTTACATGGACCTCGGTTTTGACAGACAGGCTGCGGCCGCCGCAGTTGGGGCAACGGCGCAATCTGACGGCTGCCTTTGCCAAGCGACGACGGCCCACAAACGAGGCCGCGCCTGCGAAGGCGACGATGACCATCCAATCCAAGGGCGACTGAGCCGTATCAGGAGCCGTCTCGCCTGCTACAAAGGGACTTGCGATGGCGATGTGGATATGGTCGACGCCATCAAACAAACCCGTTCTGTAGTTTTCGGCTTCAAAAGCGGGCAGGATGGTTTGGTTGAGGGCCGTCGATGCAACCCGATCCCAATCGCGTCCGTAAGCTTCGCCAAGCTCAATGCGCACCTCACGGTCTTCGGACACCACAAGCAGCAAGATACCGTCGTTGCGGTCAGCATCCCCGATGCCCCAGGTGTTGAATAGATCGGTTGCAAAGGTTTCGAGCGTCGCATCTGGAGCGTATGTGGCTTTAGAGGTCAGCGTTACGACGGCCGTTTGAACGCCAGTTTCCGAGCGCATGTCGTTGAGGATTTGATCCAATATCGCTTCGTCTTCTAGCGATAACAGATCCGCGTGATCAGTGATCGTGGGTCGTACTGGGTCGGGGAAGCTCTGCGCCTGCGCCACGGTTGCCATAAGGGCAAAACACAAGAGCACCAGGCGCATTTCAGCTACCCCTTCAGCGCTGCGTTCAGACGCTCATCCAGTTTCTCTAGAAAACCCATCGTCGTCAGCCAGCGCTGTTCTGGCCCGACCAACAACGCGAGGTCTTTGGTCATGAACCCGGCTTCGACTGTTTCGACGATCACACGTTCTAACGTTTCGGCAAATGCGCGGAGTGAGATATTGTCATCCAACTTCGCGCGATGCTTTAAAGCGCCAGTCCAAGCATATATAGATGCGATAGAATTTGTGGAGGTCTCTTCGCCCGCTTGGTGTTGGCGGTAGTGGCGGGTGACGGTGCCATGGGCGGCTTCGGCCTCAACAATCTTGCCGTCTGGTGTCATCAGTTGCGACGACATCATGCCAAGTGATCCGAAGCCTTGTGCCACCGTGTCGGATTGCACGTCACCATCGTAGTTCTTGCAGGCCCAGACAAAGCCGCCGTTCCACTTCATCGCGCAGGCAACCATGTCGTCGATCAGACGGTGCTGATATTCGATGCCTTTTTCGTCGAACCGGTCTTTGAATTCGGCCTCAAACACTTCGGTGAAAATCTCAATAAATCTGCCATCATATTGTTTTAGAATGGTATTCTTTGTGCTGAGGTAGACAGGCCATCCGAGGTTCAGCCCGTAGTTAAAAGAGGCACGCGCGAAGTCACGGATGGATGCGTCGAGATTGTACATCGACATGAACACGCCTGCGTCAGGGGCATCGAAAACGTCGCGTTCGATCACGGTGCCGTCTTCGACTTCAAACTTCATGGTCAGCTTGCCTGCGCCGGGAAATTTGAAGTCCTGCGCTTTGTATTGGTCGCCAAACGCGTGACGCCCCACAACGATGGGCTGTGTCCATCCGGGGACTAGGCGCGGTACGTTGCGGCAGATGATTGGCTGGCGGAAGATCACACCGCCCAGGATGTTGCGAATAGTCCCATTTGGGCTGCGCCACATCTTTTTAAGGCCGAACTCCTCCACCCGGGCCTCGTCCGGTGTGATCGTGGCGCATTTGACGGCGACGCCAACCTCTTTGGTCTTTTCGGCGGCGTCGATGGTGATCTGGTCTTCGGTGCGGTCCCGTTCCTTGATACCAAGGTCGTAGTACAAGAGGTCGATGTCGAGGTAAGGCGTTATCAGCTTTTTCTTGATGAAGTTCCAAATGATCCGGGTCATTTCATCGCCGTCCATTTCGACAATCGGGTTGTCCACTTTGATCTTTGACATTCGGGGGCCCTTGTTTTGTGTCCGGGTGAATTGGGTCTAAGCGGCGTGCGCGGCGTCGCGTTGCATCATCAATCGCATCAGCATCAAGCCTGCAGCAGCTTCGAGGAAGATGGCAATGGCCAACGGGATCGGTGTGCCGTCAAACAGCAGTCCAACCGGCACAGCGAGGATGACAGCCCCTACAGTTGCCACTGCACTGATCACGCTGGCAGCCATGCCTGCGATGTGGCCCATGGGTTCTTGCGCAATTGCCGCGAGGTTTCCGATGGTCATGCCTGCCTGGAAAAAGATGGAGACCTGCCAAAAGACAAACGCGGCGAAGTAGACATCGTTTGGCACATGGCCCGCTTTTGCCGCGAAGGAGATCGCAATCATCGCGGACGTGATGATCACCTGCGCCAAGAGCATGCCGCGCACCAGCACCATCATGCCAAGGCGCACAACCAAGGACGCGTTCAGCAGGCTGGAACTTGCTGCAATCACAGCGACCACGCCAAACCACAATGCAAAGCTTTCGGCCCGACCAAAGGTGATGTCGTAGATCTGTTGTACGCTCGACAGCATGGAAAACAACATCGCAAAGCTCAGCGTCTGTACGATGATCGACAAGCGGACAATCGGATGTGACAGCACCTCGATCATGGCGCTGCGCAACGCCTGCGGTTTGAACGTGCGTCTGTTCGAAGGGTCGAGCGTTTCGGGCAGGCGCGTGGCGAGCCAGATGGCGGAAACTGCCGAGAAGCCAACAAAGCCGTAAAAGACCGCGCGCCAGTTCCAGATGTCGATCACAATGTCACCCAGCAACGGCGCAATTGCGGGGACCAGAGCGAACACCATCATGATGAACGACAGAATCTTGGCCATGCCGCGCCCGGCATAAAGGTCACGCACAACGGCCATGGCAACGCCCCGTGGGCCAGATGCACCCAACCCCTGAACAACGCGGGCGACCAGTAAAACCTCAAGGCTTTGCGCCTTGGAAGCAACGAATGCCGCGACGATGTAGATTGCCGCGCCAGCCAGCATCACCGGCTTGCGCCCAAAGGTGTCCGACAGGGGACCGCTGACAAAGGTCCCAAGCCCCATCCCAAGGACAAAGCTTGTGACAATCAACTGCGCGCGGTTCACGTTGTCGGGCGACAGTTCAGCACCGATCTGGGGCAGTGCGGGCAACATGGCGTCGATGGACAACGCCACAGTTGCCGCCAACATCGCCATCAAAGCGATGAATTCGGTGCGCGACATGGCGTTGGACATGAGGACTCCTGGCAGGTTCGCGTACGCCTAACACCTACCCACGAGAACCGGTAGGGGAACCCTACGGCTTATTTACCGTGTCAGAGTCCGAGGGGTTGGTATCGGCATTGGCAGGCTTTGATGGTTTTTCCAAACGCCCAATCAGCCATTCGACGTGTTCTTCGCGTTTGCGCATGGCAAACACACCGAATTGCTGGATCGCCACGGCAAAGACGCCAAGACCGAGTATAATGAAAACAGTGGTTCCGATCTTGCCGAGGGCCGTCGCGGGGACCAGACTGCCGTAGCCAACCGTTGAAAGAGTGACAACGGTAAAGAAATACGCATCAAGCCAGCTCCACCCTTCGGCCCAGCGGAAAAACACCGTGCCGCTGGCGATGATCATCACCAGGGTGAAAATCAGGGTCGCGACACGGAAGCGGGTGATCATGCGTTAAGCGCAGCCTCTTGTTCGGCCAGATCGTCCATCACTTTGAGCCACAACTCGGTTGGTTGCGCACCTGGCACAGCGTGTTGGCTGCCGACGATAAACGTGGGCACAGAGTTCACACCCATGCCGCGCGCTGCCGCATCCCGATCCACGATATCCTTGAGATCTTCTTCGGTGGCCAGAAGCCGCAAGACAACGCTGGCATCAAGCCCGGCGCTGTCAGCGATATCTGCCAGCGTGTCACTGTCGCCAATGTCGCGACCATCCACGAAATAGGCTTGGAACAGCGCGTCGACGACCGGGGTCTGTTTCTGCTCAATGCCGGCCCAGTGGATCAAGCGATGTGCGTCTATTGTGTTGGGTGTCTTTTTGATCGCGTCGAGATTGATCGTGAGGCCCGCCGCCTCTGCATGTTCAACAACCGGCGCGTAGGCCCTTACCGCACCGTCTTTGCCGCCGAACTTGGTCTCCAAGTAGGTGCGTCGGTCCATGCCGGATTTCGGCATGTCGGGGTTCAGTTGGAACGGATGCCACGTGATCAGGAACGGATGATCCGGGCGCTGTGCCAAAGCGCGGTCAAGATTGGCTTTGCCGATGTAGCACCACGGGCAAATCGGGTCTGACATGATATCGAGCTTCACCATCACGCGCTCCTTCTAAAGGGTTTGGTGCGATGTATCATGCAGGCCCGCAAATGGACAGGCGTGCGCCTGTCACAGCGCTGGCACGTCGGGCAGCGCGCGGCGCACCAGCTTTCCGTTGGCGTTGCGCGACAGCTCTGACACGCGGCGATAGAGACGTGGCTGCTTGTAGCGTGCCAAGCGTGCGGCGGCGTGGGCGGCGAGTGCGTTTTCGTCGACCGTGTCGCTTGCCACATAGAAGGCGGCGATGATCTTGGTGTCTGCTTTGACCTCAATCTCCGTCACGCCGACATCCTGAAGGCCCGGAAAGCTGAGCAGAGCGTTTTCGACTTCGAGTGGGCTGACCCGAAAACCGCCTGCATTCATCATGTCGTCCGCTCGCCCGTGGTAATGGATATCACCGGCATCGGTCATGTGACCTGTGTCGCCGGTCAGGAACCAGTCGCCTTGATACCGCGAGTGCGTCGCGTGCGCGTCATCCAGATAACCCAGCATCAGCCCCGGATCGTCTTTGTGGATGGCGATGATCCCGGTTTCACCGCGCGCGACCTCGCCACTTTCATCCCTGAGTGACACGTGGCGCCCCGGTTGTGGCCAGCCGAGGCTCTCCGGTGGGACCTCGGCCAAACCAGGGGCTGTTGAAATGAAGGTGGAGCATTCAGACATCCCGAACGCCTCATAGATATGGGTTCCGGTTGCATCATGCCAAGCTGTGTTGATGCGGCTGGGCAGTTTCTCACCTGCGGACAGGGCGTGGCGCAGCTTAGGAAAACTGAGGTGTGGTGACTTCAGGAGGTTGCGATAAACGCCTGGTGCAGCTGCGAAAATCGACACTTCGTTGCGTTTCATCAAAAGCGGAAGTTGGGAGTGATCCACACCAGGTGCTGCGATGAGGGCTGTGGCGCCTTTGGTCCAGGGGTCCAGAAGGCCGGTTCCAAGTGTATAGGTCCAATTGAACGCTCCGGCGTGCATCAGGCGATCAGTTTCGGTGAGACCGTACCAGCCGTCCATCATCATGCCACGCGCCCAAATGGCCCGGTGCGCGTGGCACACGGCGCGGGGTTTGCCCGACGTGCCGGACGTGAAGATGATGTAGGCAAGGCGGTTGGGATCGCCAATGTCAAACGACGCAGGCGGCAGATCCGCCCAAGCCTGCAGGTCGCTGGTCGGCAATATCCGAAGGTCGTCCGGGCAGGTGGTGATGCCGTCGTGCAAAACGGCGGCGGGTTTGACCATGTCTGTCACGACGCGCACTTCCGGTGCGGTCAATTGCGACGATGTGGGAATGGGAATGACGCCGACTGCAATGGCACCCAGATACGCAATCGGGAAATCCACCGTGTTCCCGACACGCATAAGTAGACGGTCTCCTGGTATGAGGCCTGCATTCAAAAACCCGGTCCCGCAGCCAAGAACTGCCTGTTTCAGACGCGCAAAGCTCCACCGTTCAGCCCCGGTGGGTTTCAGGATGGCCAAGGCGATTTTGTCCGGCACAACATCGGCTTGCCCCAGGACATGGGCAGACAAGTTGAAGGGCGATGGACAAGCATGGTAAGGAGACGCGGTCATGCGTAAGCCCTATGCGGGACAGAACAGCCGTGCAAGCGTGCGTTGCGCGGTCTGACGCGCGGGGATATAAGCTGGTCCATGGCAGATGATCCCAAGAACCTGATCCGCATCGCTCGCGAAGGTGGCAATCAAGAACATCCCGAACCCCTGAACCTGGGTGAACGTGTGCGCGAGCTGCGCAAATCGCGCACCTGGACGCTGGAGCAAGCCGCACAGCAGGCAGGATTAGCACGGTCCACCTTATCGAAGATCGAGAACGGGCAGATGTCGCCGACATATGACGCGCTTAAGAAGCTTGCGATTGGTCTGCAGATTTCGGTGCCGCAGCTTTTCACCCCGCCGCAACGTGAAAAGGTCAACGGCCGGATGGTGATGACGCCAACCGGGCAGGGCCAACATCATGCGACAACCACGTATGAGCACGAGCTTTTGGCCGAAACGCTGACCAAAAAGCAGATGTTGCCATATCGCGCACGTGTGCGGGCACGGTCGTTTGACGAATTCGACGGCTGGGTGCGACACGACGGTGAGGAGTTTCTATACGTCCTGACCGGTGTGATCCGGTTGTTCACAGAGTTCTATGAACCCGTCGAAATGCGTCGCGGCGATAGCGCTTATTACGACGCAACCATGGGCCACAACGTGGTGTCCGTGTCAGACGAAGATGCCACAATCCTGTGGGTCACTTCACTGGTCTGACAGATCGTGACTGACCTCACTGGCGACCCGGGCGAGGGACACAACAAACATCCAATCTGTGATCTCTTCCTCCGCTTCGTAGGCGGTCAGGTCGTGCCGTGTGGCAACGTGATTTGTCAGTGCTGACAGTGAGTCAGGCGGCGATTTAAAAGCGTTGTGGTCGACCAGCGGAAACCGGATCTTCAGATCGGTCAGCGCGTCTTGCCAATTGTTGCGGATATCGGTCCAAGTCACAGGCGTTTCTCCCAAAAAACGCCCCTCGCTCCAGGAGCATGACACAGATCAGCCGATGCAAAAAGCGACGCGCGGTCGCAGGTTTGCGGTTAAACGACTGATCTAGATAGGGAAAACTCAGAACCAGGATTGCACAGTTCTTGCGCCGCCCGAAATATCTTGGCCCATGCCATCCACGGTGGCGCAGGCGCTCAACGCGCCTGCCAACACTGTCAAAAGAACCCAGCGATACATGCGATCACTCCTCTTCCCACCACCAGACATTGGGCTGCCAGCCGATCCAGTCGCCATAGATCGGAAGCTCTTCGAGGTATTTGAGCTCTTTGGCGTGAGCGATGCGACTGATGTTCCACTGGTAGATCGGGATCACGTAACGCCCAGTGGTCAATACGCGGTCAAGCGCGCGGGTCGCGGCTAGAAAATCCTCGCGTGTGGTGGAGGTTAGGATTGTGTCGATCATCGCTTCGGCGGCGGGCGAACACATGCCCATCCAATTGCGGGTTCCCGGGTCTTCGACGCCGTCACATCCCCAATACAGGCGCTGTTCGTTGCCGGGCGACAGGGACAAACCACGGCGGTAATAGGTCATGTCGAAATCGTAATTGTTGGTCCGCTCTTTATACTGCGCGCTGTCGATGGTGGTGATGGTCGGGTCAATGCCCATACGTTCCAAAGACTGGGTGAAAAGATCGATAATCGCTTCGTTTTCAGCGCTGCCCTGGCTCAGGACAATTTCAAACGTGAAAGGCGCGCCATCGGGGCGGGTCATGACGCCTTCGTTGATGGTGTAACCCGCCTCTTCCATCAGGGCGATCGCTGCACGGATATTGGAGCGGTTGCGTTCGGACCCATCGCTGACTGGCAGGGCGTACCCGTCCAGGGCGCCGGGCAGCAGATCATCCGCGAAGGGCTCTAGGAATTCGCGCACACGCCCTTCAGCCGGCCCGTCCTGCATGCCGAGAACCGAATTTGAGAAGTAAGACGTGATGCGCGGCTGTTTGGAACCGGTCATCGTTTCGTTGATGAACTCGAAATTGAAGGCATGCAGCATGGCGTCGCGCACGCGCCAATCGCTGAAAGCCTCGTTTCTGGTGTTCATGACAAAACCAGTGATGCCCGAGGGGCGTTCATGCGGCAGAACAGATTTCACCACATCGCCGCTATCGATTGCGGGAAAGTCGTATTGGCGGTCCCATTTTTCGACGTTGAATTCGCGGTTGGAATTTAGTGCACCGGCTTTGAAGGCTTCGAACATGGCAGTGCCGTCGCCGTAGAACTCCATGCGGATTTCATCAAGATTGCCCTGGCCGCGCATGAACGGCACGTCATTGCCCCAATAGTCTGGATTGCGCTTGAGGCTGACAAAGCGGCCGGGTTCAAAATCGTCGATGACATATTCCGCAGAGGTGATCGGAATATCAGTCACGCCGGACGCTGCGAAATCCTTACCTTCCCACTGCGCTTTTTGCAGCACCGGGCGCATGCCGACCAGAAGGGCAAGCTCGCGGTCCTCTACACCAAATGTAAAGCGGATGGACCGCTCGCCCGTTTGCTCCATCGAGGCGATCTTATCCCAAAGCCCGTGATAGCGCGGGTGACCAATGGTACCCAGCGTTTCGTAAGACCACATGACGTCTTCTACGGTGACAGGGCTGCCATCCGAGAAGCGAGCTTCTTCGCGCAAGACAAATTCGGCCCATTCACGGTTCGGCCCAACCTCAATCGATTCGGCCAAAACGCCGTAGAGCGCGAATGGTTCGTCATAATTGCGGCCCATCAGGCTTTCATGAACGAGAAAGCGAATCTGCCAAGGAACAGAGCCTTTCGGGATCAGCGGATTCAGGCTGTCAAAGCCGCCGACCTCTCCGGTGACGATGCGTCCACCGGTGGGAGCGTTCGGGTTTGCAAAGGGGAGCGACACAAAATCCGGTGGAAGCTGAGGGTCACCATACATAGCTATGCCATGCCGGGGTTCTGCCGCCGCTGTCGACGCGCTTATCACGAGGGCGCATGCGGCGGTTTTTAAACCCCTGGATGAGAAATAATTCGGTCTCATTTTCGAAACAATCCCTGTCTGCCCTTGTTTTATTGCGGCTGACGGTAGCGAGGCTTTTGTGGGTTTTCAAACTTTTAGCTTGGAGCACCGCAAAAGATTGCTTATACAGGTGTCACTGCTCGATAGGTTTCTTGCCTGTATGAAACCTGCCTCAATAACTTAACCCCAGCTTCGCGCTGGGGTTTTTTTTTGGCCTTCTGGCCAGGCGGTTTTACACAGTTTTATACACAGGTGACCTGTGTGGCTTGGCTCTTGGGCCATTTTGGCCTCTGCTTTTTTCGACCTGGTCGTACCGACCGCGCAAAGGCTACGCATCCAGCGATGGCAGTGATTCCTGCGAACAACACGATTCGGAATTAGAGGTCGTTGTTTGTCGCATCTCGATGTATTGTGCAGGCGCAGCATATATCTTGCTGCGCGAGCAAACGACGACAGAGAAGGAGCGGCCATGTCGCTGAAGGGGAAAACCGCGATCATCACCGGATCAAATTCCGGGATCGGGCTGGGAGTGGCGCACGAATTGGCAAAAGCCGGTGCAGACGTCGTGATCAATTCGTTCACAGACAACAGCGAAGACCATGATCTTGCCGCAGAGATCGGCAAATCACATGGCGTGACTGCACGGTACATTCAGGCCGATATGTCGAAAGCTGATCAGTGTCGCGCGCTGGTCGAAAAGGCCGGGGCTTGCGACATCCTGGTGAACAATGCAGGCATTCAGCACGTCGCGCCGATTGACGAATTTCCAACCGATAAATGGGACGCGATTATTGCGATTAACATGTCGTCGGCATTTCACACCACGGCGGCCGCTTTGCCGATGATGCGCAAAGCTGGTTGGGGCAGGGTGATCAACATTGCCTCAGCACACGGGCTCACCGCATCGCCGTTCAAATCGGCCTATGTCACGGCCAAACACGGCGTTGTTGGGATGACCAAGGTGGTGGCTTTAGAAACAGCGCGTGAACCGATCACTGCTAATGCGATTTGCCCCGGCTACGTGCTAACGCCGTTGGTCGAAAGTCAGATCCCCGACACAGCCAAGAAATACGACATGACCGAAGAAGAAGCCAAGCAGAAGGTCATTCTGGAACGCCAGCCTTCGAAAGAGTTTGCAACCGTCGAACAGCTGGGCGGGACTGCTGTGTTTTTGTGTTCAGATGCGGCAGCACAGATCACCGGGACAACCATTTCTGTCGATGGTGGCTGGACGGCCTTGTAACAAACGGGGGCTGAGGGGCTCTGCCCCTCGGCCTGCGGCCTCACCCCGGGATATTTTTGAACCAGAGAAGCAGGGCGCGGTATGGTAAAGATCAATCTTGCACTTCAGGGCGGTGGTGCGCACGGCGCATTCACATGGGGTGTGCTGGACCGGTTGCTTGAAGACGACACAATCGAGTTTGCAGCGATCACAGGCACATCCGCCGGTGCCCTGAACGGGGCTGCGTTGAAATCCGGCTGGTTGAAAAACGGGCGCGAGGGCGCGCGCGCCAACCTCGACTGGCTTTGGGCGCAGGTTGCGAAACTGGATGATCTTTCGGTGCCAAAATGGATGCAGGCCTGGATGCCCGAACCTGCGATGGTCAGTAAAGCCATTGAGTTTTCGCCGGTTTACCAGATCAGCGACACGGTGGGGCGCATGACATCGCCCTATGCTTGGGGGCCGCTCTATAAAAACCCGCTGGAACCGATTGTGGATCAGTTCGATTTTGGGCGCGTCTGTGCGCTTGACGGGCCAGAGCTTTATGTCTGTGCCACGCAGGTACGGGACGGCAAGGTGAGCATATTTTCGGGCGATCAGATCTCGACCAAGTCCATCCTGGCGTCTGCCTGTTTGCCGACACTGTTCCAAGCTGTTGAGGTCGAAGACCCACGCACTGGCGTGGTCGAGGCGTTTTGGGATGGGGGTTATACCGGCAACCCGGCGCTGTTTCCGCTTTTTCATGAAACCCTGCCCAACGATGTGCTGATCGTGAATATCAACCCGCTGGAGCGTAAGGCGCTGCCAGTGATGCCGAACGAAATTCAAAACCGGATCAATGAGATCAGTTTCAATTCGTCCTTGTTGCGAGAACTGCGCGCCATTGAATTCGTGCAGCGTTTGATCGCTGCGGGTTCGGTCAAAGACGGCGCTATGAAGCAGATGCGCGTTCACATGATCGCGGATGACGATCTGATGAATGAACTGTCGGTCGCGACCAAGATTGTGCCGGTGCCATCCGTGATTGCGCAATTAAAAGAGGCGGGTCGTCGTGCGGCGGGAGAATTCCTGCGGCATCACAAAGGCGATCTAGGTAAGCGTCAGACCGCGGACCTGGCAGCGATGTTCGGCTAGGCCGCTTTCGCGGGCTGCGTCGGGTCTTTGGCGTTGGGGTAAACAAGGCCCGCCGAGATCACCAACTTCGCGGCGTCTTCGATCGACATGTCGAGTTCGATCACGTCTTCCTTGGGAAAGAACAGCAGAAAGCCTGATGTCGGGTTTGGGGTTGTTGGCACAAAGATCGACACCAGCGGACCCATGGTTGCGGCCTTGTGGGCCACCTCACCACGGGCTTGGGTCGAAATAAAGCCAATCGCCCAGATATCTTTGCGCGGGTACTGGATCAGACAGGCCTTTTCAAAGTTCCGCTCGGATTGGGCGAAGATCGTTTCGGCGATCTGTTTGACGCCGCTATAGACCGACCGCACCACGGGCATGCGTTCCACAAGGCTTTCTGCAAACCGGATAAGCGAGCGTCCAATCAGGCCTTTGGCCACCCAGCCCACGAAGATGGTGAACAAGAGGAAAAAGATCACACCAACGCCGCGCAGGTTGATGCCGATATACTGCTCTGGATTGAACCGGTCGGGCACCAATGGCAGAACAAACCCGTCCACCCAACCAACAAGTGTCCAGATCAGCCAAATCGTCAATCCAACCGGCGCGATCACCACGATACCCGTCAGAAAACTGGCCCGCAGTCGTGCAAAAAGACCCGGAGTGCGGGGATTGGGGTCAAAAGGGGTGGTCATAAGACGTCCGTCGCTGATTTAGCGAAAACCTATGTGGTTCACCGAAGCACTACAATGGTCGCCCATGTCACATGCCTGTTTTTCAACGAGCTGCGGTTAATTCCTGTGCAATTTGCGCACCAAGTTTTGCGTTGTTTAGAACAAGAGCGATATTCGCCTCCAGTGATCGCCCATCGGTCAGTTCAAAAATCCTTTGCAGCAGGTAAGGCGTTAGGGCTTTGCCGCCGATCCCGTGCGTGTCGGCATCTTGCGTTGCGCGGGTGATGATCGGTGTGATCTCGGATTGCGGGATTTCAGCGTCCGCCGGAATTGGGTTGGCGACCAGCTGACCGCCCGGTAGTCCAAGCGCTGTGCGCATCAGGTGGGCCTGTGCAATCTGATCGGCAGCATCCGCGCGCAGCGGGGATTTCAATGTGGATTTGCGGGACCAGAAGGCTGGCAATTGATCCTGTCCAAAGGTCATCACCGGGACGCCAAGGGTTTCGAGCACCTCAAGTGTTTTGGGCAGATCAAGGATCGCCTTTGCCCCGGCGCAGATAACCGTCACGGGCGTCTGCGCCAATTCCTGCAAATCGGCAGAGATATCAAAGCTTTGATCTGCACCTTTGTGGACACCGCCAATCCCGCCTGTGGCAAATACAAGGATGCCTGCAAGGTGCGCCGCGATCATGGTGGCGGCGACAGTTGTGGCACCCGTGCCACCCTTGGCGATGCACACCGCCATATCGGCGCGGCTGAGCTTGGCCACCTGTTTGGCCTGCGCGAGTGCGTCAAGCTGGTCATCGCTCAGCCCAACGCAAAGACGGCCATCGATGACTGCAATCGTCGCGGGTTCCGCACCGTTGTTGCGCACCTCAGCCTCAATCGCGCGTGCGGTTTCCAGGTTCTTTGGCCAGGGCATGCCGTGTGTGATGATTGTGGATTCAAGCGCCACCACCGCGCGACCCGCCTCCAATGCTTGTTGAACCGCGGGGGAGATGTCCAAGGGAAGCGACGTCATGTGCCTGATCCTCCGGCGACGTAAGCGGCGGCGGTTGCCAACGCGCGATGCAGCGCGGTGTCACGTGACGCGCCGCGCAATTCTGACGCGATATGCGCCGCCATAAAGGTATCACCCGCACCGGTGACGCGGGTCACCATGACCTCCGGCGGACGTTCGGCCAGAATGCCGTCTTGTGTGGCGTCGCATGTCACGTTGCCGCCATCTGTCACCAGCGCCCGCGCGGCACCCCGTTGCAACAGGGCCGCCCCCGCTTGTGGCGCATTGCTAAAGGTTGTCTGGCACAGAATGCCCGCCTCTTCGAGGTTGACGTAAATCACACCGCGCCCGGCTTTTAGAAATGGCAGCAAGCGTTCTGCCTTGCCGGGGGACGCCGGGGCAATCCGCAGATCCGCCGCCTTGAATGCCGGGTGTTTCACGATTTGGTTCAGCAAAGATTCCGTAAGGTTCCCGTCAAGTGCGATGGGGCCGGGGAAGGGGGCTTCGACAAAACCAAGCGGACCTTCGATCAAAGGACGCAAGATTTTGTCACCCGCTTGTTCCAGTGAATGCGCGTCAGCAATCGCGGCTATGAGGCCGTTTGCGCCTTCGACGGCCATGTATTGATCCGTTGGCAGATCCTCGGACCGATAGAGGTGCTCTGTCGCCAGGCCTAACCGTTGGCAGGCTGTCACCAGCTCTTCGCCTTCGGGTTCACGGCCCACCACACTGAGCAAGGCGGGGCTCAGATCGAACCGCGCAAGAGTCATCGCGATGTTCAGCGCAACACCCCCGGGCAGGCGTGTGATGTGGCCGGGCACGTCACTGCCGCGTTTCATGTGGCGGTCAGACCGGCCAATCACGTCCCACAGGACGGAGCCGATACATAAGATATCTGGACGATCAGTCATCCCCTGTCATCGCTTTTGTGTCGCGTCTGTGCAAGGACAGAGTCTCACGCCTTGCATATGCGCAAGCCATTGTTGTCCAAGCGAGAATATGTCAGGCGTAGAGCACGTGAATTGTCCAACCTTTGCGAACAGAGACACCCTCATGAAACGTACACTGATGCGCCCCTTTACCTTGTCAGACAGCGCGTCCACGCCTGTTGTGACGCCGCTTATGCCCTCTGTCGTATATGCAAGCGAAACGCCAGATCAGCTTGACGCGCAATATGAGGGCCATCTGACGGGCTACACATATGCCCGCGAAGGGCATCCGAATGCGGATGTCTTGGCGCGGCGCATCGATGCGATGGAAGGTGCACCGCAACCGGGGCTGATGGTCGGGTCCGGAATGGCAGCGGTGACCGCGGTTTTACTTGGGCTGTGCAAGGCTGGTGACCACGTTGTGGGTGGAGATCAGCTCTACGGCCGATCGCTGCGGATGATGCGCGATGATCTACCTCGGCTGGGGATCGACACCTCGCTGGCCGACCCCACGGACGTAAATGCTGTCGAAGCGGCGTTACGTCCGAACACCCGGCTTGTGTTGATCGAAGTTGTGTCGAACCCCACTTTGCGGATTGCCGATGTTGAAGGGATTGCCGAGCTGTGCCGCCAGAAAGGCGTGCTTCTGGTCATAGACAACACCTTCACCACGCCGCGCGCGGTTCAGCCGTTTTCACTTGGCGCTGACGTTGTTTTGCATTCGGTGACAAAGCTTTTGGCAGGCCATTCAGACGTCACTTTGGGGTGGGTGGCCGCGCGTGACGCTGCGCATCAGAAGGCGATCTATGATTTTGCGGTCACAACTGGGATGACACCCAGCCCGTTTGATTGTTGGCTTGCCGAACGCGGGTTGATGTCGTTCGACTTGCGGTTTGATCGCGCGGAAACGAACGCAGATCGTTTGGCCGACCACTTGGCGCAGGCGCCGGGCGTGAAACGCGTGCTCTACCCAACGCGACAAGACCACCCTGACAGTGCCCGTGCGCAAGGCCTCTTGCGGGGGCGCGGGTGCAATATGGTGAGTTTCGAACTTGAGGGTAGACGCGAAGTGGCCAACGCCTTTGCCCGCGGCGCAGATCAGGTGGCCTTTGCCCCCACGCTTGGCGATGTCGGGACAACGCTGTCGCATCCGGCCAGTTCATCTCACCGTGGGCTGACACCCGAGGCCCGCGCCGCGCAAGGCATGACCGAAGGGTTCTTCCGGGTGTCAGTTGGTCTGGAAGACCCGGACCAATTGATCGCCGCGTTTGACGCCGGATTGGCAGCGGTGTCCGACCTGTAATGACTGCGGCCCCGCGTGATATCCTGAACGTTCTTGGTATTCCCGCACTGCTTATTGCGCCGGACGAACGGATTTACGCGGTGAACGAAGCGGCTGAGGCTTTGCTAGGGCGGAACATTGAGGGGCGCCATTTCATCACTGCCCTGCGCCAGCCTACATTGCTCGATACCATTGAACAGGTGCAACGCGATGGAACACAACGCGAGACGCAGTTCCTGACCACCGATGGACAGCACGACATGACATACCGCGTGACATGCGGTGCGGTTCCCATGCAAGGGCGGCGCGGGGTGCTTTTGTCGTTTGAAGACATTACCCCAATGGAGCAGGCCGGTCAGATGCGCCGGGATTTCGTGGCCAATGTCAGCCACGAATTGCGCACGCCTCTGACGGCGTTGTTGGGCTTTATTGAGACGTTGCAAGGCCCGGCAAAAAGCGACCCGCAGGCGCAAGAGCGGTTTCTGGGCATCATGGCGGCCGAGGCGGAACGAATGAACCGATTGGTATCAGACCTCTTATCGCTGAGCCGTGTCGAGGCGGATGAACGGGTCCGGCCCGTAGAACCCGTGGACCTGGCCAGCCTGATGCAGCAGACGCGGCACAGCATGATGCAACTGGCCGAAGAGGCCGGGATCGACATCTCGATCCATGTGCCAGAGACACCCACACCGGTACCGGGCGACCCAGACCAATTGCGTCAGGTGTTGACCAACCTGGTGGAAAACGCGCTGAAGTATTCCGATAATGGATGCTACGTGCGTATGAGCCTAAGCGCGCCTGACTATGAAAACCGATTGCGCGGAAACGGTGTTCGGATCGAGGTCAGTGATACTGGCCCCGGGATCGACACAGTGCATCTGCCGCGCCTGACAGAGCGGTTCTACCGGGTCGACAGCCACCGGTCGCGGGAACTGGGCGGGACCGGCCTTGGCCTTGCGATTGTGAAACACATCGTCAACCGGCACCGCGGACGGTTGCAGGTGGATAGTCAGATTGGTGTGGGCACGACGTTTACAGTTATTCTTCAGGTCGAAGAGTAGCGCTGGCCGTTTCCGCAGACGGAAACGCGATTATGCGTGGACGCATAATCCTTCAACATCTTCAACCGAGCGCGTATCCCGCACCGCGCACTGTCCGCAGCGGATCGTCGCCACCCGATGTTGTGAGAGATTTGCGCAACCGCCCGATATGCACATCCACGGTACGCGTATCGACATAGATATCACGCCCCCAGACGCGATCCAAAAGCTGTTCGCGCGACCAAACGCGGCCCGGCTTTTCCATCAAAGTCGACAAAAGCCGGAATTCGGTTGGGCCAAGTTTGACCTCAGATCCATCGCGGGTGACCCGATGCGTTTCAGAATCCAGGATGATGTCATCATATTCGAGCCGCAGCCCTGCAGCGGCTGGTCGTGCGCGGCGCAGTTGGGCGCGAACGCGGGCCATCAGTTCGATCACTGAGTACGGTTTGATTACGTAGTCATCGGCACCGGTTTCCAGGCCGCGCACCCGATCCACTTCCTCCGATCGGGCCGACAGCATGATGATCGGGACATTGCGCGTGTCCGACCGGGTCTTGAGCTGGCGGCACACTTCGATGCCGGACACGTTTGGCAGCATCCAATCCAGCACAATGATGTCCGGCTGTTCTTCATCCACCAGTATGAGGGCTTCTTCACCATTCTCGGCACGGGCGACCCGAAAGCCTTCGGCTTCGAGGTTATAGCCCAACACTTCACGCTGTGCCGGTTCGTCTTCGACCACAAGAACGGTTGGCTGTCCGGGGCTCATCTCACGTTACCCTTTTGACAATTCAACATTGGTGGAGGTGACGTCGTCTTTCTGACGCGGCTCATCCGGCTTTTCACCGGTGACCAAAAACACCACCTGTTCGGCAATCGATGTGACGTGATCGCCCATACGTTCCACATTTTTGGCAATGAAGTGCAGGTGCATACACGGCGTGATATTGCGCGGGTCTTCCAGCATGAAGGTCAGGAATTCGCGAAACAGCGTGTTGTACATCTGGTCAATGTCGATGTCGCGTTCGATCACATCCCGCGCAAGAGCTTCGTCGCGCTGGATGTAGGAATCCAGCGCGTCTTTGAGCATCACTTGAACATCACGGGACATACGACGCAGTTGCGAGGTCGAGCCGTTCATGGATGGCATCGTCATCAAGACTGCGTTGCGTTTGGCCAGATTCTTGGCCAGATCGCCGATCCTTTCGAGGTTTGCGCTCATCCGCATGACCGACAGGATCACGCGAAGGTCAATCGCAGTTGGCGCACGCAAGGCAATGACACGTGCGGCTTCTTCGTTCAGAAGCTCTTCCAGATCGTCGATGGCCTTGTCGCCCGCGCGCACTTTGTCGGCAAGTTCTTGATCGCGGGTGTCGAGGGCTTTGGCGGCGTCCAAAATCGCCTGTTCGACAAGCCCACCCATTTTCATGATGCGGGCTTGGATGCCTTCAAGATCGCGGTCATACGCGCTTGAAATGTGTTCTTGGGTGCTGTTCACGGCCTTATCCGATCCGTCCGGTGATATAGCTTTCGGTGCGACTGTCTTCGGGGTTGGTGAAAATCTTGGACGTGTCGTCATATTCCACCAGGTTGCCGAGGTGGAAAAATGCTGTCTTTTGACTCACCCGCGCGGCTTGCTGCATGGAGTGAGTCACGATCACCACCGCGTAGTTCTGGCGCAATTCGTCTATCAGTTCTTCCACTTGGGCCGTGGCAATCGGGTCCAGCGCCGAGCAAGGTTCATCCATCAGAAGGACTTCGGGTTCTGTTGCCACAGCGCGTGCGATACACAAACGTTGCTGCTGACCGCCGGACAGGCCAGTGCCGGGTTCGTGCAAGCGGTCTTTGGCTTCTTCCCAGATCGCGCCCCGACGTAGCGCTTTTTCAACAATCTCATCCAGTTCAGCCTTGTTCTTGGCCATACCGTGGATGCGTGGGCCATAGGCGATGTTGTCGTAGATGGATTTGGGGAAGGGGTTCGGCTTTTGGAACACCATGCCCACTTTGGCACGCAGTTGAACGGGGTCAACGCGCTTGTCGTAGATGTCCTCCCCGTCGATTGCGATGTTGCCCTCAACGCGGCAAATGTCGATCGTGTCATTCATCCGGTTCAGGCACCGCAGAAACGTAGACTTGCCACAGCCTGATGGCCCGATAAACGCGGTGACGGTTTTGTCGTCGATCTGCACATCCACATCTTTGATCGCGTGGGTGTCGCCGTAATAGACCTGTACCTTGTCGGCTTTGATTTTGACGTCGGTCACAGCCGTCTCCTGTGTGGTAAATGGTGGTGCGTCATACATGGGGCAGGGTCCTTTTACCAACGGCGCTCAAAGCGGCGGCGCAGGATGATCGCGATGATGTTCATAGTGAGCAGGAACACGAGCAGGATAATGATACCGCCCCATGCTTTTTCGGTGAAGACCGCGTCTGAGCGGGCAGCCCAGTTGTAGATCTGTGCGGGCATGGCAGAGTTGGGTTCAAGAAAGCCTGCCAGGAAGGTGTCCGGGTAGCGCGAGATAAACCCAACCATGCCAATCAGCAGGAGGGGCGCCGTTTCGCCCAACGCCTGCGCAAGACCGATGATCGTCCCGGTCAGGATGCCGGGCATCGCGAGAGGCAGGACGTGGTGAAACACCGACTGCATCTTGGAAGCACCCACGCCAAGGGCCGCATCGCGGATCGACGGTGGAACCGCTTTTAGCGATGCGCGGGTCGAGATGATGATGGTTGGCAGCGTCATGAGCGTGAGGACGAGACCACCCACTAGCGGCGCCGATTGCGGCAGATGCGCAAACTGGATGAACACGGCGAGGCCAAGGATACCAAAGACAATCGATGGCACCGCTGCAAGGTTTGAGATGTTCACCTCGATGAAGTCTGTGAAGCGGTTTTTGGGTGCGAACTCTTCGAGATAGATGGATGCGGCCACCCCGATGGGCAGGGCGAGGAACAGCACCACCAGCATCATAAAGAACGAGCCAAGAACCGACGCGCCGATGCCCGCACCGCCCGGGTTATCGACGCCTGAATCCACGCCGGTGATGAAGTTCCAATTGAAGGCCTGGCTAATGAAACCAGCCTCTTGCATGGCGTCGATCAGATCAAAGTCTTCTGCCATGAAGAAACGATTGCCTTCCTGAAGGTCTTCACGCTCGAAGGTGCCTTTGAGATAGCGATCCACGCGGGACGCAGCGGCCAGTTCAAACGTGACGGGTTGGCCGACCATGTCCTCGTTTTCACCGTAAAAGGCGCGCAGATCGCCGCCGACCTTGCCAAGCAGGCGTTCGATGGCCGCAGCGTCGAATTCGACTTCGATACCACGCGCGTTCATTTCTTCCGAGAGGTAGGCCACGAAGTTGTCTGTGTAGACAGCGGTCTTTAGGAGTTTTGACTCCGCGTCGTCATATTGCTCTTGGGTCAGGGTGTATTCGATCTTGACCACGGCCTGTTTGAAGGCGGGAAGGCCCTGAGACAGGATCGCGTAGACCAGCGACACAAGAAAGAAGAGGCCAATGGCGATGGCAACAATTCCGTACATCCGGAACCGTTTTTCGGCTGCATTGCGCTTGCGTGTCCGGTCGTCTTCAGCCGTGAGCGACACAAAACGCCGCTTCGGCGCGGCTGAATCCATGCTTGCGTCAGTCATTCATACTGCTCCCGGTACTTGCGGACGATGTAGAGGGCAAACACGTTCAGGCCCAACGTGATGATGAATAGGCTCATGCCGAGGGCAAAAGCGACAAGGGCTTCGGGCGAGGCAAAGTCGCTATCCCCGGTAAGTTGTGACACGATTTTTGCAGTAACAGTCGTCATCGCTTCAAACGGGTTGAGGCTCAGCCGCGCGGCGGCACCAGCGCCCAGAACCACGATCATGGTTTCGCCAATGGCGCGCGACGCCGCCAGCAACACAGCGCCGACAATGCCGGGCAGGGCGGCTGGCAACACGACCTGTTTGATCGTCTCAGACCGCGTGGCGCCCAAACCATAAGACCCATCGCGCATCGCTTGCGGAACCGCATTGATGATGTCGTCTGACAAAGAGCTGACAAACGGGATCAACATGATCCCCATCACAAGGCCCGCGGTGAGAACAGAGCGTTGTCCTTGCATCCAGCCAACGCTGTCGGGACCGAACACGTTCATGAGGAGTGGACCAACAGTGAGCAGCGCAAAGAGACCGTACACGATTGTGGGAATGCCTGCCAAAACCTCGAGCATGGGTTTGGCAAAGCTTCGCACCGCAGGGCTGGCGTATTCAGACAGATAGATCGCCGCGAAAAGACCGATTGGCACGGCGACCAAAAGCGCGACCAGTGAAATGTAAAGCGTGCCCCAAAGCAGCGGAAGGATACCAAGGCTCGACGCGCCACCACGGCCAGAAAAACTGGGGGCCCATTCGAGCAGGAAGAAGAACTCGCTTGCCGGATAGAGACGGAAAAACTCAAACGTGTTGAAGATCAGCGAAAAGACGATGCCGATGGTTGTCAGGATCGCGATGGAAGCAGCGGCAACGAGGATCGCCATGACGCCTTGTTCTACAATATTGCGCGCCCGAAACCCTTTATGGGCTTGTGCATACCCCCAAACCGCGCCAGCGAGGCCGACCAACGCCACGACGATCGCCATCCAGGTTGCCCCGCGCGCCATAGAGATGCGGTATTGTTGTGAAGCGGCCAGTACGGTTTGCGTGATCTGCGATGTCACAACCTGACCTGCGTCCCGCAAACGCTGCGTGATGTCAGTGAGTTCAGCACGGGCATTCCGCGCCATGTCTTCATCCATCGCCCCAGAGGCAACCGCGTTATCCAAACCTTCAGCTGTGCGCCGCACCTCAGACATCACGAGGCCAATGTTTGACCCTTCTGCAATTTCTGACGCGGGGATCATCCCTGAGACTTGGTTCTGCACCACGAGCGGCTGAACAATCAGCCAAAGCAGCATCACCAAGAATGCTGGCACGATAGATTTCATAAAGACGTTGGACCCGTAGTAAACAGGCAGCGAATGCAGATTGCGGCTGTCGCCACCTGCAGTGCTGAGCGCCTTTTGACGGCCAAGCACAAAGCCCACCGAGCCAATCGCCAGCACGAGAATGATAAGCCAGACTATCGGCATGTGCCCCCCGGGGTCATCGAAACTGTGAATTCACGTCTTTCAAGTGAAACGGGGCGGCAGCGGGCGCCGCCCCGGATCGTCATTTTTTAGTCTTGGTCAGACAGCCGGCGCTTACGAGCCGCTGCCCATGGTTTGTTCGTCTGCGATCATCGCCTGCGTGGACGCCAGCTCTGGGTCGGACACGAGACCGTAGGCGGCAAGCGGACCGTTAGGGCCAGCGACTTCGTCAGAAACGAAGAACGATGCGTATTCCTTAAGGCCGGGGATCACGCCGATATGCGCTTTCTTGATGTAGAAGAACAGCGGGCGGGACACTGGGTATTCACCGGATGCGATGGTTTCTGTCGATGGGGACACGCCACCCATTGTCGCAACCTTCAGCTTGTCTGTGTTGTTCTCGTAGAAAGACAGACCAAACACGCCGATGCCGTTTGCGTTCGCGTCGATGGAAGCGAGCGTTTCTGTGTAGTCGCCGTCGATGTCGACCGAACGCCCGTCGGTGCGCACTGCAAGGCACGCATCTTCTGCGTCGTCTTCGGACATGCCGCCCGCGATCATGGCTTCCATTGCGCCAGTTGCTTCACAGCCAACTGCGATCACCTGCTCTTCGAACACTTCACGTGTGCCGTGCTTGGTGCCTGGGATGAAGGCCAGGATGTCAGCAGCAGGAAGGTCTGGGTTGAAGTCGGACCACTGCGTGTGCGGGTTGTCGACAAGCGCGCCGTCGACCATCACTTTTGGTGCAAGCGCGTTGAAGATGTCAGATTGCGTGAACGCAGTGTAGGCCGGGCCGTCGATCTGCGACGCAAAGACGATGCCGTCATAGCCGATGCGAACTTCGATGATGTCCGTCACGCCGTTTGCAGCACATGCTTCGATTTCGCTGGCGCGAATGGCGCGGGATGCGTTTGCGACGTCTGTATGCTCTGTTCCAACGCCCTGGCAGAACCGCTTGAGACCCGCAGAGGAGCCGCCGGATTCCACAACGGGTGTTGGGAAGTCAAAATTGTCACCAAACGCTTCGGCAACGATAGACGCGTAGGGCAGGACCGTTGAGGACCCTGCGATCTGCACGTTGTCGCGCGCCATTGCGGTGGTTGCGGAAACGGCAGCAATCGCCAGAACCGATACAGAGAGTTTCACAGACATTACGTCAGCTCCTTGAGTTGGAATCTCTCGGCCATCCCCCTGATGACCGTCCGCGCCGGGTCTAAGCACGTTCGGACATGCTTTTGTGACGTTTGCGTAACAGTTTTATGACAGAGGCGGCGTATGCTAAGGTAATAGCGCAGACTCAAATTAACATTTTGTTTATAAATGATAAAATCTGATGAAACTTCCTTTGCATAAGGCCGCATTCCTGCAAAAATTATCCTCAAATCCGGTGGTATTAGCGAAATTATATCGGGTTTGTGACGCTTGCCCGCAGCCTGTTCGATTCGAGATGTGCGAAAACTGAAGGGCAGAGCCGCATTGCATATCACGTGAGAATATCGTGTTTTCAAAAACGCGCCAAAGACTATGCTGTGTTCAGCAATGGGAGACCGCCATGAACGACATGACCCCACCAACACCGTCCTTAAAACCCAAAGATGCGCCAGACCTTGGCACGTTTGCTTGGGAGGATCCGTTTCGCCTTGTTGATCAGTTGTCAGAAGACGAACGCATGATGGCCGAAAGCGCCAAAGCCTATGCTCAGGAAAAGCTGCAGCCCCGCGTGATTGCTGCGTTCAACGAGGAAACCGTGGACCCGTCCATTTTCCGCGAAATGGGTGAGATGGGGTTGTTGGGTATAACAGTGCCAGAGGCATACGGTGGGCTAGGGGCCTCCTACGTGTCGTATGGTCTCGTCGCGCGCGAAATTGAGCGCGTAGACAGTGGCTACCGGTCGATGATGTCGGTTCAGTCAAGCCTCGTGATGTACCCAATCTACGCCTACGGAACAGAAGAACAGCGTCAGAAGTACCTGCCAAAGCTGGCCAGCGGTGAATTCATCGGCTGCTTTGGTTTGACAGAACCCGATGCAGGATCAGACCCCGCTGGAATGAAGACCAAAGCCGAAAAGACGGCAAATGGCTATAAGATCACCGGGGCAAAGATGTGGATCTCGAACAGCCCAATTGCGGATGTGTTTGTGATTTGGGCCAAGTCGGATGCGCATGGCGGCAAGATCAAAGGGTTTGTCCTTGAGAAAGGTATGGCCGGGCTTAGCGCACCGAAAGTTGGCAACAAACTGTCGCTTCGCGCGTCTGTCACTGGTGAAATCGTCATGGACGGCGTTCAGGTGAGCGAGGATGCGTTGCTGCCGCATGTATCCGGCCTCAAAGGTCCGTTCGGGTGCTTGAACCGCGCGCGCTACGGGATCAGTTGGGGTGTGATGGGCGCCGCAGAATTCTGCTGGCACGCGGCACGTCAATACGGCTTGGACCGCAAGCAGTTCAACAAACCGATTGCACAGACGCAGCTATTTCAGAAAAAGCTGGCGGATATGCAAACCGAAATCGCGCTTGGCTTGCAAGCGTCATTGCAGGTCGGGCGACTGATGGACGAAGCGAAAGCAGCGCCAGAGATGATCTCAATCATCAAGCGCAACAACTGCGGCAAAGCGCTTGATATCGCAAGACTTTCGCGAGACATGCATGGCGGCAACGGGATCTCGTCTGAATTTCAGGTGATCCGCCACATGGTGAACCTCGAAACGGTAAACACGTATGAGGGCACGCATGATGTGCACGCGTTGATCTTGGGTCGCGCACAAACCGGTTTGCAGGCATTTTTCTGACGTCAGGCGTGAAATAGTTGTGAAGGGCGGGTCATGGCCAAGCGATACAATGCTTTAAGTGACCGCCCGAAGCCTTTGTAAACGCGTGGAATATATGAAAATAGAATTTCTATAATTCTTATAATCAGTATTATGTAATATTTTGAGCTACGTCAGTGTAGTAGACAAGCCGTCGATTTGGCTTCTAAAAAACTTGCACTGTTTTCAAACCATTGGACATTTATGACCCCGCAACAGAACGCAGATCTTTTGGATTTGACACAGGCAGGCAGCATTGAAGAGCTGTGGGACCTGCATTGCCGTCGAATGGCGGGCTTTGGCTTTGATCGCTTGCTGTACGGGTTCACACGATTTCGCACTGCGACATCGCTTGGCGATCCGAATGACTTTATCATTCTGTCCAACATCAGCAGCGACTACGTGCAAAGCTTTATCGATGGTGGTCTCTACCGCGAAGCACCGATGGTTCGCTGGGCCTTGGAAAACGATGGCGCAGCAAGCTGGACGGTTTTGCAGCAGATGATGGACAGCGGCACTCTGACTGCGCCAGAGAAACGCATCTTTGACTTTAATGCCCAGCACGGGATCACAGCCGGGTATTCCATCAGTTTCCGAAGTCTTTCGGATCGCAGCAAAGGTGCTGTGGCGTTGATTGCCGAAGCTGGCATGTCTCAAGCCGAGGTGGACGCGATGTGGTCATCAGCTGGAGAGTTGATTCAATTGATGAACAACATCGTTCATCTCAAGATCCTCACCCTGCCCTATACACCGCCCAACCAAACCTTGACGAAGCGGCAGCGCGAAGCGCTCGAATGGGTCGGCGGCGGCAAAACGATGCAGGACATCGCCACGATCATGGGCCTGACACCGGCCACGATCGAAAAACACCTGCGACTCGCGCGGCAGGCTTTGAACGTCGACACAACCGCACAGGCCGTTTTGAAGGCGGCTTTGCAGAACCAGATGTTCGTCAGCGACGCCTAAGGCGTGAAATGTAAGTGATTACGTGAATATGGCGTGAAGTCAGGAAAACCGGACTTTCTTGACCCAACGTTAAGTGGCAAGCTGACGATGTTCCGTGAGTGGTGGCAATTTTAGCCAAGGAACACGGGACCCGCATCCTGGTGTATTTTGAATGGCTCTGCGGGTCTCATCTTTTCGCGGCGCGGATGTGCCCTGAGATACATTGGCTGTCCCGGCTAGGTTTGATCCGGAGTCGTCCTGAACCGGTGCTCCCCATATTGGCGCTGGTTCCCGCAAAAGACAAAGCGGCGCTGTCTATTGTGACAGCGCCGCTTTATTTTACCGTTTGGTAAAAGACTTAGCCTTGAACGGCTTTTGCAACCTCTGCTGCAAAGTCTTCTTCTTTCTTTTCGATGCCTTCGCCAACTTCGAGCCGGACAAAGCCTGTGATGTCGACACCCGCTTCTTTGGCGGCTGCCTCAACCGTCAGGTCGGGGTTGATGACAAAGGACTGGCCCAAAAGTGTGACTTCGCTGAGGAATTTCTTCATGCGGCCCACGATCATCTTTTCAATGACTGCGTCCGGCTTGCCTGATTCTTTCGCGATGTCGATCTGGATCTGACGCTCTTTTTCGACAACGGCCGGATCAAGGTCTGCTTCGGACAGCGATGCTGGGTTCACAGCCGCGATGTG
>ERZ1740070.285-NODE-285-length-35764-cov-16.493993_pt1 | contig 35764 bp, 34 predicted proteins | sample MGYA00581734_ERZ1740070 | MGnify/ENA primary metagenome ERZ1740070 (study PRJEB43018, sample SAMN04849744) | marine metagenome | isolation source: floating plastic debris | place: Pacific Ocean | collected 2008-09-01 | study: EMG produced TPA metagenomics... | reverse complement strand
TAAAAACAACAAACAGACTTAAAAAGTCCTAGTTTTCCAAAAAATAGTCCGATGTGATCTCCGATTTACATTGGTATAAATTACACTATCGAACCTCGTGAATAAACCTAGTCCCTGCCTAGAATTGAGGTTTATCGAGAAGAAATTGCAGCCGGACTTGGTTATCAGCAGTTTTAGTCAACGCTAGTTAAGGTGAGTATTCCTATGGTTTCAACCTCCACCCAAACCGATCAAAAATGGGACAATCTGAATTGCGATCGCGGTAATCTTACCGACTTTCAGAGGGCCTGTATCATCTGCGGTGGTGCTCACCTCACCATGTCCCATTGGGAATTTCTCCAAACCATGCCCCAAGACCCAGTGGACATGGTCGGCGACGTTGTAAAAATGGGTCTATACAAAGATGAACAGTTACGGGCTGCAGACACCGTCAATGCCTATGAGTTGCGTAAAACTCTGTTACTAAAGACTGCAGGGCGAGGCGATCCAAAACGCGAACGATTGGTGTTAGCCCTGGCTAAGCAAGCCGGTGGTATTGAAAATGCCTTTGCTGCTGCCTTTGGCCCCCAGGCTGGACTATTCTTTAACGACGCCATTCGCAACAGTGACTTTACTCGACGAGAGTTTCTAAAGAACCTGGCCATCGGTGCTGCCCTTGTTACCCTGAGTAACTGTGGTGGTAAACCGGAGGAAGCCGCCGTTTTGGATGATGCGGCTCCGGTAGATACCTCTAACTTAGAGAAAACGGACCTCAAGGTTGGTTTTATTCCCATCACCTGTGCCACTCCTATCATTATGGCGGAGCCCTTAGGCTTCTACTCTAAGTATGGTTTCAATGCGGAAGTGGTGAAGATGCCTAGCTGGGGTGCCGTGCGTGACTCCGCTATTGCAGGTGAGCTAGATGCCTATCACATGCTCGCTCCCATGCCCATCGCCATGACTCTGGGTCTAGGCTCCGCATCATTTGGGGTGAAACTAGCCAGCATTGAGAACATTAACGGTCAAGCCATTACGGTGGCCGAGAAGTATAAGGGCCAAATCAACGGTCCAGCCGACTTCAAGGGCTTTACCATCGGCGTACCGTTCCCCTATTCCATGCATAACCTGTTGTTGCGCTACTATCTGGCAACAGGCGGTATCGATCCCGATGTGGATGTGAAGATCCGCCCAGTTCCCCCACCGGACAGCATCGCTCAATTGGTGGCCGGTGATATTGACGCCTACCTGATGCCCGATCCCTTTAATCAGCGCGCTGTATTTGAAGGTGCCGGGTTTATCTTCAAGCTCACCAAAGATCTCTGGCCTGGTCACCCTTGCTGTGCCTTCGCCGCCAGTGACCAGTGGATTGATGCCAATCCCAACACCTTTAGGGCTCTTAACAAGTCGATTATTGACGCAGCTGGCTATGCTAGAAACCCTGCCAATCGTCCGGAGATTGCTAAGGCGATTTCCGAAAGAGCGTTTCTAAATCAGCCGGTGGAAGTTGTGGAAGCCGTACTGACCGGTAACTTTGATGATGGTCAGGGCAACACTTTAAATGTGCCGGATCGGATTGACTTTGACCCCTATCCATGGCAAAGTTTCGCCAACTGGATTTCTTCCCAGCTGGTGCGTTGGGATCTTCAGGGTGACGGTAAAGCTGCACAGGTAATTACGTCTGACACCTATGATCAGGTGGGCAAGGATATCTTCTTGACTGACTTGGCAAGAGAACTGTCGCAGGAAGTGGGGTTAAATCCACCCGATGACATCTATCGAAGTGAGACTCTCGAATTTGACACCTTTGACCCAGCTGACCCAGCGACTTATATCAAAGAACAAATCGACAAGAATGGCGTTTAAAGACGGTCAGATAGTTAAAAGCTTGGAGGTGTAAACGGTATGGCCGTGAGTCAGCCGACGTTAAGTAAGGCAAAGGGTACCAATGGCAATGCGCCATGGCTCAACGAGAATGTTAAGGCATTTGGTCTGTTTGTCATTTCACTGGTTCTGTTTCTACTGTTTTGGGAAGTTGGGGCAAACTTGGAGCTATTTGCTAAAGGTATGCCCACAGCATCAAAGACATTGCAGGAACTTTGGTGGTGGAGCACCCATCCTTTCTTTGATAATGGTCCCAACGATTTAGGTATTGGTTGGAATCTGTTGATTAGTTTGCGAAGGGTGGCTATTGGTTACTTTTTAGCTTCCATCATTGCTGTTCCTTTAGGGATTTTGATTGGCATTTCGCCTATCTCTTATAAGGCTTTTAATCCCTATGTACAGTTGCTGAAACCAGTTTCTCCACTAGCTTGGTTGCCCTTAGGTCTATATATCTTCCGAAATTCAGAAGTAACTGGGATCTTTATCATTTTGATTTCCAGTATTTGGCCAACACTGATTAATACTGCCTTTGGTGTTGCCAACGTAAATCCTGAATATCTTGATGTATCTAAGACGTTGGGAGCATCTAAGGTAAGAACTATCTTCAAGGTGATTATTCCGGCGGCTTTACCCAACATTGTGTCCGGTCTGCGGATTAGTATGGGTATCTCATGGCTGGTAATTGTGGCAGCTGAAATGCTTTTGGGAAGCGGGTTAGGCTACTTTATCTGGAACGAGTGGAATAACCTGTATATCCCTAACATTTTGGTCGCTATCTTTATCATTGGTTTGGTGGGGCTAATCTTGGATAACATTTTTGGTGCCCTAGAAAGATTTGTTGCGTTTGGTCGTAAAGCGTGAGCATTGCTTCCGTCAATTATTCAAATAATGGTGCCGTGTCTCCTGAACCTGAGTTTCCGTCAGCCCAGCTGTCTATTCGCAATGTTACTAAGGTATTCGCAGGTAAGCGAGATATCTTTAGCAAGCTGACGCGTAAAACATCTCGAGATTTTCTGGCCATTGAGGACATTAGTTTAGATATTGAGCCTAATACCTTTGTTTCCATCATTGGTCCGTCGGGCTGCGGTAAGTCCACATTGCTCAATATGGTGGCTGGGTTATCGCCCGTCACCCGTGGTGAGATTCTGCTGAATGGTCATCCTATTCAAGGACCTGGACCGGACCGGGGCATGGTGTTTCAAAACTATGCTCTGATGCCCTGGATGACGGTAGAGGAGAACATTCGCTTTGCAGTGGAAACTGTTTTTCCTAAGCTGTCTCCCAAGCAGCTGAATCGCTCTATTAAAGAGCAGATTCAGCTGGTGGGTCTTGAAGGTGCCGAGAAAAAGCATCCCCATGAGCTTTCTGGCGGTATGCGACAGCGGGTAGGCATTGCCCGCGCCCTGGCGATTAATCCGCAGATTTTGCTGATGGATGAACCCTTTGGTGCCCTAGATGCCCTGACTCGCGGCTTTTTACAAAGCGAAGTTGAACGCATTTGGGAACAGCAGCGCAAGACCGTAATCATGATTACCCACAGTATCGAAGAAGCGTTGCTACTGTCGGACCGCATTGTGATGATGACCCGAGGTCCGGCCGCCCGAGTCGATGAGATTTTAGAGGTGCCATTTCCTCGCCCTCGGAATCGCGAAACCATCGACCAGCACCCGGCTTATCACGATTTAAAGGCCGAAATGGAAAGTCATCTATTCCGCGAAACTCGAGCCGTAGAAGAATCGCGCATCAAGTAGCTTGTACGATTCTGCAGTAAGCATTTTTTCCTTTTTAACTATTGCAATCAAGAGGTAATTTTTACCATGGCTATTTCTGAAATTTCCACAAAGTTTCTTGCTGCCAAGAAAGCTAAAGGTATTTCATTTGCTGATTTGGAAGCAAAGCTAGGCTATGACGAAGTGTGGATTGCTTCGGTGTTGTATGGCCAAGCCAGCGCCTCTGAAGAAGAAGCCACCAAAATTGTAGAAGCCTTGGGTATGGGGCCAGAGTTTGTTGAGTATCTGACAGAATGCCCGATGAAAGGGGGACTAGATCCCTTGGTACCCACCGATCCGCTGATTTATCGCTTCTATGAAATCATGCAGGTCTATGGGGTACCGGTAAAGGCGGTAGTTCATGAGAAATTTGGCGATGGCATTATGAGCGCGATTGATTTCTCCATTGATGTGGAGAGAGAAGAAGATCCTAAGGGCGACCGCGTCAAAGTTATAATGTGTGGCAAATTCTTGCCTTATAAGAAGTGGTAAGACCGCTTTTCACTCTTCACTTTTCTTAAAGCATTAGCACTACTGGCCTAGCCAGTGGTGCTATTTTTTGATGGTAAGGAACGAATGCCTTTGAGATAACAATGACAATTAGGTTTTTCAATCAACGTTGTCATCAGTGAATTAAGAGCTACGGCTGCTAATAATCCTCCCCCCTGAGGGCCTTCAGTGGTGATAAACGGTACGCCGCTGTGCTGTAAACGTCGTTTAGCCGCAGGGGCATGGCTAAATCCAATTGGCAGACCTATCACAAGAGCGGGCTTTATCTGCTGTTTTTGAACAGCCTCACAGACAGCCATCAAAACAGAAGGAGCATACCCAATCACCAACACACATCCTTCTGGCAAATCAGATAGCCTGGAGCGCCAGTGGTCTTGCTGCCAGAATGTTTCTTCTGCCTCAGCAGCACTATTAATGTGTGGATTATCGATCAGCGTTTGAACGGAGCCCCCCAAATGGGCTAACCGGGTTTGGTCAAGAGCCGTAACCACGGCTGGGATATCGCCCACCACAGTACAGCCTTGCTTTAAGGCATCACGGGCCGCCTTCAGCGCGTCAAAACTTAAACGCACAAAGGGCACCAAACTCACATCACCACAGGCTAAAACCATTTGGCTGAGCAAATCCACCTCAATCTCCGAGCGCTCTGAGAGATCGGGCAACAAGTGCTCCAGGGCCTGCTGAAAGTTCTCGGGATGATTGGGAGCTGCACAATCTAGCTCATCCCACACCCGGTGGGTGGCTAACTCGTTGGCTTCAACTTCTAAAATACGCAGCTGTGCTAAGGCTTTGGCTTGTACGGATTGGCAGTCCTGATCTCGACCTAAGATGCCCTCCACGGCTATGGCTGTTTGTCGCAGCTGTACAAGTTGGCGCATCAACGTTTGATAATGCTGCCGCAGCTGTTCCATCACAGCCACTGAACTGGCTGGCGCTTCACCAGCAGCGAGCAGTTGCTGAATATGACTCAGCTGGAATCCTTGTTGCTTAAGCGCTACAATCCGCCGCAGACGTTGTACATCGGTATCATCGTAAAGGCGGTAATTGCCGCGCGATCGCTTGGGTTGGGGCAACAACCCTAACTGATGATAGTGACGGACCATGCGCGGCGTTACCTTGCCGCCAACGGTTTCAGTCAGTTCTTTGATGGTTAATTGTTGCTTAGCCTGGGTCATAGAAATCGACCTTAACATTCTTGTTAATGTTAAGGTCGACTCTAGCATTTTTTAGGACTAAGGCGCGGGGGCGCATTCCCCACCTAATCCATCCACAATGGAACAGGTGTTGTAAACCAACATTCCGGTGTAACTCTCCCCAGGCGAACCGTCTGCACCCAAACCGTCTGCTAGCAAGACGTTTTCTGAGATGGACACACCGGCTTCGTCCGCTACAGTTTTTAACACACGATCATCAGCCGTAAGTTCAGCAAAAATAGTCGGAAGAGCTTTGTCACGAATTGATGTAGCCAACTCGCTAACCGTGGCAGCAGTTGGTGCATCCTCAGTTGAAACACCCAGCAATGTGCCTTCAACCGTTAACCCATAGGCTTTGGCATAATAGGACATTGCGTCATGGGTGGTAACCAAGCGGCGCTGCTCTTCTGGAATGGTGGCAATTTGTTCTGGAATCCAGGTATCCAGCGCTTGCAACTCAGCCGTCAGTTCTTCAGCATTTTTGGTGTACATATCAGCATTGTCGGGATCCACGGCGATGAGGTTATCCCGAATCAAAGCGACCATTTCTAGGCCATTCTCAACGTCATGCCAAACGTGGGGATCGGGCTCCAGTTCACCCTCTTCTTCCACCTCAATCAGTTGTTGAACCGATTCATCATGTAAAGCGATTTTGGGAGCCTCGGTGGTAGAAGCTTCCGCCATCTCAATGATGGCAGGTTCAAAGTTAAGTCCGGCATAAAAGACCAGATCAGCTTCCTCGACTGCCTTACTATCAGAGGGCGTGGCCTCATAGGTATGGGGATCTTGATCGGGGGGAATTAAACAGTTTAATGCCACCGCATCCGCTGCAATTTGAGAGGCTAAATCGCAAATAACGCTGTAGGATGCGACGACGTTGATCTGGGAGTCATCCGCTAAGCTACTGGCGGCTGTGTCAGATTCGGTTGCACCGTCTGAACTGCTTGGTGTGGAACCACCGGTACAGCCTGTAATACCAATCGCGAGTGCGATCGCACCTGCTAAGATGCCGTGATTTTGAACAAAATATCGTTGCATTGACATTCCTCTATGAATGATGTTTTTCAAAAACCGTTGAAAGCATGAGAATCAACAACTTATGTCCACGACTGCACTAGTCAGCTCAATAAAAAATCTTATCTGAAAAGGTAGATGAGAATTAGTCTGGACTAACCTTTTTCATGCGCCTCGGTACGTCAGAGTCGTTGATATTGCAATAGCCCGACCCACATAGAGGCAGAACTGTTCAAAACACAATGTTAAATGTAAACATTTTTACATAGACAGTTACATAACTAACCTATACACTAGTGTCAACCTTTAGGTCTACCCACTACTTCCAGATTTGCTTATTGGGAAAGCATTGCATTAGGCTTAGCTATAGTATTTACATAGTTGCTCTTCTTAGGCAAGAAATCGGGTCACCTATTACAATGTCCATTGCAAATCACGCCCTCTCGTTAAATATTTTGTTCTAGTGCAAGCTAACTGGGAGTAACCCCTGTTCTCGCTATTGCTAGAGATTAATGCCAATGCTGGAAGTTCAGAATTTGTCGGTCAATTATAGAGGTACTCAGGCCCTCAATGATGTTAGTTTTTGTATCCCTGTAGGTCAGCTAGTAGGCATTATTGGCCCCAATGGTGCGGGTAAAAGTACCTTGGTAGAGGCCATTTTAAATTTGGTGCCCGTGACGCAGGGTATAGTTCGTTTCAAAGAAATGCCTCTAAGGCGTCAGCTGCTTAAAACGGCCTATGTGCCCCAGCGATCCCTCGTCGATTGGGATTATCCAGTGACCGTCTGGAACGTAGTAATGATGGCTCAAACTGTTCAGACCGGCCTCTTTAAAGGGTTTAGTCGCCAGACTCAACATCTCGCCCAGGCATCCCTTGAGCGGGTAGGAATGTATGAGTTGCGACATCGCTCTATTGGTGAACTCTCCGGGGGGCAACAACAGCGCGTTTTTTTAGCCCGGGCGTTAGCCAAAGAAGCCGAGCTACTAATTTTTGATGAACCCTTTACGGCGGTTGATCGCAAAACCGAAGACATTATTTTTGATATCTTTCAGGAGCTGCGAGCCGCAGGTAAAACCTTGCTCGTCATTAACCACGATTTGGGGGATTCTCTGGCGATCTATGATCAGTTGCTACTGCTTAACAAGCGTTTGATTGCCCAAGGACCACGTCAGGAAGTTGTCACTTCCGATAACTTAGAACGGGCTTATGGTCGGGGACTCGCTCGAGTTTTCGCTTAGATCGTCATCAACTTGAACTGCATCAGTATTAAAGGAGATAAAGCGCTTCATGCTGGATTGGATTGTTGAGCCGTTGTCGTTGAGCTTTATGCAACGGGCATTGATGTTGGGGATTGTGCTAGGGGTTCTCTGCGCAATTGTGGGAAGCTACATGATTGTGCAGCAGATGGGAATGTTAGCCCATGCCATTTCTCACTCGGTGATGGCCGGTTTACCAATTGCTTACGTGATTGGTGTGGCTTTGTCCATAGGGGCATTGGTTGCAGGAGTGGTTAGTGCTCTGGTGCTCTATTTAATTGAATCGAGGTCCCGTGTGAAAACCGATGCTGCGATGGCCCTGATTTTGACATCATTTGTTGCCATTGGTGTCATATTAGTCAGCGTACTTCCCGGGGCGAACCGGATTGACCTAGTTCATGTCCTGTTCGGCAATATCCTCGGGGTGACCATGAAGGAGATATGGTGGAGTTTGGCCATTGCCGTGGTTGGAATCATATTGGTGCGCCTGTTTTTCAAAGAACTGTTGTTTTATACGTTTGATCCCAAAGGGGCACAGGCCAGTGGCTTGCCTGTGCATTGGTACAACGCATCACTGATTGTTGCAATGACGGTGACAATTGTGGTGTGCTTACCTACAGTAGGAGCATTGTTGGTTGTGGCCTTACTAGTTGCACCTGCTGTGACTGCCTACATGCTCGTCAAAGAGTTGCATCAGATCATGTGGGTAGGTTCGGTTATTGGTGCTCTCTCCAGTGTGATTGGTATGTACCTCAGCTACTACTTGGATGCACCGTCGGGAGCAGCAATTGTCCTGGTGGCTTTCTGCTTTTTCTGTCTGGCGTTTTTCTTTAGCCCATCGGAAGGTTTACTGGTTAACTTTTGGAGACAGCGCATGCGATCTAAAGTTACCGATATAGACAAGGTCGATCAAACACTGACAACATAGGGTGTCGCCACTGGCTAGAGAAAAAATTTTGAACCGCGCTCTTTTATCAATGCCAACTCAGCGAAAAACTATTCATTAGTGTCTATGACGGTTGGTAGTTTTTCATCAGCCCAGTTTAAACCACGGACAATCCACTGCCACACGGCCACAGCAGCCAAAACCAGGGTCGTCAGTTTGAGGGTCAGAATAATCAACCCGTTGAATGTAGAGATTAAGGTTACTAATGCGATCGCAAGTACCGCTAAAGCAGCGGTTAGCAACAATTGAATAGGCTGAGTACTGCGTAAGAGCTGCCAGACAGCCTGGGTTTTATCAGTAGTTGCTGGCTGATACTGCCCCCATAAATTAAGGGCGCTGTTTATCGCTTGGGTAGCCAAATTATTCAGCCGTTGCCCCAGGGCAATGCGACGCTGATCGAGCGCATTAGTCGCAGGTATATCAAAGCTACCGGTATTAGTAGATGTCGGTTTTGCTAACGTCATAGGTCACTCCTTAAGTGAGAAGTTTAGATTGGAGTCCAAGATCAAAGGCGGCGTTGCTGATCCTCGGCATGATTTTATCTGCGAGATACTGGCCCTATGGCATATCTCACCGATCGGTTCAACCTTTAAATCAGCAACAGCTAAAAGGCACTAACAACCTGTTCCCCATAGATTTATAGGGCATACAAACTTACTAGGTACTAGTGTACTATAAAAATAAAATTAGGCAATCGCAGCTTAACAAAGCCCCATAGGGATCGCCTGGGCTACAGTTTCTCAAGTACGGTTCTAGCTGCAGGACAGTTCTCGTTGGGGCTGTCATAGGTTTGGAAAAAGCTGACCAATAGGGGCCTAATGTCTTGAGATTCACCGGATGTATTGCGATTTTGCCCCCACATACCAAACAGAAGCTGAGCTTCCTCAAAATAGTCAGATTCACTCCGTTCTGGAATTTGGCACAGCCGCATAAACGAGGTACCAAACCGTCCCTCTGCCGCTTTGCTCAAGGCTGTGTCATAAAGAACGCCGTCCAATCTGTCCTGACAATAGCTAGGCCATTCGTCTCCTAGCTGTGTTTCCCTGTCTGAAAGCCACTTATATAGATCCTCTGGATCATCAAATGTCTCGTCACAGTAGTTCTCCAGGGTTTGGGGGACAGCCGCTGCTTGACGTTGGGAGGTAGACCTGTACACAAAATAGGCAACAACAGCTAACGCCGACATGATGAAAGCGAACGCAGATAGAAGCATTGAGGGGCCTGAGGCATCTCTTTTGGTATCTTGTTTGCGCATTATTAAGGTCTACTTAGGTGATTATCGTCGAATCATTTCCCGCTCTCTCATCTTCAAGCGTTACCCTTAGCCCTCTCCTAGCAAGTGTTAAGATGCCAGCCCCCTTGGTGGGATATTGATAAGAAATATCTTGGTTTGCATAGTAAAGGAAGAGCCCAATCACTGTCCATGTCAATAAACTCAACAGAAACGTGACCACAACCACGCAGCTACAGCCTAAAATTTGGTAGATTATCTGCTGAGAAATATTATTGACACTGCTAAACTCACGAGAAAAGTTTTGGGCAAAAATCCCAACGGCTACGGTTCCCCACACACCACAAAATAAATGGACAGGCACAGCACTCACCGGATCATCTATCCGCAGTAGTTTTGTCTCCAGCATGCTTTCACCAATAAGCACAAGCACACCACCCACTGCACCAATGATGCATGCACTCAAGACATCGACATAGGCAGACGAGGCAGTAATGCTAACCAGACCACCCAACACACCATTGATAATAGACGAAAGTTTTACTTTATAACCGGTGACTAAAGGACTATAAAGGAGAATGGCCAGACCACCAGAGGTCGAGGCAAACATTGTTGTCAAGATAACATGGGGAACATAGTCAAGAAAACGGGTTGAGCCACCATTAAAACCAAACCAACCTAGCCAAAGGATTAAGCAGCCCAGGGTAGTAAATCCAGTATTGCAAGGGACAAACTTTTCAGGATCTTCTTCATTGGCAAAGCTTTCTGTTTCAGACTCATACCCAAAGCGTCCATTTCTTGGGTTGAGTAACCAGGCTCCCACCAACGCCGCGGTGCCACCAACGGCATGAATCACCGTGCCACCAGCAAAGTCATGAAAGTTGAGGGTACTGGCAATCCATCCACTTTCTCCCCATACCCAGTAGCCAACTAAGGGGTAAATAAATCCGACAAGAACAAAGCTAAATAGAATAAATCCCCAGAATTTTATTCTTTCCGCAACAGCCCCAGAAACAATAGTGGCCGTTGTCCCCGCAAAGGATAGTTGAAAAAAGAAAATCGCTGCGAAGGATCGGTCTTGCCAAAAATTTCTTAAATACTCAAATCCTTCGGGGAACGGGTTTAAGTTTGCTGCGGATGGAAGAATAAAATCTACAAAAATTCCGATTTGGCCAAAAACAGGATTTCCACTATCGCCAAACATATAGCGAAATCCGAAGATAAAGAAAGCCGCCGCTGACACACAAAATACAATTAAATTTTTAGCCAGAATATTAGTTGCATTTTCAGTCCGACAGGCACCAGCTTCAAGCATTGCAAACCCAGCATTCATAAAAAATACGAGTAATGCTGCCACCAGCATCCATACCGTATTAATGGCGGAAAACACCTCGGTATAAGCGGGCACCTGACTCGCCGGTATTTGTGCTGTTGCTTGATAAGAGGTGACTACCCAGAACGTTGTTGTAAATAGAATAATAAAAGACCAATACTTTGATAGCTGGGTAAATAAAATACTCATAAGTCTGTGAAACAATAACTCAGTAAATTTACTGGGTAGGCACTAAGAATATTGATATTTCTGAGTCAGCTTACTAGTAAGAATACGGTGAAGTTTTTATTTTTTCGCTACTTATGAAGAGAATCCGGAATGTTTTGATACGATTGCATCTGGATAACTCTGAAAGCTTTAAAGTACGGCAGCTAACCTGCCTTGCTATCTACCCATACATCTGTCAATGACTACGAACATCAAGCTCTGTATGATGTAAGCCCGGTCGATTATTATCGCTAACAGAGACAGACTCCATAACAGTTTTAGTAACCTATCTCTTGGTTGTTTCTGTTTAAAGGAGTATCTTTTTTAACGGGTCCTTGAGAAGAATGCTTATGGTTGTAGGCAGTAGCTTGAGCGGCTGATGTGGAACCTAAAGATGTTGCTTGGGGTCCCTTCGAGTTCCCCAAACCCACCGTACTAAGGGGGTTGAAAAAATAAAGGCCCAGTTAATGACAGCCGGTAGGGGCATTGCATGCAATGCCCCTACCGGCTGTCATGGTGTGTTATTTGGATGCAAACGCCTAAGTTTTCTCAATAGCGTTAAGTTGGGGTTACGGCGGGGACAATTATAAATATCCTGAACTGGTTTCTGCAGAAGGGTTAAGCGGTAAGACTGTTATTATAGAATAACTGCTTAATGAGTTCTAATGACTGCAGTGTCTATTATCAGTGGCCTAGCTAACTTAGCCAACCATGCCTAGTCGCTTCAAAAACAGCCTGAACTCGGGTGCGCACATCCAGCTTTTCAAGCATATTCTTAGCGTGAAACTTAACAGTTCTCTCACTAATATAAAGTTGTTCTGCAATATCTCGATCGCGGTGTCCCTGAGCCAATAACCGCATCACTTCCTGCTCTCGTTCGGAGAGCGGCGATTCTGTCTGGGTTTGCTTAGACTGAATAATCCGTTGCGGTAGCTGTAGCCTCACCTGAGCCACATCGGTCCCTGTTTGCGTTTGTAACTCCCCACCTAGAGACTGCCCCGTCACCAGGATATCTTGAAAAGTTTCAGCCAGGGCAGCCTCACTCAGGGGCTGGGCCGGATCGGCCGCCAGCATCGCTTCTAAGATCACCGTATCGGTGTCATACACCAGACGACAGTACTGACAAGACAGGTTGACTAAGCGATGGGCCATCTGCAGCAGGAGCTGGGTCACTGGCAGCGCCAACGGTTGTTCTGTTCCCAACAGACTCAGGCGCTGCCCCCCAAGGAGAGCCGCCATTTGCTCCGATAGATGGGCAGTATCTGGGGTGTGTAACAGTGCCTGATGGTTGACGGCACTGGCTAGAGCTCCGGCTACCGACAGGCTCAGAATCTGCAACACTTCTAAAAATTCGGGAGCCATGGGGCGATGGCTAAAGATGGCCAGTACGCCAATGGCCTGCTCATCTGCCATTAAGGGTAATCCGGCAAAGCCTTGGATATTATTGGCCATGGCCCATGCCCGATCCTTAACCCAGTCTTCGTCGGGCAGACAGTTGCTCAAAAAAGGAATGCAGTGCTGGGCAATTTTGCCCACTTTGAAGGCCCCCATGGGGACCTGGGCAAAGTCACCGTCTAGACGGGTGTATAACCCCGATGAAGCCACTAACCGCAGGGTGCGACGGTCGGGTTCCACTAGCCAAATGCGGGTAAAGGCACAGCCAAATTGCTTGATTAGACCATTCGTGACGCAGGTTGCGATCGCATCTGGGTCCAACCACCCTGTAAATTCGCTCACCAGCTTGCCACACCGCTTGAGATCAAACAAAAGCCGTGAAACATCCAGATCGTGGGATGTGAGATTAGGCACAGTGAGCGCTACTTTACGGTATAAGAGTGAATCTAGCGTAGGTTTGCGATCGCAAACGTATCTTTAACCACATAACGCCAACCAATTACAGAATCTGGCTCAAAAAGATTAGCGCACTTAGCCAAAATAGCCCTTAATACCAGCCAAGATCGTTTCCATCGCCAAAGCCGCCAGCAATAAACCCAAAATCCGAGTGATCACATTCACCCCTGTTCGCCCCAACCCCTTCTGAATATACTCCGCCGATAGCAGCGCTATAAAGGTAATTAACAACACGCTCAACAACGCCAGAGACGTGAGCAGCTGATCCATCACCCCAAATTTCGTATTATCCGTCAACAGCACCACCGACATGATGCCCCCTGGTCCAGCAATCAAAGGAGTTGCCAGGGGAAACACCGCCAGGTCAATAGACGACGTCGGGTCCGTCGAGGCCGAATGCACGCTAGATTCCTGCAAGACCATCTGTAACCCCACAATCAGTAACAGAATGCCCCCCGCCGTTCGAAACGCTGGCAAACTGATCTCTAACGCCTCTAACAAAACCTGCCCCATCACCAGAAAAGCCAACAAAATTAGCGTAGAAATTCCCACCCCCAACGCTGCAATCCGTCTGCGACTGACCGTAGGCTCCTTTTGGGTGATAGCAATAAAGATTGGCACCAGACCAATCGGGTCAATGACAACAAACAACGTTACCGCATCCTGAAGAAAGTGTTGAAACATATTTTTTCTCGCCAACGATGCTGAAGCACAACAAACCATACAAGCATGGATATAGAATCCTAACTGTAGACAGAACTACAGGCAGTCTTGATTATGCCCTGCTATTGGGTAAAGAAAGGTTGAGTGCGTTACTAACGGGGGCAAACGTAGCTGTTTTTTTAAGGTTGTTATGGGCGGTACCCCCAGCTAGCGCTATTAAAAAATTGAGACTATGACGCATCACCCTGATACGATCATAGCCGTATCAGGGTGATGCTGAACAATGCATATGTCCTAGGGAGAGACTGTGCCCACGGTCTGTTTAGAACCCTTCAAGAACAATCTTACCCCGTGCCGAGCCGCTTTCGATTTGGGCATGCGCTGCCCGCAACGTTGCCGCATCAATTTTGCCCGCGACTTCAGTAACGGTAGAACAAATACGCCCCTCATCAACCAGCGCAGCTACTTCGTTCAACAGTTTGCATCGATATCAACAAGCGGCGAGCACTGCGTTTGATGGCCGCTTAGCCCAATCGCTTACCTGACAACTTGACGACGCACCAAATCAATGGAAAATGAGTACCGTTTATCGAGGACCGTGTCGTCAAAGAGCACATAGCTATAGCTATCGGCCTCAACTTGTGATCTCCTATTCTCCCAGACCAAGCGCGGAGTCATGCGTTCTCGTTTTAAGTACCGACCCCAACGTCAAAACTTTAATTTCACTACCCGCCTCAATCCTGGTTTCCCCCAACGGCACCCTGGCCAGCCCATTGGTACGGCTAAGATTCACCAAATTACCAGAACTGTGACCGCCGCTGGCCAAGCTAAACCCATAGCCAGCTTCCCTCAACGATAACTGCCCCCACAAATAGGTCTCCCGTTTACCGCTGGCCCTCAGCTCGTTGTCAGTTGTCGCCCATACAAACGTAGGTGACCAGCCATCGCTCAGTCCCGAGAGCTTTCTGAGGGCCGGTTGCACAAACCGCCAAAAGCTCACCAGCGATGAAACCGGGTTACCCGGCAAACCAAAATAGAGCTGGTGCTGCCCCCCAGTACCAGCAAACGTAGCCACCGTCAGGGGCTTCCCCGGTTTGACCGCCACCGAGCGAATGTGGATGGTGGCCCCCAGCTCTGCCAAAATCTGATCCACATAGTCATAATCACCCACCGACACACCACCGGAGGAAATCACCATATCTGCCTGAGTCAGCGCATCGGCAATGGCCTGGCGCGTGGCTGCCCGTTGGTCTGGCACAATTCCCAGGGGCATCGGCACCGCACCGGTCTGGGTCACCAGCGCCGCCAATGCATAGCGATTAGAATCCACAATCTGACCGGGACCCAGGGGCTGTTTAACATCCACCAGCTCATCCCCCGTGGATAAAATGGCCACCCGAGGCCGTCGATAGACTGGCACTGGCACACACTGCGCCGCCGCTAGTACCGCTATTTCCGTTGCCCCAATCCGGGTGCCAGACCTCAGCAGGTCTGCCCCTGCCCGATAAAAACTGCCCTGCTTACGCACAAATGCCTTAGCTGCAGGGGACTCTAACACCGTTACCCGCTCACCCTCACGCTGGGTATTTTCCTGAATCACGATGGTATCGGCCCCAGCGGGCAGCATCCCCCCCGTAAAAATACGGGCTGTTTCCCCCGGTTGAAGCGTGCACTGAGGTACCTGCCCCGCCGGAATTTCCTCCACAACGGTTAAGGTTGCCGGTGCTGCGGTTACATCTGCATGGCGTACCGCATAGCCATCCATGGCCGAGTTGTCCCAGTGGGGAAAATCCAGCTGGCTACTAATAGTCTGACCCAGCACCCGGCCTAGACTATTCTCCACAGACACTGTCTCCAGCTCATCAACGGGGGTGACCAGGTCTAAAATCAACGTTTCCGCATCGTTTGCAGGCACCATAGGCTCAGTTAGGGTTAGATTCAATTCAGTATCAGCCACCCCTAACCATATCAAAGGCTCCAGTTAGGATAGGAATGTGGGCATGGCCCACTCCCTCCATGGCTCTTCAATTGGCTCTTCATTTTCCAACCATGACCACCCTTGCTGCTACCCTCAAAACCCGTCGCCGACAGCTAGCCAAGCACCTGGATACTCCAGTATTACTCTGGTCAGGGTGCTCCACCCCCCGCAATTTTCCAGCCAATACCCACCCGTTTCGGCCCAGCAGCCATTTTCTCTACTTTGCGGGACTGCCCTTAGAAAATGCCGTGGTTCATTTAGCCGATGGGCACCTCACCCTTTTTATGGATGAAGCGACACCCGCTCAGGCCCTATGGCATGGCCCCAGCCCAACGCGTACTGAACTGGCACATAAGATCGGTGCTGGCAAAGCGTTACCCCTGGAAGACTTAAAACACTTTGTCGGTGATCAGGTGGCGACCCTCAGGGTGCAAGACAGCGCCACGGCTACCCAACAAGAGCATCTCCTAGATCGTTCAATCCCCGCTGCAAAACTGTCTCAAGCTCAGGACCTGGCCCTACTCCAGGCCATCGTGCAGCTACGGATGTGCCACGATGACTACGCTATTGACGAAATCCGTCGTGCGGCTGGGGTTTCGGTTGCGGCCCACAAAACTGGCATGGCCACCACAGCGTTGGGCCAAGAGCTAACAGAAGCGCACATTCGAGCTGCCATGGAACAGGTCATCATGGCTCAGGGGATGACTTGCGCCTACAACAGTATTGTTACTGTTCATGGTGAAGTGCTCCATAACAATCACTACCATCATCCCCTCAAAGAGAACGATCTAATCTTGGCTGATGTCGGTGCAGAAACTGATACCGGATGGGCTTCAGACATTACCCGCACCTGGCCTGTGAGCGGTCAGTTCTCCTCCACACAGCGCGACCTTTATGATGTTGTGCTTGCCGCCCATGACGCTTGTATTGAGATAGCTAAACCAGGGGTAGAGTACCGAGAGTTACATTTGCTGGCCTGTCGTACCCTGGCAGCAGGTCTAGTAGATCTCGGTATTCTCATTGGCCAGCCCGACGACTTGGTAGAACAAGATGCCCATGCGTTGTTCTTTCCCCATGGTGTGGGTCATCTGCTGGGGCTAGACGTTCATGATATGGAAGATCTGGGTGATCTTGCTGGTTATGCATCGGGGCGAGAACGTAGCAAACGCTTTGGGTTAGGATTCTTGCGTTTGGACCGACCGCTGCAGGCGGGCATGGTAGTGACGATCGAACCTGGTTTTTATCAGGTGCCCGGCATTTTAGATGATGTGACTATGCGAAAGACCTATGGTGAGATTGTTAACTGGCAGCGATTAGAGCAGTTTGCAGATGTGCGAGGAATTCGTATTGAGGATGATGTGTTGATTACAGAGGATGGCTGTGAGGTGCTGACAGCAGCGTTGCCAACAAACGCAGACGCGATTGAAAAACTTGTCAAAGCATAGGACTTGGAGTGACTGGCACTCTAGAAGGTGGCACCCTAAAAGATCAAGAAGATCGAAATGACTCTCCCACAACTTCTTAAAATAGGATTCCATTAGTCAATGGGAGAGAATAGGCCTGCGGTTAAACGCTCCCATTGACGATGGTTCTTAGCTACTAACTAGGCTAAGTTTGGGAGCCGGTCCGCAAGCTTGGAATCCATAGTCAGTCCCTGGCGCGATTACCTGCCAGAAGACCACAGAGTGAGGCTCAATGGGTTGATTGAGGTATGATTTGCGCGCACCTGTGCCTAGGGTGTTAGGACCGGGTTTACCGTTGATAGAGTAGAACCAGAAAGGAATACCTGCTTGCTCACCCGTTGTCGGTGGTGGTGCATTATAGGTCTTTCCATTAATTGTGAAACTGCCAATGAACGGACCGGGATCAGGGTATTTTAGTGTGGAGTTTTCGTAGCTCAGCGTTGGGTTATTGGCGACAACGTTGTCTATCAGCTTTCCTATGGTGTTACCGGTGCCTGTGAAGTGTACTCCATTGGCATAGGGCTGCTCAGTTGGCTTAGATGGATCGGGACCGTAGTATACCAACAGTGTACTTGTGCCGTCCGCGGTGGCATCCGACGCAACAGCACCTGATGCAACAGCTGCGGCAGCAGCGCCCATATTGCGATGCATCGTGTTTTGCAGCAGCCGTACACCCTGGCGATATGCCTGGAGGGGACGAACTATGGCATACCCATTAGTGGAGTTGTTGCTTGCAGAAACAAGGACTCGACGGAGCACTGAACGCTCTGCTTTTGTTAGACCGTTTGCCTCGCCCTCACTAATAGGATCAGTAAGAAAGTCACTGAGGGCACTATCATCGGACTGGAGCCGATGGAGGTAGGCATTGAATGGTGTCATAGTTTTATTTGTTGTTAAGCAGACAAAAACTTGTCACCTACATGGTTGCCGTTGCTACAACAATTTTCCAATAGTACTTTAGTCGGAACTTAATATGACATCAGCAAAGTCAATGATTTCAGGGGCTTATGTTGACCATACGAGTATTTTTGGTCTAAAACACTTTTTTAGATATTCAGCTTAATCTCTAAATTAGCCATTGCTGATTTAGAGGATGAACCGAACGGTTAAATATGCCGTAGGGCAGCACCTTACAGATAAAATCATCCCGAAGATCAGCAACGCCCTAAATTATATGGCTGTGATGGACGACCACAGCGGCTACCCTACTTTAGTAGAGATATGGGGTCAGTTGTCTTCCAGACGAATTCTATTGGGTACACTACTGGTGAAATTGCGTCAGGTTCTCTTACCTCATGGTGACAAACTCTTCTGCAGAGCTGGGATGTATACCAACGGTGGCGTCGAAGTTCGCTTTAGTAGCGCCCATTTTTACGGCAATGGCTATACCTTGAATAATCTCAGCTGCAGAATCTCCCACCATATGGGCCCCGAGAATTTTATCGGTCTGTACATGGACAATTAGCTTCATCAGCGTTTTTTCTTCGAGCTTAGGTAGGGTGTAGTACATCGGTCTAAACCGGGAACGGTAGACCTTAATGCCGGCTTCGCCATATTTCTCGATTGCCTGGATTTCGGTCATGCCAACTGTGGCTACTTCTGGTGTGGTAAATACTGCTGAAGGAACATTCTCATGGCCCATGACCCGACGCTTGCCACCATAGTGAGTGTCGGCAAATGTACGGCCTTCATTGATGGCTACTGGGGTAAGGTTAATCCGGTCAGTACAGTCTCCCACCGCATAAATATTGGATTCTGCGGTCTGGCTGTGGGCATCTACTACAATGGCTCCTTTTTCCACCTCAACCCGAGTATTTTCTAGTCCAAGATTCTCAAGCCTAGGCGTTCGTCCCAGGGCGGATAGGCCAACAACATCGGTCAGTACCATATTGTTGTTTTTTAAGTTAACCTGCAGACCATCTTTGTGTTTTTCAAGGCTAACCAGCTCGTCATTAACAATACGGATGCCGTGGCGTAGCATGGCGTCTTGCACTTCAGTGCGAATATCTTCATCAAAGCCCCGTAGAATCTTGTCGCGACGAATAATTTGGGTGACGTCTGTTCCTAGGGCATTGAGCACACAGGCAAACTCACAGCCGATGTAGCCACCGCCAAAAATGACCATCCGTTTGGGCTGCTGGGCTAAACTAAAAATCTCATCGGAGGTGATGGCCAGGTCAATTCCTGGAATATTGGGTCTACTGGGTTTGCCTCCGACGGCAATTAGAATTTTCTCGGCGGTAACGGTCTGGTCGGCGACTTCAATGGTGTGGAAATCTACGATCCGGGCATGACCTTTGTATAAAGCCACTTCCGCATTGTCGATCATGCGCTGGTAGATGGCATTTAGTCGCGTCACTTCATCGTTGACGGCTTTGATCATATGGCCCCAGTCAAAGTTGCCCGGTTCAAATGTCCAGCCATACCCCGCAGCCTCCTGCACATGACTAGCAAAATGAGACGCGTAGACCATGAGTTTTTTGGGGACGCAGCCACGATTTACGCAGGTACCCCCCAGCCGATCAAATTCGGCCACAGCTACCTTTGCCCCGTACTGGGCGGCCCGTCTTGCGGTGGCAATTCCACCCGAACCAGCACCAATCACAAACAGGTCAAAATCGTAGGCCATTGTCTGTCTCCTCTTTCCCTAGTGGGTTGCCTGTTAAGTTGCAGCTATGCCGTGACCAGGCCAATCTATCCTATCTCTTGACTAGCGCTTCGACTGTGGCTGGGCCAAACCCGTCAAAATAGTGACGATTACCGAGTGACAAGTTTTTTGATTTGGGCTAGTTTCGAGGGCTTGTAGGGGGCATAACGCCAGTCTAGATCAAACCAAAACGTCTTTTTGAGAACGCTCTTGTAATGGGAAAAGGTATCAAATGAGGCCTTGCCATGGTAGCTACCCATGCCACTTTGCCCTACCCCACCAAAGGGCAAATCGGGTACGCCGATGTGTAGCACCGTATCGTTCAGACAGACTCCCCCCGAGGAAGTTCCTGTTAAAACCTGCTGCTGTTTGGCAGTGTCACGGGAAAACAGATACAGGGCCAGCGGTTTGGGACGGGCCTTGATTTGGCTGAGGGCTTGGTCAAAGCGGTCGTAGGTCACTATGGGCAAAATTGGACCAAATATTTCGTCCTGCATGACGGGGGAGTCCCAGGTGACGTTGTCTAGCACCGTGGGGGCGATGTAGCGGGTGCTGGCATCAGTTTCGCCACCGATGAGTACCGTACCGCTCTCGAGCAGCCTAGTTAGGCGCTCAAACTGCCGCTGGTTAATGATGCGGCTGAGGTCAGCACTTTGGGATGGATCGTCTCCAAAGAAGTCGTGGATGGCGGCGGTTAACTTGGTGAGAAAGTCATCTTTGATGGTGCGGTCGATGAGCAAATAGTCGGGGGCAATACAGGTTTGGCCCGCATTAATAAATTTGCCCCAGGCAATGCGTCTGGCCGCATGGTCTAGATTGATGTCAGCGTCAATGATGCAGGGGCTTTTGCCGCCTAGCTCTAGGGTGACGGGGGTGAGGTGCTTGGCGGCGGCGGCCATAACGATGCGACCAATGGCGGTGCCCCCGGTAAAGAAGATGTGGTCAAATTTTTCAGCTAATAGCTGTTGGCTGATGCTGGCATCTCCTTCAAATACGGTGATGTAGCTGGGGTCGAAGGTGTCGGCGATTAGGTCAGCTACCACGTTAGCGGTGTGTGGTGCATGTTCTGAGGGTTTGAGCATGGCACAGTTCCCGGCTGCGATCGCACCCACCAATGGCGACACCATCAGCTGAAACGGATAGTTCCAAGGACCAATGATCAGCACGACCCCCAGGGGATCGGGCTGGATCCAGGCCGAGGACGGAAAATTTTCTAGGGTGGATTTTACACGCTTGGGCTTCATCCACGTTTTGAGCTTTTTGATCGCCAAGTTAATTTCTGAGAGGGTGGCGATTTCAAAATAGGCTTCAAACTCAGGCCTGCCCAAATCGGCCTTGGCCGCCGCTACAATATCAGCCTGGCGGTCAATGATGGCCTGTTTTAGCTTGGTTAACTGAGCCAGACGAAAGTCTAAAGGTTTGGTCTGGTCCGACGCAAAGAATAGCCGCTGTTGCTCAAGGGTCTCGGGAATGGGGGACGGTTTAGTCAACTGAGCTGTCATAGTTGGATGCGTCGGGGATAGATTGGTTGGGTGCTACATACTCTATGATGTCTCGAACTAACGGATCTGACTAGTTGTGACCCAGTCACCCATGTTCCAAACCACCCGCCGTCGCTTGGCCTTTTGGTATACCAGCGTTACGGCTATTTTGCTGCTGATTTTTGCCAGCGGTGTATATTTCTACGTGCGCAATACCCTGGTGGAGCGGGTGGATGACACCCTTAACCATGTGGTGGAGGTGGTTCAGCGTTCTTTGGTAATTGAGGCGGCGGCTCCCTCTACGGGGCGGGTGTTGACCTCGGCGGGGGTAAAAGGGCAGGCCCCGCTGCAGGTGAATGTGGACGATAGTTTTCGTGACAATGCCCAAACCCTAGAGGACGACCACATTGACATTGAATGGTTTGGGCCGACCGGTCAGCTCCAGTGGAGTACCCTATCGGTGCCCATTGGCCTACCGCTGCAGCTCAATGCCGCCGGGGAAACGGTGCATCTAAAAAGCGATCAGGGTAACGATCAGGTGCTGCGACAAATTAGCCGCCGCGTGCAGATCAACAATCAGATCCTGGGGTATCTCCGCGTCAGTCATCCCTGGTTTGAGGTCAGCAAGCCCAGTCGTCAGCTAGTGATTGATCTGAGCATTTGGTCAGGGCTGATTATTGTGGCCACGGGCACCATTGGCTGGCTGCTGTCGGGGCTGGCTATGGCACCGGTGCGTCAGTCCTATCAGCAGCTCAAGCAGTTTACCGCCGACGCGTCCCACGAGCTGCGTAACCCCATTGCCGTGATCCAAACCAATGTTCAGGTGGCCCTGGCCGATCCTGAACCAGACGCGGTCTTTCAGCACAGCCAGCTACAGGTGGTAGAGCGGCTAACCCGTCGTCTGGGGCGATTGGTGGATAATCTTTTATTTTTGGCCCGCCAGGATGGGGGACTCATCCCCATGCAGTGGGAAGAGCTGGATCTGCACAAGCTACTGTCGGACGTGGTGGAAGAACAGGCGCTAATAGCCCAGGGCCAGGGGCTAAAGCTGGTTTATCAAGGGGCAGACTCCCAGCCGCTCACCATAACCGGCGATCGCGACCAGCTGCTGCGGCTGTTTACTAACCTGATTAGTAATGCCATTCAATACACCCCTGAGGGCAGCGTGACGGTTGATTTGGACAGCACCCACTGGCAGGGACGGGACGCTTACCAGGTAACCGTATGCGATACCGGTATTGGCATCTCTAAAGAACTGCAATCCCAGGTGTTTGATCGGTTTTACCGGGTTGATAAGGCCCGCAGTCGTCGCGATGGTACGGGGTCGGGGTTGGGTCTGGCGATCGCAAAAGCCATCATCAATAACCACCAGGGGCACATTCAGCTAGACAGTCAGGTTGGCAAGGGGACAACGATAAGGGCCACATTGCCCATCAAAACAAGCGACGTGTGAGCGATCTGTTGTGGCCTTTGTTGTCTACTGAGCCAAGCTCGCCAGTTCGCCAGCCCCTGGTGTAAATGTTTGCTCCACCACCGTACCTGGTTTGCCCATGGGCTTTGCTTTGCCCTGGTTATAGGCCAGCACCACCCCACCCGCATTGCCAGCTCGAATGGTTAGGGACTCCTGGGCGGTCCAGGAGCGCTCGGTCCCTTGCTGCAAAATACCCTCATAGGCCTGGTCGCCGTCGGCAGTGACCCGCACCCAAGACTGTTGAACAAACTCAACATTCACCACGATGGGCTCCTCGGCGATGGCTGGGGCTGCATCAGTCTGGGTCGTCGGCTGGGGGGTCGGGGTGGCCGGGGCTGTTCCTCCCAGGATTAGCCTTTCAACAACCTCCGAGTCCACAATTGGCTCGGCGGCATTCTGGGGAATCGCCCGCTGCATCAGATAGGACAGACCACTAACCGAAATGGCAATTAGGACCACGTAGGCCCCATACAAATGGTAAGGCCGGAGCTGAACAGAGTCCCTGGCCCAGCTGCGTCCTTCTCTCTTTGGCGAAGGAATCTCTCCATAGCGATTGGCTAGGGTCTGGCCATCTAACCCCAGGACATCGCCGTAGCGTCTAATCAAGCCACGTACGTAGATGGGCTCGGGCAGCTCATTCGTCTGCGCCTCTTCAATAGCAATCAGTAACCTGGAGCGGACTAAAACCTTGCCCGCCACTTCCTCTAGGGTCTGACCACTGGCCTCGCGGGCATCACGCAGCACAGAGCCCAGAGCTAATAACTGCTCCCGTTGCTGAGTACTGGTGTAGCCTTGGCGTTTCATAGGATAAAAATGTTTCTTAACAATTTAAGCACATCAGTGGTGTGATTCAAGCATACGCCGCTTGAAAGCCCCTGTCAGAGAAGATCCAGGAGTTTTTTTACCTCCTGGGGGGTTAATTCACGGCATTGCCCCAGGGAGAGCTCTCCCAAGCTAATGCTGCCGATAGCGCTACGGTGCAAACTAAGGACGGGGTGCCCCAGTTGTTCCGCCACCCGTCGGATTTGGCGGTTGCGTCCTTCATGGAGAATGACCTCTAGCAATGCCGGTGGTTTGGGGTGCAGTACATTGACGTCAGCCGGTGCGGTCATCTGCCCTGCTAGGCTAATGCCGCGCCGCCATTTCTCTAGGGTGTTGTCCTTAGGAGAGCCCTCTACCCTGACCCGATAGGTCTTGGCGATATGGTGGCGTGGATGGGTTAAGACTTGGGTGAGCTGACCGTGGTTAGTTAATAGCAGTGCCCCGGTGGAGTCAGTGTCTAGGCGACCTACGGGGTGTAAGCGAATATCGCCCTGACGCAGCTCTGTGGGGAGCAGGTCAATAACGGTTTTTCGTCCCTGGGGGTCATCACAGGTGGACACCACCCCGCGAGGTTTGTTGAGTAATACATAGTGCTTGTCTGGTCGGTTGTTTGAGTTGAGCGGTCGACCATCAATGCGAATGTCATCTACTGCCGGGTTAGCCCGCTGACCGATGTGGGCTTTTACACCGTTAACCGTAATATGCCCCGTGGAAATCAGCATCTCTGACTGACGACGTGAGGCCACCCCCCACTGCGACAGCAGCTTCTGCAGTTTTTCGTCGGATGATAGTGGCTGGGGCAATGGCTGGTTAGACAAATCCTTTAGCAGATACAACGCTTCGCAAGCAGGCCCTGGGGCCGGGTACAGCACTTTTCTACGGACGCTCCCTACAGGCTATCCTTTGTTCGTGCTTTAAATAACCCAATTAGGCCATTACCCCTAGTGTAGCTCAGTGGTTTTACTCAGACGGTGATTATCTGGGGCTTGAATAATTTGGCTCTGCCCCCACCAGGGACGTGGGTAACCAGACCTGGAGCCATGCTCCGCCAGTATCAGGATGGTTTTTGGCCTGAACTTTTCCCTGGTGGGATTCCACAATTTTTTGCACAATCGATAGCCCCAGCCCGGTCCCGTTTGAGATCGCAGGGTCCCCCGACCGAGTGCGCGAGGTGTCAGACCGATAAAAGCGCTCAAACACATGGGGCAGGTCTTTTTCTAAAAACCCGTCACCACAGTCAAATACGTCCAACAACAGACCCGGTGTGGTCCCTACCTCAGACCATTGCACATGGGCATGAATAGCCTGGCCGCCCGGGCTGTACTTCAGCGCATTGTCCAGCAAATTTAGCATCATGCGATAAACCAGACCGCTGTTAACCGATGCGATCGCACGCTCAGGCCCCTGATAATCGAGGGTTTTATCCTGTAGTTTGGCCTGGGGTTCCAGGCTCTGCCACGCCTGGTAGAGCAGCTTCACCAGGTCGGTTTCCTCTAAACGCTGCGGCTGTTGCTGCTCCAAATGATTGAGGCTGAGCATATCGTCCACCAGGGCGCTGAGGCGATTGACCTCCCGCAGTAGCCGATCGGCCCAGGTAACCAGGGCTGGATCAATCCGATTGCGTAAGGTCTCCCCCACTAGACGGATAGATGTCAGCGGCGTTTTTAACTCATGGGCAACATCCGAGGTCCAGCGATCGCGCTGCTGAGCCAGCAGCACCTCCTGCTGGCGATTCTCTAAAAACACACCCACATTGCCCTGGGCTAACGGAATGCCATGACCGCGCAAGGGATAGGCCGGCCGCTCCGAAACATTGGCCGGATCGGGGGAAATTGAGCGAAAGGTCCATTCTTTTTGACATTCAACCTGGGTGGTACGCGTTTGCTCCACCAGCTGATCGAGCTCATAGGACCGGGCAATGGCCAGCAAAAGCTTCGGTGATGTGTAATCGTCGGTCTGCTCAATCCCCAGAAGCTGTTTAGCCTTGGCATTACACCAAAGCAGCCGGTTTTCTTGATCAACCTTTAAGTAACCTAGGGGTGAGCGCTGTAGCACTCGGTTACCCTCATCCACTTCAGCCTGCAAATCACTGACCGTTGTGCTCTGATTTGCAATGGCGCTCGCAATTTGAGCTTCATAGGAAAAAAACTGGGCCTCAGGCTGGATGCTAATGCGCTCAAACAAAGCTTTGCGCCTGGCACCGGAACGTTTCCGGGAAACCAAGAAGAACAAAAATCCTATGGATAAACCTGCTAGGAAAGGGAGCACGGCACACGGCAATCACTGCCCCCAGAATACCCTAGGGAGTCAGCGATTGTTAGCGGAGTCAACCCGCAGTCGGCCACAAAAAAAGGGTCCCTCCAGTGGAGGAACCCCAATGACATAAAGTCAACGTGAATGAACTAATCAGAGTAATCTAACGCCCTATACAACAAAGGGAAACGTTAGCGTACCTGAGCACCGCGATACTTAAGACCGCTAACAAAGCCATGGACATTACCCACAGCTTTCTTCATCCGATATGATGCACCGCGATAACGAACGACATCGCCATCTTCAACAGCGACAGTGGACTGGGGAGCAGTGTACTTGACGCCACGATAAGACAGTTGCATGGATTTCGCCTCCTTAAATTAGACGTAGAGAGTTAAGATGAGGCGCGTTCCTTCGGTGAGATAGCTCAGCTATCTTTCCTACTTCCGTTCCTGACTGGACCAACGGCAACGGGTAGATGCAATTAATCCGAAAAGGAATGAACGTTTTCGTTTCTGTATTCAAATATACAGAAACGAAAATCAAGTTGTCAATAGGTTTTTATTTTTTTCCGGATTTCTAAGCGTATTGGCTTATGCTTCGGGGAAGTAGGCGGCGGAACCCATGGCCCAGCGGGGTGTGCCCCTCTTCATGGCCCTACGTCATATATCCCGAATAATATTCCGATGCATCAAACGATTCCACCTGAGCGTTTTTATCCCTATTTGACCTGGCAAGACGTTGACCAAATGCCTGATAAAGATCAGGTGGTGATTATTCAACCGGTGGGGGCGATTGAGCAACATGGTCCCCATTTGCCCCTGGCGGTGGATACGGCCTTGGGCATGGCAATTGTGGGGCGAGCGCTAGAGCAATTAGATGCCTCGATTCCGGTCTACTGTCTGCCTCCCCTGTGCTATGGCAAATCCAATGAGCATTGGGGGTTTCCCGGTACGGTTACGTTGTCGGCGTCTACGCTGATGGCGGTGCTCACCGATGTGGCAGAGAGTGTCTATCGGGCTGGGTTTCGTAAGCTAATCTTGCTCAATTCCCATGGTGGTCAGCCCCAGGTGCTGGATATTGTGGCTCGGGATGTGCATCAGCGTCAGCCTGATTTTTGGGTGTTTCCCCACTTTGTTTGGCAGGTGCCCCATCGGGTGGGGGAGCTACTTAGCCCTAAGGAACGCCAGGAAGGTATCCATGCGGGCGATGCTGAAACCAGTCTGATGCTGGCTATTTTGCCTGACCAGGTTGATATGGAACGAGCAGTGACGGAGTACCCCCCTGCATTTGAGGGGCTTTTGAGTTTAGAAGGCGCACTGCCCATGAGTTGGACCACCCGCGATATTTCTAAAAGTGGAGTGGTGGGGGATGCCACAGCGGCCACAGCCGAAAAGGGGCAACAAATTTTGGCGGATGTGGCGGCGGGTTGGGTAACGGTTTTGGAAGAAATTTATCGGTTCGAGCCACCTCAGCGCTGGGGGGATTAATCAGAAGGCAGAATAGGAAACACCGATCTGGTTTTTTGTGTCAATTTTTATTCCAAACTGAAAAAGAAACTCCATGCTGACAGAACCACAGCCCGTCACTAACGCATCTGAAACTCCAGGGGAGGCTAACGCTGCGACCACCTTAGCCGTTGACATTGGTGGTAGCGGTATCAAGGTGATTTTATTAGATGCGACAGGGGAGACCCTGGGGGAGCGGGCCCGACTGAAGACGCCATCCCCGGCTACACCTGATGCAGTGCTGGGTGCGATCGCAACATTAGCAGCTGACCAACCGGCCTTTGACCGAGTATCGGTGGGGTTTCCAGGTGTGGTGCGCCAGGGGGTTACCTACACCGCCGTCAACCTTGACCGCGCCTGGGTGGGCTTTCCCCTAGCCGAACGACTAACCCAGCAGCTAAAACGTCCGGTCAAGGTGGCTAACGATGCCGATATCCAGGGGCTTGGGGCAATCTCAGGTCAGGGAGTGGAGCTAGTGGTCACCCTCGGCACCGGGTTTGGCTCGGCCCTATTTGTCGACGGTCACCTGGTGCCCAATTTAGAAATGGCCCACCACCGCTTTCGTAAAACTGAATCCTACGAAGATCAGCTAGGACGCGCCGCCCTAGAAAAAGTAGGCAAGGAAAAATGGAATCGCCGATTGAAGAAAGCCATAGACGCCCTTGAGCATCTGTTTAACTATGATCGGCTTTACATTGGTGGCGGAGAAACCAAGAACATTACCCTCAAGCTACCTTCTAACATTGAAATTGTGCCCAATGTCCTGGGGCTGTTGGGGGGGATTGCGCTATGGCAAGACTAGGAGAATCAATCAGTTCGTTTATAAACTATTCGATTTAATGGGAAAGGGGCTTAATGGGAAAAGGGCGCTCATTTGCTGGCTCGCACTAGTACAGCGGGCATGATAGTTAAAGAAGTTTTGGTGCGTTTAAGGGCACGGTCGTTTTGTCAACGTCGGTTTGTCAACGTCTGAGGCAAATGTTCCTTGTCTATGGAGAGTGTCTGTGGAGATTATCTATGGAGACATTTGCCTCGCTCCCTGGTGCAGCAGCAGGAATACCAAGGGTTCTGAACCCATATGACTAACGCTATGTGACTAACGCTATAGATAGCTGACCCATAATCAAAGTTAACTATGATTGGCCAGGTACAGGACCCATCTGAAGAGCACCGTCAGATCTTTGGATGGCCGACCATTGCTTTATTTTTTGCTATTTGTTTAATTTATTCAGCTTTCCTTAAACCGGGCATTTGGGGGGTGGATGGCAATGACATGCTCCATATGTCCCAATCGCTGATTGAGAAAGGTAATTTCTCGATTCCGGCGGGGGCAGGGGGCATCCAGGGACCAGACGGTCAGTTTTACTCCATTCGCTACCCGCTACTGCCGGTGTTTGCGGTGCCATTTGTCTGGGTCGGCATGACCCTGGGCGAAATGCTCAATTTGCCGGTGCAATATACCTCGGCGGCCTGCGGTCTGCTACTGAATATTGTGCTGACGGCGGCAACAGCGGTCTTGGTTTACGGGCTGACCCTACGGTTAGGGGGACAGCGCCGTGGAGCATTTATCGCCGCCATTGGCTATGCCTTTGGTACGGCAGCCCTGGTGTATGCCCGTGAATTCTTTGCCGAACCGCTGTTAGGGTTCATTATTACCCTGGCGTTGTATCTGGCCTTTGGGCCGTCGCGCTGGGGCCATTGGGGAACGGGGCTGCTGGCGGCCCTGGCCATTGCCGCTAAGCCAGCAGGTATTTTGCTGGGGCCAGTTCTCGCGCTCTATTTTTTGCTGCGGCGCTGTAGCTGGGACCGTATTTTGGCTCCCTGTGTTGGTACGGTTGCCGGTGTAGGTCTCTATCTGGCCTATAACTATGTCCGGTTTGGCAGCATTACCTCAGCGGGGCAAGACACATCGCAGCTGGGGTTTGATGGCTTTTTTATGCGGGCCTTGGGGCAGTGGTTTAGCCCCGGTAGCGGCGGCGGTATGTTTTGGTATTGCCCACCGACGATTTTGGCGTTGGCGGGGCTGTGGGTGCTGTGGCAGCAGCGCAAGCTAGAGTTTGTGGCCCTGTTTGGCATTGTGGCTAGCTTTTGGCTGCTACACAGCGGCTGGGACTTTAACGGTTGGAACTGGGGACCTCGGTTTCTGATACCAATTCTCCCTGCTCTGATGGTGACGGTGGGGCTATTGGGGAAGCGTTGGCGCATGCCGATTGTAGGGCTGATTGTGTTGGGGTTTTTGGTCAATGCCCCTACGCTGTTGACCTTCTATCAGCGCTACTTTGCTGAGGTGGCCGATCAAGATACGTTACTACTGATGCAAACCTTATCCCTATGGAGCGATCCGTCCCAAGCGCCCATTTTTAATGTGTGGGCCGCCGCTGGTCGACAGCTGGCCGATGCGTTTAGTACTCCGGTTCAAGAGATTATTAATAATGTGGGTGCGCCACCGCCGCCGGGTGAGCAGTCTAAGGCTGAGCTGCTGAGGATTGTGGCGGTGTGGTGGTGGTTTTTACCGGCAGCAGGCATTCCCACTTGGGTGGGAGTTGCGATCGCACTTACCCTGGTTAGCCTCGGTCTCTGGCTGTTGCGCCTGAGCTGGTTGACCGGGCTGAAACCACCCCTTCGGCTACAATCGAGCAAAATTCCCTTTTAGGGCCGTTTTGGGTGTTGACCTTGCTCAAGGTCAACACCCAAAGTTCAAAGCTATCTGAAAGCTATCGGCATTCTTAGCCTGTCTGACTACATCCCAGCCCTAACGGCATCTGCTTATGAAGCTTATTATTCAAATTCCCTGTTACAACGAAGAAAATACTCTAGGGGTAACGCTTTCAGAGCTACCACGACAGGTGCCCGGCATAGACCAGGTTGAATGGCTGATCATTAACGACGGCAGCGTTGACCGCACCGTGGATGTGGCCAAGGAATGGGGCGTGGATCATGTGGTTAACTTTGACCATAACCAGGGCCTAGCCCGAGGGTTTATGGCGGGGTTAGATGCCTGTCTCAAGGCGGGAGCTGATGTCATTGTCAATACCGATGCCGACAACCAGTATTGCGCCGCCGATATTCATAAGCTGGTCGAGCCCATCGTCCGCGGCGAGGCTGAAATTGTCGTGGGGGAACGCCCCATCATGGAAATTCAGCACTTTTCCCCAGTTAAGAAAATTCTCCAGCGTTTGGGTAGCTGGGCCGTGCGGATGGCCAGCAATACCCCCGTTGCCGATGCCCCCAGTGGTTTTCGGGCCATCAGTCGCAATGCGGCCATGCAGCTAAATGTATTTAACGAATACACCTACACCCTGGAAACCATCATCCAGGCTGGCCAAAAGGGGATGGCGGTGGCCTCGGTCCCCATTCGCACCAACGGCTATCTGCGGCCATCGCGGCTAGTCAAAAGCATTGCGTCCTATGTGCAGCGCTCCTTGTTTACCATCCTGCGCATTTTTATCACCTATCGTCCCCTGTCGTTTTTTACAATTCTGGGGGCGATTCCATTTGGGTTTGGCTTTTTGCTCAGTGTCCGTTGGGTCTGGCTATTTCTCACCGCTTTTGAGCAAACTGGCCGTAGCCACATCCCCAGTCTGATCTTTTCAGCCATTTTGATTTTGATTGGGGTGCAGTGCTGGATTTTTGGTCTGATTGCCGATTTGATGTCGGCCAATCGAAAGTTGTTAGAAGATATTCAGCTACGTCTGCGGCGATCGGATATTGAGGAGCATATGAAAAAGAATCGGGAGAAAGAGATGAGGTAAACCATAATTCCCTTTGGCGGGCGGTGCCCCCTCCTCCTCTATTTCCTTCTGCCTCCCTTGCTTTCCCTGCCCTGTTGGGTTTCGTCCCTCAACCGCAACCTACCCATATATGAAAGACTTATTTGCTAAAGCCGCCCTCGATCAAATTCCTAAGATTCTGACGTTGCAGGACCGGAATCCCCACAGTCCTAACTACGGCTGCTTTGATCGCAACTTTTGGCAGTACAAAATTATTGACTTTCCCAGCGGCATGTCCCAGGAGTTTGTCTGGCCCCTGGCCCTGGTGTATGACATGCCGCTGCCGGATAATCCTTATTATCAGCAGCCTAATATTAAGGCTTGGGTAGAAGCGGGGATTACATTTGCGGCCAAAAGCTCCCATCCCGATGGGTCCTGTGATGATTATTTTCCGTTTGAGCGGGCGGGTGGGGCGGCGGCGTTTTCGTTGCTGGCCTGTTTAGAAAGTTATCGGTTGCTAAAGCTGGAGAATCAGCAGGCACTCCAGTTTTTTGAAACCCGGGCGGACTGGCTGGCCCACCATCAGGAGAGCGGTCGCTTGACCAATCACCAGGCGCTGATTGTGCTGTGTTTGGAGATGGCCTCACGGGTACTCAATACCCAGAAGTGGCAAGGGGCGATCCAGCAGCGTTTACAGCAGGTGCTGTCCTGGCAAGATTCGGAAGGGTGGTTCCAAGAGTACGAGGGCTGCGATCCGGGATATCACACGCTGACGATTGCCTGCTTGGCACGGGTGTATGACCTGGGAGACCGTCAGGATGAGCGGTTGCGAGATGCGATCGCAAACGGTGTTCGTCTTGCCAGCCACTTTGTCCATCCCGACGGCTCCTACGGTGGCGAATACACCAGCCGCAACACCTACAACTACTTCCCCCACGGCTTTGAGCTAGTCGGTCGCTGGCTGCCCGAGGCCCTCAGCATCAACGACCGCTTTCTAAAGGGGTTAAAAAACGGCTGTGGCTCCTGCTACGCCGATGACCACATCGTCGGCCACCACACCTGGAACTACCTGCTTACCTGGAAAGACTTTGTCGATACCCGACCTCCTACCCAACCTCCCCACCTGGGTCGCGTATGGTTTCCCAACGCCCGCATCCTCATCGACCAGCGAGAAGACACCAAGCTATACCTGGCCCTTAACAAGGGTGGCGCATTTAAGTTCTTCCGCAACAACAAACTGGTCTTATCAGACACCCAGTTTTCACTCCAGGTGAAAGAAGGCGGCAAGATAAAAAATGCCGTTGGTCATCTGGTTGGCGATTATCAATACGACATCCAAGATAACCAAATCACCATTGACGGCCCCCTCGGCTGGGCCAAACAAAAGCAGATGACCCCCCTAAACCTAATGATTTTACGGGTGGTGATGTTAACCGTTGGGCGATTCTTCCCTAACCTGATTCGTAAGCTGTTACAAAAGATGCTAATCACCGGCAAAAATGACGCTCCCTTTAAGTTTCAGCGTACGTTTCACTGGCAAAACGGCCACTGGACCCTGAAAGATAAACTCATACCCGCTAGCGGTTGGAACAATGTTTTGACCGCAGGCATCGGTAGTGACCAAACCTCTATCTATGTGGTCATGAGTCGTACATTTCAATCAGGGCAGCTTCAGCCTTGGAAGGATTTAACTAGCGACGTAAATTCTCTCTCTTCTAATCAGCCTCTGGAGGTAGAGCGGCAGTTATAAATCTGTTATTGACCCAAAAAATAGCTCAGGGCACCCACAAGGAGAGCCCCTACACCATTCTTAATAGCCCATTACCCTTGTACAGACGTTCCATGGAACATCTCAACCAAAAATTATTATGAAACGCTTTATATCTATTTTTGTTAGCACCCTAATCCTAGTAATTCTCTACACCAAGATTGACTTTCCAGAACTGATTAAAGTCTTTCGAGACTGTGATCCCTTTTGGATGGCCGTAAGTCTAGGGATGGTTATCCCCATTACCTTCTTTACCGGCTGGCGACTAAAACAGCTGATCCCAGTCCAGGCAAAACTCAGCATTTGGGAAGCCAACAAACTGATCCTGGCCGCCAGCGTACTTAACATGGTGCTGCCCTCAAAAATGGGTGACATTGCTAAATCATATTTTATGAAAGAGAGGGGAAATCTTAGCGGCACATTGTCTCTCTCCATTGTGATTTTTGAAAAAGCCTGCGACATGCTGTCACTGCTGCTGTGGTGCGCCTTTGGACTGCTGCTTTACCCAGAAAAAGACGCCTTCTTTTGGGCCATGACCGCTGGTATTCTCGGCGGTTTGATTTTTGGTTTACTAATGCTCGGTTCCAAAGGGTTTGCCCGGCTTGGCTTTACCACCATGCGTCGCATTGCCCCTGGCAAAATCGGTAAAAAGCTGGCTTCATTTCAAGATTCCTGGGATGAGATGCACGATTACTTTTGGGGTAACCCAGCTCAGCTCACTCGCATTGCTAGCATGTCGATTTTTGTCTGGTTTTTGCACCTGTTACAAATCTGGCTATTTATCTTGGCCCTAAACGCCTGGGCACCCCCGGTGATTAGCTTTGCCCTGGCTCCCCTAGCGATTTTGGCCGGTTTGTTGCCCCTTACCTTTGCCGGTGTCGGTACCCGTGACGCGGCCCTAGTGGCCCTCTATGCTCCCTACTTTAGTGCTGCCACCGGAGCAGCGTTGGGCTTACTCTGTACCTCACGTTATTTCCTACCCGCCATTGGTGGGTTACCCTTTCTCAATCAGTACCTAAGCACCGTCAAACAATTTAAAAAAGCTTAAACGATTTTCCTTCGCATAAACGACCTGGAGAAGGACAAAGAACCTATGAGGCAAAACGTCAAACGTTTTTGGCAAGTACAGCAAATCTGGTGGAGATTGATTTGTTGCGGCAATGGTCGCCGATTGTACAGCTGCCTGAGCAGATTAGGAAGCACTATCGGATTTTGGTTAGTGCAAGTGTGAATCGGCCTCGGGCAAGTCTGTATGCGTTTAAATTTGCAGGAACCGATTTCGGCGTTTCCTTTGCCGCTGCGAGAGGGAGAGTTGGAACCGATTGTTAATTTACAAGGGTTGCTGGGGGAGATTTATGATCAGTCTAGCTACGATTTGGTGATTGATTATAACCAGGAGTCAGTTCCTCCTTTAGAAAAAGAAGATGCAGATTGGTTGGCAAATTGGATGAGTCAATTTGAGGTGGGCTGAACTTTGGATCGTTTAAGGCTGTGTTGCGGCATTTAACGCCTCGCTTACCAGAAATTTTGGAGCGCAGCGGAGAAATTTTCCGAGAGTCTTCAGAATTTTGTGTAAGCCTTTAACTTTCGAGGGGAAATCGGTCTGGAAATAAGATAGCAAAATGTGAGGTGGCTGCTCTCCAATTTCGAATGGGCTGTGTCCATCGTTTCGAAATATTTCTCATGGCTAGATACATCAACTTGAAAACAGCCATCTCATTGGGAAAGACAGCTTTAGTCTTAATCACCTTACGCAAAGAGCGATTGAGCGATTCAATGGCATTCGTGGTGTAAATCACCCGTCGAATCTCCATCGGGTAATCGAAGAGGGGAATGATATTCTCCCAATGACGAATCCAGATTTGGCTAATGGCCGGATATTTGTCATCCCACTTTGCGGAAAAGTCATCCAAAGCGGCTTCTGCTTCCTCTAGGGTAGCGGCTCGATAAATGGGTTTTAGGTCAGCCGCCACCTCTCGACTATCGCTCCAGGGAACATAGCGAAGACAGTTGCGAATCAGATGCACGATGCAGAGCTGAACCTGGGTGTGGGGATAGACGGCCTCAATTGCCTTGGGAAACCCCTTAAGCCCATCGCAACAGGCAATTAGAATATCGTTGAGACCTCGATTTTTGAGGTCGGTAAGCACCTTGAGCCAGAACTTTGCTCCTTCGGCTTCGGCTTCACCAATCCATAGGCCTAACAGGACTTTAGTCCCGTCACAATTGATAGCCAGGGCCACATAGACCGCTCGTTTGCTGACACGACCTGAGACCTTGATATTCACATAGAGGGCATCGAGATACACGATGGGATAGACCTCATCGAGTGGACGTGCTTGCCAGGCTTTCACCTCATCGAGAACGCTATCGGTGACCTCACTAATCAACGAGGCAGATATCTGGGTGCCATAGAGTTCCTCTAGCTGAGCACTGATATCGCTGACGCTCATACCACGCGCATACAAGGCAATATTCTTCTCATCAAGGCCTGAGATACGACGTTGATGTTTAGCCACCAAGACGGGCTCAAAGCTACTGGTTCGGTCGCGCGGTATCGAGAGCTCTAGATCGCCTTGGTCCGATTGAATTGTCTTTTTAGAACTGCCATTGCGACTATTGTTTTCTTCAGATGGCGCTTTGAGATGGTGAGTCAGTTCTCCAGCTAACGCTCGTTCAACCACACGTTTGGTGAGTTGCTTAAGCAAACCGGATTCACCCAGAATATCCTCTGGACTTGAGCAGCCTTCGAGCAGTTCATCGATGAGTTCATCGGCTCGATTCGGTTCTTTTTTCTTGCGTGCCATAAGGCGGTCTCCTGATGTACGTT
>ERZ1740070.284-NODE-284-length-35788-cov-14.976184_pt1 | contig 35788 bp, 18 predicted proteins | sample MGYA00581734_ERZ1740070 | MGnify/ENA primary metagenome ERZ1740070 (study PRJEB43018, sample SAMN04849744) | marine metagenome | isolation source: floating plastic debris | place: Pacific Ocean | collected 2008-09-01 | study: EMG produced TPA metagenomics... | reverse complement strand
ATATATATAACAGTTACACATATACCCGTTATACTAATCTAGTAGATTTTCAATTGATCTTAACCCATTTACCGCTACATGAGTATAGATTTCGGTTGTTCGACTTGAATTATGTCCCAATAAGGTTTGAATATACCTCAAATCGACACCTTGCTCCAGTAAATGAGTAGCAAAGCTGTGCCTTAACATATGTGGGGTCACAGGTTTCTTTATTTTAGCCAACCGGGCAGACCTCGCCACGATTTTTGCTACACTGGAAGCGCTATAGCGTGCTCCTTCATTCCCCTCGAATAAGTATTTTTTTGGCCTGTATTTCTTATAATACCTCCTCAACTCATCAAGCAAGCCTTTGCTCAATAAGGTATACCTGTCCTTCTTGCCTTTTCCATTTTTTACCTTGATCAGCATCCGGTCGCTTTCAATATCTGCTAATTTCAAATTTAAAAGCTCGCTTCTGCGCAGTCCTGCCGAATAGAGTAACTTAATTATACAACGATGTTTAAGGTTTTGGGTACAATTTATCATATCAAGCGCCTCATTCCTGCCCAGTACTTCGGGTAATCTCTCCTGCTTTATAGGCCGCTCCACACTATAAAACCTGTTAGGCATGCTCATCACTACTTCATAATAAAATTTTATGCTGTTAATGGCCAGGTTTATATAAGAGTCAGAAAATTGTCTTTTTACTAAGTGAGAAAGGTAATTGCGTATATCATTTTCGGAAATGTCCAGTAGTTGCTTCCCTTTATAATGATTAATGAACTTTTCAAAATGCGCTATATAGCTACGGGCCGTATTTAACGAATACTTTCGGATCTCAAGCTTTCTCAGAAATTCCTCAGGACATGTCCTATACCCCGTCGTTAGCTTTCTACTTCGGTAATAATCAATTTCCGGTGCTTTTTCATTTAATTCAACCTGTGCTTTTCCAAAGAAATGGTTACAATTTACCCAGGCCACACCCCGAAATGTACTGAAAATAAGATCGGTGTTCTTTTTTGTATTTATAACATAAGGCATTCCAAATTCTTCCGACCATTTTATGGCGGGTAATCCTTTTACCAAAGCGTTCAATACCTTGTCTGGGTAAAACTTCAACCCTATTTGCTTTTTCCCTGCTATGAGTAAGTGCTTGAGAGTGATATTTTTTAGCTCAGCCATTGCCGCAAACTGACGACAATTGATAAAGTTTACAAATTTATCCGTATAATTAAACGTTATTTATTCGTTTAATCCACCTTTATGAAAACCTGTCCGTCTTGTGGTGAAGAGATCATTGGTCGTATTGATAAAAAATTTTGTTCCAGCTATTGTAAGTCGTCATACCACTACCTTAAAAACCGTGATAAGCCCGAGAACAGGTTTAAGAAAATTGATAATCAATTGAAACTGAATAGAAGGATACTAAAAGAGTATAATAAAGGGGGTAAGGTGACGGTGAGAAAATCGATACTACTTCAGGAAGGCTTTGATCCAAAATACTTTACGCACTATTGGAAGAATAATAAAGGGGATGTTTACCTGTTCTGTTATGAACACGGCTTCTTAAGTAGGTCTGAGCATGGAATAGTTAAGTATGTATTGGTTCAGCACCAACCTTATATGAACTGATTACCTTTACCATCGTGCCTTTTCTTATTTTTACCCGATGGACAAGGCCGCACTTTTTGCTCAAATAAAGAAGAAATCTTCCTACCTCTGTGTCGGTTTGGATACGGATATCAATAAAATCCCTAAACACCTGCATAAAGAAAAAGACCCCATCTTTGAGTTCAACAAACAAATTATAGAGGCTACTGCAGATTATTGTGTGGCCTACAAGCCTAACATAGCCTTTTATGAAGCGCTGGGTCCCACAGGGTGGGAGAGCCTTGAGAAAACGGTAGATTACATTCCCAAGGAGCATTTTACCATTGCGGACGCCAAGCGGGGAGACATCGGTAATACCTCAAAGCTCTATGCCAGGGCTTTTTTTGAAACCATGGATTTTGACTCTATTACAGTAGCGCCTTACATGGGTGAAGATTCTGTGACACCCTTTTTAGAGTTTGACGGGAAGTGGGTCATCCTTTTGGCGCATACTTCCAACCCGGGGAGCCAGGATTTTCAGTTGATAACCAATCGAGACACCGGAAAGCCGCTCTATGAGGAAGTGATTAAGAAAAGCCAATCCTGGGCTTCACCTGAGCAACTTATGTTTGTGGTAGGAGCTACGCGGGCAGATAAGATCGGCCATATACGATCATTCGCTCCTGATAACTTCTTCCTAGTACCTGGTGTAGGCGCGCAAGGTGGCGATCTTCAGGCGGTATCAAGGGAGGGCATGAACGCTAAATGTGGTTTGCTGGTAAATAACACCCGAGGTATTATTTATGCTTCTGACGCAGAGGATTTTGCCGAAGCTGCGGGGCGACAGGCCAAAAAAATGCAGGAAGAGATGTCAGGCTATCTTGATAAATTTTTGCCTTAATGCAGGAGGCCTTCATACATTTTGTGTGGAAGCACCAATACTATAATAAAGGCGCTCTTACAACCACCGGAGGATTAGCTGTCAACGTGCTAAAACCAGGAAACTATAATACAGACTCAGGCCCTGATTTTAAGGAGGCTAAAGTCATTATTGATGGTTTGGAATGGCGTGGGAGTATAGAAATTCATCATCGCTCTTCAGACTGGGTAGCGCATGGCCACACCAAGGATAAAGCCTATAATAATGTAATCCTGCATGTGGTTTGGTTGTACGATAAAGCTGCGGAACGCAGTGACGGCACGGAGATACCAATGCTGGAAATTGCCAATAGGGTAGAACCCGCCTTGATCAGTTCCTATAAAGGACTAATCAATTCATTGCGGCCCATTCCCTGCGCTGATCCGTTGGCAGGGATAGAAGGGGTTATTTTTGCATCGATGATGGATAAAATGACCATAGAGCGATTAGATGAAAAGGCATCTTTAGTAACTGACGTTTTTCGTTCGATTGGAAATGATTGGGAGGAAGCCGCATTTCTATTGATGACAAAAAACTTTGGTTTTAAAACCAATGCCGAACAGTTTCAACGTTTGGCGGAATTGGTACCCTCTAAGTTGCTAAAAAAACATTCCGACAGTATAACACAATTGGAAGCTTTGCTTTTCGGGCAAGCCGGCTTCCTGGATTCACGCCCACAAGATGAATACCAGGCCGGACTTCAGGCAGAATACCAATTTCTCAAATACAAGTATGACCTTCCCGAACCGATGTCGGAATTTCAATGGAAATTCATGCGCTTACGACCGGCTAATTTTCCAACACTGAGAATGGCTCAGCTGGCTAGTGTCATGCAGCATCGGCAAGGTCTATTTTCAAGAATAAAGGAGGTTAAAAACAAAAACGACCTACAAGCTCTTTTCGGGTCCTGTGTATCGGATTACTGGTATGAACACTATCGTTTTGGTAAAGAAGCGCAAGGTAAAGCGCCTAAAATGGGCTTGTTAAGTATTCAAAATATTGGTATCAATACCGTGGCGCCGTTATTGGCCGCCTATGGAAAGCTGCATGACCAGCAGCAGTACATGGATCAGGCTATTGAATTGCTTCAGTCGTTAAAGTCAGAGAGCAACAGAATTACCAAACTGTGGAATGGTCTGGGTATTAAATCAGCTTCTTCCTTTGAATCGCAAGGATTGATTCAGCTGTATAATAACTACTGTTCGAAAAAGCGGTGCTTAAGCTGTAATGTTGGCGTAAAACTTCTACAGCGGGAATAGTAATGTGGTATTACCTTATCAACATTATCATTATAGCCGGTTTGGCTTTTTTTTATTACCAGCGGGCTCCTGCTAAATTTTACTGGATTTTTCTACCCTTAAAGTTGGCGGCAGGCTTTGGCTTGGGTATCGTTTATACCTACTATTATGCTTCCGGAGATACTTTTGTTTTTTTCGAACAGGCGAAAGTGCTAGCCAATTTAGCTTATGACGATCTCCCCGGGTTAATAAACTTCCTTTACACTTCCGATCCTGAAATTATCAATATTGGCTATACCTGGACTCCAAATTTGGTCTTCGTTAAACTCACTAGTGTTTTTTGTCTTATTACCGGGAATAGCTATTGGCTGATATCATTATACTTTTCTTTTTTCTGTTTTGCAGCACTCTGGAATTTGTACCTCCTATTGACGCAGTACTTTGCTGATAACCCTCTTGCCATTGCCATAGGTTTATTCCTTATCCCGTCTTTTGCATTTTGGAGTTCCGGGCTTTCTAAAGAAAGTGCGGCAGTAGGATGTATCGCTTTCATAATATCGTCTTACATTAAGGCGCTGTTCCTGCAAGGAAAAGTGACCTGGCAAGAATTGATCATGGCAAGCGTTGCTTTAATTTTGCTTTGGAAGCTTAAATATTTCTATGCCGCCGTTCTTTTGGTTTCGCTGATTACCGGAAGCGTGATGCTCTATTTTCAAAAAAAGTATGCTTTAACTGGCATTTTAAAGATCGGTCTGCTGGCAGGTAGTATTTTCCTGGGTTTGCTGGTGCTGGCAAGTTTCACCCATCCGAATTTCTACATCACCAGTATCTTAGATGTTATCGTGCAGAATCATGATGAGCTCGTGCTAAAATCCGAGGACTTTGTTCGTTTTTATCAGCTAGACCCCACCTTTTCGTCTGTAGCGCTCAATGTGCCGTTAGCGTGTTTTTCCGGATTATTCAGCCCATTAATTTGGCAGGTTCATTCTGAAGCTGCTGTGGCAACAGGGTTCGAAAACCTTATACTTTTTGCATGCTCGATTTGGGCGATATTGAAATTTCGCGTGCCGAAAGAAAATAAAAAGCTTATACTTATGATAATCGCCCTCCTTTACATTATTGTTCTAGCGGCCTTATTAGCATTATCTACCCCAAATTTTGGAACACTGATGAGATTTAAGGTGGCCTTTCTTCCTTTTCTTTATATACTCGTACTATACAATAACAAGCTTGTAAGACGTCTTTCAAATCAATTGTTTGATTAGCTTTACGATTCACTTATTGAAGATATTATGCGTAATCCGGTTTTGATATTTGGAGCCAATGCTTTAGGGCGAGCCGTTCATGAAGTTTTTGAAAGTAATGATGTTATCGTGTATGGTTATCTTGATGATGATAAGAAAAAGCACGGCCAGGAAATAAATGATGTAGCGGTTCTTGGTAGTACCGATGATGCTGGCTATCTCAAATTCATAGGTAAAAAGTGTGAGGCCTTCGTAGCCATAGATGACAATATTTTAAGAAAAAGCTTAGTGGAGATGCTTAACAAAAAGCGTAAAGTTATGCCTGTAAATGCCTTGCATAATACCGCTTATATTGCCGAGTCTGCCCACATTGGCCATGGTAATTTTGTAAATATGGGCGCCAGAATAGGTAACGCATGCAAACTGGGAAATCATTGCATAGTTAATACGAATGCCGTAGTAGATTATGAAGCTGAGTTAGGTGACTTTATACAACTAGGAGCGGGAAGTATTATTAATAGTGGTGTAAGGCTCGACGATGAAATCTTTGTGGGTTCAGGCGCTTGTATTGTTAGCGGCGTTAAAATTGGTAAAGGCGCTCGTGTAGGCGCCGGTTCCGTTGTAATTGGAGATGTTAAAGCCGGAGAAACGGTCTTTGGTAACCCGGCTCAACCTATCAAATCCTGATGTAAGAATTAATGTTATATTAATGTCATCCTGATTTTTAAATACCGCTTAAATAACTATCTTAAGCGACATTAATACTATCAATGGCCAAGATACACGAATCTGAACTTATACTTAATCCTGACGGCAGTGTGTATCACCTTAATCTTAAGCCTGCACATCTTTCGGATACCATTATATCGGTAGGCGATCCTACACGTGTCTATAAAGTAAGTCAGCATTTTGATAAGCTGGAGTTCGAGATGAACCGCAGGGAGTTCATTACGCATATTGGCTCTTACAATGGTAAGAGAATAACGGTAATTAGCACGGGCATGGGTACCGATAACATAGAGATCTTCTTAACCGAGTTGGATGCACTAGCTAATATTGATTTAAAAAAACGCGAAGTAAAGGAGAAACGGAGAAGCCTGAAAATCATCAGAATTGGTACGAGTGGCGCGCTTCAGGAAGACATTGCACTGGGCTCTCATCTAATTTCAGATTATGCTGTGGGTCTGGATACACTTATGTGTTTTTATGACTTACCGGCTACTGACTTAGAAAAAACAGTGGGTACAGAGGTCCAGGAGCAGCTAGGCTTACCCTTCACACCTTATGTTGTTCAAGGATCTACTTTACTGAGAGATAAGATTGGTGATGGAATGATTATGGGGAATACAGTAACATGTCCTGGCTTTTATGCGCCGCAAGGTAGAAAAATAAGGTTACCGCTCAAGTACCCTAAACTGATGCAGCAGCTTAACTACTACAATCACAACGGACTGTGGCTCACTAACTTTGAAATGGAAACGGCAGGATATTATGCTTTGGGCAGAATATTGGGACATGAGATTATAAGTGCAAACGCCATTATAGCCAATCGAATAAAAAATCGGTTCTCTAAAAACCCTGGCAAGGTAGTTGACAGTCTTATCAAGAAAGTGCTTGAGCGTATCTAAATTAAGGCCCTAGATTTAGTTTGCCATGTTGTTATTCATGTCTAAAATCTGCTGTCGCGCGAAAGATGGATCATAATTATTGTAAAAACCAGAAAGGATTTTATGCGCAATATGTGATAAAATAAGTTCCTCATCGGTCTTATCCTTTTTGCCAATCCAAAAAACCCGTTGCGGATGTCTTTTCATGTCTTCTACATAGGCCTTCGCCTTTTGATATTGCTCCTCAGTGTAGTTCAGTGTAAAGCAGGTTTTTACTGTCTCCATGGTCGTACAAATTAAAGTCCACCCTTCTTTTTGCAATACATGTGCCAACAATTAAGTGCATTTTTGGTCTAATTACGCTAGTACTCCCCCAAATTGATCGCCCGATTTCGGGCGGTCTTGTTCGTACGCGGAATTTAAATGGTTAATAACCCATAATTGAAAGATCATTGCTAACGGCAATAAATCCGGTTACCTTTGCGCCTTATTTGGTGAAAAGGGATGGAGTACGAAATACATACATTGGCGAATGGTATTCGTTTGGTGCACAAACAGGTTGGTCATACTAAAATCGCACATTGCGGATTTATGCTTGACATTGGCAGTAGAGACGAAACAGCGAGCAGCCAGGGGATAGCACATTTTTGGGAGCATATGGCCTTTAAGGGTACCAAAAAACGTAAGGCCTACCATATTCTTAATCGTATAGATTCCGTAGGCGGAGAACTTAATGCGTATACTACCAAGGAAAAAATTACTTTTTATGCTTCGGTGCTGGAAGCTCACTTTGAAAAGGCCTTTGAACTACTCACGGATATCACTTTTGATTCGGTCTTTCCTGAGAAGCAAATCGAGCGCGAGCGGAACGTAATACTAGAGGAGATGGCCATGTACTATGACGCTCCCGACGATGCTATACAAGATGAATTTGATACCATTGTTTACGGTGATCACCCCTTGGGTATGAATATTTTAGGCACCGTTGAGAGTGTCAGATCTTTTGCTAGAGATGACTTTAGCAAATTTATTAAACGACACTTAAATACAGAACGCATAGTGTTCTGTTCTGTCGGTAATGTACCCTTTAAGAAAGTAAAACGCTTGGCTGATAAATACCTTAGTAGCATTCCGATGCTTTCAGCCGCCATGTCTCGATTAGCTTTTGAAAAGTACTCGCCAAAAATTAGCGAGGTAAAGCGAAGCCTTACGCAGTCGCACTGTGCCATAGGCAGAAACGCCTATGGCATATCTGATGATAAGCGTATACCTTTTTTTATGCTGACGAATCTGCTTGGTGGACCGGGTATGAACTCCAGATTGAACCTTGCATTAAGGGAAAAATATGGCTTTGTATATTCCGTAGATGCTTCTTACCATGCCTACGCGGATACCGGTCTGTTTGCCATCTTTTTTGGTACGGAGCCTACTCAACTTAAAAGAAGTATTCAGCTTGTTAAAAAGGAACTGAAGCAGCTTCGTGAAAAGCTCTTGGGTGTTGGTCAGCTTCATACTGCTAAAGAGCAAATAATGGGTCAGCTTGCGATGGCGGAAGAAAACAATACCAGCCTTATGCTCATGATGGGGAAGAGCCTTTTGGACCTCGACCGGATTGATTCTCTGGAGGAAATTTTTGGTAGGATTAAACAAACGTCTGCCGCTGAGTTAAGGGAGGTTGCTAACGAAATGTTCCATGAAGATCAGTTAAGCTTATTAACCTACATTCCAAATTAACTATGGAGTTTATAAATGAAGATATTCAACGATATGCCGAATCACATTCCGAGCGAGAACCTGTTTTACTAAGCAAAATTAATCGGGATACCCATGCTAACGTAATAATGCCTCGTATGCTTTCAGGGCATATGCAAGGCAGAATACTGAGTATATTTTCGAATATGATCCGACCATCGGCGATTTTGGAAATAGGTACCTATACAGGATATTCCGCATTATGTATGGCCGAGGGATTGACTGAGAATGGTCGGCTAATCACCATAGATATTAATGAAGAGCTTGAAGAAAAGGTCCGTTCTTTTTTTTCGGAATCAGCTTTTGGGAACACGATCGACTATCGCATTGGCGACGCTCTCGAAATCGTTCCGCAGCTGGAAAACACTTTTGATCTTGTTTTTATCGATGCGGATAAGATTAACTATTCCAATTATTATGAAATGGTTCTGCCAAAAGTTAGGGCTGGAGGCTTTATTATAGCTGATAATATACTCTGGAGTGGTAAAGTCTTGAATACTAAAAAAGATAAAGATACCTTAGCGCTTGATGAATTTAACAAGCATGTTCATAATGATAAGCGTGTTCAAAACGTTTTATTTCCTGTCAGAGATGGTTTGATGGTGCTGCGAAAGGTATAATTTTTTAATATGGAGTTTCGATTTTTTGCTCTATTTCTGCTTCTTCCATTTTTCGTTAAAAGCCAAGGTCCTAAAGTACCCTCAAGGCTTCAATTTGCCGATATGAAACTGCGTATCATGGAAGATGCCCGAAAAGAAATTCAGGAAGATGTAGATAAGCTTACGCGCAGTCCTACCTACTTCAATAAACAGGTGGAAAAAGCGAAAAGCTATTTTCCGATCATCGAGCGCGTTTTCAACGAAGAAAATCTACCTGATGATTTTAAGTTTTTAGTTCTTCAGGAAAGTGGGCTTATATCTGATGCTGTCTCAGCTTCTAATGCAGTCGGGTTTTGGCAATTCAAGGATTTTACGGCCATGGAAGTAGGATTGAGAGTGGATAGGCAGGTCGACGAGAGAATGAATATAGTTGCCGCTTCACGAGGCGCCGCGCGGTACATGAAAAAAAACAACAATAGCTTCTTTGACAACTGGTTGATGTCATTGCAGGCCTATCAGATGGGGCCGGGTACGGCTTTAAAAGTAGGCGCAGATAAACATCGGGGGGAAAAATCAATGACTATCAATAAGAAGACTTACTGGTATGTCAAGAAATATTTGGCGCACAAAATTGCCTATGAGGAAGCTGTTAAGGGTACGCCGCAAATTAAACTGATCGAGCACAAAGCGGTTCCAAATGAAAGCCTGAATGATATAGCAGCGCTTTACAGAGTAGACTCTGAAGAAGTGGACAGGTACAATAAATGGCTGCGAAAAGGCCGAATACCAGACGATAAAGAATACACGGTAATTGTGCCAACCGAAAATGCGGCGCTTGTGGCCGTTAATTCTGAAAAGGTATTTGATAAACCAACAACTACAGGAGCTTTCGAGTATGATTTGGCCGATCCTACTGAATTCCCCGCAATAAAAGATGAAACACTTGCTGTACGTGGTGAACTCGTGGAAATAAATGGCTTATCTGGAATTTTAGCTCGTAAGGGAGATAAGATTCCGGCTGTTGCTGCGTTGGGCAACCTGGAGCTGTCAAAATTTTTAAAATACAATGATCTTGCTATTGATGATCAATTGATAGCCGGGCAGGTGTACTATTTAAAGTCAAAGCGTTCTAAGGCCAGTGCCAGGTACCACATAGCAGCTGAAGGGGAAAACCTGTGGGACATTTCCCAAAAATATGGCGTGAAGAAGAAAAAGCTGCGGATTAAAAATCGCATGAAAGCGGACGAAATTTTAAAACCAGGTCGTGTGGTATGGTTGAGGTATATCAGACCTGCCAAAGTACCCATTGAATACAAAGATATTGTTGAGCCGGAGCCTGTTGAAAAGGCCCCGATACCAACAGTTGTTGATTCATCTTATATGAAAAAAGCTGCTGCTGTGGGAATAGTTGCAGGTGAGGAGAACAGTGATGAAGTGCGTCAGCCGCTCACATTTCTTCAAAAACTGGATTCATTGTATATATTAGAACAAGAAGAAGCCGTTACAACAGTCTTACCTGATTCAGCAGTGGTTGATGATCCTGGGCAAACCACTTTAACAGAAACCGTAGAAGCATTACCCGCTACGGATTCGGCCGTTCATATTCATTCCGTGGCTGCGGGGGATACTTTTTATGCGATTTCAAAAAAGTACCAGGTGAATGTCTTAGATATACTTGAATGGAATGGGCTTAGTATTAATGATAAACTTAGTATAGACCAAAAGATAAAAGTGTATTTGAAGCGTGATCCTGGGCTTAACAGGTCCCAAATATTGAAAAAAGAACAAAATGGAGATTCGTCTTACATCCGGTATGTCGTTAAAGAAGGGGATACATTGTACAGTATTGCAAGGTCAAATGAGGTGAAAATTGAGGATTTACTTGATTGGAATAACAAAGCTGAGATGAGTGTAAAGCTTGGAGAAGTGCTAAAGATAAAAAAGCCTACATCAGACTAATTGAAGCTTTTTTCAGTAATCGTAAAAACTTTTTTAATTACTATGTTTGCAACCGATAGAAAATAGACTATTTTGGTCCAATTAGAACCGACTATTTGATTTGAAACTTCCAAAAACCTGAACGTTGAGTGATACTAAGACGATAGATTTAGTAATGCTTGTGGATGACAACGAAACTGATAATTTTATCAGTAAACGCATCATAGAAATCACAAAGTTTGCTAACAGAGTAGAGGTAAAGAATTCTGGTAAAAGCGCGCTTGATTATTTACGCGATAATCAGGAGAATACTGAAGAGCTTCCCAATTTGATATTCCTAGATATCAATATGCCAATTGTAGATGGATTTGTTTTCCTTTATGAATTTGAAAAATTCAATAACCTTATAAAGGACAAGTGTAAGGTAATTATCTTGTCAAGTTCGGATAACAAGCGTGACATTGATAAAATTGTTAATAATAATCACGTAATCAAATTCATCACCAAACCCTTAACGGAAACTGCTCTCGAAGAGGTTAAAGTTAATAATCTATAGGCCCCATCGGCTAAATATTTACTTGATGTTTTAAATATGATATTCACAAGTCATATTTGCATACACCAATTTTAACCTCAAGCAGTTATGAAAAAAGTTCTACTTTTACTAGCAGGCCTAGCCATTAACATTGCTACTTACTCCCAAGACACCACTTACTGGCGTAAAAATTTTAAGGCAGGATTGAATTTCAATCAAGCCTCGTTCTCTGATGAGTGGACCGGTGGCGGTGTAAATTCAATAGGCTTGAGTTCTTACCTTAATTACAAGGCAAACTACAAGAAGGATGTACATACCTGGGACAATGAGATTGATCTCGGTTATGGAGTGGTCCAAAATCAAGACCAAAATGCCCGTAAGGCCTTAGATAGAATGTACTTAGATACGAAATACGGCCGGCAACTCGGCGATAAGTGGAATTTATTTACATCACTTAGTTTCCTGTCGCAGTTTGCTATAGGATATTCGTTTGACGAAGACGCTAATGGCGCTGAAACAAGGACTAAGATTTCTAATTTGTTTGCACCGGCGTTCTTAACTTCAGCTATAGGTTTTGAATACAAACCCGCCGATTACTTTAGTCTAAGGATCGCTCCGTTAGCCCCAAGGTTCACTTTTGTATTCGATGACGATCTTGCCAATCTACCAAGCACAGACGACCCCACAAAAGGCCAATTTGGAGTTGATTTAGGTGATAACGTACGAACGGAATGGGCGGCATTTCAGCTGCAGGCTGATTTTGATAAGGATATTGCAGAAAACCTTAATCTCAAGTGGAAGTATTTAATGTTTATAAACTATGAAGATTTTGATCTCGATAGATGGGATCATCGTCTTGACTTAACATTATCTGCATCGGTCAATAAATTTCTTAACGTGAGTTTAGGCGCCATTGTCATTTACGATTTTGATCAGGTGGACGAGATCCAATTGAGCCAACAATTGACGATAGGTTTAGCCTACTCGTGGAAGAACTTTTCTGAATAAAACCGACTAAAAATCTGGGTCTAAACCAAGCCTATTCTTAAGCTCATTAAGAATAGGTTTTTTTTCAGCCAGGTGTTCAAATTTCTCCTTATTAGTATACGGCACCCTCTTTACGTCTTCCACCACAAGCTCCGTTTCTAATTCCAAGCTGCCATTGTCCAGTTCCGTTTTCAAATGCTTAATAAGGTCGGACCTGAATCTATCAAGTATGTTTATTTTAACGCTGTTGGTTAACGTAAGTACAATAGTGCACTTATCTTTGAGTCTGAATTCTTGCTTTAGTACCGCGTACTCGGCGTCTTTTCCCTCCCCCTTTTTTTGTTCGGCAAAAGCGTTCCAAACTGATTTTAACTTCTCGAAATCAAAAGTCTTTTCACCATACCTTTCGTATGGTTCTGCCGCATCAGATACACTTTCATTTTCCTCTTCTTGCTGCACAGGTTTTATTTCACTTATTGCAGTGGGTATTCGGGAAGTGCTTTTGAGTTTTGAGGGTTTGGTAGTCGGTTTCGGTAATCCCTGGGTGGCCAAATCTTTTTGCGGTTCCGCCGTTTGAGTTGATGGTTTAAACTCATCCGGAGTTGGCAGTGGCTTTTTATCTTTTTCGGGAGTTTCTAAACTACTTTTTTTTTTAGGCCATTCTCCTCATGAGTAGCAAGACTGATGGCCGTGTTAAGGTGTGTGAGCTTCATGAGCGCTAACTCTACATGAAGCCGCTGGTTTTTACTTGCCTTATAACTAAGATCGCATTTGCTTAAGATGTTCAATGCAGATAGTATGAATGAAAGTGAAGTATTTTGTGCCTGTTCTATGTATTTAACTTTAGCCGTTTCCGGCACTTCCATGAGCTGTACAGTCGCTTTATCTTTACATACCATTAAATTTCGCAGGTGTTCACTCAAGCCGGTTACAAAGTTGTGCCCGTCAAAACCTTGCTTCAAAATTTCATCAAAAATTAGTAATGTCTCAGATAGGCTCTCGGCTGTTAAATGATTCACTACTTTGAAGTAGTATTCATAATCAAGAATATGAAGGTTACTTATGGTTGATTGATAGGTAACATTTCTGTTTTCTGAGAATGTGACGATCAGGTCAAAAATAGAAAGAGCATCACGAAGCGCTCCATCGGCTTTCTGAGCAATAAGGTGTAATGCCTCTTCCTCGGCAGTTATCGACTCTCTATCAGCTATACCCTTTAGGTGGTCTGCAATATCAGAAACCTGAATACGGCTAAAGTCAAATATTTGGCACCGGGAAAGGATGGTTGGTATTACCTTATGCTTTTCCGTGGTAGCCAAAATGAAAATAGCGTATGATGGGGGTTCTTCGAGAGTCTTCAAAAACGCATTGAAAGCTGCATTTGAAAGCATATGAACCTCATCTATTATATATACCTTGTATTTTCCGTATTGCGGTGGGTACCTTACCTGGTCAATGAGATTTCGAATATCGTCAACGGAGTTATTTGATGCAGCGTCAAGCTCAAAAATGTTAAGTGCATTCGCATCGCTATTTTCGTCAAACTCATTGATCATTCTTGCCAGAATGCGTGCACAAGTAGTTTTTCCCACACCACGTGGTCCACAAAATAACAAAGCCTGAGCCAGTTGATTGTTGTCTACAGCATTCTTCAGAGTTGTGGTGATGTGGCTCTGCCCAACAACTTCATCAAAACCCTGTGGTCTATATTTTCTCGCTGATACAACAAACTGCTCCATGGTTCGAAGTTAAAAAAATAAGAAGCCTGATACCTTATTTCATGGTCATAAAATTTCTAATCTATTCCTTATAAAAAGGTATCTGCTGGTACCTTTTTCTAGGCCAATTCTTGTGATTAATTTCTACTATATGACTTCCACGTTCCAGTTGACTAATATCCAAATAGGCAATTATGCCCCTGTGCTTATTCACTTGATGTAAATGAAATCGCCAATCAATATCCGAATATGTCGAGTCATCCACACTAACCATATAAAACTGTGATAGGCACTCCAATTTAAGTGAATCTGTTGAATAGGAGCTAAGCATCTCCTTATAATCACAGAGAACCTTCACAGAATCATCATAGTATGAATAGTGAGTTATAAATAACCTGAGTACATCCTCTTTAACTATATCACTTTGTATCGAAGCTCTCTGATATGATGAGCCGCCATCTAAATTTTCATATGCTGAGCTACTATGAAAAGTTCCTTCAGTACCGCCATAAAACTCTAACTGAGATAGTTTTCTGCTTGAGGAAGAAGTATTTGCATTGAAGCCAACAAGAAAAAAAGTAATGGTAATGAATCCTAAAATAAAAGCCGCAACCTTCCACTTTTTGAAATTCGATATTAGGATATAGTAAATGTTACGGTAGAGATGACTGAAGGTGAGTACACTTACAACGCGATATAGCGGATAGTATATTTTAGCGGCAAACCGCCATTTTTTGAGTAGGCCCAAGGATAGAAAATCGAACATGTATATTAGCCCTAAGCAAAGGACTCCAATAGTAAATGAATTAACTGTTTGGGCCAGGCTTGGATTGTTAGCTAAATCCTCTATTCCGTAAGGGCCGAGGTAAAGGAAAAAGTATACAGGAATTATTATCGAAATAACAACAAATGAATAGGCGCCCAGAATGCTCATGAATAGAAAATAACTAATACTGAAAATTGAGGAGCTTATTTTTTCTAATCGAATGATTTGGTCAGTAAAATCAGGTATTGCATTAATTCGATTTTTGAATTTCCCTTGATAGTCCAGGTTTTCATTTTTAATTCCACTGGGGAACACGTAACTGAGGCCTACAAGGCCTATCCATATACCTCTAAAAAAGAGGTGCAGAATCAAGCCGAAGCTTAACCATTGTATTCCTGTAATCATCATACCAACGAAATTATCAACGTTGTTGCTCAGGCCGAAAACTTCCCTTTTAAAGTAAAGCCGAAACTCATTGAGATATTCCGGAAGTTGTAATAAACCGAATAAAACGATACCTGAAATAAATATCTCAGGTTCCCAACTATTGTGCTGCGTCTTTTGAAGCCATTTAGGCAGCATAGGTTTTTTGTTTTCCATAAAACAATATAAAACCATAATTGACAGTCGAGCAATAAGCTCCAGTATTAATCTTAATACTTTAGTTCAATATCTAGCCAAATAATATAAATGTTCCAACATATAGTTGAAACTAATTACCTTGATAACCAGATATATACCCCCAATTGGTTTATAATTTTCATTATTTTTTTGTATTTCACATATAATAATATTTTCTTGTATGCCACTTTAATCAACCATCACATATATGAAAAACCACTACTTACCAGGGAAAGGTGTATTTATGCCTTTCTTAATCCTATTACTTACTACGGCCTCTTTGTTAGCTCAAGTTGAGCAGGGTGTCGTTCGTATTAAGCTTTCTGAGACGAAAGCTGCGATGTTGCAGAATACCAAAATCTCGAAATCTGGTGCAGGCTATATTCGTACAGGAGATATCAGTTTGGATGCTGCTTTTGCCGAATGCAAGGCTAACGGCCTTAAACGTGTATTTAGGCACGGGGGAAAGTTTGAAGCCAAGCATAGAAAACATGGACTTCATCTTTGGTATGAAGTTTCCTATGACAAAGGTGTTGCTGTGGATGTAGCGCTTTCGGCCTTTTCTAAGCTTGGTGATGTTCAAGTATCGGAACCCATTTATGAAAAGGCGATTATAGGCTACAGTCCTATGAAAATGAAAGAAGTATTTTCTTTGAGTGTTGAAACCGATGATCCGCAATATTCGGGTCAATGGCACTATAATAATACTGGTCAGACGGGAGGTACGGTGGACGCGGATGTCGATCTTCCTGAAGCCTGGAATCTGGAAACCGGGAACAGCGATATTATTGTGGCGGTAACTGACGGTGGTATTGATATAAACCACGAAGACCTGGCGGCCAATATGTGGGTAAATACTGCTGAGGTACCGGGAAATGGTATAGATGACGATGGTAATGGTTATGTAGATGATATTAACGGCTATGGATTTGGCGATGATACGGGGGCTATACCTGCAGATCCACATGGTACGCATGTTGGTGGAACAGTAGCCGCCGTTACCAATAATGGCGTGGGTGTATCTGGTGTTGCCGGTGGAAACGGAACAGGCGATGGTGTTCGATTAATGTCTTGTGCATCTTTCGGTATTACTGCCAATGCTGGTTTTGCCGAAACCTATACCTATGGAGCGGATATGGGCGCTGTAATTTCTCAAAACAGTTGGGGATACACTAACCCAGGTGTATTTGAACAGGCGGTACTTGATGCCATAGACTATTTCATAGCTGAAGCCGGCTTCGATGAATTTGGTAACCCAAACGGACCTATGCAAGGGGGAATCGTGATTTTCGCAGCAGGTAATGACGGATCTGATGATCAATGGTATCCCGGTATTTATGAACCTGTTTTAGCTGTTGGAGGCACCGATCATAATGATAATCAATATACTTCGTCCAATAGAGGCGATTGGGTTGAGCTGGCAGCTCCGGCCGTGAATGTGCTGAGTACAACTCCCGGCAATACATACTCTTCTTTTACTGGTACATCAATGGCGTGCCCTCATGTATCAGGGGTGGCAGGATTGATTATATCCCAAAATACCGGAAGTATTACTCCTGATCAGGTTTGGGCCAGACTAGTACAAACTACGGATCCGCTCCCTGGCTTAGAATTTCTGGGTAGCGGAAGATTAAATGCGTTTGCAGCGCTTCAGGAAGATGATGGTGTTGCTCCGGAAACAATTGTAGATCTGGCGGTAGGCGATAAAGACCTTTCCAGCATAACGTTGGAATGGACAGCTCCTTCTGATCCGGGTAATGGGTCGGCTACTTCATATGATTTGCGCTACAGCACATCAGCTATTACATCGGATAATTTTGACGGTGCAATTCAGGTCGAAGATATTCCGGGAGCGGGAGTGGCAGGAACCGCGGAAACATTTACTGTTTCGGGACTTATGCCCTCTACAACTTACTATTTCGCTATTAAGTCTGCAGACTTTTTTGGCAATATTTCCGATATAAGCAATACAGTAGATGAAACCACCGATGATCCTCCGGTAGCTTCCGTTGAGCCTGTTGCGCTAGAATCAAATCTCTTAACTGGTGAGTCGGAAACACAAAGCATTATTATTACAAATAGCGGTAACGGTCCTCTGGAATTCGATCTGTCTTTTGGGGGTACAACTTTTACGCCTGCTACCAGTGCTTCATCTTCTCCTAAGGTAATCAAGCCTGGGCCAAAGCTTCTAAAATCCAAAACAGCGCTAAATGGTTCGGCGACCCTTCTTGCAGGAGACCAATATGCTACCGGATTTGAAGACTTTTCCTTGGGTGATCTGGACGGACAAAATGGATGGTCAGCAGATTTTGAAGATTGGGTAGTAACGGATGTTGATCCATTCGGTGGTTCAAACCATATGCTGGGGACATCTGAGTCACTTCCGGCAGGAGCCAGTTTCTCACTTGTATTTAGCCCTAATGTAGGTATTGGTACAGAAGATTACTCCTCTGTAACTGCCAAGCTTAAAGTCGATAACGATGGCGTAACATGGCAGTTTATACCTCAGTCTCCTACGGCTGAGTTAGTTACAACAAGATTGAGTTTTGATGCCGATGGCGGCATCAGCATACTTGATGGTGATGCTAATGATTTTGTTATCATACCTGTGGACGTACCGGTAGGTTATTTTGATCTTAAGATGGTCATTGACCGAAGCACTTTCGACATGAACGTCTATTTTGATAATGAACTTGTTTATGTAGGAAGAGCCTTCACCGGTGATATAGAACAGGTAGTGCTATTATCACTTATGGAGCAGGAGGGCAATGAGTTCTCTATGGATGATATAGTTATCTATGATGGAATTTTAGATACCTATCCTTTCCTTAGCTCTAGCGTTTCAAGCGGTATTATTTCTGGCGGAAATGAGCAGGAAGTTGATATTACATTTAATGCTGAGGGTCTTTTTGGAGGTACGTATACCAATGAAATTCAGATCTCAACTAACGATCCGGTTAACTCTGAATTTATGGTGCCTGCTGTTCTTAATGTTACCGGTACCGGTAAGCCCATTATTTCTACAGACCCGCAGGCTTTGGCTTTTGGTGATACTTTCGTTGGTGGTACGGTAACTCAGGAATTAACAATTACAAATAGTGGTACAGAGATATTAAACGTTTCGGACCTCAACACTACTGGGGATTTTAGTGTTCAAAACGACGCATTCTCACTATTGCCATTTGGCAGCACAACCATTGAAGTTTCCTTTTCTCCAACGGCTTTGGGTGCGCTTGAAGGCGATTTGATAATCACAAATAATGACTCAGATAACCCTCAGTTGATGATTGATTTATCTGGTAATGGAGTAGAGGCGCCGGCAATTACTGTTGATCCTTCCGAGCTATCCGCTGAATTAGATAGGGGGACATCAACTACCGAAACATTAACAATAACCAACGAAGGCGTAGCCCCGCTGGATTTTACCATTGAGATAGGAGAAGCGGCTGACGAAGTTTCCTCCGTTAGTATTAACATCAATCCTTCAAATAAGGCTTTAAGCGCCACCGGTGGCCCTGTTAAGCAATCAATTTCAAGCTCTTTTAAAGGTCTACAGCTAACTTCCGATGTGAGGTTGAGTGCATCAGAATTAAGTGTTCTGGTATTAACCCCTGATGACGACGTATCCGATTTGTCAGCTGCGCTGGATGCTTTCCCTGATTTAAATGTTACAACTTATCCTAAAGCTGACCTTCCGGGAATAGTTTTGGAAGATTTGACAGGTCATGATTTAGTAGTTACAAGTAATAATACACAATGGCTTGCTTCCGGTTCAGTGGATCCAGCAGTGGTAGGTAATTTGCTAGCTGATTACATTGATCAAGGAGGCAAGGTTATAGCTAATTGTTTCGCCTATGATTATGATGCATGGGCTTTAGCTGGGCGCTTTATAACCGAAGGTTATGGCCCTTTTACAGGAACAACTACCGACTTTTTCGGAGATACATCATTAGGTACCATTCATGCGCCGGATCATCCCGTTATGGAGGGTGTTACTTCCATAACCAATGGTTACTTATGGCAAGACCCATCCCTGGCTGATGGGGCCACTTTATTAGCAGATTGGAACGATGGTAGTCACTTTGCTGCTGCGAATGAGAATGTAGTGGCGCTTAATATACTTCCAAGTGACGGTAATGGAATACCTGGTTGGACAGGTGACCTCGCTACTCTTTATCACAATGCTGCCCTGTGGCTAACAGGATCTGGTTTTGTATCCGTGGATACTGAAGAGGGTACGCTTGCTCAAGGAGAGTCGGCAGAAGTAACGGTCACTATTAGCGCTGAAGGTCTCGAAGCGGGCTTCTATGAAGCGCTTATTAGTATTGTATCTAATGATCCTGTTAATGGCACAGTTGATGTGCCAGTAGGCCTGACAGTTATAGGCCCTGCTATCGTTGCTAATCCTGAGCAGTTAGAAGCTACCGTGCTAAAAGGATTGTCTGAGACTCAGACGCTTACCCTTAGCAACAATGGATCTGCTGATGCAGAGTTCGTTATTGATATCACAAATGCTTCTAGCTCGGAGGACGTTAGCTTGGCTGCAGATAATTCACCTCGTAGAACTGAGCCTTTTGCTGGTTCTTCGCTAGATTTTGCCACTGCCGTAGATAAAAGTGTGTCACAGTTAGCGGCAGGAGATGAAGTATACAGCACAGGATTTGAAAACTTTTCCGTTGGTAATATCAACGGTCAGCAAGGCTGGACAGGCCAATTTGGGAATTGGCGAGTTGAAAACTTTGGACCTAAAAGTGGAACGCAACATTTTGAGGGACTATCGGATGGTTTTGGACAGTCCGTGGCTTTTACACCCACCCTTGATTTAGGAGAGGCTGATATTACTACTGCCTCCATGGATATCTACCTCGAAGAGGGCGCTTCTTGGTGGATTTCTACTGAAGGTGCAACTGCAATAAATGCCAGAATCATTTTCGATCCTGAAGGGAATGTGGTAATGGTATCTACCAATAGTGGCGGAGATGTTCTGCTGGACACAATACCTTTTAATGTCCCTGATGAATACTTTAACATTGCTTTCGAAGTAAACAGAACTACTCTGGACTTCAAATTTTTAATTAATAGTGTGGAAGCTTTTTCAGGTACTGCTTTCTCGGGAGACGTTACGAACGTTGTTGTTCTCTCTCTTATGGAAGTAGCTGGGCCATTATTTAGAATGGACAACGTAAACATGTATGAGGGTCCTTATGTACCTGATTACTTAACTTTATCAGAAATGTCAGGTGTGATTCCTGCTGGTAGCAGCCTAGACATTGATGTTTCATTTGATGCCTCTCAAACTGCATTTGGCGCCTATTACCGAAACCTTGAGGTATTTATAAATGGAGCTTCTACGGCAGATTTGGTTGTACCTACCACTTTCACAGTAACAGGCGACGCTGCGGTAGAAGTTACACCACAGGTGCTAGAGCAGGTGGTGAACTACAAAGAGCTGGAAACTACGGAGTTCATTATCCATAATACCGGAGGTCAACCGATTGATTTTGGTGTTAATGTGTTTGGCGCAGACCTGGAAGATCAAAGCATGGCTTTCGACGCTAACCTACGACCGGAAAAGTCTGGTGAGAAATACGATCAATATTTGAGTCATAGAAAACTACAGAAAATAGCGCCTTCCACCACGCAACTTATGGTGGGGGAGACGTTGATGTCGGAAAATTTTGATGGCGCTACTTTCCCACCGGCAGACTGGACTGTGGTAGATAATGAGGGTCAGGGACTTCAGTGGGATGTACTTGCAGTGCATGGTATGGACAATTGGAGCGGTTCAGGAGATGCCGCATCGGTAAACAGTGATGCGAATGATGGTGTTGAATATGATACCGAATTAATTACACCGTCTATTGATATAGAAGGTAAAACAGGTGTAGCGGTCCAATACAATGCGAACTACATTAACTTTTTAAATCAAGATTTCCTAGATCTGGACGTGACAACAGACGGTGGCGCTACTTGGACAACGGTGCTAAGCTGGAACGAAGATCATGGTTCATTCTTTGGTGCTCCCGGTGAGTTTGTTTCGGTTGAATTAGATGATTATGTAAGTGGCGCTAGCGCTATGCAGCTCAGATGGAGGTATTATAATCCAAATTCTGGCGACTGGGATTACTACGTACAAATTGATGATGTTGAAGTACTGGCCGATGCCAATACATGGCTTACCGTAAGCCCGGCAATTGGCTCAATACCTGTCGGTGAAAGCCAGACAATAAGTGCGACTTTTGATGCATCAAAAGTAGATCCAGGACAGTATTTCGCTGGCATTTTGGTGAATAGCAATGCCGTGAATGTACCTATTGCCTCTGTCTTCTCAATTATGGATGTGCTGGAGCCGGCAGAAATTTCTGTAGATCCTACCGAACTGGAACAAGTGTTGGTTACCGGGTTTTCGGAAACTCAAACCATGTCTATTACCAATAGTGGAGAGAGTGTGTTGCGCTATGAACTTGGAGGCTTCTTAAAAGACGCAGCTGCCGTATCAGTCAAGAAAGAACAGGGTGAGCGCATAGAAACTGTAAAACGCACTGCCCGTTCGGAAGCTGAGTTCACTTCTGGTAAAGAGGCAGTGACAGTCGGAACAGTTAAAAAACTCTCAACCGCTCCGGTTTATGGTACCGATTTCGAAAGTTTTGATCTGGGTGATATTAATGGTCAAAATGATTGGTTCGGACAATTTGGTAACTGGACAGTAGAAGCAGAAAATGCAGACAGTGGAAACCAGCATTTTAGAGGGTTGTCTGATGGATTTGGGCTTTCACTATCAGCCTCGCCAAATGTGGGTGTTGGTGTTGAAAACATTTCTTCTTTTACCGCAGATGTTAGTTTAGCCGGAGCCGGCGTTACTTGGCAGCTCATTCCTCAATCTGCAACTGATGAGCTTGTGGTGACGAGAATCCAAATGACACCCGAAGGTGGTTTAGAAGTTCTGATTGATGATGGTGACGGCAATCCAATTTTTGAACCGCTTGGTGCAGTTCCGTCAGGTTATTTTAATCTAAAAGTTCAGAGTGATAGAGCAACAAGTATCATTGATGTTTTCATCAATAAAGAACTGGTGTTCAGCGGTCAGGGTTTTGCCGGAGATATTGAAGAGGTCATTATCCTTTCCTTAATGGAAGAAGCCGGACCAACGTTGGATGTTGACGACATGAATATTTGGGACGGTGAGGCGCCTATTCCTTTCTTATCTACAAATCCTGAATTTGGCGACGTAGCTTCAGGTGAAACGATAGAGATAGAGGTTACCTTTGACGCTACGTATCTTGAAAAAGGTGTTTACACAGATAATATACTTGTCTTTAACAATGACCCTGAAAATCCCGTAGTGTCAGTGCCTGTTACCTTGGAAGTTATTAACCCTCCTGCAATAGAAGTGGATCCTGAGTCAATTGAGAGTTTAGTTTTGATAGGCTCCACCAAAGATCATAATATGACGATCACTAATACTGGAGAAGCTAATTTAAGGTTTGGTTTCGCTGGCTTTGGAGAGGCGCCTGATCCGGGAGTTTTTGCTAAGCAAAATATAGAGCTTAATCCAGAACAACTTGAGAAATTAGGACGTGATGAAGAAGGCTCTAGAGTGCAAATAAATACTACACCAATCCGTTTTATGGAAGGTGAAGAGCTACTTTCCGAAGATTTTGAAGGTGCTACATTCCCTCCCGATGGGTGGTCTGTTATAGATAATGAAGGTAACGGTGTAGTTTGGGAAATGTCTACGGATAACTACACGGGAGCTACGGGAAATACTGCCATGGCAAATAGTGACGCGGCAGGAATCGTAGAATACGATACTGAATTAAGATCTCCCGAATTAGACGTAGATGGTAAGGCAGGTGTAATCGTTCAATATTATGCAAACTATCAAAACCTTTCTAATGGTGATTTTCTTGATTTGGATATAACAACAGATGGAGGTACGTCATGGACAACTGTCTTAAGCTGGAATGAAGACCATGGTAGCCTCTTTAGTATTCCTGGAGAGTACGTTACAGTTGAGTTGGATGATTACACTTCCGGAGCTACTACTATGCAACTAAGATGGAGATACTACAATCCAAATACTGGTGATTTCGATTGGTACGCGCAAATCGATGACGTGGAAATCATTTATGAAGGCGTCCAATGGTTAACGCTTGATCCGGGACAAGGCGTTTTGAGTGAAGGAGAGTCCCTCAACGTTACAGTTACATTTGACGCTACGGAAGTGGAACCAGGTACATATACACAAGAGTTATTATTACTTACCAATGTGCCTGGCGAGCCCGAAAAAGTGCTTGACATGACCATGATTGCTGCAATAGTAGAACCACTGGAGTTGGCGGCTACATGTTCTGATAATCCTGATGCAGAAAGAAGGTGGGAAGTAAATAACCCTAATGCTTTTGATGTAGATGCATTTTGGTTCATCATTGGATCAGCAGTCAGTGATAGCGTTAAATTAGCGCCAGGCATAAACTACTTCAGTAGCCCTACTCAAACAGACAGACCTAATACTGTTAAATTGAGGTGGTTAGATCATACTGCCACTTCTAACGAAGCAGTATCCGAAAGTAGTGGCTTGCCATGTTTGGTGGAAGACCTGAACTTAACCTCTATGTGTAGTAACAACCCCGATCTTTTCAGAAGATGGAGAATTCGCAACCCGAATCCATTCCAGGTTATGGTAACATGGAATGTAGTAGGAACTACGCAGAGTGGTATTGTTTATGCGACAGGAGATGGAGATACTTTCTTCTTTACCGAAGCAATTGACGGTCCAAACACCACCATTATTAAATGGCTCGATGAGAATGGTGTTGAACAACAAAAAGTAAAAGCTTCCAGTGGAGAGATTTGTGACGTAGATAATTCTTGCGCTGGAGGTGACATCGTTGCCTTTGAGCAGGGCGCCAAACGAAATGGTAAAGCTGTTTCAGCAAGACGTAGCGATGCGTCAAACGCGCTTGGAGTTCCTGAGCAGGCGGATGGCTACAACTTTGTTTCGCTAGGTTTTGGAGGTAGTGTTACTATTGAGTTAAGCAATATGGTTATTGACCAGCCTGGTAATGATTTCATCTTAATTGAAACATCGTTTAGAGATGCGAACAGACCCTGTTCAACATATCCTGAAACTGCTGATGTTTACGTATCACAAGATGGGCAACAGTTCATTTTAGTGGGTGAGGCTTGTAAGGATACTGAGTTCGACATAGCTACAGCCGGACTTATGGATATAAGTTATATTAAGGTTGTGGATACTTCAGATCCCGCAGACTTTGGAGGAAATGCAGATGGTTTTGATGTCGATGGCATTGCTTGTTTGAATCTATTCTCATCACAGTCTGCTCCGTTCGCGCAGCGATTATCTGAGAACAATGTACCAGACGAAGAAGGCGAACAAGGTGTAGTTACGTTCCCGAACCCTTTCAGAGAGGAAATAGCCGTTACCATGGAAGTTGAAGTAGACGGCGGGTTCGATTTAATTGTACACGACCTGTTTGGCGCCGAAGTATACAGAGGAGAAACCACGTCAAGTTTCGGTCAGATAAGAGCAGAAATAGATGCTAGAAACTTTGCTGATGGAACCTATATGCTAACCATAGTTGCGAAGGATAAATCAGTGAGAACGACTCATTTGATGATCAAGCGATAAGCTTACCTAATCCTTAATAGTAAGGCCGATGTTGATTCAGCATCGGCCTTTTTTTGTTGCTATATATACATTTCCTGGCCAATAAAGTTTTCTAACCAAGTTCGATAAAGTTTATCTGTGCAAGAACCGTCCATATAGTGAAAGCAGAGAGTAGTGATGTGCCAATCCTGTGTTTTGGTTAAGGTATTATAACCATCCAATTTGATATCCCTCGGTTTTTCGTAAACTGGTAGAAGGCCGGAAGCCATTAAACTATTCATTTCCAGAACTATAAGGCCTGCTTATTTTCTATAAATTTAAACTTAAACGAAATCGTCTAACAAGAGAGCACTCTGGGGCGGACTGATCGACTGATTTCTTTACTGACAATCCGAATATCTGATAATCAATGGGTTATGATAGGGTTCAATCAAATATGATTTTTATCATAAAAATTTCTTTTTATACGGATCAGTATCTATAAAATATATTTTTATTTTCGCCATCAAACTTGAAAATTGATGTTAAAGAAGATTGTTCTTGGTGCGTTTTTTTGTATCAGCTGTTGTGGCTTTCAGGTGCTCACAGCGCAAGAGAATACTTCAGGATCTGATAACCTTACGCTCTCACCAGGCGATTTAGGAGCACTTCAAAATAGTGTTAATCTCTATACGGGCCAGGTCTCCTTTCCAATGACAATAGCCTCATTGCCCGGAAGAGGCGGACTTAGCCCAAAGGTTACTATTAATTATAACTCCTCCGGTGTAAATGATGCTGTTGAAACCTGGAACAGGGAAAACCCTACCGGGATACTCGGATTGGGTTGGTCCTTTGACTTTCCCAGAATAATTTCTAATCACAATAATACTGTTACCCGTCAGGATGATGTATTTTATCTTATTGAGGGTGGGCAGTCGGTAAGGCTCATTTGCGTTGATAGTGATTCGGATGGGACCTCCGGTTTTCGTTCTTATAAAACTGAGATCTATCAACCCTGGCGGGTGCACTACCATTATGGCTCCGAGAAGTGGGAGATCATAAAAGATGATGGTACCCGATACGTTTATGGTGACAATGCGCGACCAAAAAATGATGGTACACTCCAAAATATGGTGGCTTGGCAAAATTGGATTGGTAGTAGTAACGTGGTTGAAGGCCAATCCGAAATGCCTTACATATGGAATTTATCTGAGATCGAGAACCTATGGAATGATAAGATAACCTATTACTATGAGAATATAGAAGAGGAAGTAGGAACGCACAGTACTCCCGGAGCCCCTGGTAACCCAAAACATACCAGAGCTTCTGTGCTTAGCAGAATCGAAGGGCCTATTGGCAATTATATTCAGCTTAACTATAGCATGAAAGAGTACATAGACTGTCCTACATCAGGTGACTTTAGATGTACGGATACCAAAAGAGAATATCAAGACCTGCATGAAGAAACTAGTGAGCCGGATGCTTACCAGGAAAAATATGAGTCCAGGTATTTACAGAGTATAGAAGCGTTTGATGAACTAGGGCTCCCGATTTACGATGTAAACTTCACCTACAATGAAGATGAAGAAAGTGTAAAATGGATCGGGGAAGGAGAATTTACGAAGAGGTTACTTACCGGCATAGAGCAAACAAATTATACTGGCGTCAAGCTACCCAAAACATCTTTTGCCTATGAAACCGGAGATGTTCCTTACAAGGGATACCTAATTCATGTATCTAACTCAATAGGAGGAGAAATAAACTATCAATATGAAGTCTCTAGTCAGGTGGTAGGACAGGCGTGTTTACCGCTACTTGGTTGTACCGATATTGAAAGGAGCTTTCTGTCGGAGAAAGATATTTTAGCGGAAGCACCTGATGCCACTTGGAGTGAACCTAATATATACATGGGACCTGACTATGTAGTGGTCATTTGGCGACAGAATGCTGAATTTCTATTTTTAGGTCATTTAGCACACACGTCTGATCCCAGACCCTCTTACCTTCAGATTTATGAATGGAAAGGTGAGTGGGTAAAACACGACATGGGCAGCCTTGGAAATTTAAGATTGAGCCATGATATAGAAAAGCAGGAGCTTGTAATCGGACTGGAGCAAGATCATTTTGGAATCGCTCTGAGGCAGGGTACAAACCTGTACCGGATGAATTTATTTCATAAAAACAAGTACAACGGCTCATGGGCATCATACAGCGACAATGTAACCCTTTATGACGGCCGGTTAGCAGACGCACAGTACCTGTCTGAGCTATACTTACACTCTGGCCACAATCATTTCTCACTGGGTAATATGACTTCACCTTTTTCATACATGTACACTTGGGATGGATCTGATTGGGAGAAGAATCAACTGAATTATTCTGTAGCAAGTCCGGCAGGAATGCACTACACAAGTTCAGATAATTTTGTTCTGGCTCACAACATAAATACGAACCCCGATGAGTTTAGTATCCACCTAATAAGTGAGGATAAAGTATGGACCACTAGCGCTTTCAATGCTAATTTTCGCACCGATGCAGTTTACAGCGATCAAAAAAGAGAAGATCGCTCGTATTGGTATAGTACTCCTTCTTTTTTGGTGGCCTTGGCAGATGATAATCCGGAATACGCCTATGTTTTAGATCAAAATTATATTGATCATGAACGGTTTACCTTACCCGCTGTCGGGGATTATTATCCCGTAGTTACACCTTCGAATACCAACATCAATATTTCTGCGCACCCAACAGGAGAGTTTGAAGATTTTAATGACCTGTTTTTTTACAGATATGATGGTGACGAATGGAAACAAAGAATCATAAAAGGAGAAGGTCTCTTTGATGTCTACGCAGGCCCTAAACTATATCACTCTGCTCCTGATATTATCGGGTTTAGTATTGGTGAAAGCACTCTGGGTCTAATGCGTTATGATGCAAACATTGGAGACTGGTCAACAAATCAATATACTACTCCGATTAACTGGTTGGATCGCTATGTAAAAGTATCGTCGCGCTCGGCTCTGATGGGTAACAAACTCTATTACCTGGAGCCTGATGGCCAGTGGATTAAAAAGGGTGAGGTAGATACCGACGGCTTAAACGGAAGCTCCTGGTATGAAGATCTAAAAAGTGCTAATGACATATATGCTTTTTCAAAGCCATACACCTCAACAATGTTTTACAAATTCATCAATGGAGAGATCAGAAACAGGAAGCTCTCAAAAAATATGGACAAGCGTACCTCTTTTTATGACGTAGGGGACCGTCTTTTAAGTAGTAATATTATGGCCGCTTTTGATGTAGATAATGCAAAGAAAGCGGATACAAGAAAGTTTCACCTGTATAAATGGCAGAGAAATGACTTCAACGGAGGTCATGCCAATATAGTTGTCAGCAATGTACGTGTTAATGACGGCATTCTTGACATTAACAAGGCCTACGGTTACAATTTCAGGACGGCACGTGTAGACGCCTCCGGAAATGTTCCCTTGTTCAACGAAGTGACGGTAGTGACCGGAAGTTCCAGTGTTTCGAATCACCCGAAAGGATATACGAAACATTACTTTCATAATGGTAAGCCGCTGGCTGATTTGCCAAAGTTACCTGTTGACCAGGTTGATGCAGATGTTTTACTTTTTGCGGGCAGTCACTATCGTACCGAGATGTACAATAAAGATGATGTTCTATTAACAGAAAGTGAAACCATCTACTCTACGGAAAAGCAGGTGGTACAAAATATCGCGGCAGATAAAATAGATGAAACCTACTCTGTACGCCCAACATTAGCGGTTACCAAAGATTACCTTCCAGAAGGCACGCAAACTGCCGTAACCCTCACCACATATAATGAATATGGTTACCCTATTGAAGTTGAGAACAGAACCGGTTCAACATTAGCTGAAACCAAGGCGCGAAATGCTGTTCAGTATACATATTATCCGGAATCCTATGATGAAACCGAGCATAACATCTACAGCGAAATTATTGCAACCAAAAACCTTGTTAATGGAACGGTGGTGTCTGCAAGCGCTACGGTTTGGGATGTTATCGCCGCCAGGTCTCAGGCAATAAAAACATACAGCTGGAGGGGCTTTGGATCCTCGGTATTTCAAAATTGGGATGGTTCAGAACCGGCAGGTCAATGGCGCTTGGGAAATAAAACAGAGCAGCGCGACAACCACGGGAATATCCTGGAAAGTAGTGATTTTATGGGTGACTACGAATCAGCAGTGTATGACGACCTGATGTTAAATCCTGTGGTGAGTGCATCTTATGCCGAGTACGATAAGATAGGTGGTACCAGTTTTGAAACGGGACAGCCAGGAAACATGTCTTTTGGAGGCACAACGGACCAGGAGGCTTATACAGGAAGCAGATCATTATTGAATGGGAGTGTTTCCAGGAGTTTACCCAATGGGGACTATGAGATTTACTATTGGTATAAAAACGACCCTGGCAATGTATCCATAGCAAGCGGTACAGTCAGCGACTTAGGTGAGCAACGTACCGCCAAAGGTTGGAAACTACAAAAGTGGAGAGTCACCGGCGGCGGTGTCATCACGATAAGTTCTACCGGATACATTGACGAATTGCGATTGCATCCTTCAGAGGCCTATGTAACCACCTATGTGTATGACAACCGCCAGAAGAAAATTGCCGAGACAGGTTCTGATATGATCACTACCTTTTTCTACTATGATGATTATGAGCGTCAACATTACATTACTGACCACGAAGGTAATATTGTGCTGTACTATGAGTATGGATTTAAAAAGCTAGGGGAATGATCTTGGAATTGATATGTGTAAAAGAAAAATTGATAACGTGCTGATTTAAAATAAATATGAAGCTAACAGGAAGCCTTTTAACTCTTATTTTCATTTTAGTTTTCTCAGCGTATGGGCAGCTTGAAACAACTTATGAACAATATCTTAAAGATTTTCGGCGTAACGAAGAGCTATTTGTTTCCAAGCTTTTGGCAGACAACCCATATATATCTAAGTCCGAAATTAAAAATAGGGTAAAGTCTTACTACCAATCCAATTTCAATCCACCTGATCCAGAACCGAATAATACCTTTCGTCAATTAACGACACAAAGTAGTACGGCATTTAATGTTGTTCCAGACGACATAGAATATTTAGCTTTAAGAGCAATTTTCGAGTCTACTGGAGGTCAAGACTGGTTTGACAAATCGAATTGGGACTATCCAAATTGGCGAAATCCAAGCACAGTTACCTATCAGGATTTTGAAGATTGGTTTGGAGTGCAAGTGCAAAATGGTGATGTAACTCAACTAAGACTTTCTTACAACAATCTCATTGGTTCATTACCCACTGAGCTTGGAGACCTTGATCAGTTATCATATCTGAGGCTTTACAATAACCAACTTGCAGGAAGTATCCCTTCTGACTTTTGGGGACTATCTAATATTAAATGGCTATACCTTGGGAGTAATCAATTTACAGGACCAATACCAGAATCAATTGGCAATTTGACATTGCTGGAGGAATTCTATATTGGTAATAACGGTTTTTCCAATCCTCTACCATCCAATCTTTGGACATTAACTAATCTTAAAAAGTTAGATATAAGTCTAAATGCATTTGATGGAATATTTCCTGCTGAATTTGGTAGTCTTTTAAGCCTTGAAAACTTCAGATCCTATGACAATGGCTTCACTGGTCCTTTTCCGAATATTACTAACCTCACGAACCTTACTGAACTAAGTATCGACTACAATGATTTTACTGGTACCATTCCTTCTACTATATCCAACCTCACTAATCTCGGAACGCTCAACATTCAATTCAATCAATTTTCTGGGCAAATACCAGTTGGGTTGTGGTCAATTAGCACTTTAGGAACCTTCAACGCCCGTTTCAACAATTTGACTGGCCCCATTCCTAATACTATTGGGGGATTGTCGAGGTTGAATTTACTTAACCTTCAAGCAAATCCTATTGGTGGAACTATACCTGAAAGCATTGGAAACTTGAATTTCTTACAGAGCCTTAATCTTGCAGATTGCCAACTGACAGGCGTTATTCCTGAGACCATTGGTGGCATGGACATATTGTACTATATATACCTGAATAACAATCAACTGACAGGCACTATTCCCGAAAGTATAGGAAACTTAAGTGCATTGAGGTATGGCTTGGCTCTTTCTAATAATAATTTAACTGGTAGTATCCCAGCGAGTATAGGTAATTTGACCTTGCTTGAAGACATTAGGTTGAATCAAAATCAACTTGAAGGTATTTTGCCGGCATCACTGGCAAATCTTGGGGCGCTGGATTACTTCGATATAGCGCAGAACGACATTTCAGGAACTATACCCTTTGATCTATCGTCAAATCCAAGTTTAGCTACTCTAAACGTTTATTATAACTTCTTTGACATGGGCGATCTTGAAGGGGTTTTTACATCCAGCGGTCCGGTTTTCCCCACAACAAATTATGCTGTCCAGAAAACTGTTCTTGAAGCACCACAAGATTTGACATTTATTGTGGGACAAGACATTGCTATTGCTTTTATAGCTGATGGGGCAAATAACATTTACCAATGGCAAAAGTGGGATGGCAATAAGTTTCAAGATATCCTTGGCGCAACAAATGCAAGTTATTTAAGTACAAATGCGGCATTAGATGATGCAGGAATTTATCGATGTAAAGTAACTAACTCTTGGGTGGTCAATCTACAACTCTTTAGTAACGAAATATCAATTCAGGTTGTAGAAGGCCTTCCACCGTCTCCAACGGTAACAGACACCAATATTTGCTCCGACCAAACCGCCACGCTTACTGCCAATGGTTCCGGCATCATTAATTGGTACGCCGAAGCAACTGGTGGTACATCATTCCATACAGGGACTAGCTACACAACTCCGGTCCTTTCAGAAACCACTACTTATTACGTATCCCAGACAATTGATGGTATAGAAAGTGAACGTGTGTCAATCACAGCCTTTGTAGGCCCTATTTTTAATGCCGCTCAGGATCAGTCCATTTGTCGAGGCGATGCCGTACCTATTTTCGTTGAGGGGGAAAACCTCACGGTAGATTGGGGTGAAAATTTTGGTAATCAAACTTCCTTTGTTGCCAGACCGGAAGTTACTACTACTTACAACTACACGGTTAATGATGCGTTTGGCTGTTCTACAGCAGGGAGTATTCTTATCACTGTTTATGAGTCACTGGAAGCTAATATACTTGCTCCGGAACCAACGTGCCTGGGTGAAACAGTAACCCTGGAAGCTGAAGAAGTGGCCGGGGCGTCCTACACCTGGGAGCCCGGAGGCCTGACAGGAAGGGTGGTTGACATTACACAATCGGAGGTTATGGAATACACCCTCACAGTAACTAATGCTGAGGGTTGCAGCGCTGAAGCCAGCGTCATCCCCGAGATCAAAACATTGATAGTAGCCAGTGAGGACCGTGAAATTTGTGTTACTGAAACGGCTACATTGATAGCTGAAGGCGGGGATACTTACCTGTGGAGCACCGGGGAAACTACCCAGGAAATCGTATTTTCTCCCTCTGGACCCGGGGTGTTTACACTTACGGTCACAGCCACCAAAGAGGGGTGTTCTTCTACAGAAGATGTGGTAGTTACGGTAAATGAGTATTGTCCCGGGGCGCCCATCAGTTTTTTGGCCCGCGGCATAAGTACCTCCGAAGTTGAACTTATCTGGCGAGAACCGGATGGCAACCACCTGCAATACATCATTCAAAGACTAAATGAGACCAGCGGCTTATATGAAACGGTAGCTACTTTACCATTGGGCACTACAAGTTGGATGGATGAAGGGCTAACGGCCGAAACCATTTATTACTATCAGATCTACAGTGAGGTGGCTGCGGAGAAGTCGGAAAGCAGATATGCACGTGCCCGAACTTTCACTCCTAACCAAAACTACATTATGGAAACGGAAGTGTTGGCGGAAGGAATTACAGATGTGCTGACCGTTCCTAATTTGGATTATGACAGCCGGAATAGCACCTGGAACTACCTGAATGGCCTTGGTTCTGACATGCAAACAGTGATTGAAGGAGCAAGTCCCACGCAAAAGGATGTTATCCAACCTATCATTTACGATGAATTTGGTATGCGTACGAAGCAATACCTGAGCTATACTATTTCACAACCCACAAAACCGGGAAATTTCCGTGATGATGCCGATGTGGAGACTACAGATTTCTATGCCAAACCACCCGTGGGTGTCGTATCCACTGCCTACCCCTATGCGGAAACAGTTTTCGACAGTTCGCCACAAAACAAAGTGTTGGAGCAGGCCTCTCCCGGAGAAGATTGGCAGGTATCTACAGGAAGGACGGTAAAAATCAATACTACAACCAATGGACCAACCGATTTCCTGGACTGGCATGTTGTGGGCAATGACTTGGTAGCATCTTCATACTACCCGGCAGCGCAGGCCAAAAAGTCAATCACTACGAATGAAGATAACGAGACCGTTATCATGTATAAAGACATGCTGGGTCGTGAATTAATGCAAAGCGTTCTCATGCAGACCGGCACGATAACAACCTATTTTGTCTACAATAATCGGGGTAGTCTGCTATATAGAATTACACCCAAGCTCATTGAAAATTTATCCGGAGGATTACCGTACACAATAGACCAGAATACCATTCTCAATGAATGTTACGGCTACAAATATGATCAGCAGGAACGGTTGATTGAGGAAAAATGGCCGGATAAAGAAGCGGTGATCTATGTATATGACAAATGGGATAGGCCGGTGCTTTCCCAAACGGGGAACCAGCGCATGATCAACGAATGGTCGTTTACCAAGTATGACCGCTTTAACAGGCCTGTTCTATCAGGGCTCTACGATGCCGGTTCATTCCAAACTCAGGTACAAATGCAGGCTCAGGTGGACTCCTTTTATGATGTACCTGGTGCCAGTCGCTATGAAACCTTTGGGGGTGCAACACTGGGTTATACCAATGTTAGTTTTCCCGATGTAAATAATGAGGAAGCTTACCTCTCTGTAACTTATTTTGACAACTATGATTTCATAGCGTCGGATGCTTCTTTTGGTACATCATACAACTACGATAATTCGACACTTGGTTGCGAGAACGTTGCCCAAGGTACGTATTGCTTTCCTTCAGATGCGCTAAAAATATTAAAAGGTAAGGTAACCGGTTCTAAAACCAGAGTACTGAATAAATCTGAATGGCTTAACGAGGTGGTGTATTACGATGACAAAGGACGCACTATTCAGGCGGTAGCCCAAAACTATAGAGGCGGTATAGATAGGGCCAGTTCTCTCTACAGTTTTTCAGGCTGGCTTCTTGCTACCGCCAGTAGCTTAGTTGCACCCGATGGGCGTACATACGGAATAAAAAGAAGATTTGTCTACGATCATACGGGCAGGCTGAAAGAGGGCTATCATGAACTTTTTAAAGATGGTGTGGGGCAAGGGGAGGTCTTCCTGGCACAAAATATCTATAACGAATTAGGGCAGTTAATCGAAAAGAACCTGCAGGTTGATCAAAGTATTCCCCTCCAATCAGTTGATTATCGCTACAATATTCGTGGCTGGTTAGAGTCAGTGAACAATGCGCAGCTGACCAATGATGGCAGTGATGACATTAATGACCTTTTCGGTATGGAAATAATTTATCAGACTCCAATCAATGGAGTACAGTCCGTTAATAACTAGTTCATGAAAAGATCCTTGTCAAGAATAATACTCTTCTTGTTAATAATATTTCGCTCAGCATCTCTAACGTATGCCCAGTCTGGTAATTGGCAAGCAGTTTATATCAACTTTGGATTGAATAACCAAGCGGCATCTCCATGGAACAACACGTTAAGTGTACCTGCTCAGAATGTGAGTTTTAGTGATCTTCTTGATGATAGTGGAGTAAATAGTGGTATTGATTTAGTGATCACCTCGAATTGGTCGGGTACATATGATCCGGTTTTTGACGATGGTGCTGTTACCGGTAATGACTCGGGGGTTTATCCCGATGCAGTGATTGAAGAGTACTATTACTTTGGCACTTTTGGGGTACCGGATATAATGACGATGGAGCTACGTGGACTTGATCCATCAGGCAGTTATGATATAACATTTCTGGGAAGTAGTGTTTGGTCTGGAGTTCCTGATAACGGGTCAACGGTATATACGATAAATGGCCAAAGTGCGACGTTGAATGTTCAGGGGAACAACAGTGAAACGGTTACGTTAAGTGATTTATTCCCGGACAATGCTGGTGTGTTGCAGATTGAGATGAGCAAGGCCGCCGGCGCTCCGGTAGGTTACATTAATGCGCTGGTTGTAACGCCGTCACCCCCATTGCAAGCACCAGATAATCTTACCCTGGTGAGTTTATCCACCGATCAGTTGGAGATATCATGGGTAGACAACTCTACTGATGAAACAGGTTTTGAAATAGAGCGTAAGCTATCAAATGAACCTAACTATTCTTTGTTGACTACTCTGCCTTCCAACGCAACGAATTATATAGATACACAGGTCCAGTCAGGTGAGAGCTATAACTACCGGGTTCGGGCTGTTAATTCCACATCTCAATCCAATTATACATCAGCATTGCTGGTGACAGTCCTTCAGTCTCAAACGAACTCTGGTGTTTACATCAACTTTGGATTGAATAACCAAGCGGCATCTCCATGGAACAACACGTTAAGTG
>ERZ1740070.283-NODE-283-length-35838-cov-9.977364_pt1 | contig 35838 bp, 31 predicted proteins | sample MGYA00581734_ERZ1740070 | MGnify/ENA primary metagenome ERZ1740070 (study PRJEB43018, sample SAMN04849744) | marine metagenome | isolation source: floating plastic debris | place: Pacific Ocean | collected 2008-09-01 | study: EMG produced TPA metagenomics assembly... | reverse complement strand
GACACTTAGCGCACTCCGAATGGCCCCGTTAGGTCGGGTTCAACGGACGCTTACCCCAAACCGATGTGTTGTCATAGAAGACAGTCCGGCGGGTTTGACGGCCGCCAAAGCTGCAGGCATGAAATCAATCGGCTTTCTTGGTGGCTCGCACGCCGAGCTGGCAGGTTTGGAATCCAAACTCGCAGCGCTTCAACCAGACCGGATCATTTCATCCATGGCCGAGTTGCCAGGGGCGATTGAGAGTATTTTTACTGCTTAGCTGCGATCAGGACTGGAGCATTTTTTCTGCGGTATGTTCGTCCGTGATGAAGACTGTTGGCGTTACTAAGCGGACGCATCCGAGCAGGACCTTCACTTTCTCCGCGCCGCCAGAAATCAGCACTCTTTCCTTCGCCCGTTTCAACCTGTCCAGACCAACAGATATCCCTCGTGTATTCACGTTGTGATCGACAAGTTTTCCATCCTCGGAGATGAAATTGTACAAGAGATCGCCGACAGCGCCGGCCTCTATGAGGCTCAATCTCTCAGCTTCTGTGAGATGTCCTAAGCGATACGAAGTCGTGATGCCCTCGATGCCACCGGCACTGAGAAAAGCGACGTCCAAGTTGTCGGCTTGATCAAAAATCTGGTTGATACCACAGCGTTCCAACAGCGCATGTTTGGTTTCCTCACTATCCACCAGCGCAGGAGCTGGCACCAAGTAGCCTTCGCCGTGAAAAAGCTCAGCAAACTGCCAAGCAAATTCTGCAGGATTGAAACGCTTTGCTTGGGAAATGCCGCCCAAAAGCGAGATCACGCGTACATTTTGCAAATCTCGACCCTTGATGTGAGGCAACGCGGTGTAGAGCGTGCGGGCCCACCCTACCCCAATTTTCATATCCGACTGGACAAAATCCGAGATAAACTGTCCGCAAACTGTGGCGATAGCTTTTGTCGGATCAGTTTCATCTGGAGGCATAGGTGCGACGATGACTTGCCCAATCTCAAATTTTTTCTCAAGCTCCCGTTCCAGCTCAAGAACCGATGAGATTTTGGCATTTATCCGAATGTCCACTTCACCGCGTTTGTTCGCATCGGCGATGAGCCTTGTGACTTGAACGCGATTGAGGCCAAGTTTTTCGGCTGTTTCCTGCTGAGTCATACCCTCTACGTAGTAGAGCCAGGCTGCGCGAATACGTATGTCTCGGCTAGGATCTGATTTTCCCTTGTCTCGGACCAACACAGGATGATCGGCTTCGCGCCCCAAAAAAGTATCCGTCATCGTCGTTTGCTCCTCGAAGCCAGCGCGCAATATTTTGAGCGGGCTTCTGTGGCCAGGTAGGGTGTCGATCTCGGTACTTGCTCGTGAAGACCCCTGTGACATCCTGCTTGGCCGCGCACAGCGTCGAACCAGAGTAACCGCCTGTTTTGACGCCGTATGTTAAGGATTGGATTCACGTTCGTCTACTGTCGAGCCTCCTCGTGGAGCAATCAAGGAAGGCTCGTCATATGTGGATGGCACGATCATCTGCATCCAATGATGCTTCATGCAGCATTTCCGAAAGGGTTGGGTGGGGGAAAATTGTCCGCATGAGATACTCCTCGGTCGCTTCCAATGTCATGGCCACACCGATTGCCGTGATGAGCTCAGTCACCTCAGCGCCGATCATATGAGCCCCAAGGATTGCCCCTGTGTCTGTCTCGAAGATGAGTTTGATTAGCCCTTCGGCTTCGCCCAGAGCTATAGCCTTTCCGTTGCCAGCAAATGGGAAACGACCCACCTTAATGTTGTGGCCTGCGTCTTGTGCTTGCGCCTCGGTAAGTCCGACAGAGGCGATCTGTGGATGCGCATAGGTACAGCCGGGAACAAGGTTTTTGTCTATCGGATGCGCACTTTCAAGATCGGCAATTTTCTCCACACAAGCGACGGCTTCATGGCTCGCCTTGTGTGCAAGCCAAGGCCCACCCGCGACGTCACCTATTGCATAGACACCTGGCTCTGCAGTCGCCATCCATTCATCAGTTTTGATCTGACCGCGATCGACCTCAACTTTTGTATTTTCAAGCCCGATTCCTTCGACGTTCCCGACAATCCCAACTGCAGAAATAACCCTATCAAAGACGGCTTGTTGGGCTGTCCCATCTGCATTCTGGTAAGTCACTTCAACGCCTTCTGGCAACTTTATACAGGACTGATAATGAGTGCCTGTGAGAATCGTCATTCCTTGTTTCTTGAAGGCTTTTGTGGCCGCGGTTGAAATCTCTTCGTCTTCAGTGGGGACAATCCGATCCAGTAGCTCCATGATCGTCACGTCGCTTCCAAGTTCATTGTAGAAAGAAGCGAATTCAACGCCGATTGCACCTGATCCGACGATCAGCAGTTTGTTTGGTAAAGACTCCGGAACCATTGCCTCTTTTGAGGTGACAATGAGTTTTCCGTCAGGCTCAAGACTTGGGATGGTTCGGCTACGCGCGCCTGTCGCCAAAATGATATGTTTTGCGGCGACGGTCTCAGTTGTTTTGCCACCGCTCACTTCAACTTTCCCGTTGCCCAGGAGCTTTCCCCATCCCTTCAGGACCTTGATCCCGTTCTTCTTCATGAGGAATTTGACGCCACCCGAGAGTTTCCCGGAAACATCGCGCGAGTATTTCACGATATCATCGAGCTTGGGTTCTGCATTACCGGCAGACCAGCCAAAATGTTCGGCATCCTTGATGGTTCGACGGACATCAGCGGTCTTAAGAAGCGCCTTCGTAGGAATGCAGCCCCAGTTCAGGCAAACTCCCCCAAGTTCTTCCGCTTCGACAATTGCGGTCTTCAACCCAAGTTGTGCGGCACGGATAGCGCCAACATAGCCACCAGGCCCAGAGCCGATGACGACGACATCGAATTCACTGCTCATCATTTGCTCCGTTAGTTCAGCATCATTGCTGCCGGGTTTTCGACAAGCTCTTTGAATTTCTTCAGCCAGACGGCACCCAAAGCCCCGTCAACGACCCGATGGTCACAAGAAAGGCTGACGCTCATAACGGTAGCCAGTTTGGGATTACCCTGTTCGTCAGGAACAAACTGCTTGGTGCCCTGACCAACTGCCAAAATCATACTCTCAGGCGGGTTGATGATGGCATTGAAGGATTTGACGCCAAACATGCCAAGGTTCGAGAGTGAGAAGGACCCGCCTTGATACTCTTTGCTTGAAAGTTTTCCGGATTTGGCACGCTCAGCCAGATCGGCGATTTCAGCAGAGATGGTTTGAATATCTTTGCTCTGCGCGCTCCTAACGACGGGAGTGACAAGCCCTCCATCGATGGAGACAGCCACCGAAATATGCGCGTCATCATATTTGACGATGGTATCCCCGTCCCAGGACGCATTTGCCTCCGGCACTGCTTTCAATGCTGCCGCACACGCCTTGATAAGAAGATCGTTCACAGAGATTTTTTTCGCGCCTGATCCCTCTAGTGCTGAGTTCATTTGCGCGCGCATTGTCATCAGCGCATCTAGCTCAACGTCAGCATTGAGGTAGAAATGCGGAACAGTGCTTTTCGATTCAGTCAGACGAGATGCGATAACGGATCGCATCTTGTTGACTGGCACTGTCGAATACGAAAGCCCAAGTTCCTGCGCAGTCTTTTCAGCACCTGTCTTGCCACCGACATTGATGACCTGTGCGGCCGGACTTGCGACGTCGGCTTGTTTGGGCGCGGCTTCAACATCTGCACGCGTGATCCGCCCTCGGGGACCCGAACCAGAAACGGCCGACAGATCAATCCCAAGTTTCTTTGCAACCCGTCTCGCAAGTGGAGTGGTGCGCGTCCCGTTTGTCCCATTTGTCAGCGTAGGCTGAGCCTCGGTCTGTACGGCGGGTGCAACTTCATCTGGCTTTTGCTCAGGAGCGCTTGTGGCTTGGGGGGGAGTTGCACCTGCGGGCGCGACAACTTCTTCGCCATCGGCAAAAATCCAAGCAACGGCTTGGCCGATGGGAACTTCATCGCCCTGTTTCGCGGTGACGAAATGAAGCGTCCCGGTCCCAGGGCTTTCGACCTCCATCGTTGCTTTGTCGGTTTCAATGTCGAACAGCGCTTCGCCCTCTTCGACAGTTTCGCCTTCGGATTTATGCCAATCGGCAATCGTGCCGGACGACATGTCCATGTCGACCTTGGGTAGGATAACTTCGATTGGCATCTTAAATCTTACCCTTCACAAGATCTGCAACACTCGCGACGATCCCGTCGACTTGAGGGACCGATGCTTTTTCAAGCTCTGGGTTGTAAGGAATGGGATTGTCCGAGCCGCCTAGGCGCAGAATAGGAGCGTCAAGGAAGTCAAATGCGTGGCTTTCGGCAACCATTGCGCTGATTTCAGCACCTATGCCGAGCGTTTTCACGCCCTCATATACGCATACAAGACGCGATGTTTTCTCCACGCTCGCAAGCACCGTCTCGGGGTCAATCGGACGGATTGTTCTCAGGTCAATGACTTCTGCAGAAATACCTGCCTTTTGCAGTTCTTCGGCAGCCGCCAATGACTTATGAACCATAATTGAGGTTGCAACGATGGTGACATCAGTACCCTCGCGCCGAACCTCTGCCTTCCCAATCGGCACGGTGTAGTATCCTTGCGGCACCATGCCTTTCGTTTTGTAGAGCAGTTTGTGCTCAAAGATCATGACCGGATCGGGGTCTTCGAGCGCTTGAAGGAGCATGCCCTTAACGTCGTGCGGTGTTGACGGCTGTATTACCTTCAATCCCGGCACATGTGCCAACCATGCTTCGAGGCTTTGGCTGTGTTGAGCCGCAGCGCCAGTGCCAGAACCAGCCGGAAAGCGCATGACAACGGGAACCGAAACCTCGCCTCCCAGCATGTACCGCACCTTTGCAGCCTGATTGACGATTTGTTCCATTGCGAGTGTAGCAAAATCTGAAAACTGAAATTCAAAAATAGGACGTAGGCCAGTCAGAGCCGCACCAACTGCGACCCCCGCCCCACCAAGCTCCGAGATCGGCGTGTCCATCACGCGCTCTTCGCCGTATTTGTGCACGAGATCGCCGGTGACTTGGAACGCACCGCCGTAAACTCCGATGTCTTCACCCATCAAAATAACGCGTTCGTCGCTGCCTAGTGCGATGTCCATGGCGTCTTTGATGGCCTCGGAATAGGACATTTCTACGGTTTCTAAGTCCGCTGTGTTGACTGGCGCGTTCATGACAGAGCCTCCGTGTAAACGTCTCGCGATACATCTGTGATCAGCGGATCGGGGCTGGTTTTGGCGAATTCGATACCTGCGGCAATCTCTGCCTCGACATCTGCTTCGATCGCCTGTGCTTCATCCTCAGTCAGAACCGAGTGTTCAACGAGGAATGATGTGAATCGAACGATAGGGTCCTTGGACATCCAATCGCTGATTTCGTCTTTTGTTCTGTAGCGGTTGCGATCAGACTTTGAATGACCGCGCCAGCGATACGTCAGAGATTCAACGAGGCTTGGTCCTTCGCCCGCCCGCGCTCGCTCGACAGCAGTATCAATGGCTTCAGTGATTGCGTTAAAGTCGTTTCCGTCTACCGTCACCCCTGGCATCGAGTAACCTGCCGCGCGATCAGAGATATTTTCAACTGCAGTAGAGCGCTCAATAGATGTCGACATCCCATATTTGTTGTTTTCACAAACAAACACGACAGGGAGTTTCCAGACCGACGCCATGTTCAGCGACTCGTGGAATGCACCCTCATTGTTGGCACCATCTCCGAAGAAACACAGGACAACCTTGCCGGTGTTGAGGCGTTTCGAGGTAAGCGCAGCTCCAACCGCAATGGGAATGCCGCCCGCGACAATGCCATTGGCTCCCAAGTTGCCTTTTTCGACATCGGCGATGTGCATGGAGCCGCCGCGGCCTTTGCAATAGCCGGTTTCTTTGCCGAAGAATTCCGCAAACATGCGTGCGACTTCGGCACCCTTTGCCACGCAATGGCCATGACCGCGATGCGTTGAGGTGATCTGGTCGTCATCTGCTAAAGGCATACAGCTACCAACCGCACTGCATTCCTGCCCAATAGAAAGGTGCATTGTGCCGTGAATGAGCCCACGGGTGTAGCTGTCCTCTGCGCCTTCTTCAAACTTGCGGATCAGGTGCATTTTGCGAAGCGCTTCTTTAAGCTGATCCGGCGAATACTTCGTCAGCGCAAAGGGCTCGTTTTTCGTTTTATGTTTGGCCATAGAGGATTTTCCAGATGCTTACCCGCCAAAGATCATTTGATCTTGCAGCGCGCGAAGTTGAACGATTTTTGAATCAGATGGTGGTGTTGTGTTCGCATAGGTGATCAATTCACCTTTGCGGATCGGCTGGGTCACGACAGAGCCTGCCAGTATGCCACAGGGTATGGCAGAGGCCTCTTTGGCTTCAACCGCTTCCATGATCCAAGCCCGGTAGCAATACTCGCCAATCTGGTCGAGTTTCTCACCAACAGCGAGGTCTTTCTTTGCCACGGCACAGACTTCAGCGACTGGCTTATCCAATGGAACCATGTCGGCTTTGCCATGCAAAACTGCCTTGGCACAGGTGAGAGGCACTTCGAGAGAGGTCAAATGGTAGGGGCGAATGAAAGAGAAATAAGGACCGTCGCCCATTTTCAGGTCCTTCATCCGCTCCCATACCCTGGGGTGTTCAGCTTCAGCCACGACGAAGACGCCGGGAGCGAGCCCCTGCCCGACAGAGAAATCGACGCGCCCTGCCTCACTTAGGACGCCACCATCCTTTTGCGGAATGAGCGTAGTGGCGAGTTCTTTTGGTCCAGCTGCGGGACCGTGCATACCTGGTTTATCTGGAATGAGGCCTGTCGCATTCGCGATTGCCGCCATTTCCACCATCGTTTTCGAACCGTCGACAAACTCGACCAACATACGGGAGTTCATATTGCGCGCGTCGGCTTCAGCTTGATACTCGTCAGGCGTCGCGTCGATGTTGAGTGGGTTGTTCTTACCTTTTCCGGCAGAGACGATCTTGTGACCCATGGCAGACACGAACTCGATCAGTTCCATGCAGGAAGAGGGTTCGTCGCCAGCGCCGAGTGAGTAGACGACACCCAGCTTCTCAGCCTCCGACTTCAAATAAGAGCCAATTGTAATGTCAGCTTCAACATTCATCATCACGAGATGTTTGCCCTGCTGCATCGCCTTGATGCCAAGTTCGGCACCGACACCCGGCAGCCCGGTTGCCTCAACCACGACGTCAACGAGACCGCTTTCAAGAAGGAGGTTGGCGTCTTCAACAACGCCCACATTGCCTGCCTCTATGGCTGCGTTTAGATCATCCGTTGAAGTTGCGACGCTAGCGTGCCCGCTTTCCTGATACGCAATGTCTACAGCTTTTGTGGCGTTATCGACCCTGATTTCAGCAATGGCAGCGACGTCGATTCCCGACATCAAACTTGCACGGGTCACGATGTCAGTACCCATCTCACCTGACCCAATAAGCCCAATTCTAATGGGTTTTCCGGTACTTGCGCGATCTTCTAATTCACTGGCCAGGCCAGTCAAAGCCACGTTTGACGCCATAAAAATTCCTCCCGTAGTCGCCATCATTTGGCAGAACATAAGTAACACCGTCAATACCGATGTGCGGCTTATTTAGGAAATTAGGGTAATAAATTTGTTGACAGCAACCAACGAATGCACATTAGTTATAACTACCGAACCTTTGTGCAAGCCACGAAGTTCGTAAGGGAGGACAACATGAACAAACCCATTTGTGGCGATGAACTGGGCGTTATCCACGCACTCAGGGCAGTCACTGTGATGGCAAACTTCCCTGTAAAATCATCAACATGGAGGAGAGTTTGATGAATAAACTCATGAAACCATCGCGGAGATCGTTCCTTAAGGGCTCTGCGGCACTCGGCGCGACAACTGCGGCGTCTGGCTTGGCGATTCCCGCCTTTGCCGATGGGCACCTGCCCGATCCACAGTCCGTCCTCGACGATATTTCGGTCGCAAAATATGTCCGTGAGGACTACCAGCAGCTCTACAATATGAGCGGCGCGCCGTTGTGGGATCCAAACAAAGACTGGATCCGGACCGTCGATTGGGAAAAAGTGCGTAGCGAATTGTCAGGAACGACTGTGCGTTTCGCAGTTGGTGCCGCTGACGCCGAATCCGCTGCAGAGGGTCTTGTTCCCTTCGAGAAACTGTCGGGCATCACAGTTGAGCTTGTTCCAATTCCAGACGACAGCTTCTATGACAAAGCGCTTGCAGAATTCATTTCTGGCAATGCCAGCTTTGACGCGCTGCAGTTCTTCTCGCCATGGCTGGGTGACTTCGCCGCACCTGGCTTCTTGTACGAACTGGATGGCTTTGCTGACAAATGGGGTCTGCCACTCGACGACTTCTATGACACGTATCGTCTCAACTACGGCTTCTTCAATGGCAAGATGTACGGTATCCCATTTGACTGCGATATCCAGATGGTTCACCTGCGCAAGAGCCATGTGGAGAAAGTTCTGGGGGGTCCAATCGACCGCGCAGAATCCGTTCCGACATACGATGAGCTGGTCCGTCTGTCGGCGGAACTAAATAATGTTGAGCCCGGCGTGTCCGGTGTTGGCTTGATGGCCGCACCTGGTTTCTGGTCGACATACACATGGGAACACATTTCTGCACAAGCAGGTATGATGCTCTTTGACGAAAACTGGGAGCCGATCTTCAACGGTGACGCAGGCAACAAAGGCCTCGATATCATCCTTGAGCTTGCGAAGAATGCCAACGAAGGCCATGCGGGCGCTGGCTGGCCAGAGAACCGCGCCGCTTGGCTCGGTGGTCAGGTTGCAACCAATATCAGCTGGCAGGACTCCGGTACGCAGGCGATGCGTCCTGACCAATCGCAGATCGTTGACGATTTCATCACGATCTACGAACCGCGTATCGCGGGCGGTCGTTTCGCGCCACCAAACATTGCTGGTTCGACATCATGTGTCGCTGCATCTGCGCAGAACCCAGAGGGTGCATTCCTTATGCTGGGCTTCCTGACAACTGCATCGATCATGGCAATGAACGAAGCAAACGCGAATGGCGTGGCACCGGGTTACAAGTCGGTTCTCGAAAATGCGGAGCTTCAGGCAGTTTCGCAACCAGCGAAAGTCTGGGGCGACTCTCTGCATCACGCTTGGTGTTCACCTCGCCTGCCGGGCGCGTTCCCAATCGAACAAGCCATCGGCAACGAGATCAACCGCGCTGTCGTCGGCCAGATCTCAGGCAAGGAAGCGCTCGACAACGCAGCTGCAGCGGTCAAACAGATCATGACCGAAAACGGCTTCTACGCTGGTTCTGATCCAGTGGAGTACGCGGCTGCGGAGCCGGGCCTCTACGTGGGCGAAGGAAAAGACCTCCCTTTCTAAGCGCCGAGACGTAGCCAAACGCTGGTTCCGCTTCATAGCGGAACCAGCGGACAAAAAGACAAGACTGAGAACCAAGAATTGGTTTTCGTGCCGCAATTCGAGTGCAGGTCGCCTGCTTCGGGTTTTGCAGTGTTGCGCCGCACGATCTACGGTCGATCTGAAATCATCTCCCGTTTCAATAGATGGGCTGGAAAGAAAAAGAACGAACAGGACACGAAAGCAGATGCAAGATTCTCCCTTGTCGGAAGTGGGGGCGGCGCAAGTCGCCCCTACAGTGACGAAAAAACCAATCCGACGCAGGAGCAAACGTCTGAAGGCGTGGTTTCCTTATCTACTCGTGGCACCGGCAGTCATCTATTTGCTGGGTATCACACTCTACCCCGGTATTTATGCGATTGTGCAGAGCTTTTATGCGGTCAAATTTGGCCCGTGGAACCCGGTCGGTTTCGACAACTACGTTAAGCTTTGGGGAGACTATCAATTCTGGGGAGCGCTCTGGAATACGTTCCTGATGGGAGCAATTTCACTTTCGCTGCAGTGTGTCATTGCGCTAACCCTCGCATTCTATGCGTACCGCGACCCTTGGGTGCGCGGATGGCGCATTATTTTTCTGGTGCCGATGCTATTTATGCCATCAGCTGTGGCCTTCATTTACAAGCTGATGTTTCTGGATGCCCGCGTGTTTTCGGACATACTCATCCGGATCGGCTTGATTGACGGCAACCTGGCGATCCAGTCGTCTATATGGGGCAGTCGCGCCCTTCTCATCCTGACAGACGTTTGGCAGTGGACACCGTTCCTATTCATTATCTTTGTCGCCGGCCTACAAGGACAGGATGAAGAGATCGAGGAAGCAGCCAGACTCGATGGTGCGACCTGGGGCAAAATTTTCTGGAATATTTCCCTGCCACTAATGCGACCCGTGATTGCCGTTGCTTTGGTAATCCGAGGGATCGACATCACGACGATGTTCGCAAACGTCTTCATTGTGACGAAGGGTGGTCCTGCGTTCGGCACAGAAACAATCAGCTATTTCATTTACCGCACGGGCTTTAAATTCTTCAACTTTGGCTATGCCTCCGCCGCCTCCGTCATCATGCTCATCATAACAATCGTCGTTGCGCAGGTTGTCGTGAAACGCGCCTTCAAATCAGGGAAGGACTAAAACATGGCCTCCGTTCGACGCACAAAGAGCGAGAATCTCTACATCCGTTACCTGATCCTTGGTTCATGGGCCCTCTTCTGTCTCATGCCGGTATTATGGTTCCTGTCCATCGGGTTTCGTCCAAGAACAGAAATCATCACCGCGCAGCCGGTCTATTTCCCCACCTTCTCCATGGATGCGTGGCACATGATTTGGTCCGATTGGCCAATGGCAAAGTACCTACGCAATTCGGTGGCAGCGATCTTTGGGTCAGTGGTCATCGATTTGGTTCTGGCCATTCCAGCAGCATACTCGCTGTCGCGCTACGAATACCGCGGACGCGAAGACATCGGCTTCTACATCCTGTCCACTCGGATGATGGCCCCCGCAATTGTCGCCATCCCGATTTTCTTCTTGTTCCGCAATATGGGCCTGTTGGACACGATCTGGGCGCTCATGCTGGTTTATGCAGCCATCAACCTTTCCATCGTTACGTGGATCATCCGGTCCTACATGACAGATATTCCGAAGGAGCTTGAAGACGCTGCCAGAACCGATGGTGCCAGCGACCTGCGTATCCTTTGGGAGATTATCATCCCTGCGGTCCTTCCGGGCATCATCACTGCAGCGGTCATTGCGATGATCTTTGCGATCAACGAATTCCTCTTCACGCTTCTCATCGCATCAACACCAGATGCATACACAATGTCGGTTGCTCTCGCGAACTTCACCGGCGGCTCTGACGGGCTGATCTACAACGCTATCGCGCTTGTAGCGTTCCTCGCCTTTGTGCCGGTCTTCCTGGTTGTCGTGGCAATCCAAAAACACTTGTCCCGTGGTCTCACCATGGGCGCCGTCAAAGGGTAAAGATAATGGCAAGAATCCAACTCAAGGGTATCCAGAAACGATGGGGCGCATTTTGGGGTGTCCGCGACGTAGAGATCGACATTGCTGATGAAGAGTTTCTCGTCCTGCTTGGTCCTTCAGGATGCGGGAAAACGACCACGATGCGCATGATCGCGGGCCTCGAAGACCCGTCCGAGGGCGAGATCATCGTTGATGGCGAGGTTATGAATGAGGTCGATGCGCGCGACCGAGATGTCGCCATGGTTTTTCAAGGCTACGCACTCTACCCCAACATGTCGATCTACGAGAACATTCGCTTTCCGTTGCGCATGAGAAATGTGCCCAAGGAGCAGCACGATGAGCTGGTTCGCCGGGCGGCAAGCATGGTTGAGCTGACTGAATACCTAGACCGCAAACCTGGGGCTCTATCGGGGGGGCAACGCCAACGTGCAGCGCTTGCGCGTGCGATCGTTCGTGAACCTCAAGTATTCCTAATGGATGAGCCGTTATCCAATCTTGACGCCAAGTTGCGACAGGCGATGCGCGTGCAAATCAAGCACATCCAACGTGAACTCAAGATTACAACGGTGTATGTGACCCACGATCAGATCGAAGCGATGACCTTGGCCGATCGGATTGTGATTATGCAAGGTGGTGCAATCCAACAGATTGGGACGCCTGACGAAATCTACACCGATCCAGCGAACACATTTGTTGCTTCATTTATCGGCGCGCCGCCGATGAACTTGATCGATGGTGAAATCAAAGACGGTAGCTTTGTCTCAGACGGCATCAAAATCCCCAATGTTGGTATGCAGTCTCTAGGCAAAATCAAACTGGGTATCCGCCCGGAAGACTGCGCGGTGGTAAGTTCCGATGCATCCCATCACCATATGACCGGGGAGGTATATGGTGTTGAACCCACTGGCGACATGACCTTCCTTACCTTGAAGGTTGGCGACATGAACGTGGAGATCAAGGCTGACCGTGATTACCGCTCTGATCTGGGTGTTTCAGAAAAAGTCGCCTTCGACACTTCTCGTCTCTACTTCTTTGATGCCGAAAGCGGACTAAGGGTGCGATAGTATGACGTTTGATTACACATCAGTCGGGTTTTTCACCTTTGATTGCCTCGGACGGCCAGTGAATTCTATCCCACCGGGAGGTGACACCTACTTCATTGATGAAATGGCTCTCGCGGTCTCGGGCGCAGCTGGGAGTGCGGCAATCGTCGCCGCGAAGCACGGTCTTTCTGTTCAAGCTGTAGGCGGCGTCGGCAATGATGATATGGGCGATTGGGTGATCCACCGCCTAGAAAAATATGGGGTAGACACAAAGAATATGGAGCGTGTGGAGGACTTCGCTACCTCTTCCTCAATTGTCACTACACGCCCAAATGGAGCCCGCCCTGCCCTACACCGAAAAGGGGCTACGGGCGGGTTCTATGTCACAGACGATCAGGTCGATGCTGTTCTGAATACCAAAATCCTGCACATTGGCGGCGTAGGCTTGATGGACGCGATGGACAAAGGCCGTACCGCTGAGTTGATGCAAGAGGCAAAAAAAAGAGGGTGCATCACCACCCTTGATGTGTTCGCTGCAACGCAAGAAGATTTCCGGTTGGTGGAACCCCTTCTACCATACACAGACTACTTCATGCCGTCCGAAGAAGAAGCAATGGCACTGTCTGGCCTAACTAACTTTGAACGGGTCTGCGACTTGCTCCTGCAGAAAGGCGCAAAGGCTGTGGTTCTCACGCTGGGAGCCGAGGGAGCCATGTACCGCGATCAAGCTGGTCTATCCTTTGAGATCCCTGCTTACGACATCGATGTGGTTTGCACCTGCGGGTGTGGCGATTGCTTTAATGCGGGTTTCGCAACCGGGTTGCACTTAGACATGACCCCTCAAAACTGTGTTCGGATGGCACAGGCCTCTTCGGCACAGAACGCAATGGGTTTGGGTTCGCAAGCCATTGTTAGCTCACTGGAAGCAACGCAGAGGTTCATGGCGGAAACCCCAAAGAAATGCTAGTATAGGAACAAATGACACGAACGAGGAACAAATGAACGCTAAGAGCTACCCCGATCCAAGTATTGTCGCCAAAGATGCGTTGCGCGGAATTCGCTATGCGCTGAAACGAGGTGCAAAACTTGTTGCCGAGGGTGGCCCTCGCCAATTGCCTGAGCAATTTGAAGCGGCCTCCAACGACCTTTTGAACTCCGCAGAAAGTGTTGCCAAAACCGTCGACCGCATAGCAAAGCACATCTTAGGCCTCGACTTTGATCCTAGCACCTTCGGGCCGCCAACATTTGCGACACCGATAGACGCAAAATCCGGTAGCGAGAACCTTTCTCAAGACGCTACGAACCTCTTCTTCGCACTCACACTCTGCGCCAAGAACATGAAGATCGACTTATTGGTCAGCGAAACGCTGTGCGCCAGGCTCATTGCAGAAGATGCCTCATTCGATTGGCCACAAGGTCAGCAGGATACAGCGGCGCTTTGTACAGAGCTATTCCATAGGATCACTGCGATGAATGTCTTAGGCGACCCCCCGGGGGTTCCCAGTCGGCATAACGCAGAACGTCAATCAGACGCCAGCAGAGTAGCCTTCGCGGCGGCTCTTTGGACTTATCTGGAACGTGGCTCGTTCAATGACAGTGAAGAAGAGTTGATAACAATGTGCTGTGAGGTTTCTGGTCAAAAATTAAGTGATTTGGATGGCGAGACGCTGACAACTGAAAAGGTTCAAAAGTTGTTCGAATATGCCCTGAGCGCCGTCTGATGGGGGTTACAATGGAACTGACAAAAGTTGAGATGCCTAATGGTTCTAACGCACCTGTGCGGAAGTCGGCGAGACGTTTGCGTTGGTTCAAAGAAACGCTGCATCGGCAGGTCGATGCCTTAGCGAAACAGACCGGCATCACTTATGAAGTTGATGACAACGAGTTGCGTGCGCTGTTTCTTAGGTGGCTAGATGCTTTCGAAGCACAAAAGCCAGATGTGCTCGACGATAGGGCTGATTTCGTAGACTTCGCGTCTGGTCTTATGCTGCGCGAGCTTATCAAGTCAAAGCCTGTAAGCGTTGCCGCTCTGCCAAAAGACGCGGATCAATCCAATCCAGCTTACTATTGGCCAGAAGGATACCTCTATGTTGTTCTCTGCTTGAATATCCGAGCCGCTGTTTTTGAACAGGACTTTGATGTTGAGAAGCATGTGTCTCCAAATATGGAGGACCTAAGAACTTGGTGGTCATTTAAAGAAAATGTCGAAACCGAAGATCCAAACCTTGCAATAGGTTTCTTTGATCTTTTTGCGGGTGTGGAACCAAACTGGGCGATGCCTGCATCTTACTTCGCTAGAAAGTCGTCGCGGGGGAACGACGCCTTCTTCGAGAAATACGCTCGAAAGGAGATCGCCGAGGATTGATCCAAGGGTATCATCCTCAACCCCAATGAACTGAGGAAATTGACTTAGAGCGGCAAGTTGCCTTGCGACCGCTGTCTCGACCCTTTTCCAATCGAAACTTTAAGACAAGTTACAAGTATCTGAAAATGAACAAGAAAGGGAGGTAGTTCGGAGCGAGTTCCGCATAAGAACCATACTAAGATGGGGGGCAACTGCCCGCCCCCTGCGGAATTCGAATGTCCGAGACGTGGTATTGCGTTGAGACCGGCAAATTCACTTTCCGAGAGGCTCACTAACGCCTCGCAGAAGCAGAAGAGCCACTTCCTTTTCCAGCGCGCTTTCGAATGTGTCATATATAGCGTGGTGAAATACATCACACTGTGTCCGTTTTGGGCACATGAATTTACGTACTCGTGTGGCACTCAATATAAAGGACGAACGGCACCGTCAGGGCATCAGCCAGGAGGAGCTCGCACATCGCGCTGGAGTCAGCCGCGCATACCTTGGTCGATTGGAAAATTGCAGGTTTTCAGCGACACTCGATCTTGTCGAAAAGATCGCCAAAGGTCTCAAAACCGATCCCAGCACACTGACTGCAGAACGTTAGACCACGCGTCGTCGCTAGTTGCGATTGGAAAACTTGACCCCATCAAGAAATACCGTCCAGCAGCATGCTTGTTGGATCGGCTATGACCATCCCGCTCACAAAAAATGGCAAGCTCTATGTTGCCCCTCCAGAGTGTGAACTGGACTTCAAGGAACTCTTTCAGATCCTCGCAACGGCCGGCGCTGGACGCCCGCTCAAATCCGACGGCTTCCCACCAGGAGGATGGACGCCGGAGTTGCTGGCGACCGCGATTTCGGAACTGAACGACAATGAAGACGGTGTTGAGCTTCGTACCGTCCAACGTTGGTTTCAATCAAACGATCAGGGCATTGGCTACGATAACATTAGCAGGCTTGCCCGGATCGTGGGCTGTGACGATCCTCATGCCACTGCTCAATGGCAGGCTAAGATCAACGCATCCAACGTGCGATTAAGCGCAAAGCGACGCGCCAAAAAGCGTGCTGTTCCGAACCAGGACAAACCTCTCCCCGATCTGGATCCCGACCAAATAGAGGCAACAGCAAGAGCACAGTTTTCGTCAACGAGGACTGATACACAGCCCGGCTCAACCTTTTGGGATGATACCCAAATCACCATTCATCGAGGCAGGCCGTTCAGCGTCGCGCTCAAAGCCGAAGCGATGTTCGCCGGGGCAAATTCGATTGGTCTTCCGATCGCAGTATGGTGTGGGATGGGTATCCTTTGGTTCATGGCCTACATTTTCGGGGCGCATGACATCTCTTATCCTCTTGCGAATGGGGTCCAAAAGGAGGTCGGGTTCTTCTGGTCATCCGCATGGAGTATCGGTGATCTCATTCTCCTGCCGATGTTTCTCATCGTCGTCACTGAGCTGATCAACAGATGGAAAGGCGGGGACCGATCCACACTTTCGCCAACGACGCCCGACGGCAGCAGTGCGCAAGCATGGGCCTTGAAGGTGCAGCGCTACTCTGGATCCTTTTGGGCCGTTCTCTTTGTCTGCGTCTCCATCATCTTTCTGATCCAATGGATCGGGGTCTACCTGTCGCCTCTCCTGAGCAACAAAACCGATGTTGCAATGATCGACTGGATGCTGGCAGCACTTGTGCGTCCGGACGTCATCACGACAGAGCAAGCGGTGATCCTGTCGTTTTTGGCATTTGCCTTCTCGGGCATGATCTATTGGTTCTTCTTCTCCGGACTTCTCTTCCTCTACATCATCGCCAGCGACTTCTCAGAACTCTGCGCCGCTCGTCGTGCAAAGCCCGACGACATGGAAGATGATCAATTTCTGCAGATTGCCGTTAGAACGACGTCGAGCATCTTCCATTGCTGTGTTTTAGGCTGTCTGATCGCAACGACGATCAAGCTCAATGCAGCCTATCTGGTTTCAGACGCAGCAACCCTAACCAGCTGGCTATCTGGTGATGGGCTCGCAGCACTTCGTTTGGCCGAAGATGGCTGGGGCTGGGCAAAAGGAAGCCCGTCGCCCTTCTTCACGAGCCTGCTGCTGCTTTTCTTGGTGTGCTTCATATTTGCGGCCTGCCTTGTCAAAATCGTGAGCGCAGCCGACCAACTCGACGTCCCTCCGGATGCAATGCGTGCAGCACAGCGCATATGGATCAAAATGGCGGTGATCATGGCCCTTTTAGCAGTCAGCTTCATCTTAATCGGTCAGTTTGTCGGATTTTCGCTTCTGTTGTTGCTGAGCGTATCTGTCGGCATCAACAGCCTTTTCTGGCGGCCAGCCAATGACATGTCCGAACCCGTGACAAGCCCCGGATAAGGACTGCGCAACACAAAGCCAACGAAGTGTATTTAGAGGACGAACAGCAATGGAAGACGCTCCCTTACATCTCGATATCTGCATGGCCCCACAGAATGGGTTGGCTTATTGGATTACTGCCTCTGACAATGTGAAACTGCGTGTCGCCCATTGGAAAGCCCCAAATCCTTCAAAGGGCACCGTGTTCTTCTTCCCCGGCCGCGGTGACTACATTGAGCTCTACGGGCACACCATCGCGGATCTTGTCGATGCAAGCATGTCCACATTGGTGATTGATTGGCGCGGCCATGGTCTTTCAGATCGTATCGCAAGGGACCAGAAGATCGGCCATCTCGACAGCTTTGCGGACTACCAGAAAGACGTGGCGGCGATGATCGCAGCTGCGGAGCAGCTGGAGCTTCCAAAACCATGGTTTGTCGTCGCGCATTCCATGGGAGGCTGTATCGCTCTCCGATCGTTGATCGCAAAACAAACCTTTGACGCTGCCGTCCTGTCGGCCCCGATGTGGAGTATTGAGATCACGGCGATTGAGCGCGCTGCCGCCTGGCCGGTGACCTGGTTTCTCAAGACCATTGGTAAAGGCGCTATCTATGCACCCGGCAGCACTGCAAAAAGCTATGTCTTCAAACATGCGTTTGCAGACAATAATCTCACGCATTCTGAGGCCATGTACGAGCACTGGATCGCGCAAGGCACCAAAATCCCTGACCTCCACACCGGCGGACCAAGCATGGGATGGCTCTATGCGGCACTCAAGGAAACCCGCGACCTCTCCAAGTTGCCCTCCCCCAACATTCCATGTCTGACCTTCTGTGGTGACAAAGAGGAAGTCGTCCAACTGCCTGCAATTGAGACGCGCATGAAAGCATGGACAGCCGGCCAGCTCGAGATGGTCCCTAACGGCCGTCACGAATTGTTCCTCGAGGCGGACCCGGCACGCAGCCAGGTCATCATGCGCACCATCGAGTTTTTGCGGTCTGTCTGAAGGGGCGCAGTGAAGGCACGGAGGTTGAACGGTCCCGAGCTGTCCTTGCTTCAAACCGCTGAAGGCCCCACCCCCAAAGATGAAAGACGGCCTCCCGGCCGGTGACCCAATCACCGGAAGGAGACCGACATCGCAGAGCCCAGAACAGAAACCGTCCTCAAACATCTCGGGACAGCACTCAGAGAGCCCCCGCTGACGTCAAACAGCGTTTCGGACATCATGCAGAGGTCGTTTGGAGGCACAGATGCCGAAGGGGCGTGGTGCTGGCGCCAAGCCTATGACGCGATGCAAGCGGCAGCTGTCAAAATGGCGATTTCAACGAACGCAGTCGCGTCACTCCCAACCCTGATTGGTCTGTCGCGCGAACTGTTGACCGAAAGCCGCCGCAGCGAGACGCAAATCAGGCTGCAGCAGTTCTCAACCCCCCTGCCCTATGCGTGGGTTGTCGGACAAGCTGCAGCGATCAGCCCCCAAGACCATGTTTTGGAGCCATCGGCGGGCACCGGGGCATTAGCCGCGATGGCCGCCGGTCGTGCGAAGTCGATCATCCTCAATGAACTCGATCCGTTTCGCGCAGAACTGCTGGGCGCTTTGTTCCAGCAACAGGTTCATATGTTGGATGCGGAACATATTAATGATCTGCTGCCCGGTGCACGCCCAACTGTTGTAACGATGAACCCACCCTTTTCCGCAAGCGCCAAACGCGACGATCCAACGATGGTAGCGCGCCATCTGGTCTCGGCCGCGCTGGCCTTGGAAGACGGTGGCCGCATGGTTGCGATTGTGCCGGATCGGTTCACGGCAGAACGCATGCCCGATTGGTGGCAGCGTCTTTGCAAGATCGTGGCGCCACGCTTGCGGATCGACATGCCCGGTGCCGTCTACCGCAAGCTTGGAACACAGATCCCAACTTCGCTGTTGGTTTGCGACAAGACACAAGAGCCGCACCCTCTTGCCAGTTTCCAAGCCCGATCGATCGAAGATGCAGCAAAGCTCATCAACGCAAATTCCATTGCGCGTTTGGAGACCACAAGAACGATCATCAGAACCCCAGAAAAAGTTGCTGCCAAGCCGAGGATCGTTTCAGTTCGGCCTGCCGGTGCGCGTCCAGCTGCGCGGATTGCCGAAGTAAAATTCACTGAGCGCGAGGAACCCTATCTCGGCAAACCTGTCTCAGATGTCTTTGCGCGATCCAAGCCGCAGCGGATCATCTTCGAGGGCGCACAGGAACATCCCAGCCCGCTCGTTGAAAGCCTGGCCATGGCATCGGTGGTGCCTCCCCTGCCTTCGCGTTCGCCCAAACTGCCCGAACGTCTGGTCAGCGAAGGTCTTGTATCCGAAGCCCAGCTTGAAGCCATCGCAATGATTGTCTCTGCCCACGATAGCGATCTGCCGGGGACGTTTCGGGTGTCCGAGGATTGGACGGAGGCGCTGCCACACACAGAAGGCGTTCGGTATCGTCAGGGTGCATTCCTTGGCGACAATACGGGCGTTGGCAAAGGCCGAACCTGTGCTGCAACGCTCATGGATGGTTGGCTCGCGGGCCATCAACGCGGCATTTGGCTCTCACGATCTCAGACGCTTGTTGAGGACGCCATCCGCGATTGGACAGATATTGGCGGATCACCGGCTGATATCGTGCCGCTGTCGAACTTCAAAACCGATCAACCGATCCCGATCACAAAGGGCATTCTTTTTGTCACCTATGCGACCTTGCGCGCACAGGCCAAAGGTGGAGAAACACGGCTTGAGCAATTGATCGAATGGGCCGGAGAAGACTTCGAGGGTCATATCGCCTTTGATGAAGCCCATGCGATGCAAAACGCCGCTGGTAGTTCAGAGGGGCGTGGGACAAAACCGTCCCAGCAAGGCATCGCTGGCCTGCGGTTGCAAATCGCCCTGCCCCGCGCGCGGATCACCTATATCTCCGCAACCGGTGCGACGACCGTTCAGAACCTCGCCTACGCCAGCCGTTTAGGGATCTGGGGGCCAGGACAAGAGTATCCGTTCCCATCACGTGATGCCTTTGTCTCTGCCATGGATGCAGGCGGTGTCGCCGCAATGGAAATCGTTGCGCGCGATCTCAAAGCGCTCGGCCTTTACATCTCGCGCGGACTGTCCCTCGAAGGTGTTGAATATGATGCGCTCGAACATGAACTCACACCCGCCCAGATCGAGATCTACAATACCTACGCGCGCGCCTTCAAAATCATCCACCAGAACCTTGATGCAGCGCTTGTGGCCACCGGTGTCGAAGATCCATCGAGCGGCACAACCGCTGGGGCTGCAAAAGCCGCGGCCAAGTCGCGGTTCTACTCAATTTCACAGCGGTTCTTTAATCACCTACTGCAAGGCTTGAAAATGCCGACGGTGCTGGCGGCGATTGAAGATGACATTACCAACAACTTGGCACCCGTCATCCAGATTGTCTCAACAGGAGAGGCTTTATTGGATCGCAAGATCAGTGAGACAATTGCCAGCGATGATGAGCTGACCGAGGCGCATCTGACACCCAAAGAGGCCATCATCGACTACCTTATGACCGCCTTCCCTGTACAAGCCCAAGAGCTGGTTGAAGTCGATGGCACGATTGTTGCGCAACCGCTCCGCGACGCAGATGGTCGCAAGGTCCTAAGCCAAGAGGCTTTGGAGATCCGCGATAGTCTTTTGCTTGATATCCAATGTTTGGAACCGGTCGCGACGGCACTCGATCAACTGATCTGGCATTTTGGCGAGGAGAAGATTGCCGAAGTGACAGGCCGGTCCAAACGGCCTGTTCTTGGCACCGACGGTCGTTTGAGCATTGCCAAACGCTCTGGCTCAGCCAGTTCCGCAGAGACGATGGATTTTATGTCGGGGCAAAAACCCTGCCTTGTGTTCTCAGATGCCGGCGGGACCGGCCGCAGTTACCATGCATCGCTCACAGCGCAGAACCAGAAGCGCCGCCGCCATTATCTCATTGAGCCGGGATGGCGCGCGGATAGCGCCATTCAAGGGCTCGGTCGCACGCACCGCACGGCCCAAGCCAGTGCGCCGTTCTTTCGCCTCTGCGCCACAAATGTGCACGGTGAATCCCGTTTTCTCAGCACCATCAGCCGTCGTTTGGGAACGATGGGTGCGCTGACCCGGGGCGCACGGCAAGCAACATCGAACGGGATCTTTCGTGCTGAGGACAATCTGGAAAGCCCGATTGCGCGCGCGGCTCTGCGGAGCCTTTATCGCGACCTCGTCAATGATGTCTCCCCGTCGATGACTTATGACACCTTCCTGGACTGGACCAATCTCAAGCTCGAATGTGATGACGGTGGCTTGGTCGAGGATCTCCCGCCGATGTCCCGGTTTCTGAACCGACTGATGGCGCTACCGATTGATATGCAGAACGCGCTCTTCAAAGATTTCACGGCCAAGATTGACGCGTTCACCGAACGGGCAATTGCGGAGGGCCGATATGACGTTGGTCTTGAAGTCTTCAGGGCCAAGGCGATCCGTCAGACAGCGACGGAGGATCTCTGGACCTGTCCAAAGACCCAAGCCATCACGCGGCTCATCGGCATTGAGGCCGAAGAAGACCAAAGCTATCGGTCCGCTCAAGATGCGCTCGACTTTGGCCTCACCCCGATGCTGAACGCCGCCTCTGGAAAGGTCGCCGCGATCGGCCGCCCCTCAAGCTTCATAGATGATGATACCGAAGCTGTTCTGCGGCGGATGATGCGTCCCAAAGGCAATTCGTTCACTACCGATACAGCCTTTGAGAACTCGGCATGGGAGCCCATGAATGAGCAGTGCTTTATCAAGGCCTGGATGCGCGAAGTCGCGGAGCTGCCAAAGACGGTGACACGGCAATTCTACTTGCTGACCGGTCTTCTGCTACCAATCTGGACGCGCATTCCATCGCTTGATGAAAAGATCTGGCGACTGACGCCAGATGGAGGCGAGCCGATGATCGGGCGCGTGCTATCCGATGAGGCTGCGAACGTGCTCCGAGCGCGTTTTCAAACTGGCACGCCGAATGACGCGAGGGGCTGTCTTGTTGCCGCGCGCGGTCAGGGTGATCCGGTTGAGCTCGGTCAAGGGTTATCGCTGCAAACCCGGCGCGTTGCAGGGCGCCCGCGATTGGAGATCTCCGGCTTCCGGCGCGATCAGATCGAGGTGCTAAAGGCGCAGGGATGTTTCACAGAGATCATCGCACATCAGCTGCGGGTCTTTGTTCCGGACACTGCTGAGGCGGACGACATCATTGCGTCGATCATGAGTGCCGATGCCAAAACGCTGGAGGTCGCGTGATGTGGCCCGGTGTTTCCGAATCCGTCCCAGATGCCAGCTTGCGCGTGCTATCCTTCGGCGCTGGTGTCCAGAGTACCACACTGGCTCTACTCGCAGCCAATGGTCTCATCACACCCATGCCAGATGTCGCGATCTTTGCCGATACGGGCTGGGAGCCGAAAGCTGTCTATGATCATCTGGAATGGCTGGAACAGCATGTCGCCCTGCCCTTCCCCATTCTGCGTGTCCAAGCCATCGATCTGCGCGCGCAAATTCTGGATCGGTCCGCACAGCGCGATGGCCGCTTTGTCTCCGTCCCGTTCTTTCTGGAGAATGGCGGCATCAATCGCCGGCAATGTACACGCGAAGCGAAGATCGATCCCGTCCGCAAAGAAATCCGGCGCTTGCTTGGGCTCAAACCCGGACAACACGCCACCAGCTACCGCGTCGAGCAATGGATTGGCATCAGCACCGACGAGATGGTCCGTATGAAGACCGCACGGGATGCATGGATCATCAATCGCTGGCCCCTCATCGAAGAGCGGATGTCCCGCAACGATTGTCTCACCTGGCTCAAGAAACAAGGGTATCCAGAGCCTCCCAAATCAGCCTGCATTGGGTGTCCGTATCGTTCAAACCGGAGCTGGCGGGAAATGAGAGAGCAGGACCCGGCCAGTTTTGAAGATGCGGTCCATGTTGACCATGCGCTCAGACGACATGGTGGCGCGCGCAATATGCGCCAAGCCGAATTCATGCATCGGGCTTGCCGGGCGCTCGCAACAGTCGACTTCGAGCGTGCAGAGGCTTCGGATCAGATGAGCTTTCTGGACGAATGTGATGGTGTTTGCGGGACCTGACCACCCGGTCACGCCGATGGCCTATTCGTCAGCGCTATAGCAAACCGCTTGCAGCTTGTTGCCGTCGGGATCGCGAACATAGGCGGCATAGTAGTTATCGCCATAATGCGTTCGCAGACCGGGCTCACCTTCGCTGCTGCCGCCCAGTTTCAACGCGGTCTCGTGAAAAGCTCGCACCGCATCCCGTGTATCCGCGACAAAGGCGATATGTGTTCCATTGCCCCAGGTTGCGGGTCGCCCATTCTCTGGCTTGTAGAGATAGAGCGTGGGCATCCCACCTTTTTCGTAGGCTGGAGGCTTTCCCGGGGGCTTTGGCAATCGGTTGAAGCCCAAGACGCCCAACACATCATCATAGAAGCGTCCCGACCGCTCGGTGTCATTCGTACCCAGTGTTATGTGACTGATGACTGACATCTTGAAACCTCCCAATCATTGAAAAGAATAAAACAAGAACATTTGTCTGACAACATCAACCAGTTCTCCTCGCGATGATGTCTCTGATCAGCCAAGAAAGATCAAAGGCGGCCCTCGGGGTTTGTGATCCTCACAAACCTTGGAGAACGCAGATGTCAGACCAAAACGCAGGCGCTCAGAAGCTAGATCCCTTGCAACTGGAGTGGTTGCGCCCAGTGGGCCGTCCTGTCCCCCGCGAAACCGCCTTTGAGCTCATCAACCGCTATAGCGCACGGAGCCCGTTTGCTGCGCAGGGCTATCAAGCGGGCCAAGTGTTTGAGACGAGCGAAGATCTCTACATGTACTTCCTCGAAGTCTTGCCGCCATTGATGATGACCTCCGGCTCATTCGCATGCGGCGAGATGACAACGGACCGATTGGTCGACAGCTATCATTTGATCGCAGGACGCGCGTTCTGCGTGACAATTGAATGGAGCGGTCGACGGTCCCTCTCCGTGGCCTGGTCAGCATTGATTGCATTTCTCGAAGAAACACGATCATGAGCACGTTCGTATCAGGCCACCGCACCTTCGATAAATGCGTCAATCATCCAGATCACGGCTATATCGGCCAGGGCAATGTCATGACGCCAACGCAGTTCTCGAGCTACATCCGTCCTGTGACACGGACCGAGTGTTCGGGCATGACGTTCCCTTCCGGTCGCCTGAATGCCTTCGACCTTAAACCGTTCCGCAGGCACCTGCCTGGGCTGTTTGCGTCGCTCGTTGATGACACGACTGCTGAGCATGACGCAATCCTCTACTGGTTCTTCCATCGCGTCGGACGACAGCGGGTCGAACATGGCTGGATCCTTGCCACCACCGAGCACCGCGAAATCGGTAGCATCGTCACCGGACCCACACAGAAAAGCCGCTGGGTCATTGATGCTGCGGCAGCGTGGGTCTGTCCCCCACCAGAAACGTAAGCCCCCTCCCCCACCGAACAGAAGCCGCCCCTCTTGGAAAGAGGAAGGGCGGCCTTCGTCATTTGTGATCACAAAAGTAAGGAAAGGGAAAACCCATGTCGATCACACTGACCCAAACCGAAATCCCCCTCGCGAAACTCACCGTCCATCCGGAAAACGTCCGGGGCAAGACCTCGGACACCGAGCCAGAAAGCGATATCATGGGCCTCGCGACGTCCATCAAAGCGATTGGTCTCATCAATCCACTGACGGTTCAAAAGCTCGATGGTGGCAAATGGGGTGTGCTTGCGGGCAAACGACGTCTTGCGGCGCTTGGCGCGCTAGTCGACGCCAAGGCGTTGAAGAAGTCCGCGAAGATCAGCTGCAATGAGCTGCCGGAAGATTTTGATGCCACAACGGTGCTGTCGTTCGCTGAGAATGATACTGTGCGCCAGATGAGCCCCATCGACGAGTTCGATGCCTTTGCCAAGATGATTGATGAAGGCATGGCACCGGAAGCGATTGCGCTCGCCATTGGCCAAACAGAAGCCCGCGTGAAAGAGCGTCTACGCTATAGCCTCGTGGCCCCTGCCCTGCGGGAAGCCGCCCGCGCGCGCGAAATCACGCTTGACGTGATGAAGGCCTTTGCGAACCATCCGGATCACAGCGTTCAGATCGAAGTCTACGATGCACTCAAAGAAGCAGGTCAGCTGCAATCTTGGGTGATCCGTGAGAAGCTACAAAACCGAGGTGTCAAAGTCTCTGACGGTATCGGGGCGCTGGTGAGCGAGACCTATCAAGAACGCGGTGGCGAGGTGTCTGGCGATCTGATCCCCGAACATTCGGTCCTCAATGACAGTGCGTTGGTCGAAGAGATCCTGCTCGAGAAACTGCTGGAGGCGGCTGAAGCGGCTCGTGCGGAACATGGGTTCGCTTGGGCGGATGCACAGCGCAGCCTCGATTGGCAGGACATGCAGTCATTCGGGCGTGTCTATCCGCAAGAGGTCGAATTGGATGAGACGGGTCAGAAGCGGCTGGATGCTATCACCGAACGGCTCGGTGCGATTGAAGAGGCACAGCAATCTGAAGAGGTCGATGATAAGACTTACGAGGCGCTCGAAGACGAGTGGGAAGCGCTCACAGAAGAAGCAACCGCTCTGCAAGAGGCCTATACAGACGAGGATCTGCAACGTGCTGGCGTGATCGCGCATTGGCAAGGATCGCGCGTGATGATCACAGTCGGGTTGGTACGCCCCGACGACGATGATGTCTCATCCGATGCATCGACGACAGCAACTGATGCATCCGATAGCGGTGAGATGACCTTCCCGGCGAGCCTGAAAACCGATCTCGGCGTTGAGCGCGCCATTGCCCTTGGTGCGGCGCTGTGCACCGATCACGCGCTGGCCAATGATCTTTTACAGTTCAAGACAATCACAGATATCGTCGGCCATGTTCGTTGTACCAGCCAGCTCGGGATCCACGCGAGCTACGGTGAGCGCCCACACGCTAAGCCCGATGACATGGACCAAACTGCGATCCAGTCCATGGAAGCCTTCAAGGCAAAGCTGGATATCGGTTTCCTCGAGGTGGGTGCACCCCTCGCTTGTTTTGAAGCGTTTCGAGAGCTGAAGCCTGCCATGAAGGCGAAGCTTGTTGCCTATGCACTCGCCCAAACGATCCGGCCAGGACTGGCTAGTGCACGCATCGGTGATGTCTTTGGCGATCTCGAGGCTGCGATCATGCCAAATGTCCGTGACTATTGGCGACCAACAGGCGAGGCGTTCTTCAAGCGCCTTAAACTCGATTGGCTCGTGTCGATACTAAAGGATGACCTTGGGATGCCCGATGAGGCCGTAAACCTCGCAGGCGGCCGTAAAGCAGCAGCTGTCGACTTCATGGATAAGCTGTTTGCAGAGCCATATGCCACGCTCACTGATGATCAGTACGCGGCCGTCGCATCATGGGCTCCCGAGGGCATGCAGGCTGAAGGTGCCATGGCCGATGACGATGCCGAAGAGCCTGAACAGGCCATCGCCGCCGAATAGCTTCCCTGACCTGCCATTCTTACAGAAAGGAGGTGATCACATCTGAATGGGTCCTTTGAGGCGTCCTGAGCAATCAGGACGCCCTTTTGCATGGGTGATCGCGCAGACGATCTCAGCCGCACGCAACGACCAAGAGTTTGCCCACCCATGAAAGGACATCCAATGGCCCAACCGAAGTTCGATCTAAAGCAGCATGTCACCGACATCATCATCGCAGAAATCGAGAAGGGAACGCCGCCGTGGCAATGTCCCTGGACAGGTTCGGTGCAGCAATTCGCCCTGCCCCTCCGACACAATGGCGTTCCTTATCGCGGTATCAATGTGCTGGTTCTTTGGGTGCAAGCGCATCTCGAAGGCTACGCCTCAGAGCATTGGATGACATATCGGCAAGCGCAGGAGCTCGGCGGACAGGTCCGCAAAGGTGAGAAATCCACGCCATCGGCATTCTATGGAACCTTCGAAAAGGATGTCGATGACACCGATCTCCACGACGAGGGTACGAAAGCACGCATTCCTTTCCTGAAGACCAACCGTGTATTTAACGTCGCGCAGATCGATGGTTTGCCTGACAGCTATTACATGAAGCCTGATCCTCCGCTGGACCTCGGTACCAAACCAGATCAAGCGCTCGAAGACTTCTTTGATGGGACTGGCATTCCTAGACGCACGAGTTCCCTGCCCCGCGCTTACTACGACATGCGGCTTGATGAAATTCATATGCTGCCGATTGAGACGTTTCATGACGCTGGCGGCTACTATGCAGTCCTCAGTCATGAGACAGCGCATGGATCAGGGCACGCCAGTCGGTTGGACCGGCTGTCTCCGCACATGGACAAGACTGCACGAGCTTATGAGGAGTTAGTCGCCGAACTCACGGCAGCAATGCTGGGCGTTCACCTTAAGATACCAGCACACTTCGATCAGAACGCCGCTTACATTGAGGGCTGGGTCGCGGCGTTGCGGGAAGACAATGGGGTCATATTCAAGGCTGCGGCAGACGCGCAGCGAGCGTTTGATTTTCTTGTCGAGTGAAGAGGTGCAAGCATCTCGTTGAATAGCTACCACTGTTTAGCGTTCCGATTCTTTGAGACTTCGTGTAAGTTACAGAGCAATCTTGAATATATTCAAGACGCCAGATCTTGGCATCTTTGTGCGCCGTATAGCTGACTACTAAGCGCCTAAATGTGCGTAGGAGCATAGTATCTATACATTTCCGCCCAAACCATGCTACTCATAAATAAATCGATTCCGGAAGAGAGTCGTAGAGCGGGCAGCACAATGAGCGGTACACTTGAGCAATTCTTAAACGACCTGGCACGTGGCCTCGATAAAACGATGGTCTCCGTCAACAAAGACCTGACTTTGCGTAGTCGCGTGAAGCGTAAGTGGTCGATGAAGCAATGCACAAGATTTCTTGGAGTCAGCGTACAGTATCTTACGAAGTTTGCGCGGACAACAGAGGGCTTCCCTGAGGGCGAATATGTTGGCCGTGAGAGAGTGTTCACCCTCGAGGACCTGATGCAAATTCGCGCCCTGCTTGCGGCGGCTGCGAAACGTCCCACTGACTACTTAGCATGGCGGACCCCCGACGAGCCTTTGCCAGTCATCTCCTTTGCATCGCAAAAAGGCGGAACTGCGAAGTCGCTCACAGCCGCACATTTCGCGCAATATCTCAGTCTTCATTATGGAATGCGTGTTGGCGTTATGGATGCTGATCCGCAGAGCACTATCACTCTGTATTTTGTCGGAGGCCACGGGCTAACGCAGTTACCAGATGATCAGACCGCCACCATGGTCGACTTTGCCGGTCTCTTCATGGATGAAGACAAGCCATACACCGACCATAGTCCAGAAACACTTGACAGTTTCTTTCTAAAAACATCATGGCCAGGCGTTCGCATAGTGCCAGCGAGTGGTGATACGTCAGAAGGTGAACTGCAAATAACGCGCCTTGTTAGGGACAATCCGCCCGGGAAAGCATTCTATCGTTTTTTGAGAGATTCCATTGAGCGCTGGAAGGAGGCTCATCCTCCGCTCACGTCGCCGAGCGAACTAGCCATTGATGGTAAGGTTGATGATGAGCGACTGCAAAGCGCACTGAGCGAAACTCTCGATTGCATCGTGATTGACTATCAACCAGCGCTGACGCTGTTTCAGCTCAACAATGTTATTGCATCAACGTCTCTGGTCATTCCCCAAACGATGAAGGGCTTTGACATTGCAACGTTGTCGACTTTTGTCACGGGGCTCAAAGGAATGGTGTCTCATATCCTTGATCATGATCGTATAGAAATCGGAACCGGTGCAAACATGCTCCTTCCAACAATCGTTCAACGAACGAATGATCAGGACCTGAAGCAAATTGCAAACCTTCTGGAGCATGCTCCAGGTGAAGTCATGCCTGTCTTCTATCTTCGATCAGATGCAATTGCGAACGCTTCAGACGTCTATCAGTCCGCTTACGAATACGAGCCGGAGACGCGCGGTAAGCGAAAGGGCATCGAACGCTTCATTGGCAACGCTGACGCTGTAAATGATGCCATTGTAGAGCGTCTATGGCCGGGTCGTACCAAGGGGTTCGCAAACGCATGGCTTGATGAGCTGTACTCAGATGATGAGGAGAGTGGCGAATGAAGAAGACTTTGAACCGGTCGCTCCTGAAAAAAGCACTCGATAGCAAACCATCAGAACACGAGGCACCCGGTAACAGCGAAACGAGCGAAGAGACTGAAGCACAACAGACGGTTCGAAAAGGTGCATCTGTAGGTGGTGCAGGCAGTGCTTGGAAAGCAGGAGCAGCAGAGCAAAATCGCGCAGCACTTGTCGAGAACCGTCGGAAGATAGCCGACGATATTATGGCTGGAAAATATGTTCTGGAGATCGAAACAAGTAGGGTTTTTGATCGAATTGGAACTGATCGCCGAGATGACTGGCAAGATCAATCTGCTTTCGACGAACTAAGAGAAAGCATCAAAGGTAATGGGCAAGACACCCCAATACGCGTTTGGCCGACAGATCCAAACTGGCAGCCTGACAGACTTGAACCCAGCAATATAGAAGGTGTCGACTTTGATCTTGTCACTGGTCGGCGTCGTCATGCGATTGCTGCTTCTCTTGGACGGAAAGTCCTCGCGATCATCGCACCACCGACGAACCGCGGTGATGTGGAAGAGCAGTTTTCGAAGCTCTTCATGCGCTTTCGTGAAAACGAAGAGCGTGAAAACCTGGGACCGTTCGAACGTTTGTGTGCAATTGGCGAAATGTTTGAAGAACTCCTTGCGAACCATACTGGAAGCGCTCCGACGGCTGTATCTTTTGCTCAAAGGATCAATGTTCATGAGAGCATTGTCTCTCGAGGACGTGCTGTTTACCGCGACCGAGAGGCGATCTTGAATAAATTCAAGAATGCATATGAGCTGTCTTACCCCGACCTTCAGAAGGCTGTCTCAAGCTTGAAGGATGGCAAGGCCACAGCGAAGAAGTCGGTGGCGAAACCGAAAAAAATCAACGTCACTAAGAAGGTGGGGTCAAGAAAGCTCTCGCTTTCTTCGCAGGACGGCAAGCTGTCCGTGAGCACAAGCGGATTGAAGTTAACTAAGGATGATCTCGATGGCTTAGGCGATATCATCGCAGATCATTTGAACAAGATACGATCGAAGTAAGAGGCAGGGGCTGCAACGACAGCGCTATTCGGTCGCACAACAGGTACGAAACAGGAAAACAGGAATGAACTGATTTAACGGCAAAAGAAAAGCCCCCAAGCTGAGGGCCTGAGAGCTGATCTGAATGGTTTGGTCACCGAAAAGATAGTTCTCCGGCGAATCACTGTCAACGAATAACGCTCCTGAGCGACTGGGAATCTTTTGCCTTCTTTCGAGCAGAGGAGGTCAAACAACACCAATGGCACATACAGGTTGGCGCAAGCCGACACCGGGTCTTTTGATTGCTGAAACGCACGCAAATGCCGGTGAACAGTTAAGTATACCCAAATCTCAAGCAGTCGCGGCTGTGAAGCGCGTGGCTGCATCACTCGGTCTCAAGACGGCGGATATCGTTGTCCTGGACACGCTCTGTGCGTTTACCCAGCCACAGGATTGGGAGGAGGGCAGGCGGCCCATCGTCTGGGCCTCGAACGCTTATCTCGAAGAAAAGACGGGGTTGGTCCTGAGAAGCCTTCAACGACACGTCAGGCGGCTCTGTGAGGCAGGTATCATTTCTATGAAGGATAGCCCCAACGGGAAGCGCTATGGTCGTAGAGACGATGATGGTTACATCGTGCAGGCCTACGGCTTCGATCTCGCACCTCTTGCCGCCCGTGCAGAAGAATTTGAAGCGCTTAACGCCCAGCAGATTGCGGAGCGCGAGGCCTGTGCTGCTCTAAGGAGCCAGATTACGATCAGCCGGCGGGTGATCCGCGCCAAGATCGAGAAAGCTCGTGAGAGCCAGCTGAGAGGCCCTTGGCGTCATCTGGAGGAAGAGTTCGTCGAACTACTACAGAGCCTTCCTGGCCGATCTGTAGCGCTAGACACGCTGAGGTACGTCTCCGATCTCTTTGCAGCTTTCAAAACACGCGTCGAGGACGCCTTCACGGCAGCTTTCGATTGGCCAGAGCATTCTGATGCGACCGCACCTTCTCAAGAGGCTGAAACAAGTGCTGAAGTTGTTCCTTTAACATCAAATATGTCATCCAAGGATGACTCCAGTGACATGCACGTACTAACTACAAATCAACATCATCTTGTAAAGAGTAAGTGCTTTGAAAAAAAGCACGCGGCGGGCGTCACGCTTGAAGAACCAGCCGAAGAGCAGGTTGAAGGGGCAGGGGATGTTGATCTGAATATCAACTGGAGCACACATACCCGCAAACGCACATCCGACGTGGATATGCCGATGATCATGATTGCTTGCCCGCAGTTTGCGGAGATCGCGCGATCGATGGAGAACGGATATCTCAAGAATTGGAACGATTTTCACCGTGCAGCGGGTAAAGTGCGGCCTATGGTTGGGATTTCCGAGGATGCTTGGGGCGTTGCAAACCGAGTTTTGAGCCCACCTGTTGCTGCCGCGGTGATCGCTTTGATCTATGACAAGCAATGTGAAGGGCAGGTGCAGTCGCCCGGTGGATATCTCAGGGCTTTGGTTGAGCGTGCGCAGGCTGGTGAGCTACATTTGGATCGGACATTCTTTGGCCGTTTGAGCGAAGCGAGGGCAGGGTGATGAAGAAGCGAATTTGGGTACATTTGCGATGATGGTGACCCGCTACAGAAACACTGATCTTGATTTGATTTCTTCCGCGCCTTTGGAGGATTTGACTGACGAGCTGGAAACTGCGGGCATGGTTCTTCTGGGAACCCACCAAGACGGTCAGGCCCGCTGGCATGCGATCTTCGAGATCCTGAGCGAAGAGGACGCCGTGTATGTGAATGCAGAGGCAACGATTGGTGCCATGCTGTCCATCATTGATGGTCTGTCGGACCGGTGCAGGCAGCTCTGGTCTTCATGTGATCTGCGGGAGTTCAATGTGGCCTACGATGTGGGTGTAGAGCCTCTGGCCTTCAATGAAGGATTTAGCGTTGAGACGCTTGCAAGCATGTCTGAACTGAAGGTCTCGTTTCGGGTGACGCTGTATCCTGAGCGCGATGACGACACGTAGCCGATCAGCGTGGAGGATGTCTTAGCTAATCCATTGCCACCTCATACACGTAATCACGATAGAACCTAGATGGGGCGTGTTGTTAGGCTACGATGATCGTCATCTCTTTGCTGGTAAATATCCTGGTGTTGGTTCCCGTGTGTTCAGGTTTGATCACAGATGCTGACTGGACCGAGGAGGCATATGGGCCAGCGACACCAGCCCGAAGCATCTTGCTTTCCATCTATCTCACGATTGCACTGTCATCAGCAGCATTGCTGGTCTTGCGGGATCCCAAATTCATCGCCGCTCTCTTGATGGTGCAGGTCATCTACAAACTCACGACGCCGTTCACCGTTGGTACGGTCGCTAATCCGGTTGTCGTCAGCAACATAGCGATATCTGTGTTGCATGTGGTGACATTGGTCGTGATTTGGCGATCACTTTAGAGACCAGCGGCTTTCGTCAGGTTCACACGGAACCGGTCTCTGCGACGTTGATACTTCCGGGTCATCTCGGCCGAGGCATGCCCAAGGTGTTTTTGGACGTAGCGCTCATCTACCTCGGCGGAAGAGGCGAGGCCGGCACGGAGTGAATGGCCTGAGAACAGGGCTAGCCGTTCCTTTTCTTTTAGCTCCGATCGAACGTTACTCTTGAGAACCGTCGATTTAATCAGCCGTGCCACATGCTTGTCGTTGAGACGCGCTTCCAACGCCCGTTTGCCATCGCGGGAGGTTCGTACAAAGAGCGGCCCAAAGTCGATCTTTGCGAAGTCCAGCCATTGTTCCAACGCATGTACAGGGCAGGTCTGTTTTGAAGATCCGCGGCCGATCTCCACCTCGCGCCAGCCTGTCTTAGCACTGAGCGTGACGACCATGCCTTCCTTCTCGATCTCAATCCAACCTTTGCTGTCGATCGTGTCGTCTTTACCCACATCGAGACTGACGATTTCAGAGCGGCGGAATCCGCCTGCATATCCCATCAGCAGGATGGCCCGGTCCCGCATTCCGCGCAGGTCGAAGGGCAGGGTGGCGACCATGGCAAGGATGTCCTCAGCCAGGATCGCTTCCTTCTGAACAGGCGGCCTAAAGTGGCTGTTCTTGATGCCGGCCAGCACGGTGGCGATGTGACGGTCTTTGCGATCCAGAGACATACCGCGTTGCTGGTAGTTCCAAGCGAGGCCCGACAGCCGACGTTCAATCGTAGAAGGCGAGAGGGCAGGCGCCTTGTCATCGCCCGCGGCGAGATTGGTGATATAAAGCCCGATCATCTCAGTAGAGGGAGGCAGGGGCTCTGTGCCCTTCATCCGACACCAGCGCGTAAAATGCTTCCAGTCGGCCGCATAAGCTTTGTTGGTGTTTTCGGCCGTGGCCGCTTTCGCATACCCCAGCGCGGTGTCGACCAGGCGATCCAGCGTTCCCGATCCAGCAACATGTGCAGGCAGAGCGATTGACCCATCATCTGCAAGTGCCTTGTCGTCTTGTTCGTTGTCTGCCATCGTGTCTTTCATCAGCGAGGTCAAAATCTCAGCCTGAGACCGCTCGCGATCCCCGATTTTGGTACCCTTAATTGTGAGACAAGCCGTCTCTTCGCACCCTATATTTTTATGTCCGATAATGCAACATTATTGGACATAATGTGAACCGGCAAGTTGGGGCGCTTACGACACTATCTGGTGGATAAAAGCGCCGCCAGAGACTAGTCTTGTGGTATGACATATGCCGACGACAGCTTTGATACCTTACCGAGGATGCCCTCTTGGGTCACCTCAGTGCGTGCGGAAACCTCTGAAGATGTTGCGTTTTTGTCGGGGGCGGCCCTCGCGCATCTGCATCTTGTGTTGGCACAGCCCAATGTGCCCCAAGACTTGTTGCGCGCACGGCTGGCACTGCGGGCTGCTGAGGCCTGTGTGATCCATTCTGGACGTCCGGAACGCGCTGCGGACTTACGGGATGCTGTCGGGTTTTTGCAGCCCGGCGACGGTCCAGGTCCGGCAGGGGAGGTCTATCAATCCTGGCAGCGTGCCGTCGAGAGGCCCGTCTCGGTTAAGGCACTGCACAGGGCTCTCCCACATCTCACGCCGGAACAGATTGCAGTATGGTTGGACGGGTGCGACCCGCGCGAGGCAGGGCAGGCAGCTCCTATCCCGCGAGCGGTGTCCGTCCTAGAGGCCGTGACCAAAGAGCGCTCGCGTGACTACGGCACGGCTCTCATTCTTGCAGATACGGCCTTGGCCCAGGCACTGGGATGGTCACAGATGTTGCCATTTTTGTCGCTCGGTTTGAAGCGCGCGGATCTTCGGTTGGACGGTGATGAGCTAAGCACGGCTGCTCATCGCGCGGTCGTCAAAGCAGCGTCTCGAGTGGTTCGGGAAACTGCGGAACTTGAGCGCCGCACTCAAAGACTTAAAGCCGCGGCACCGAGGCTCCGTGCCAAAGGCGCTGATGAGGCGGTTGCGCTCTTTCTGAAATCTGATGTCATTGCGCCGATGAATCTCAGCAGTTTTGGCTCGCAACGAGCGGCCCGACGGTTTTGTGATCGGCTGGTTGAACTCGGCGTTGCGCGCGAACTAACCGGCCGCGACACGTTCCGGCTTTACGGCGTGTGACAATGGCGCGGGATCATCTCGACACCGACCTGGATCGCGAGCTGGAGGATTTGCCGCAAGAGTTGCGCTGGCGTGAATGGATGCGTCGGATTGAAGCCGTGCTGTTTGCATCTGCCTCACCAGTGCCGAGTGAGGACCTCGCGCGTGTGGTGGGGCAGGGGGTTTCAGTGGAATTGTTGGTTGAAGATCTTATTGCTGATCTGGAGGGGCGATCATTCGAAGTGGCCAAAGTGTCGGGTGGCTGGATGATGCGCACGCGGCCGGTATATGCGCCGGCCATTAAGGCTGCGGCGGATGTGGACGACCAGGATCTCGATCTGCGCGACTACGATGTCGCGGTGCTGGCAGCGATTGCCTACCACCAACCGATTACACGGGACGGCCTAAAGGATATCTTTGGCAAGGAGATCAGTCGTGATCTGATTGGGCGGTTGCATGCGCAAGATTTGATCGGGACAGGGCCGCGATCCCCACGGCGTGGGGCACCGTACACCTATGTGACGACGGAGAAGTTTCTGATCGCGTTCGATCTGGAGACGCTGCAGGATCTGCCGGATAGGGAACAGCTTCAGGATGCGGGGCTCAGCCAGAAATCGCAGAATTCCTTCTGACTGACATCGCGATGCTAGATCATTGTGCTCATGGTCCCATTAGGATTGAGCGGCAGGACCACTTCGCACACCCGACATTCGAGCTTCTCGCGGCGAAACCTGACTGCGAGCCCAACCTGTAAATTCGGTTTTTTCGCTGCGCGCGCATGCAGCACGAAGATCGCTGCAAGTGCACTACAAAGACTGTTGCTGTGCGGCGGCGGAACCAGTCATTTACGCTTGCCGCAGCAAGGAAAGGTGCGGCAAGGATCGAGCAATGGAAAAACCTCATGTTTGGTAACTAATCAGTAAGCGTCCGTTGAACCCGACCTAACGCTTGCCGCTAGTGGGGGCTAAGTGTC